>Ga0335075_10003480_pt1 | contig 24973 bp, 22 predicted proteins | sample Lox_Sample_24_FD_206723 | JGI IMG/M metagenome (GOLD analysis project Ga0335075, IMG submission 206723) | Soil microbial communities from Loxahatchee National Wildlife Refuge, Florida, United States - Lox_Sample_2.4 | ecosystem: Environmental > Terrestrial > Soil > Wetlands | place: USA...
GATACCCGAAGCTTCATTCCATTTGCCTCCGTAGCCGCGTTGTGATAAGTGTTACAGTCATGTGAACGCCAGTTACAACCAGGAGGGAACGGATGCCGCTTTCGACCTATGATGTTCGGCAATCCTTATTGACCCACGATCCAGAGTTTCGGCGCCTGGCAGAAGAGCATTCTCGTTGTGAATCGCAGCTCGAGCAGATCCTCAAGCAGACCTACCTGAATTCGGAAGATTTAATCCAAGAGACGTACCTCAAGAAATTGAAGCTTCGTCTGAAGGACGAGATGGAACTGATCGTCTCGCGCCATCAGCATCATTCGGTGCACTGAGCGCCCGGCAATCCCTCCTGTTCCGTCGTACAATAAAGGTGTACCTTCTCGAACGAAATCTCTGAGAATATGCGTGCGCCTAAGCGCTGCGACTCCGCGCTAACCGCGGCCGCGAATAAAGATCGCAACGAATGGTTAAAGAAGGCTACAAGTTTGGACTGCCTCCGCTCATAGCCGGATTGTTGTGCCTCATTCCGCGCTGGTGGTGGCCCGCGGGCATTCTGATTTTCCTTGGACTATTTGTTTTCTACTTTTTCCGCGATCCGGAACGCGCCGTTCCCGCTGATCCCGATGCCGTTGTTTCGCCTGCCGACGGTCACGTTGTCGAGATTGTCGACGAGCCATTTGAAGGACGGTCGGGGCGCCGCATCAGCATTTTCCTTTCGATCTGGGATGTCCACGTCCAGCGCGCGCCGGTCGCAGGCCGCATCGCCGGCGTCGTCTATAAACCCGGAAAATTCTACGCTGCGTTGCGCAAAGTCGCGTCCGAAAAGAACGAACAGAACATCATCAGCATGCAGACTCCTGGTGGCACGTTGGTTTTCAAACAAATCGCCGGAGCCATCGCGCGTCGCGTGCTATGCTGGAAACGGGTAGACGAGCAAGTCGCTCTCGGTGAGCGAGTAGGCATGATTCGCTTCGGTTCTCGGGTAGATGTCTGGCTGCCCGAAGCAGCGGAAATTCTTGTGCGCCGCGGTCAGCGAGTGCGGGGCGGCGCAAGCATGTTGGCAAAATGGAATTCAACGATTTAGATCCGATCGGCCACGACGAGGACTTCCGCCCTCGGCCGCCCTTCCGAAATCACCGTTTGCGCCGCGGGATTTATCTCCTTCCCAGCATCTTCACCGTCGCGAACATGCTCTGCGGCTATTACGCGATTCTCGCTTCATTTGACGGTACGACTACAAGCTTCGATTACGCCGCTCGCGCCATCGGCCTCGCCATTCTCTTCGATACGTTCGACGGCTTCATTGCTCGCGCCACGCACACCAGCAGCGAATTTGGCAAACAGTTCGATTCTCTGGCCGACGTGATTAGCTTTGGCATCGCTCCGGCCGTGCTGGCCTATGCATGGGGTGTGCGCTCCGCGGCTTTCACCAACGCCTCGCCCGAGTTGCACCTCGTTCAACTCGGCTGGCTCGCGGGCTTTTTCTTTCTTGGCTGCTGCGGATGGCGGCTTGCTCGGTTCAACATTCAGGGAATGGGCGGTGGCAGCCGCTACTTCGTGGGAATGCCGACGCCCGCTGCGGCCGGAATGATCGCCGCTTGCGTCCATGCTTTCGCCGCCCCAATTGAAGACGTGCGTGTCTCCATTCTTTGGACGATCTTAGTCATAGTGCTGGGCGTGCTCATGTCCAGCCAGCTCCGCTATTACAGTTTTAAGAACGTTCAATGGGGACGACGTCAGACGTCGCTGGCGGTTGTGCTGATCGTGCTCCTGTTCGGAGCCATCGTCTGGTTCTCGCAGATTACACTGATGCTCATTGCTAGCGCTTACGTAATCCACGGCGTCGTCGTGCAAATCGTGCGCTACGTCCGTCACCGCATCGCCTCTCGCGCCGCTTAGATATGCCGTCATCGGGGAATCTTTCTCGCGTAGCTATCGTCGGCGCTGCCTCCCTTCGCGGCAAGGAGCTCAAGCAGGTTCTCGAGGATCGCAGTTTCCCGGCTTCCGATGTCGTGCTTCTCGACGAAACCGTCATGGCCGGCACTTTAACGGAAGCGGCTGGCGAGCCCACCTTCATCCGCGCGCTTGAGGAAGATAGTTTTGACGGCGTCCGCTTCGTGTTTTTCACCGGCATCGCGCCTGTTGCTGAGGCCACTTGGTCCGCTGCGGTCAATTCCGGCGCCACGGTCATCGACCTTACCGGGGCTGCTCCCGGAGCCGAAGACACGATTGCTGCGATTCCCGCGCTCGCATCGGCAATTCCATCGCTCGCGGTTCAGCCGGTTGGCGCCACAGCGCGCTCTTATTATGCGCCGCCTGCGCCGGTAATCATTGCGTGCACGATCGCGGCCGCGCTCGCTCCTTCCGCGCCTCGCCGGATCGCGTTGCTTTTCTTTCCCCCAGTCTCCGAGCACGACCAAATGGGCATTGAGGAACTCGAAACGCAGACCACCAATCTCCTTTCCTTTCGCCCGATCGAGCACGCGGTTTTCGGCCAACAAGTCGCATTCAATCTGCTTTCCGAGCAGCGCGAAGGCGGCAAGCCGCATCTTGGCGACGTCCGCAAGGCGGTCGCCAGCGACGTTGCACGCCTTCTCGACGGCCGCGCCCCGGTTCCTGCAATTCAATTGGTGCAAGCGCCTGTGTTTTACGGCTATGCTTTCGCGGCATATGCTGAATTCGAGTCAGCTCCCAACACTGGGCAGCTCGAAACGCTGTTCGCAAATGCGGGCGTGACGATTGCAGCTCCCGGCGACCCTGCACCAACCAACGTCAGTGTTGCGGGCGAAAACGGCATTCAGTTGGCGCGCATCCAGCACGACCCAAACATCGCGACGGGCGTCTGGCTGTGGGGCGCAGCGGATAATCTTCGCCTCGCCGCAACGAATGCCGTACGCATCGCGGAGGAATTGCTTGCCAAGTCGTCGAACTGACGATCGCGGGGAATCGTCGAACATCGGACGCATGTCATTCCGAGGAGGGCCGGCACGACTTTCGCGCCTACATTCGGAGATTGCGCGAAAATCGTGCGTTGTGGGGACGACGAGGAATCTCAGCGCCGGAACGGCGGACGCTGTTGGTTCATTTCTTGGGCCTGCACGTTTCTATTCCACGGTATTGTTTTGCTGCTTCATCCTCGCCGGCTGCGGTTATCACGTCGCCGGCCGCTATTCGAACCTTCCTGCCAACCTGCAAACGATCGCTATTCCTGCTTTCAAGAACGATACGACGCGCTACCGCATCGAGCAGCGCATGACGGAAGCCGTCATCGGCGAATTTCTCGAACGCACGAAGTTCCACATCGTTCAAAATCCTGCGAATGCCGATGCCGTCCTTCACGGCGAGGTACTTTCCGTAGCCACTACGCCGATGCTGTTCAACGCGACTACCGGCGAAGTGACGATGATGCTCGTCACCGTGCACGCTCGAGTCTCTCTGGTCGATAGCCGCACGCAGAAGCAGATCTATCACTCCAACGACATGCTCTTTAAGCAGGAGTATCAAATCTCCACCGATGTGCAGAGCTTTTTTCAGGAGCAGGACCCCGCATTCGACCGCATGTCTCACGATTTCGCCGCGCGAGTCGTTTCCAGCGTTCTGGAGGGGTTTTGATGGCGCGCAGCTTCTCGCGTCCTGCCGGCCGTTTTGAATCCAAGGGCCTTCGCGGCCACACGACGGATCAGTTGATCGCAAAGCTCGCTGCGCACCAGCCGATTCCTGCGATCGCGCTGATTGGAATTGACCCGTACCTGCGCGAACTCTGCCGCAACAAGATCATCGATACGTTCACCGACCCTGCTTCTCGCGATTGGAATCTCTCCCGCATATCCGTGCGGCATGAGGATTGGGACCAGGTTTTCGACCGCGCCCAGACTCTTCCCATGCTTTCAACCTGCCAGGTCGTGGTCGTGGAAGATGTGCAGTCCATCGAAAAGCTTGGCGACGAGTCGCGCGACCGAATCGTGAAGTCGCTGGAACAGTATCTCGCTTCGCCTGCAAGTTTCACGGTTCTTGTACTCGAAGCCGATTCCCTTGATGGACGCCAGAAGTTCACGAAGGTTTTGCACGAGAAAGCCTTCACGGTTGCGCTCGAAATCACGCCGGAATCGGCCGTGCCGCTCGCGATGCAAATGGCTCGCGAACGCGGCGCTGAACTCGATCGCTCCGCGGCTACTCTGCTCGTGGATGCCGTGAACGCGGAGCCCGGGCGCATGAGCATCGAGATCGAAAAGCTCGCGACTCATGCGGGAAGCGAAGGGCACATTTCGAAGGACCACATCGAATGCCTGGTCGTCGCTGCGCGAAAAAACACGGTTTGGCAGCTTGCTGATCTGATCGCCGAGCACAAAGCCAATGCAGCTCTTACCTTGCTCGAGAATCTTTTACGGGAGGGGGAACAGCCGCCCATGATCGTCGGCGCGTTGGCTTTCAGGTACCGGATGCTGATCGAAGGCGGCGGCCAGAGCGGGGGCTATTCGCGGCCGGGGCAGTTCGGCGGAATGCCGATGCCCCCAGCCCAGCGCGCATCGAAAGCGCAGCTCCTCCGAGGCCTTGTCGCCCTTGCCGATGCCGACAGCGAACTGAAATCCAGCAACCCGGATCCTCGCGCGACTCTCGAATTCCTCATTGCTCGGCTCGCCTCGCCCGATGGATCGGCGGAACACTTCACGGAAAAGGGCGGTTTTTAGGGGGTCGGAGCCTGACTGCCGCAGGCAGGCTTCAGCTCCGACATAAGCCAGCGTCTTGATCAGGGGTTTTAACCCCTGAGGCGCAGATTCTGACTTTTTCCGCAGCCTCGAGATCCGCCCGCTAATCGCGCCCAGCGTCAGCCGAGCCTTTCGCACAGCTACGAGTTGTAGGGGCGCAGCATGCTGCGCCCTCGCCAGGATCTTTCGTTGCGTTGACGCTGTTTTCAATCGATCTTTGAAAGCGGGATGATCACGCTGCCGACTTCCGATGTGGCTGGATCCTGCACGACGACCCGCAGAACTACGGTTTCCTTCTTCACTTGCAGTTGGTCGCGGAACACGACGCCCGATTTCAAATAATCCTGATATTGCGCTTCTGTCAGGTTCAGCCGCAGATGTGTCGACGTCTGGCGCAGCACGTTTCCGGCCGGGTCTTGCTCGATGAAATAGAGATCAACAGTGCCGGCCCGCGTGCCGCCCTGCTCGGCAATCTGCAAATTCCCCAGCCCGATGGAACCGGCAATCTGAACCGTATTCGCTGGTTGATTGACGCGCACCGCCCTCACCAACAGCGGAATTGCCGCCGAGTCGAGCGGGCTGCGGATTGCCGCCAGAAAATTCTCCTGTCGCTCGTTCTTTGTCGCCGCTTTATCCTCAAGCGCAAAATATCCCTTTGGATAGCGAATGTTCAGACCGGGCCGTGTGACCTGCACCTTCAATTCGTGAAATTTTCCGTCGAGCGAACTCGGATCGACGTAAAAGCCGAGCGTGTATGTGACTGCTGATTCCTCCACCACGCTTCGAATCGCGCTTGCCAAGTCGTTTGTGTTGACGAAGGCCCGGCCCCCTGTGTCGTCCGCCATCTGTTCCATCGCGGGAATTCCGATCGGCTGCTGAGACATAGCCGGCGGCGCGCCAAGCTCGCCTTTGGCATAGGCGTCCGCGTCCTCCACGCCTTCGATGTTATCTTCAGGCGCCCGAGGGAGCAGGCCCCGCGCATCCAGCGGATACGCCACGATGTTCGCACGCGACAGAATGCCGGCGATTGCGTGGCCGGAAAACGGAAGATTGGAAGTGATCCAAAGCAGGTTCTTGCGCCCGGGTATGTCGGCGACGTGCGCCGCGATGGCAGTCAGGGCAGCCATGGTGGCTTCCGCGCGAGCTCCGTTGTTCAGCGCCGCCATCATCTGCACGTCCATGTCTATATGCTCGTCAAAATCGGACCCCTGCGGAGTGTAAACGGCTCCCGGCTCGGAGGTGTCGCGCTGAGTTCGGCCCGTCGCATCGTACTTGCTCACCACCGCCAAAAGCTGCTCGCGATCGCACGTAAAGTCGCAGAGCACATGCACGCTGTCCGTCAGGCCGTAAATGGCAACCCGCTCATTTGGATCCATTTGCTTCAGAAACGCGGTCAGGCGCTGCTTTGCATTAGCAAGCGCATGGTCTTCGAGCCAGAAAGGTGTGTCCTCATACGGCAGCGGTGCGGATCCCGAAATCGAGTTCAGATTATCGAGCAGGACGATCGTAACGCCGTTTGGGGCTACGCCGTTGTACTGCGGCTGATCGGAGAAAATATTTCGCGGCAGAACCTGGCGTTGCTGTGAGGCGGCGTTCGCCGCATCTCGCGAGAAAAGTCCGATCTTCTGCGCTCGCCCGCGATCCTTGATGATGAAATCATTCTGCGTTAGGTCCGTTACCGGACGCCCGCTCTTGTCTGTGACGATGACGCTGACGTGAACGAGATGAGTTGCCTGGTGGAGGACCGGCGGGTTCGCTTGCTGCTGTTGTCCGGCAACAACAAACGGTGTCAGCGCGAGAGCGCCAGCGAGCATATAGCCGGATTTCATGCCGCCAAGTCTGCCACACCGCCGATGCCGCAGCTATGACTTTGACGTTCGCTTCCAGTTTGGTGGCTGGTTTCGAGGAAAGCCAGGCGCAGCTTCCTTTGTTCATCTCCGAGTGGCGGAACAGCGGTCGGCGCCTTCTTGCGTTCTGGCTTTAGCCCAGGCGTGGACAAATTTTTCTATTGGATCAAGCCGGTTTCTCGCGATGCTTCGAAAGGAATCCGGCTATCGGCTACGTCATCCCTTGCCACTTCGCAAGCCGCAATCCGGAGAGTAAATGGAGGTTGCAAACCAAAAGCAGTTTCGTACGAGTCCGATTGAAAACGGAACCGAAAACCACGGACAAACGGATCGCCGCCTATGCCTTCTTCGCGCTTAGCCCGTTCAGCGCCAGTTGCAGGCGCGACTTATACCGGTTCGCCGTGTTTTCGTGGAGTGTCCGTTTTTGAATGGCCTTGTCGAGTTCGGAAAATGTCTCCGCAGCCAGCTTTCCGGCAGTAGCCGCGTCGCCCGACGCGAGCGCTGCTTTCATTCTTCGCATTGCGGTCCGCACACGAGTGCGGTTCATGCGATTGACAATCGTGCGTCGCGCCGCTTGCCGCGCGTTCTTTAATACCGATTTAGACCTTTTCTTCCGCTTTACTGGCGTGCCCTGAGGCATTCAGCGCTCCTTTTCGTCAAGTCTCGAATCACCGAGAATATCCGACCCACTCGCGCCTGTCAATTTACTCGCCAAGACCAAGTTGACCTTCGCGATGCGTCGCACGATCGTGCGAGCGGTGCTACACTCAGCCCGAAACATTTGATCTGCGGCGTGCGTACTGATCTATGAAAGGAGCAGGATGAGCAGGCGATCCTATGCTGGGTCGATTACGGGCGCGCTAATCCTGATCGCGATCGGGGTTGTTTTCCTGATCATGAATTTCCGCCCTCAAATCAATCCATGGCCCATTTTGTTTCGCTATTGGCCTCTGATCCTGATCTTCATCGGCGTCGGCAAGATCTTCGACAGTTTCGTGTTTCGCGACCGCAATGGTACATCTTCGGGCGACCACCTCTCTGGCGTGTCCGTCGCGTTCGTCGCGCTGCTCCTGATCTTCGGGCTGGCCATCTGGCGTGGACACGAAGTCGAGGGTAATGAGCTGGTGCATGACTCGCATTCGCTGGCCCTGCTCGGTGCGAAAGATGTAAACGCCAACATCGAAATGCCCGCGGGCCAGCTAACACTTACAGGGGGAGCTACGGACCTGCTCGACTCCGATTTCAGCTATGATCGCGAGGAAGGAAAGCCTGTCGTCGATTATTCCGTGAACGACGGTCAGGGCCAGCTCACTATCACCCAGGAAGGTCACCACATTCATTTTGGCGGTACCCGAAACAACTGGAATCTGCATTTTGGTCAAAACGAGCCGCTCGACATGACGCTGAAGATGGGCGCGGGTCAAAGCGACCTGGATTTCCGCGATCTAAACCTCCACCATCTGCAGGTAAACATCGGCGCCGGACAAATGAACCTCGACCTGAGAGGCCCGCGTACCACTAATCTCGATGCCGATATTCAAGGCGGTGTCGGCTCCGCAACGATTCGCCTGCCAAAGGAGGTTGGGGTCATCGTTCACGCGTCCGGAGGCATCGGAACCATCGACACTGGGGGACTCGTCCACCGGGACGGTGCGTACGTGAACGACGCTTACGGGAAGTCCGCGACCAACATCGATGTGCAAATTCATGGTGGCATTGGCGAGATCGATCTCTTGGTCCAGTAAGCGGCTCAGTTCGCTGCCCGGTATCCCCGATATCAGGGCGCAATCACAGTCAAAATCTCGTAGTGGGTCAGTCTGAATTTTCTTGATCGTGACACAACCAGTTAAAATTCAAACTGACCCACTACCCAAAATCTAATCGTTACACCTGTCCGGGGACACATCTACAGCCAACGCCTACTCGTTAAGCGCGTACGGATGCATCTACGGTAGACGCCTAATCGCTACACGGGTCCGGGGAGACAGCTACAGTCGACGCCTACTCGTTACAAGTATCGAATAGAAAACGCCGCAAGTCGCGCCGATACAGCAGCTTCCAAATTTCTAATCGTTACAAAATCCGTTTTTTCGCCTTCGCCATATCTTCGCCTTTTTCGTGTTTTCTAAGGCACACTCGATTCGGCGATGCGAAAGCCAAGCCTCTGATCCTGTAGCATGGACGCGCGCAATACAGCGACACTGAGAATGAAACGCCTCGACAAAGCCGAGCTACGGGAGCTGCTGTTCCGCATCAGCATCGTCCTAAAAGGGCTGAATGCAATCTTAGAGATCGCGGGCGGAATCGCCTTGATGTTCATCAGTCCGCGGCTAATCGCCCGCTGGGTTGACCCGCTGACCCGCGGCGAGTTCGCTGAAGAGTCTCGCGATTTCCTTTCCAATTATCTGCGCCATGCCGCGACTCACATATCCCTCGGCGGCCAGCACTTCATCGTGGCGTACTTGCTAGGCCACGGAGTCGTCAAATTCTTTCTTGTTGTGGCGCTGCTCCGAAACAAACTGTGGGGGTATCCAGCCGCGATGGTCGTGTTTGGCGGGTTCATCGTGTACCAAATCTATCTTCTTGCGCTATATGGCGGCTTAGGCCTGATCGCGCTCACCATCTTCGACGTAATCGTTATTCTGCTTATCTGGCTGGAATATCGCGCCGTCAAATCGCACGGCAAGTGACTCAACTGCGTGCAATCCAGGGATTTAGTTGACGCTGCAGAGCAGTTACGCCAGGTTGGTGCAGGACGCGCCCAATCGCGACAACGCCCGGACTTCTTTGTGCCGTTCAAAACGGTTGAGTACTAGGACTGTTCAGAAAGGCAGAAATTCGAGAGCCGAAAACCTCCCAAAGTGTATCGATCAAAATTGCAGCTTTTGTTGAGCCGACAGGCACTTACGAGAGAACTTGATCGACATGTGTATCGATCGAAATTCGGGCATTTAGCGCCTTCGCTTTTTGTTCGCTAAGCTGTGCTCGGGAGCGCTGGTGGAGAGGCCCCTGATCTAATCGCCGATCTCGATTACTATTCGATGGCGGCGGAAAAGCCGAGCGACTTCAGCTGCTGATTGAATGAGGCGGTTTCCGCGCCTGTGACGCTCTTGAATTTTACCCGCGCCTCGGCCAGCTTCCCGGCCAACTCCTTATTCACAGCGATCTGCTGATCGGTGGGCGGCAAATCTGCCCCATCGCCGCTGAGTTCGGCTTCAAGGTTCGCGAGCTTGCCATAGAGCATCATCGAGTGCCGGAAATTGTCCTCGATGTTGCCCGTCAGGTGCACGTCGAACATGAGCCCTTCGACTGCGACAACCTTGTCGTCGAAGTCCTTGGCGGCTTTCTCCGCCTCGGCCGACTTCGGCCCGGCGAGAACCTTGGGCAAGCCTTCCAGCTGCAGCTTTGTGCGTTCGAGGTGATTGATCATGTCGTCGAGTTCATCCATCTCGCTCCGGATCTGCAGCAAGAATTTCACTTGAGTTTGCAGATCAGCATCCGTGCCGAGAGAATTGGGATCCCGTAGAATTTCGAGCGGTTCGGTGAGCGATTTATCGGCTACGGTGAGCTTCACGTTATAACGACCTGGTGCAACGCGCAGCCCGACCCCAACTTCACCCACTCCCCAGACGATCATCGGACGCCAGCCTTCCTTCGAGGCTTCGGCATTTTCACGACCCATGGGCGCGACATCACCGGGCTTGAGCCATGGCGCATCGAGAGGCGGAGTGAGCAGATGGACCACGGTCTGGTCCTCATAGGCGAGATTCCACCAGACTCGATTGAGGCCCGGTTGTCCTTTGCCTTTGAGCGTGCGGACGTCGCGACCCGTGGAATCCGTGATCGTAATGGTCCACGGACTCGCGTTCTTCAATTCGAAATTGATGTCCGCCCCGTAGGGAGGATTCTCGCCGAGCACGTGCTCCTCTTCACTGGCGCGATTCGTCGCTACAGTGCGGAAGCGATACGCGGAACGAGGGGGGAAAAGGAACACGTCGGCGTCCCGTGACTTGTCCCAATTGCGAAGGGCTGTGATGTCGTCGAGGTCGTAGATTCCGCGTCCGTGCGTCGCGATCAGCAGATCGTTGAAACGGGGCTCAACCTCGATCCAGTAGACCGGCGCAGGCGGAAGATTATTTCGCAGATGCATCCAGTGGCCGCCGTCATCCCAGGAGACGTACAACGCGTTATTGGTCCCCAGGTAGAGCATGCCCTTACGCACCGGATCTTCCATGATGCATTTCGCGCTGGAGTTCACGCCCTTGGGAACATCGGAACTGATCCGAGTCCATGTCGCTCCGAAATCAGCCGTCTTATAGATGTAGGTGTCGTAGTCGCCAACCTGCTCGAGATCGTCAGCGATATATGCGGTGCCGGGATCAAAGCGCGAGGGCGCAACGTTCATGATCGTGCCCCAGGGCGGCAGATTCGGAATGTTCTTGGTGACGTTCGTCCAATTCTTCCCGCCATCCTTGGTGACGTTTACCTGCCCGTCGTTGCTGCCGGTCCAAATCACGCCCTGCTGCTTGGGCGATTCGGCGATAGCGTAGAGAGTCGAGCCGTCAAACGTCATCAGGTTATCGAAACTGACGCCGCCCGAGTTCTGCTGATGGCTCTTGTCGTTCGTAGTCAGGTCGGGGCTGATGACGGTCCAAGACTGGCCGCCGTCGGTCGTCATGTGCACGTACTGGCTGCCGACATACACTTTGTTGTGGTCGAAGGGCGAGATCGCGATAGGGAACGTCCAGTGCCAGCGATATTTCACGTCGGCGGGAGCCCATCCATAAGTCTCGTCCGGCCAGACTTCAACGCTGCGCGATTGGCCGGTCTTCAGGTTCGTGCGATCGAGCCCGCCGTCGTAGCAGCCGGACCACACGATATCCGGATCGACGGGATCCGGCACACCGAAACCACTTTCACACCCGCCGTAATTCTTCCAGTCACCGGCGGTAATCTGTCCGCCGAAGAAGCCCAGTTCAAGGTTGTTGCTGGGACCGTAGTAGGACAAACCATCCTGGCGGTTACCGAAAACGTTATACGGGATGCGCGTGTCGGTGTAGACGTGATAGACCTGCGCAATCGGCAGAGTGATGTGGTCGTAGGTCTTGCCTCGGTTGAGGCTGATGTTCACGCCCTGGTCATTCGCGTCCAGGATGCGGTTCGGATTCAGCGGATCGATCCAGACGTCGTGATTATCGCCACCGGCTCTCGTGATGTCGCGAGCGAGCGTCAGGCCGCCGTCACGAGAGACACTCCAGGAGACGGAAGGGAAGTAGAGCAGGTCGGGATCGTCGGGCGAAATGCCGAAACGCGTGTAGTAGGGTGAGCGCTCGCTGGTGAGATGCGTCTGGTTGACGAGCGTCCAATTCTGGCCGCCGTCATTTGAGCGGTAAAGATTGGCAGTCGAATCCTGGATCAATGCGTACACGCGATTCGAATCGGAAGGCGCGATCCCAACCGCGACTTTGCCGACCGGGTGATCTGCATCCGGCAAACCATGGCCGCTGAGTTTCTTCCACGTGGCACCACCGTCGTGCGTGACATAGACGCCGCTTCCGAGGCCGCCACTATCCAGATCCCACGTCTTGATGTCAACCTGCCACATGCCGGCGAAGAGAGTTTGCGAATCGTGCGGGTCGAGGGCGAGTTCCGAACAGCCGGTATTTTCGTTGACGAAGAGAATCTGCTGCCAGGTTTTGCCGCCGTCCGTGGTGCGAAAAACGCCGCGCTCGTGCTGCGGCCGATATGCCTGGCCCACGGCGCAGACGTATGCGACATTTGCGTCGTGCGGGTCTGCGATGATGCGGCCGATATGCCCGGTTTCCGCCAGGCCGACGTGCTGCCATCTGTTACCCGCATCGGTCGATTTGTAGACGCCATCGCCCATGGGATAAAACGGGCGAATCAACCACGTCTCGCCGGTCCCAGCCCAAACGACATTGTGGTTGACAGGCGAAACGGCGAGCGCTCCGATCGCAGCCACGTCCTGGTGATCGAAGACCGGTCGCCACGTCACGCCGCCGTCCTCCGTTTTCCAAACGCCTCCGGCTGCAGCACCTGCGTAAACGACAAGCGGGTTTCCCGGCTCGCCTACAACTGAAGCGACGCGATTGCCGATCGGCCCCAAGGGACGAAAGTGCAGCTCGCTAAACGGATTGTGGTCTCCGTTAGACTGAGCGAGCGAGCCTGGAGCGAATGCCAAGACCAAGAGTACGCAGAAAGCGAGAATTGCCGAGCGATTTCGCAGCACGTCGTATCCTCCAACGGAGATTTCACACGTCCACGCGCAGCAGTAGGGTAAGCCTCGACCTGGTGACAGCAGAAAACAGATGATTCGACCGCACTACACACCCCGCGAGTGCGGTTCATACCACGTTCTGTGGTGAATTGAAAAGCGCAAATCGCCATTGATCTCGCGCGGCGGCCTCCGTTCGCGGAGGCTGCGGACTGGACTTCAGGGCGAGACAGGCACGCTTAATCGGTTTGGGCCATTCATTTTGCGAATCCGTCCGTATCGGCCATTCTTGAGAGAACGCCACGGAAAGAAAAATTCGGCGCATCGAAGCGGGCGTGGTTTATGCTCGCTCACCTACCGATGCCGTCAGTTAACATCAACCCCATGAAACTGGCTACCGGTCCATGGGTCGAGGGATTCGTCCTCGACTATCATACGATCAGCAGTACCCCGACCGGCGACCCGTACTACAGATTTGACACCAGGCGAACCGATCTTGGCGAGTTGCTCTATCAACTAAAATATCGCGCTGGCGGCGCTGTCCCTGTTGCGGATATCGTTGATACCGCTGATCAGTTCCTACAAAAATGGCGGCCTCCGATCGACTCAGTCAGTGTCGTTCCCGCTTCGCAGTCTCGAAGGGTGCAGCCGGCAGTTGAAATCGCACGCGCGCTTGCAGTGCGTCTTACCCTACCTTTGTGCGAAAATGCGGTTGTGAAGATAAAACCGACCCCGCAGATGAAGAATATTGAGGATTGGGCAGAACGGCAGAAGGTTTTGGCAGAGGCTGTGCAAGCCGGGCCTGACGACGTTCGAGCGCGAACAGTTCTCTTGTTTGATGACTTGATCCAGTCGGGGGCAACGCTTCGCCGGTCGGCGAAGGTCTTGATTGACGACGGTGGGGCGGCATCTGTTTATGCACTCGTTTTGACTCGCACGAAATGAATACGGGCACTAAGCCAAAAGTGTTCATCGCCGGATCGCGCCGACTGCCGCGCCTGAACGCAGACGTGAGACGGCGAATCGACAACATCGTGAATCAGGGGTTTACGGTGATTGTTGGTGACGCAAATGGTGCCGACAGAGCGGTGCAAGAGTATCTGAGCGGCAAGCAGTCCGCCGATGTGATCGTCTTTTGCATGGAGGATTCCTGCCGAAATAACATCGGCGATTGGCCTACGCGAATGATCGAGGCAACGGATCCCGGGCGAAAGGATTTTCACTACTATTCGACAAAGGATCGCGCCATGGCGGCCGAGGCTGACTATGCCTTGATGCTCTGGGACGGTGAAAGTCGAGGTACGTTGAGGAATATTGAGGACCTAGTAGAACGGGGCAAGCCCGTAGTCGTGTATATTTCCCCGCAAAAATCCTTTTCTACCTTGCGCAGCAAAAACGACCTCATCCGTATGCTGTCCGCGCTCAACGGTCCGTCTGCGAAGGCCAGGGAGCTTAGCGACAGAGGCGAACGATCACGCAAACTGCAGCGCTCGTTCTGAAAAGGGGCGCCTATCGCGGGCCTTGCTCCAGCTAACTAGTCGCGGGCGGGTTTCGGGCGATGGCTGTAGCGTTGGTACAGATCGAGCTGTTTGTTATCCAGGCTCGTCATCTGGCCCTTGATGAACAGATATTTCACATGCGTGCGAAGCTCGAGCAAATCGCCATCCGTGACAACGACATTCGCAACTTTTCCCGGTTCGATCGTGCCGATATCGCCGAGCCCAAGCATCTGAGCGGCGTTCACTGTTACCGCTTTTAGGGCCTCATCACGAGGCAAGCCGTAGCCGACAGCTGTCCCGGCGTATTGTGGCAAGCGTCGCGAGAACGACGTATTGAAACTGGCGAAGGCGATTTTGATTCCCGCTTCGTGGAGTTGGGCCGGCATGGCGTAGGCGGCGTCGTAGGGGTCGTCGTCGGTCTGAGGAATGGAAAGAATCGGCCCCACGATGACCGGAATGTCGTCCTTCTTGAGCAGATCGGTGGTTTTCCACGCTTCCGTTGCGCCGCCGAGAATCATGCGGACTTTCTGCTTTTCGCAAAAATCGACTGCGTTGCGAATGTCACGCTCCGAGAATGCCACTACGAGCAGCGGCTCGTTGCCTTCGACGACCGGAACCAGCGCCTCAAGCTTCAGATTGCGCGGAAAATCCGTCGCGCCGCCTTTCATCGCGGTGGCATAGTGACGCGCCTGATCAAAGAGGTCTGAAAGGGCGTCCACTTTCGCCTGATACTGTTTCTTGGCTTGATCGAACGGAAGCTGGCGAAACGTGAAAGTGGTGAGATCGAATGAGCCGGTGGAAATCGACGGCCACGTGAGTTCCATCGCCGCATGGCGCTTGATCGCCATGTCGTTGATGTTCCAGCCGCCCAGATTGACGGCAGAGGCATTGCCTCCGATTACGCTGTTGGAACCACCGCCGCCGAATCCTCCGAGCGCACCGGGAACGGTAAGGACTTCGGTGATTCCAGCAGCGCGCGTGACGTCCACATGACTGCTATCGGCGTTGAATGCGGTGGCGGCGGTAACGTCAGGATTGAACTCACCGGTTTCGTTCGTGTCCTCCGTCGCGCGAACGGCCTCGACTTCCTCAAGCCCGATTTGCGTGACCGGGTCGAACATGCCGGGATAGACCTGCAAACCGGAACCGTCGATGACCTGCGCGTCGGCGGGAACTGGAACATCGGCGCCGACGGCCGCGATCTTTCCGTCGCGAATGACCACAACGCCATGTTCGATCGGCGCACCGGAAATCGTGAAGATTTCGGCGCCGCGGATCGCGTAGACGCCGTTTGCCGCGTTTTGCGCGGGTGCATCGCCCGGAAAGGCGAAGAGAAGCAGAAAAGAAGCGACCGCTGACGCAGCGATCTTGTGCGAGACGCGATTCGAGAGGAATCGACTCATCGACCACCTCCGACCAACTCGGCAAATTCGGGCGTTTTCCTGTGCTTCTTCGCTTTGGATTCTTTTGGTTTCTGCTCTGTTTCGCTGCCGGCTTTTGGCGCAGGCTTGTTCGCGTTCTTTTGTTTGTCGAGCAGTTCCTGCTTCTCTTTGGCAAGCGCGGCGCGGCCAGCGATGTCCTGCGCGCGATCGAAATAAACGTTTCCATCGATGATGGTCTTCTGCACGACCGCATACACGCTGAGCGGGTCGTGATCGTAGATGACCAGGTCCGCATCCTTGCCGACTTCAATTGAACCGACATGGTTGTCAATTCCGAGCTGAATTGCCGGATTGAGAGTAACGAGCCGCAGCGCTTCGTTTTCGGTCAGGTCGCCATAACGCATGCTTTTGGCAGCTTCCTGATTCAGGTGGCGAGCCTCTTCCGGGTCATCGGAATTGACTGAGACGATGACGCCGCGCCGAGTCATAAGGGCCGCATTGTAAGGAATCGCTTCGTAGGCCTCCATCTTGTACGCCCACCAATCCGAGAATGTCGAACCGCCCGCGCCTTCCTGAACCATTTCGTCGGCAACTTTGTAGCCTTCCAGAACGTGCTGGAACGTGCGGACCTTGAATCCAAATTCATTCGCGACGCGAATCAGCATCAGAATTTCGTCGGAAACGTACGAGTGGCAGTGAATGTAGCGCTTGCCTTCGAGGACTTCGACCAGCGGATCAAGCTGCAGATCGCGGCGGGGCGGAATCAGATTTTGTTCTCCGGCAGCTTTGCGCCGATTGTAATCAGCCCACGCTTTCTGATACTCCTTTGCGCGCGTGAAGGCATCGCGGATGGTTTCTTCGACGCCCATGCGCGTCTCGGGATAGCGCGGGACGGGGCCGCCGAAGTTCGAGTGCTTTACATTTTCGCCGAGGGCGAACTTGATACCGGGCAAGGCACCGGGAAAGGGAAGTTCGTCGGGAGGCGCGCCGTACTTGAACTTGATGACGATCGTTTGGCCTCCGATTGGATTTGCGCTGCCGTGCAGCACATTGCCAATCACGACTCCTCCCGCCAGTTCGTGATACATGTTCACGTCGTAGGGATTCAGCACGTCTTTGATGTTCACCATCGACGAGACAGAAGTGCTGCCCTCGTTCACGTCGCCATCGACGGCGATATGGGTATGGCAATCGACAATGCCGGGCATCACGTACATGCCAGAGGCGTCGATGACTTTGGCGCCAGCGGGTGCTTGCACGTCCGTCCCGATGGCGGCGATCTTGCCGTCGCGGATGAGAACGGATGCGTGTTCGATGCGTCCGTGAGTGATGGTGATCACGGTTGCGTTCTTGATGAGAGTCACATTTGCTTGGTCTTGAGCGGCGCCTGGAAGCGCGACAATCGCGATTGCTGCGAGCAGGATCAGGCCGATGCACAAAGCGGGTGATCGGTGAGCGTTTGGCATCGTGCACGTATTCGTAACGATCTTCGTGTTCGTCTTCGCAATCATGGCTGTGCCTCCCCGCCGGTCGCATCGGCTGGACTTGCCGTGGGCCCGCCTGGCGCAGCGGAAGAAGGCTCTTCGTGGATTTGGTAACGCTTGCCGTCGACAAAGACGTCTTTGATTTTTGTTTTTTCGGTGAAGATGTCGCCGTCCGCGACGACCAAGTTGGCGATCTTGCCCTGCTGGATGGAGCCGAGGCGGTCCGCAACGCCGAGAATCTGAGCGGGCGTGATCGTCATCGCTTTTAGCGCGGCATCGGGTGCAAGTCCCGCGTCGATAGCTTTCTTCACATTCTTGAGGATCTCTTTCGGATCGCTAAGCGCTCCGGAATAGAACGCGTAGGTCACGCCTGCTTTTGAGAGCGCCGAAGGAGTCGACGGGGCTCGGTCCCAGAATCTCAATTGGCGGAGCGTAATTTGATCTTCGTCCGCTCCTTTTTCCATTTTTGGCCAGTTCACGTTGACGAAAACCGGGAGTTTGCTTGCGGCGATTTCATTTGCCATCGCGTAGCCTTGTTGGACGCCATAGATAGCCGCGTTGATCTGCCATTCGTTCGCAAGCCGAATCGCGCGATAGATGCTGAGCTTTTCGTTTGCCGGCAGCAGAACGAGTTCGTGATGGTTCAGCGCTTCGCCGACAACTGCCTCGGTTCGATCGTAGGGCGGCCTTTCGAGCTGGTGGTTCGCGTTATAGATCGTCTCCGCATCCTGGTACCAACGGGTATCGATGAACACTTGCCGCACATAGGCGATGGAGCCCATCAGGGAAGTGGGGAAGTTCGCGAAATTTCCGGAAGTGTCAAATGCGATGCCAAGCGTGACGCGCGGCGCGACCACCATTTCGCCGGGCCGATCACCGCCGAAAGCGACGACAGAGCCTTGGCCAGGGAAAATTCCGCCTGTCGGTTGAACGAGCGCGGTGGTGAAACCTGCGCCTCGCCACTTTTCAACGCGCGGATCCGCGGGATTCAAGTCGTTCGCGGCGATGTTCCACGGAGTTGTTTGGGGACGATCTTGCGGCCCCAGCGAAATCTTCTGCGGGGCGGCCGATGCTGACCTTGGTCCGCGCCCACGAGCCGCGGGCTGTTCGGCCTCGGCCGCGGGAAGACCGACCGCCGTCCCCGCATCAATGAGGCCCGGATAGACAGTGAGACCTGTGCCATCGATTATGGCGGCTTCACGTGGGACTGAGACGTTGGTGCCGACGGCCGCGATGATGCCGTCTTTAAGCACCACCGTTCCTTTGTCGATGGGCGCACCGGAGACTGTGATGATTCGTGCGCCGACGATTGCGAAGCAGCGAGGCTCGCCGGCAGGGGCGAGTCCTGCGGATTCTGCCAAGCCACTTTGCGACTGAGCGAATGCGGCTGGAACGAGAGCGCAGGCAAGCAACGCTGTAGTTACGCCGAGCAGAAGAGAAGAAGAACAGGTAGATTTTCGTTCTCTCATTTCACACCCCCGTTGGGCGACGGATTTGGCGCGAAGAAATGTCACTCTGGAATTTTCAAGAGGGGGCAAATGCTAGCGGCAGCTAAGCGGGATGTCAATTGATTAGACGCGGTTCGGTGCGCAGGCGCGCAGGCAAAACGACGTGGAAATAAAGGATTCAGATGTTGCCGAGGGCTTGGTCGAGGTCGGCGATGATGTCTTCAACGTCCTCAATGCCAACGGAGATGCGCACCATGCCATCGGTGATGCCGACCTGCTGGCGTACTTCGGGAGGTATAGAGGCGTGCGTCATAAGCGCGGGGTGGGAAATCAGTGTCTCAACGCCGCCGAGGCTTTCAGCGAGGGAACAAAGGCGGACATGGTTCAAAAAGGTACGAGCTGTGTCGAGCGAGCCGAGGTCGAACGAGATCATGGCGCCGAAGCCGTGCTGCTGGCGTTTGGCGAGCTGGTGTTGCGGGTGACTCGGCAAGCCGGGGTAAATGACGCGCTTCACCTTCGGCTGCGAAGCAAGGTATTCGGCTACGATCATGCCGTTCGCGTTATGGCGCTGCATGCGCACGGCGAGCGTTTTGATTCCGCGCGAGGTGAGGAAACAATCCATCGGGGCCAGGCCCGCGCCAGCGGAGCGTTGGATGAAAAAAATCTTTTCCGCGTCGTCCGAGCGTGTCAAAACAACCGCACCGCTCGTGCAATCGCTGTGGCCGTTCAGATACTTGGTCATTGAATGCACGATAATGTCCGCGCCTAATTCGATCGGGCGCTGAAGATATGGACTAAGGAACGTATTGTCGACCACGAGACGCAGGTTGCGGTCGTGAGCGAAGCGGCTGATCGCATCGAGGTCGGTTACGATCATTGTAGGATTCGTCGGCGTCTCCACATAGATCATTTTGGTTTTCGGCTTAAGCGCCTTTTCGACCTTATCGAGGTCGCTTGTGTCGACGAAGTCGAATTGCAGCCCGAAATCCACGAGGAGTTTCGTTGTGAGACGGAAGACGCCGCCGTAAACAGCCTGAGAAATGATTGTGTGGTCGCCTGGACGCAGCAGGCGAAAAACCGAATCGATCGCCGCCATTCCGGAAGTGAACACGTAGGCGAACGACCCTCCCTCAAGCTTCGCGACCGTGCGTTCGAGCGCCTTGCGGTTTGGATGGCTCGTGCGCGCGTAGTCATAGCCTTTGCTCTTGTCCATCGCTTCGAGGACGTAGGTCGAAGTCTGATAGATCGGGGCAACAACCGCCCCAGTACAAGGGTCCGGCTCCTGGCCCACATGGATGGCGTCCGTCGAAAACCCCATTCGGTTCCTCCTGCGCGGGCGCCTCAATCGGGGCGCAAACGAGCTATATCATAGAACGCTTGAGGCGCAGCTAAGATTGCGGTACAACGTTGAACTATGAGGTTCCGCTCACAAGGCGCGCGGCGCTTCCTCGTCCGACACGTGCCATTGATTTTCGCAAGCTGCGCTTTGCTCGCGGTGTTCGGCATCGGACACCCGGCGATCGTTCTGGCGACCGAGCACATTCAGTCTGATTCCAAAAAGGACGAACCGCCTCCCACGACGAAAATCAAAATTGAAGTGAGCGATCCAAGCGGCAAACCTGTCGGCCAGGCGAGCGTTTATGTTCGGTTCAACCAGCCCGGTGGAACGTTCCACAAAGACAAGCTGGCCGAGCTGGACCTGAAAACAAATGACAACGGCTCGACAAAAGTGCCGCCGATTCCACAGGGAAGGATCATGATCCAGGTGATTGCGAAAGGCTGGCGCACGTACGGTCAATGGTACGACATTGAAAGCGACGAGCAGACGGTTCAAATCAAACTTCAAGCTCCGCCTCACTGGTACTAGTGATTTCCTCGGCATTTTTTCAACCGACGCCAAACGTTCCAAAAAGTTTCGAAGAGAAGTCGCGGAGAACGCGGGGTTGCACCATCGGTTGTGCAATTTGCAGTAAGGCCAATGTTCATCAGTGGTTTTTGGTATGTAAAGCGCTCTTTTCCACACAGTTTTCCACAGAACTGTTGAAAACTGTCACATGGCATTCATAATCGGTGCGATGTCCGGCAAATTGTTGGCTGGAAAATTGCTGGCGAGCCGAGCCGTTCACTCGTGGCCGCATGTTATGATTCCTGCCCGCATGAATTCCCCGCGATGAAAGCTCTGATCCTGAACGCGGACGATTTTGGTCTGACGTTAGGCATCAATGAAGGAATCGTTCGAGCGCATCGCGATGGAATACTGACGAGCACGACTCTGATGGCGAATGCACCGGCTTTCGATGACGCTGTTAAGCGCGCGAAAGAAAATCCTTCGCTCGGCGTAGGCGTCCACCTTGTGTTGATCGGCGGCCGCCCAGTTGCGAAACCTGAGGAAGTTGCTTCCCTTGTTGACGATAAGGGGCAATTGCCGCAGAGCCTTCCGAATTTCGTGGCGCGTGTCACTTCGAAAGCGATTCGGCCGGAACACATGGAGAAGGAACTAGAATCGCAGATAGAAAAGGTTCGCTCGATGGGAATCATTCCGACGCACGTTGACAGCCATAAGCACACTCACGCTCATCCAAGCGTTATGGAGTCGGTCGCGCGCGTCGCATCGGCCTTGGGTATCAGACGAATTCGAAAGCCGTTCGAAGAACTGCGTGATTCCTGGAATTCAACGCGCGGCGCGCGCAGCGTCACGATGTCGCAGTTGGCAGCGTCGGCCGCCGCGCGAGTTACATCTCGAAGCTTTGCCACAACCTGCGAGCGATACGGCTTGAAGTCGCCTGACCGATTTCTTGGACTCGCGCGGACGGGCAGCATCAGCGCGCCGGTGCTGCGTAGCCTTATTGACACACTCTGCGACGGCACGACCGAAATTATGTTGCATCCGGGCATTTGCGACTCCGATCTGTCTCAGACGCGCTCACGTTTGCAAATGCACCGGCAGGTGGAACTCGATGCGGCGGTTTCGTCGCAAGTGAAGGAAATCATTGCTGAACGAGCTGTTCGGCTTATCACCTATCGCGAGGTAAACTAAAGGCGATGTGGGAAGCCTCTGACATAACTGTGGAACGTTCATCCGGGCGAGCGCCAACTTACTCCGTCGTCGTGCCTTTCCACAACGAAGAGGACAGTGTGCGCGAGCTGCATGGGCGCATTTCAGCCGTTCTGGCCGAACGGCATGGAACCGCTGAGTTCGTCTATGTGGACGACCAGAGTACGGATAGGACTGCCGAGTTGCTAACCGAGATCGCGGCTGAAGACCCGCGCGTGACGGTAATACGTCTTCGCCGTAATTACGGCCAGACGATGGCCTTAGCTGCTGGTTTCGATTTCGCGACCGGCGAAATCATTGTCGCCATGGACGGCGATCTCCAGCACGATCCTTCGGACCTCCCGGTGATGCTCGATACTTTCGCGGCAGGTAACTACGACATCGTTAGTGGCTGGCGTCAAAAGCGAGTCGACAATTTGCTGACGAGACGCCTGCCCTCGCGCGTTGCAAATTGGATCATGGCTAAACTTTCCGGAGTCGACATCCACGACTTCGGTTCGACGTTCAAAGTGTACCGCCGCGAAACGATCAAAGACGTTCACCTATACGGAGAAATGCACCGGTTCATTCCTGCTCTAGCCGCGTGGAACGGAGCGCGCATCATTGAAGTGCCGATCCGCAACGTGCTGCGTCCTGGCGGAAAATCGCATTACGGTATTTCCCGCACCATTCGCGTTCTTTTCGACATCATCACAATCCGCTTTCTGATGCGATACATGACGCGCCCACTGCATTTTTTCGGCCCGCCCGGTTTGATCGGAATGTTCTGCGGTGCAGCGATCTGTGCCGGACTTTTTGTCGACAAGATTTTTTCCCGGGGCCCGATCTTCGTCGAACATGGTCCGCTTCTGGTCCTTGGCATGATGCTGTTCCTGTTTGGGGTACAATTGCTCGCAGTGGGACTTGTGGGCGAGTTGTTGACGCGAACTCATTTCGAGTCTGGGGCCGATCCGGTGTATCGAATCGAGCGCGTCATTCGTTCATCGGCGCGAGCGAATGCAAGTACGAATGCTGCCGTCGCGCAAGAACGAGTGGCCGTGAAGAACGCAACGAGCTAGTTCGCGGGAGAAATCCAGCCATCAGAATAGAACCGCTGGCAGGGGGAACCGAGTGTCGTTTCCCCTTCAATCCGAACTGGCTTGACGTTCAATACCGCACCCATAAACGGCACAAAGGGGGAATGAAATGCGGAAACTAGTACTGGCAAGCCTCGCTGTTTTGACAATGGCTGCTTTGGCGTGGGCGACGGACGTTTGGAAGAAACCTTACGAACAGTGGGACAAAAAAGATGTGGCGAAAGTTCTGAACGATTCTCCCTGGGGGAAAACTGTTCGCATTTCGGCTTCGTGGCAAAGCAGCGGTGGCAGTATGCCGACGGAAAACCCGCAAATGCAGCAGCCGCAAGGTGGACAGCCATCGAGCGGCGGAAGCGAGGCGGGTGGAGGCGGCAGGCCGGGTGGCATGGGCGGAGGCGGCGGGATGTCGTCGGGAAGCGGCGGAGCCGGGGGCGTCTCTGGTGTGCAAAGCGGCGGAACGCCGATGGCGACGTTCGTCGTCCGATGGGTTTCCGCGAAAACGATGAGGGAAGCCTTCGTGCGCAACGCTGAACTGAGCGGCCAGATGAACCAGTCGCAGGCACAACAGCAGCTTAGCCAGACCGCCGACGTGTACCAGGTGATGGTGGCAGGGCCGGACATGCTGCCTTTCGAGCAGAGCACGGAAGAGGCCGTCAAGAATTCCGCCGATCTGGAAGTGAAAAAGAGTAAAGAAAAAATTCAGCCGGTGAAGGTGGAATTTCAGCGAAGCCCCGACGGCCAAAAGGTGCAGGATGTGATCATCGAGTTCCCGAAGACTGCAAACGGGCAGCCAACAATTGGCCCTGATGCCAAAGGAGCCGACTTTTCCGTCTCGCTATCGCGAGCGAAGATCCGCGCCAGCTTTGATTTCTCGAAAATGAGTGATGCACAGGGGCGGGACTTATAGTACAAACGGGGCACCATCTACGCCTATAGATGAGGAAACTTCGCTTCCGAGGGTGCCCATGCGAACTTTGGGTCTTCTGTGCGTTTCGGCAGTGGTGTTCATTTCGGTGGCCGCCACTGTGCGCGCCCAAATGGGCATGCGATCCGGGCCGCCCGGACTAAGTGGGCTGTGGCAGCCGACTGTCGGGGCTGCGGCCTCCTACGACGTCGAGAGACCCGGTCAGCCGAAGCAGCCGTTCGAATTTGCTGTGATCGGCAAAGAGAAGATTCAAGGCAACGACGGAGTTTGGGTGGAATTCACCATCAACGCCGAGCAGATCGGGATGATGGTGGTTAAAGAGCTCGTCTCGTTCGATCCGGCGAAGATGCAGATGCAAACGTTCAAAGCCGTGATTCAACTTCCGGGGCACCCGCCTATGGAACTGCCGGACGAAATGATGCAATCGAGGCCGTTTCAGTTCAAGGACGTTCGTGAAAGTACTGACCTGGGCAGCCAGTCGGTGACCACGCCGGCAGGGACGTTCGCATGCGAGCACTATCGCGGAAAAGACGGTTCAGGCGAGTTCTGGGTGAGCAAGCAGGTGGTACCCATCGGCTTGGTGAAATCACAGCAGAATGGACAAACCGTGACGCTCGTCAAACTGGTGACGGACGCCAAGGATAAGATCAGCGGTACAGCGCAGCCGTTTGACCCGATGATGTTCATGCCGCAGCGACCGCAACAATAGCGACCGCAACAATCGGTTGGTCGATTTCACGGAAATCACCTCGTTCCACGCGCCGCTTGGATAGCTTCCAGTCAAAGACAGGAAAGCTGCTGGAAATCGCGTAAGAGCGCCCGTGAGAAATGAGCAACGACGGTGTACAATCCCCGCGTCTAAAACTTAGAGACCTTTAACCAAGAGTGTCGAGTCCCCGGGAACATTTCGTCGCCGTGATCGGCGCAGCGATTTCCGGCTCCGTCGCTGCTGAAGTTTTGGCGGAGCACGGCATCCGCGTGGCTGTCTTCGAGCAGAACGCGCGTCCCTATGGAAAAATCGAGGATGGGTTGCCGCGCTGGCATGTGGAACAGCGCAAGCAGGAATATGCGCGGATCGACGCGCGCCTGAGAAAGCCGGGCGTTGACTTCATCCCCTGCACGAAGCTCGGGCGCGATATCGATTTCCTCGATCTCAGCAAGAATTGGGGATTCTCCGCCGTTATATTGGCGAACGGCGCGTGGCGCGACCGCGATTTGGGTGTTGCGGGAGCGAATGAATGCGTCGGCACAGGACTCGTTTACCAAAATTCTTTCATCTACTGGTACAACCACAAAAACGAGCGCGGATACACCGGCCCTCG
>Ga0335075_10003481_pt1 | contig 24968 bp, 21 predicted proteins | sample Lox_Sample_24_FD_206723 | JGI IMG/M metagenome (GOLD analysis project Ga0335075, IMG submission 206723) | Soil microbial communities from Loxahatchee National Wildlife Refuge, Florida, United States - Lox_Sample_2.4 | ecosystem: Environmental > Terrestrial > Soil > Wetlands | place: USA...
CTGCCAGGACATGCCCGCCGCGGATGTCGTCGCTAGCTGGCGCCGGCGCGCGACTGTCGTCGCTCATGTTGCCCGCCTTCTCGTGGTGCCCTGGCCGACGGGCGGCCGGGGCACCACTGATGGTTGCCGCGCTGTTCCTACGACTGCGGAATCGGCAGGTAGCCAGTCTCCGCGACGAAGCACTTGCATTGCGCGTCGTACTTGCCGACTCTGAAGTCCGATACTCCGCCAAGAGTGCCAGCGCTGAAGTTGGTGGCGTTAACCTGGGATGCTTGGAAGCTGGTGCCGAGCTTGGCCAGTCCCGCCCCGAAGTTACTGGGCGTCCACGACGCGCCGATAGCACGTGCTGAGTCCAGCCAGAGCAGGAAGTTGTTGCAGTAATTGGGCGCGGCCCGGCTGGCACCCGACTGGCCGGGATTGTCATAGTCGGTGCCGATCTCGGCGTTGTAGATCTTGATGCATGCCGCGTAGCCGGGCGTGATCTGGCTCGACGTGTACGGGGAGGTGTTGTCGGTCGAGCTGCGGCTGGCGTTGCTGGCTACCCCGAGGGACGGCCCGAACAGGGCGCTGACGGCGACTGAGTTCGCATTCACCTTGGCGTTGCCGACCTGCGCGGCCTCGGCGGCCAGTGCCTGGAAGTCCGACCACGCATAGGCCGGGTAGTAGTCCTCCGCGGGACCTTCGGCCGCCAGGAACTCGTACGCGAGCACGTCGCCGAACACCACGATGTGCGTGACCCCCGCGCTCTTCATCTGCAGAAGGGCATTGTCCGTGGTGGTCTTGTCGTCCTCAAGGAAGTACTGCACCTCTGCCTTGATGCCGAGGCGGGCCAGGGCCGGCTGCCAGACCTCGGCGAAGTCCTGCTTGATTGTCGGGCTGTTGAGCAGCATGAAGCCGAGCTTGCCGCCCTTGAGGAAGCCGACCTTGGACAAGCCGCTGACTTCCATTCGCATCTGCTCGTCGATGGTCGGGAACGTGCTCGCGACATACGGCGAGACCGTCTTCAGGAACGCGGAGTCGGTGGAGCTGACGACCCCGATGTAGGCGACGTGGTGCTGGGCAAAACACGTCCAGTCGGCCGGCTGAGTGAAGATCGAGGTGTCGATGACGACCTGCTCGTTGTAATCCTCGGTGATCTTCACGCACTCGGCCAGCTGCTGGGTCTCGGTGGCCAGCTGGTCAACCTTGAACGGCGTTGCGATGATCTTCCGGCCGTCCACGCCGCCATGCGCGTTGGCCCACTTGACCAGCGCGTTCATTTCCACGACCATCTGCGCGTTCTGATGAGCCGGGTCGTCGGTGGTGTCGCCGGTGAGCTTGTCGAGATTGGTCCAGTCGGCGATGACATACCCCAGGCGGATCGGGCTCTTCGTTGACGCTTGGCCCGATCCGGTGGACGTAACCGAGGTCGAATTCGTCGAGTCGGTTGAGCACGCCGTGATGACAAGCGCGCCGGCGACCAAGATCGCCCACATCGCTTTGCGCATGTGATGACTCCTTTCCGTGGCTGCTGGTGTACAGCCCGGTCCTGATTTGCAGTTGAGTTCTGCTCGCGGATCCGCCGGTGCGGGCGCGGATCCTGGTTCTGGCTGCGGTCAGGCGCCGGGCGTGCCCGAGCGCGCGATCGCGAGATCGTTGGTACCGAGGTAGCTCTCGATGACATCCGGGTTGGCGCATACCTCGGCCGGGCTCCCGAGGGCGAGCGGACGCCCGGCGCACATCGCCAGGACCCGGTCGCACACGGCGGTGATCAGCGGGATGTCGTGCTCGATGATCATGACGGTCACGTCCAGCTGGTCAGGCAGTGAGCGGATCACGTCCGACAGTGCCTCGGATTCGCGCTGGGCGATCCCGGCTGAGGGCTCGTCCAGCAAGATCAGTGCCGGGCCCATCGCCACCAGGCAGGCCAGCTCGGCGATCCGCCGGGTGCCGGTGGACAGCTGGACTACCGGGGTGTCGGCGTAGCCGAGCAAGCCCATGGCCGCCTCGACGCTGCGTGCCGCTGTTTGCTTCCTTGCCTCGGTCCTGCGAGCGCGCGGCAGGCCGAGCAGCGAGCTGACGGTACGCGTCGGCAGCTGGCGCTCGGTCGCCAGCATGATGACGTCCTCCACCGTCATCGTCGAGAACAGGCGGGCATCCTGGAACGAGCGCGCGATCCCGGCGCGGGACCGGCGCTCCGGACTCCAGTGAGTGACATCGCGGTCGCCGAACCTGACGCTGCCGGAATCAGCCCTTGTGAAACCGGCGATGATCTCGAACAGAGTCGTCTTGCCTGCGCCGTTAGGCCCGATCAAGCCCAGGATTTCTCCCGGCAGAACTTCAAGGCTGACGTCGCTGACCGCCTGGATCCCGCCGTAGCGCCGTGCCACGTCGCGCACGACGAGGAGCGGCTGCCCGGTGTCGTGCGCTTCTGCTGACCGGTCGGTTACTGCCAGCCTGCCTAGACCGGGCTCCGGCCGGGGCGGTTCCTGGCTCGGTGGTCCGGGGTCCGGCTCCGCGGCCGGACGCCGGACTGCCAGTCGCACCACGGCGTCCCGTACCGGGCGCAGCACCTGGGCCAGCCCGCCTGGGAAATAAAGGATCAGGATGAGCCAGCCTGCGGTGCTCGCCGCCGTTGCAGCCGCGCTGAAGGTCACGAACGCCGGCAAGGCGATCAGGTACAGGGCCCCGATCAGCGAGCCGCCCAGGAGCGACACGCCGCCGATCGCGCACATCGCCACGACCGTGAAGCTGTCCTGCACGCTGAAGGCTTCCGGGCTCAGATACGGCAGGCTGTGCCCGTAGATCGCGCCGCCGAGGCCGGCCAGGAACCCGGCGATCGCGAATGCCTGGATCTTGACCCGGACAGCGGCGACGGAAAACGCCCGGGCGGCGTCCTCGTTGTCGCGGACGGCGATGAACCGGCGGCCGATGCCGCCTCGCCTGACGTTCCAGCACAGGGCGAATCCGACGAGGAAGACCGGCACGCAGTACAGGTAGTAACCGCGCGCCGTCGACAGCGCGTGGCCGCCGATGACCGGCAGCCCCGGCGCGACGCCCGCACCCAACGCCCACGGCTGGTTGAACAGCCAGACGCTGCACATCAAGGCGAACGCCAGGGTGGTGACTGCCAGCATCAGGCCACGGATCCGCAGCGCAGTCAGTCCGAGCACAGCCGCCACCGCGGCCGTGATCAGGCCCGCCAGCAGGTAGCTGGTGGTGAACTCCACCCGCGCTTCCACCAGCCGGTAGCTGGCCACGGCACCAAGGCCGGCCAGCGCGAACTGGCCCAGCGACAGCTGACCGGTAAGGCCGGTGACGACGTACACCGACAGCCCGACGAGGCTGAGACCGAGGACGGCGGTGAAGGTCAGGTCGGCGCTTTCCGGCAGCAAGCCGATGGCCACCAGCACGATCAGGAGCCCGGCCCCCAGCAGCAAGGGGGCCAGCCGGACGGCCCGCGCCGACCGCAGCTCGGCGGGCAGCCTCGGCCACGCGGCCAGGCCCGTCCAGGCGATCTGCTCCCGGCCGCGGACACCTTGCCGGTGCTGCAGCAGGAGGGCAGCGAAGGTCGCCGCGAAGACGAACAGCTCGACCCGGCCAGGGTTGGCCGATGAATTCCACAGCACGAGCTGCTCGATGATGCCGAGGGTGACGCCGGCTGCGAGAGCTACCGTGTAGCTGGCCAGCCGGGCTATGACCGCGACCAGCAGTGCCCTGGCCAGCAGGCCGATGTCGACAGCGGCACCTGAGCCGCTGATCTGCCCTTCCGACGGGAACTGCAGGATGGCTGCATAGGCCGAGATGGCGCCGGCGATGCTCCAGGCCAGCAGCGACATCTTCCCCGGCGCGATCCCGCTCAGCGTCGCGGCAGGCCGGTTGCTGGCGGAAGCCCGGATGGCCCGGCCGTAGCGGCTGACCTTCATGAACAGGGCCAGCGCGGCGACGATCACCGGAGTCCCGATGAGCTGGGCCAGCAGCGCGGGCGAGACGACGAACACGCCAACGCTGAACTGCGGCACACCGGGCGGCTCCGGGTACTGCGAGCCGGACACGATCAGCGTGTTGATGACATCGGCCATCGCCGAGAGGAACCCCGCGACCCCGAGTGTCGCCACGACGCTCATGATCGGCGGCACGTTCCTAAGCCGGCGCACCGCGAGCAATTCCACTGCCATCGAGGAGACAGCGCCGATCGCGATAGCCACCGGGAACACTGCCCAGTACGGCAGCTGCGTGCGCACGACCCACACGCCGAGGACCGAGGCGCTGAAGGTGCCGACGGAGCCGTAGGCGAAGTTTACGATCCGGCTGGCCCGGTACGTCAGGATGAGCCCGGAGGCCATCAGTCCGTAGGTCAGGCCGGTGATCAGCCCGAGCACGAGTACGCCTGTTGGTGCCTGGATCATGCTCGCTCCGCCCCCAGCACCTTGGCCGTGCCGTGCAGGAAGACGCTACGCAGCAGGTCGGCCCGCTCAGCCAGTTCCGCGGCCGGCCCGTCGAACCGGACCTGGCCACGCTCCAGGAAATAAGCGTGGCTGGCGAGCGCCAGCGCGATGTTGACGCTCTGTTCCACCAGCACGATCGCGACGCCGTCAGCGTTGAGCCCGCGGACGGTCTCGAACAGCTCTCCGACCACCTTCGGCGCCAGGCCGAGCGAGAGCTCGTCCAGCAACAGCAGCCGCGGCCGGCGGATCAGGGCGCGGCTGAGCGCCAGCATCTGGTTCTCGCCGCCCGACAGGAGGCTGGCCTTGGAATTGCGCCGCGCGGCGAGCGCCGGGAAGACCTCGAAGACGCGGTCCAGCCGCGCCTCGATGACGGACCGCTTGCCGCCGAGGGTGTAGCCGAAGGCGCGGAGATTCTCGACCACTGTCAGATCCGGGAACGTGGCCTGGCCCCCGCTGATGTGCTCGATTCCCAGCCGGATTCTGCGGGCTGGTTCCAGGTAGGTGATATCGAGCCCGGTCAGCCGGACCGCCCCGCGCTGCGGCAGGCCGAGACCTGAGATCACGTTGAGCAGGGTCGACTTTCCCGCCCCGTTTGTGCCGAGCAGGCAGACCATCTCGCCCTCGTCGACTGTGAAAGCCACGTCGAAGAGCACCTGCAGGCCGCCGTCGTAGGCGAAGTCAAGACCACGGCAGGACAGCATCGGCACCCGGTGCCCGCTCGCGACCAGGGTCTCGAGCCGCTCTTCGTCGATGACCTGGTCAATGAAGTCGTCGAGATCGCTGTCAACATCGCGGCCGGCCCGGTACATCACGGCGCCGGCGATCGCGCCCGGAACTGCCAGTGCCAGGATCGCGATCGTAGGGCCGCTGCTCTGATAGATGCCGGCCAGGAAGATCTGGCCCACCAGCGCGCCCGCTCCGTAGAGAGCGAGATTGGTGATGCCCGCCGCGTGCACTCGCATCTGCGCCGGGATCATGCTGTTCAGGGCAGCCCCCGACGCTGCCAGCGCGACCGCAAAGGCAGCCAGTCCGAGGCCGGCGACGATCACGACCATGGCATAGACGGGCAGGATGATGGCCAGGTCGACGGTGACAATGCCGCCGCCCAGCAGGATCCCGGCCAGCCGGGTGAGCCGGGCCGGGCTAGTCGAGAGCAGCCGTTCGATATACCGGCCGCTGATCAGCAGCAACGGGATGGCCATCAGGTTGGCGATGACCGAGAACAGCGCCCGGCCGACCGGTCCCTGGTCCCATCGATCGTCGAGGTAGAAGCTGAGGAAGGTCGCCAGCGGGGAGAGCATCATGCCCAGGACCACGTAAGCAGCCAGATAGCGCCGGACGGTCGGGACAAGCAGCAGCCGCCGGAGCACCTCGAAGAACCGCAAGTTGGTGTCGGGTACCTCAGCTGACTGAGCTGAAACCGCAGCATTGCCTTGATCCTGGTCCGCCAGTTCACCGCGCGCAGCCGCGCGCAGCCGGCGCGTGTCGAACCGGCCGAAGCCAGGGTCACGGAGGCGGACTGCGACGAACACGACCGCGAGCGAGATCCCGCCCATGACGATGAAGGTGCCGCGCCAGGTCAGGCCCAGGAGGGCGAGCACGCCGACGACGGCGGGGCCGGCGACGAGAGAAGCCCAGATGACGCTCAGGTAGGCCGAGTACAGGCGGCCGCGGGTCCCCGGCGGATAGCTGTCAAACAGCAGCGGAACATGCACGGACCGGACGGAACCGCTGGACGCCCCGTTGGCGGCCAGGAAGAACGCGAGCCCGATCGCGCCCGCGGCGTAGCCGGTAAACAGCGTGAAGATGGCCCAGCCGAACGCGGTGACGACCGCGACGCCGGCCCGGCGCGGAACCCGCTGAGTGTAGGCCGCCATCGGCAACGTCCCGAGCGCCAGGGCGAGTGACTGGATTGCCAGCAAGCCGGAGACTGACGAAACCGAGATGCCGAGCGTCTGGGCGATGTCGGGGGCCAGGATGGTGAAGCCGCTGATCTGGAACTGGTCAATCAGGATCAGGGCGCTGAGTGCGACCAGCGGGTACCAGCTAGCGCCGCTGTACCGGATTGCTGTCCGGAGCGTGGCGGTGCCTGATTCCTCGGTCAGTCCGAGCAGACGGCGGCCGCGTTCGCGCAGTTCGGCGCGAGAGCCTTCCAGCTGCCGGATGGTCGCGTCGGCTTCGGCCAGCCGGTCGTCGCGGCCGTTGTCGGCGGTCATCGGGACCGGCCGGACAGGACGTAGAACTGGCGGTACCACGCGCCCTCGCCCACTCGCCGCCCGTCAGCGACCTTGATTATGGTGAACGTATGCGCGTTCCGGCTGCCGGGCACGGTGGCCAGGTTGGCCAGGTAAGAGAGCGTCAGCGCATGCGAGCGGGTCAGGTAGATGCCGTGGCCTGACAGCCAGCTCGCCCCCGGGCAGCCGGGCGTGGCCAGGCAGGCCGGGTCGTGCTGTGCGAGCGAGCGCAGCGTCTGGCCGGGCTGGAGCGTCCGCTCATCGACGAAGACGGCGAACGTCTGTCCCGGCGCCAGGGACCCGGTCCAGGTGATGCGCAGCGGCAGCGACACGCTCGCCTGATCGGCTGGCGTCTTGATGGTGACACTGCGGTCCTGAACCAGATCGATCCCGGAGAACGCGCATCCGCTGAGCCCGGCGCACAGGACGAGACCGAGGGCCAGGCATAGCCGACGTCCCGCCTTGATCATGAGGTTGCCCTCCCCTGTGACGTCCTGAGGCTTAACGGTGAACCGCGCGGAGGTTGAACCTGATGCGAACCGTACGGCCAGCCGATCGGCGTGTCAACAGGATTGGATCCCAAGTTTCGCTACGGTTAACGGAGTCCGCGACGGCGACCGGAGTTGCACTCGTAGTTTGCCGACTATATACCGTTATATGCGTTAATCAGGTTTGGAACGGGCGCGGCAGAAACTGTTAGATAGCCCGCATCTTGACACCGGGCCGTATGCACCAGCATGCTTTGGATCCAGTTCTGCTGGCCCGAGTCGCCTGGAGTACCTGCTGATGATTGCTGGCGTGCTTCATTTCTCGTTTACGGTGAGCGATCTCGAGCGCTCAGTGGCCTGGTACACCGACGTCCTCGGGCTGGAGCTCGTGCATCGTCAGCGGCAGGACAACTCGTACACGGCCTCGCTCGTCGGCATGCCGGGAGCCGTCCTCGAGGTTGCCCAGCTCGCGGTGCCCGACGTCCCGTGCGGCGTCTCCACCCACATGCTGGAGCTCGTCCAGTACAAACGGCCGCGTGGGCTGGGTCCACGGGAACTGCCGACCAACGACGTCGGCACCGCGCACCTGGCGCTGGTCGTCACTGACATCGACGAACGTTATGAGCGCATGCGGCGCCATGGCGTCAACTTCCGCAATCCGCCTGTACTGATCACCGAGGGTGCTAATGAGGGAGGGTACGCGTGCTATTTCAGTGACCCGGATGGCATCACGCTCGAACTGCTGCAGCCGGCCGTCGCTGTTCTGGCCCGCCTCGATCTCAAGGTCGCAGGAGAACCCTCATGATGCTCACGCCCGGAACCTATGTCGTGACCGGAGCCGCCGGCGGTATCGGCGGGGCCGTCGCCGCCGCGCTGGCTGACTATGACCTGGACCTGGTACTGGCTGACCGCGACGTGACAGCGCTGACCGCCGCCGCCGGGCTGCCCGGCCGGACAGCCCGGGTACGAGCAGTGGAGCTGGATGTCACCAACAGCGCGGCGGTGGCCACCCTGGCCGGGTCGCTCGCTGACGGCTCTCCGGTGCGAGGGCTGGTCAACGCGGCCGGCGTCCTGCAGCTCGGCACGATCGGCGAGGTCAGCGATGCCGACTGGGATCGCGTCATCGGAGTCAACCTGCGAGGAACCTTCCTGCTGTGCCGCGAGCTCATGCCGCTGCTGGAGCGGTCCGGCCGGTCGGCTGTCGTGAACATCGCCTCGGTCTCGGGCCGGACCAAGTCCATTTACAGCTCGCCGAGCTACGTCGCGTCCAAGGGCGGCATCATCGGGCTGACCATGACGCTGGCAGCGCAGCATGCCGCCCGCGGAGTCCGCGTCAACGCGGTCGCTCCCGGCATCATTGACACCCCCATGCTCGACGTCTACACCGGCGAACAACGGCAGCAGGCGTGCGCGGGAATTCCGCTCGGCCGCATGGGCAGCGCCGCCGAGGTCGCTGACGTCATCGTCTACCTGCTGAGCGAGCAGTCCAGCTATGTCCTGGGTCAGACGATCAATGTCAACGGCGGGCTGTTCATGCAATGAGCACCAGCCAATCCGGGCGAAGCGACAGCCCCGGCCAGTCCCCCGGTTCCGACACCCGGATCGAGGCGATCGACGCCTGGGCCTGCCGGCTGGAGCTGGCGGTGCCGATCTCGTTCGGCGATCACGTCATCTCCAGCCGCGAGTACACCGCGGTCCGCCTAACCACCAGTGACGGGCTCAGTTCCGATGCAGTGGGCCTGGCCAGGAAGGCGCCCGTCGATCTCGCCATACTGGACGTGCTCGGGCCCGTGCTCCTCGGCCGTGACTCCCTCGACCTTGACGGCGCGCGGACCGCGATGCGCCGCAGCACGCGCGCGCTCGGCATGGACGGGGTCATCGCCAGGGCAGCCTCGTTGCTGGAGCTGTGCCTGTGGGATTCCCGCTCGCAGCGGGCAGGCGTCCCGCTCTGGCAGTTCCTCGGCGGAGCGGCACGGCTGCTGCCGGTCCAGGTGGTGGAGGGATATCCGCTGCCAGACGAGTCACTTCCGGCCTTCGCCGATCGCATCGCGCACCGGGCGGAGCAAGGCTTCACAGCGGTCAAGCTCGAGGTCGCCAGCGAGCCGAGTCCCGAGGCGGCCGGCCGCAAGCTGGCCTACGTCCGCCGCGAGGCGGGCCCGGACGTGCAGCTGATCGCCGACATGGCGTACTTCTGGGAGTCAGCCGACGAGGCCGTCACCGCGGTGAGCGGCTGGCACGGCGTCGGGCTCAGCTGGCTCGAGGACCCGATGCCGCGCGATCGCGCCAGCGCGATGGCCGAGCTCCGCCGGAGGTCAGGCATCCCGCTTGGGGCCGGCGACGAGTCGACGCGGCCCGCCGAGCTGGCCGCGCTCCTGGACGCCGGCGCCGTGGACGTGCTCCGCATCGACCTGACGACCTTGGGCGATCTGGCCGCGGCCGAGCGACTTGCCGCGGCGGCCGACGCGCTCGGCGTCACGGTCTCGCCGCACGTCCATCCCGAGGTGCACCGGCACATCGCCTTGGCCTGGCCGGGCATCGACCGGGTCGAGGCCTTTCCCCTCGACCGGCCGTTCGACCTGCTGCACGAACTCATCGAGCACCCCATGATGGCGGATGTCTCCGCGGGTCACGTCGCGCCGCCGGCCCGGCCGGGACTGGGCCTGTCGCTCGACCTTGCGGCCGTCCGCCGCGCTTCCGTCCGGTCCGGCAGTCTGCGGCACCCGCTCGTCTACGCCACGATCGCTTCCGACGGAGGTAGCACATGACCGACCTCAGCGCCCAGTCCGGCCTTTTGCAGACGATGGCGCGGATCCGGTATTTCGAGGAGCGGGTCGCCGAGTTGCACGCGGCCGGCCAGGTGGTCGGGTCCGTCCACTTGTGCATCGGCCAGGAAGCGATCTACGCGGGCGCGGCCAGCGCGCTGGCGCTGCCCGGTGACAAGGTCTTCGCGACGTACCGCGGCCACGGCTGGGCGCTGGCCTGCGGAGTCCCTCTAGCGGCCCTGTTCGCAGAGCTGATGGGCCGCCAGGCGGGAATTAACGGCGGTCGCGGCGGGTCGGCCTACCTGACCGCGCCCGGCCTGGGCTTCATGGGCGAGAACTCGATCGTCGGAGCCGGCGCCCCGATCGCCACCGGCGCTGCCCTCGCCTCGGCCTTTGACGGGTCAGGCCGGGTCGTCCTCGCCGCGTTCGGCGAAGGAGCGATGAACCAGGGCGCGGTGCACGAAGCACTGAACTTTGCCTCCGTCACCCGCGCACCAGTGATCTTCCTGATCGAGAACAACCTCTACAGCGAGCTGACGCCGACGGCCAGCATGGTCCGGATCGACCGGTTGTACAAGCGCGCGTCGGCCTACGGCATCCAGGGCGTGCGCATCGACGGCAATGATCCGGTCGCGGTCCAGAAAACCGTCGCCTACGCGGCCAGCAACGCGCGCTCCGGGGCCGGGCCGATGCTGATCGAGGCCATAACGCAGCGGCTGACCGGTCATTACATCGGGGACGCGCAGCTGTACCGGCCGGCCGGGGAACTCGACCGGGCCAGGTCCGACGACCCGCTGGACAAGCTGCGCGCCCGCATCACCGAAGGCGGCGGCACCGATGCCGGGGTTTCGGCTCTGCTGGCCGGCGTCCGGCAGGAGGTGGCCCGAGCCGCCGACGAGGCCGGTCTCGGGCCGGCCGCAGATCCCGCGACTGTCCTGGAGCACCTGTATGCCTGACAGCCCAGCAGAGCTGACCTATGCCAGCGCGGTCAACGCGGCCCTGAGCCGGGCGCTGACCGAGATCCCGGAAACGCTCCTGTTCGGCGAGGATGTCGCGGCGCCGGGTGGCGTTTTCGGCGTCACCAGAGGCCTGAAAAAGGCGTTCGGCGACCGGGTCTTCGACACGCCTATCTCCGAGTCGGCGATCCTCGGCGCGGCGATCGGCGCGGCGATGATGGGGCGGCGCCCCATCGCCGAGATCATGTGGATTGACTTCTCCCTGGTCGCGCTCGACCAGATCGTCAACCAGGCTGCGAACGTACGCTATGTGTCACGCGGGCAGGCAACCGCGCCGCTGACCATCCGGACGCAGCAAGGCAACGCTCCCGGCGCCTGCGCCCAGCATTCCCAGAGCCTGGAGGCCTTCTTCGCGCATGTGCCCGGACTCCGGGTGTGCATGCCGTCCACCGCGCAGGACGCCTACGACCTTCTCCTCGCGGCCATATGGTGCGACGACCCGGCGCTCGTGATCGAGAACCGGACGCTGTATCACGGCGCCAAGAGCCCGGTAGTAACCAACATGCCCGTGCAGCCGCCGACCGGGGCGAGGGTGATCCAGCGCGGCTCCGACGCAACTCTGGTCACCTGGGGGGCGATGACTCTCCGGGCGCTCGAAGCCGCCGGACTGTGCATGGCCGACGGCATCGACGTCGAGGTTATCGACATGCGCTGGCTCCGGCCGCTTGACCTGGACTGCGTGCTGGCGAGTGTCCGCCGCACCGGCCGGCTGGCGGTCGCTCACGAGGCGCACCTCACCGGAGGCGTCGGCGCCGAGATCGTGGCCAGAGTCGCCGAGAGCGGCGTCCGGCTTGCGGCCGCCCCGGTTCGCATCGCCACGCCCGACGTCAGGATTCCGGCCGCGCCAGCCCTGTCCGCGGCGGTCATCCCGTCCGCCAGCCAGGTCGCAGCAGCCGTTTCTGCGCTGGTCAAGGGCCGGCCGTGACGGCCGCGCCGCTGCGCGCCGGGATCCTCGGCTGCGGTGACATTGCCGCCACCTACGCCGCCGCGATCGCCGCCAGCCCGGTGCTGGCGCTAACGGCGGCAGCCGACCGCAATCCGGACCGGGCCAGGGCGCTCACCGCGGCCTGGGGCGGGGTGCCGCTCGGCAGTGCCGGGGAACTGCTGGACCGCGCTGACATCGACCTGATGGTCATCCTCACCCGCCATTTCACGCACGCGGACCTCACCGAGCAGGCCTTGCGCTCCGGCAAGCATGTCTTCAGCGAGAAGCCGCTGGCTATGACCGGGGCACGAGCCTGGCAGCTGGTTCGCATCGCGGCCGATTGCGGCGTCCGGCTCGCCTGCGCTCCGGCGACGTATCTCGGCGAAGCCCAGCAGACCGCATGGGCAGTCCTGCGGACCGGATTGCTGGGCCAGATCCGGGTCGGCTATGCCGACGTGAACTGGGGCCGGATCGAAACCTGGCATCCGCGGCCGCAGGACTTCTACGCCGCCGGTGCCCTGTTCGACATGGGGGTCTATCCCCTCACTGTCTTGACGTCGTTCCTCGGGCCGGTGCTGGAGGTCTCGGCCACCGCGGACATCGTGCTGCCCGAGCGTCAGGCCATCGGCGGCACCCGGTTCACGCTGACCTCGCCGGACCTGGTGGTCGCCATGATCCGGTTCCGGTCGGGCCCGCTGATCCGCCTCACCTGCGGCTTCTACGTGGACTCGGCCAGCCGCCAGCGGGGAATCGAGCTGCACGGTGACGACGGCTCCCTGCTGATGGAGCGGTTCTATGAGTTCGGCGCGTCGGTGCACCTGGCCCGGCGCAGTGCCCCTCCGGTCCACGTTCCCCTCCTGAAAAACCCTCCGCCTGAGCCCGTCGATTACGGGCGCGCCCTCGCCGACCTGGCGCTGGCCATCCGCGCGGGCACGCCGCATCGAGCGTCCGGCCAGCAGGCCGCACACATGGTCGACGTCCTCGAAGCGATCATGGAAGCAACCCAGCACGGGCAGCGGGTAGCGGTCACGTCGGAGTTCACGCCGCCGCAGCCCGGCGCTCCCGGTCTGGAACTCCCGCCGGACGAGACGGTCCGCGACCGGCTGGCAGGCCTGCTCGACCATCGCGACCGCGCGGATGAAAGCCCCGCCACCTTCTGGGAAAGGACAGACACTTGATCTTGTCGGCACAGTATTACCGGCCTCCGTTCCCGGACCGCCGGTACTGGCGGGACGACATGCGGGCAATGCGAAAGGCCGGCCTCAACACCGTTTACCTGTGGGCCTGCTGGGGCTGGATCGAGCCAAGTCTCGGCAGATTCGTGTTTGATGACTACGACGAGCTGATCGCGGAAGCAGGCGACGCCGGGCTGCGGGTCGTCATCAACACGGTCGCCGAGATCCAGCCGTTCTGGGTGCCTCGTGTGCTGCCGGGCGCGCAGATGATCGATCACATGGGGCGGCCCGTTATCTCGAGCACCCGGATCGAGTGCACCGTCGGGCTCACCCCCGGCGGCTGCACCGACCACCCTGACCTCCGCGCCGCGATGGGCCGTTTCCTGACGACCATCGCCGCGCGCTACGGACGTTCGGACACCTTGCTGGCCTGGGACCTGTGGAACGAGACCCGCTGGGCGGTTCAGGCTGACGGCTACGCCTGCTACTGCGCGCACACCACGGACGCGTTCCGCGGCTGGCTGCGCGGGCGCTACGGAGACCTCGACGGCCTGTCCCGCGCGTGGGGCCGGCGGTATGCGTCCTGGGACGACGTCGAGCCGGGCAAGCTTCCCGGCCGGATCTACACCGACCTGATGGAATTCGCGGCCTTCCTGACCGACCGCGCGCGCGACCACATGCGGTTCCGTTACGACACCATCCGCGCCGCCGATCCAGGCCATCTGATCGTGGCGCACGCGATGAATACCGCGAGCGCCCGGGTACCCGTGGAGTTCGAGCAGGAGCTGTCGCGCGGCAACGACTGGGACTACACCGACTTCCTCGACGGCTTCGGCGCGTCCTTGTTCCCGCTGTGGTTCCGGGATAGCGTCCTCGATCTGGGCGCGCGCATTGAATCTGCGCGCTCGGCCGCGCAAGACCGGTTGTACTGGGTCGGCGAATTGCAGGGCGCCAGCGCGCACTCAGCGATCGAAACGCAGACTTCAGTCCCCGGCGACCTCCAGCAGCGCTGGCTGTGGAGCGCCATCGGCCGCGGCGCGCGGGCCGTGAACTTCTGGTGCTGGCGCGACGAGGTCTTCAGCCGGGAATCCGGCGGCTTCGGTCTCAGCGGCAACGACGGGTACGCCGAGAGTCGCCTGACCGAACTGCGGCGTGCAGCCAGCGTGCTTGAAACGCACGCGAACCTTATCGATCAGTACCGTCCTGCGCCAGCCGCGGTCGGAGTCATCTTCGACGCCGACGGCTACCGCATGGACTGGGCGCAGTACGGAACCTCGAGTCGGCAGGCCAGCCGCAGCCTGTGGGGCTACCTCGTCGGCCTTGAGAAGATCCAGGTGCCTTACGACGTCATCGAATCGCGGCATCACGACCAGTTGGCCGGCTACAAGCTCCTCATCGTCCCGTGGCCCCTCGTCATCAACCCCGGACTCGGGCGCAGGCTGACCGAGTGGACCGCAGACGGCGGCGTCCTGCTGGTGGAGTCCGAGGTCGACGCCTACGACGCGCTGGGCTATTACCGCTACCCGCAGGACCGGCCGTTTGCCCGGGCAATCGGAGTCACCAGCCAGGGACGCCGGACGATCGAGTCGAGCGCGATCCGCCTCGCCCTCGGCGACTTCGGCGGTGAGATCCAGGCGGCCGGCTGGCTGGAGCCGCTGCAGGCCGACGCCGCCACGGTGCTCGCGGCCGCCGGCGACGACGTTCTCGCACTGCTGCGCCCCCTCGGCCAGGGCCAGGTCGTCGCGCTCGGCACCTTCGCCGGCCTCGCCGAGGACGCCGCGGTCTCCCGCAACGTCGGCAGCCTCAGGTCTTCCGCTGGCGCGATGACCGGGTCGCTCGCGAGCAACGCTCTGGCCAGCGAGCATGTGCTCCCGGCGCCGTCGGCCGACCCCTTCGGCCCATCCGGGTTTACCGACTTCCTGCAAGCCGTCGTGCGCCTCGCGGACGCGGCAGGCCCGCTGCGGTGCAGCCAGCCGAGCGGCGCCTCGGTTCAGTGGCGCTACGGCACATCGGACGGCAGCTGCCTGGTCTTCGCCGTCAATCACGGAGACGACCCGCGGCTGGCGTTCACCGGGTCCGCGCTGCCGCCAGCTGGCACGGTGATCGAGGACCTGGTCAGTGGGCGCAACTACCAGAGTTATCTGGCTGGCGACGGCCAGCCGGCAGCTGAGGTGGCGATCGATGCCGGCGGGTACGCGGTTCTGTGCTGGACTGCCGGGTCCGGCCGGCCGTGACAGGCAGCGGACGGCCCTTCTATCACGTTGCCTTCCTGGCCGACGATCTGCAGGCCGCTATCCGGTACTGGACAGACGCAGTTGGCACCGAGTTCTACCCGGCCGTGACGTCCCGGCTCCGGCTGCGTAAGGGCGACGCCGAAGCAGACGCTGATATCCGGCTGACGTTCTCGGTGGCCGGGCCGCCCTGGATCGAACTCATCGAGCGGTCCGCGCACGATCCCTTCGCTTCCTCAGCTTCAGGAACGCTGCATCACGTGGGCATCGTGGTGCAGGGCGATCCTGGCCCGGCCGCACCAGAGCAGGATGCGGACGGCACTTATGTCGTCTCGGGCGCGGGCGCGGAGCTAGCCTGGTTCAGCCCGCCACGGCCGGGCGGGCAACGAGTCGAGCGTGTCTCGGCTGACTACTACGCCCAGTTTGAGGGCTGGCTGGCTCGCCTCAGCCAGGCTGCTGCACGCCCGACTGCAGCGGATGCTCAGCCAGCGGCCGGACCGTGATGGTCGCCCAGGCGAACATCGGCAGCTCGGCAAGAGCCGCGTGCAGGCGACTGGCATCGGCAGCCGCCCAGATCCCGACGTTCGCGAGCCGGCCGGGAACCCGCCAGATCCTCTCAATGATGCCGTCGGCGACAAGTCGCTGGCCGTACTCGGATTCCTGGCGGGCCAGGAGCGCGCGCTCCTCCGTCGCCATCTCCGGCGGCAGCCCGATCTCAATCTCGACGAGGAACCGCTGTGTCATTGCGGAGCCTTCGCTAGTGTGCGGCCGGGACATCGACAGTGCAGGACAGCAGCGCGCCGCGGGATTCGCGCGCTGGATCTGACCGGCCAAGCGGCGGCGCCGCGCACATGAACAGCATCCTCCCGTCTGTGCCGCCCAGGGCGACCGCGTAGACCGCGTCCGTGCCGGTCCTCACGTAGTCAAGCCGCTCACCCGAGGCGCTCATCCGGATCGCGCCGGTGCCGGTAGCGTCGGCGATCCACAAGGCGCCGTCGGCGTCGAGGCAGACTCCGTCGGGCGTGACGTTGCCGGACGCGAAGACGTCGGCCATCGTCCGGGCCGGATCGCGGCCGTCACCCAGCTGCGCCCAGACCCGCGGTGCGCGGAGGCTCCCGTCCGCGCCGATGTCGTAGGCGGTAATTCGGTAGGCGAACGTCTCGGCGACCAGCAGAGTCTTGCCGTCGGGCGTGATCGCCATGCCATTCGGGAAGATCAGGCCGGCCGCCACCGTCCGCGCCTGACCGTCCGCCTCGACCAGAATCAGCGACGCGGGAGCGATGCCCTCAGCGTCCACATCGGAGCCGAAGTTGCCGACATAGGCGCGGCCATGGCCGTCGACGACCATGTCATTACAGTGGTAGGTAGCCAGCGCGGCTAGATCGGCGACCTCGGTCAAGCCCGGCGCGCCGGCCTCGAAGCGCAGCAACCGCCGGTCGGTCATCGACACCACCAGCAGCCGGCCCTGCGGATCGAAACCAAGCCCGGAAGGCTGGCCGGCGACCTCGCACACGGTCTCGAACTCCCGGCCGTCCGCGGACCGCAGCACCCGGTGACTGTAGAAGTCACTGAGATAAAGCATTCCGTCGTGCCACCGCGGGCTTTCCAGGAACGTGAAGCCGTCGGCCAGCCGGGTCACCTCAGTCGCCATCGCAACTCCTCCAGCCAGCTCCGCAACAACGTAACTATTGGATCCAATATACCAGTTAGCCTACAGAATCAGCGGCATAATCTTGACCAGAAGTTCGCATGCCCGAGATTATTGGATCCACTGATAGCGAAGACCAGAGGAGACCAACGATGCCGCAAGAGCAGCTGCCGGAGCGCCTGAGCTGGTTCCGTCATGCGGGTCTCGGGCTCTTCATCCACTGGGACCATGCCAGCCAGCACGGCTATGAGATTTCCTGGCCTGTCGTCGGCGGTCACCCGCTCTTCCCCGGACACGTGGTCAGCACGCCTGAGGAATATCACGCGTCGGCCCGGACATTCGACCCGCAGGACTGGGACCCTGGCCGACTGGCCAGCCTCGCCAGCAGCGCCGGCGCGGCCTACGCGATTTTCACGGCCAAGCATCTGAGCGGCTGGGCCGCATGGCCCTCAGCGGTCCCCGGTGCCTTCTCTATCGCCTCCTCGCCTTACGGTCAGCGCGCCGGGGATCTGGTTCGCGACTTCGTCGCCGCGTTCCGGGCGGCCGGACTGCGGATCGGCCTGTATTTCTCGCTGCCCGACTGGCACCATCCTGATTATGCGCACTGGCCGCCAGACCAGCGGCCTTACCCGGTGCGCCCGGCAATGCCCGAGCCGGACGCCTGGCAGCGCTATCTCGGTTTCCTGCGCGACCAGCTGACCGAGTTGCTGACCAGCTACGGGCCGGTTGACCTGCTGTGGTTCGACGGCGCGTGGGAGCGCGAGGATAAGGCCTGGCAGCCAGCTGAGCTCGCGGCTCAGGTCCGGGCACTGGCGCCGGAGATCATCATCAACGACCGGCTCCCCGGCCACGGCGACTACGTGACCCCCGAGAACTATGATCCTTACTCCCCTGCCGGCCGCTCTGCCTGGGAGCTGTGCCTGACCATGGGTGAGGCCTGGGCCTGGGTACCCGAGGATGACGACTACAAGTCTGCGGCCGAGATCATCAGGACCCTGGCCGAAGTCGCCTCTCGCGGCGGCAATCTTCTGCTCGATGTCGGCCCGACCGGCACCGGCGCGCTCGGTGACCGCCAGCAGCAGGTGCTGGAACGGCTGGCAGCCTGGATGGAGGTTCACCGCGAGTCCGTCCTGAACGTCGAGCCAGGGCTGGAACCCTGGCAGTTCTACGGACCGTCAACCAGGCGGGGCGACACCTTGTACCTGCATCTCGCTGGCTGGCCGGAGGACAATGTCGTCGTCCGCGGCGTCGACGTCCTGCGGGTGCACGCTGTCACGATGCTGTCGACTGGCGTCGAGCTAGCCTTCCGCGGCCGCCTGTCTATCCCTGACCTTGCCGCCGTGGCCACCGGCATGCCGGCCGTTCGCCCGGCCGGCGACCTGGTGATCACTGTCCCGGACCGCCGTCCCGACACCGAGCTGCCGGTCATCGCAGTGCAGTTCAGCGCTACCCCGCCCGCCATCGAGGACGTGCCCTGGATGCGCACGTACCTGCGACGGCGTCAGCGCTCCCTGGAAACCAGCTGACCGGAGCGCACAGCAATCGCGTGACCGACAACGAAGGAGCATTCATGACAGTCACGATGACCGACCTGCTGCCGCGGGTCCGGCAGCCCAGGTTCGCTGGCCGCCGGGTCCTGGTGACTGGCGGGGGCGCGGGAATCGGGGCCGCGACGGTCCGGCGCTTTATCGCCGAAGGCGCTACGGTCTTCGCCGTCGACAACCGGGCCGACGCGCTGGCAGCCCGGCAGGACGAGCTCGGCACCTTCGGCTCGAACTGCACTCCTATCGTCGCCGACGTGACCTCCGACGATGCGGTAGCTGACGTCGTCAGTACAGCCGCCGGCCCCGAGGGCGTCCTGGACGTCCTGGTCAACAACGCCGCCGTCTTCCTGCTGGCTGGCCTGGACGCCACCAGTGATCAGTGGGACCGGACGCTGGCGGTCAATCTCCTCGCGCCCGCGCGACTCGTGGCCGCTGCGGCGGCCCCGCTCGGCCGCTCCGGCCGCGGCGCGGTCGTGAACATTGCCAGCATCTCCGGTCATGTCGCGCAGCCGGGCCGCTGGACTTACAACGCGAGCAAAGGCGGACTGCTCGAACTCACCAGATGCCAGGCACTGGACCTGGCGGCTGCGGGCGTCCGGGTCAACAGCGTGAGTCCTGGTTTCATCTGGACCGACGTCCTGGACCGGTCGGCTGGCGGTGACCGCACCCGGTGGGAGAAGATCTGGGGCTCCTACTCGCCGCTCAGCCGGTGCGGTGAGCCGGAGGAAGTCGCCGCGGCGATTGCGTTCCTCGCCTCCGACGACGCGTCTTACATCACTGGCACTGACCTGCACGTCGATGGCGGGCAGATCACGACCAGCGCGGAAGGTGCTACGAAGCATGAGTTCGAGTCCTGACCCGGCCGTGGCTGAGCCAGCGCCAGCCCCGCCCCCGTTCATCGACGCGCACCTGCATCTGTGGGACCTGGACCGCTATCGCTACCCCTGGCTCGAGGCACCGGAGTTCGCGCCCATCCGCCGCAGCTATACCGCGGCGGAATGGCGGGACGACATGGCGGGCCTGGACGTCCTCGGCACCGTCCATGTGCAGGCAGAACTCGATCATGATCTCGATCCGGTGCTCGAGACGGAGTGGCTCAGTGAGGTGCGCTCGGCTGGCGCCGGAAGCCCGCAGGTTCCGACCGTGGCCGTCGCCTACGCCGATCTCGCGGCCCGCGGTCTCGATGAGGTACTGGACCGGCACCTGCAGTACCCGTTCGTCCGCGGCATCCGGCATGAGGCCTGGTACGACCCGGCTACCTCAAGGGCCGATATTGCCAGTGCCAATCACTTGGACGACCCGCGCTGGCTCGCGGGCCTGCGCCGCGTGGCTGCCCGGGGGCTCGTCTTCGACCTGCTCGCGTGGCATCACCAGCTTCCGCAGGCAACCGGGATCTTCGCCGGATTGCCTGGGCTGCCGGTCGTGCTCGAGCACACCGGGATCCCGCCGGCCGCCGACCGCGACCAGCTGGACTGCTGGCGCCGGGAGCTCCGGTCCTTCGCGGACCAGGTGCCGCAGGCCCGCCTGAAGATCTCCGCGATGAACTTCATCGCCCGGCCATGGACGCGGGCCGTCATCGAGCCGATGATCCGCGAGGCGATCGATATCTTCGGCTCGTCCCGCTGCATGCTGGCGAGCAATTTTCCGGTGGAGCGCCCTACCACCGCCTACGCACGCCTGTGGCAGGAATACGACGCGATGACGGCGGACCTGTCGGCTGCCGAACGGACGGACTTGTTCGCCGGGACGGCCCGGTCCTTCTACCGCATCAGCTAAGAGGCGCCAGTCTCGGCGAAGCCGGTATTGCCGTTGAGCACCAGCCCGCCGTCAACCAGCAGCTCATGTCCCGTCACGTAGCTCGCCTCGGCTGAGGCCAGGTAGATGACCGCGCCAGCGATGTCCTCTGGCCTGGCGATCCGCCCGACCGCGATCTTCTCCGCGTACACCCGGCGGACCGCCTCGGTGTACACCTCTCGGTTCAGCGGAGTCTCGGTCGCGCCCGGGGCCACGGCGTTGACGGTAATCCTGCGCGGGCCTAGCTCGAGGGCAAGCGACTTGGTCAGAGCGATGACGCCGCCCTTGGCCGAGATGTAGGCCGTCATGCCGCTGATCGGCTGCACGTCCGTGGCGGACGAGATATTGATGATGCGGCCGGGGCGTCCGGCGGGGATTGACTGCACCGCCTCCCTGCAGCCGTGGAAATAGCCAGTCAGGTTCGTCTGCAGCGTCTCGTGCCATTCGGTGACCGTCATGGCAGCGAAGTCGCGGACCAGCATCCGGGCCGCGTTGTTCACCCAGATGTCCAGGCCGCCCCAGTCCGCGCGAACGCGAGCGCCGAAGGCTTCCATGTCACCGGCCGCTCCGGTATCGCCCTGGACAATCAGCGCGGCGCGGCCTGCGGCTTCGATGGCACGCCGGGTCATCTCAGCGCCGGCCGGGTTGTCCAGATAGATCGACGCAACGTCGGCTCCGGCCGTCGCGAGGGCGACAGCGATCGCCTGGCCGATGCCGCTGGAGGCGCCGGTGACGACCGCCCTCTTGCCGGTGAGATCAAACATCGCTCCTTCTTTCGGCTATTGCGGCCTTCCCGGCCGGCAGCCCGCAGGTTTCCCGCTACGGCCTGCGGTCAGCCCGGTTTAAGCACGAACTTCAAACCCGCCCCGGAGCGGATGGCGTCGAACGCGTGGCGCCACTTCGCCAGTGGCACGATCTCGCTGATCAGCGGGTCCAGCAGCACGTCACCAGAGGCGACCAGCGATACGGCCCGCTGCCACGACAGCGGCACCGAGGCGAAACCGGAAGTGATGGTCAGTTCCCTGAACAGGACGGCGTCGAGATCCACGGTGACCTCCCGGCCGAAGATGCCGAGCTGGACATGCCGGCCACCGGGGCGGCAATGCGCGAGGCACGTCGCGACAGCAGCCGCGCTGCCCGCTGCCTCAAGGGTCACGTCATAGAGCTCGTCCGGCGGCGCTCCCGCCTGAGTCTGCAGGTGCAGCACGCGTGCCACCTGCAGGCGCTGCTCGTCCGATGCCAGCCCGCAGACCAGCACCTGGCCGCCCTGCGCCCGGGCTACTTGCGCCGCCAGCAGGCCCATCGGGCCCGGTCCGGTTACGAGGACCCGATCGCTGGCGCTGATCACGGGCGGATCTAGCAGGGCGTGGCAAACACAGGCAAGCGGTTCCAGGAGCGTCGCCGCCGCTGCCGAGATCTGTCCTGGCAGCTCGTGCAGGTTACGCTGCGGCACGATCAGGGTTGGCGCGAATCCGCCGGCCACGTGAGTCCCAATCGAGCGCCGGTCAGGGCACAAGTTGGGCCGGCCCGCCCGGCATGCCGCGCACTCGCCGCAGGTCGAGAAAAACGTCTCGGTGGCGACCCGCTTACCTAGCCAGTCCGGGCTCGCGCCGGCGCCGAGGGCCTCGACTTCCCCTACGACCTCGTGCCCCATGGTGACGGGCGCGTCGACGGCGTAGTCGCCGCCCTCGATATGGAGATCAGTACCGCACACTCCGGTCGCGAGCACCCGCAGGCGCACGCAGCCAGGCGTCGGGGCTGCGGGATCATGATCGGTCAGCTGAACCTGGCCCGGTCCGGATCCGCCCTTCGTGAGCTGGCGCATGGGGGCGCTGCGCTGTGCGGTGCCTGCGGCCGGCTGCATGACGTCACCTGGCACTGCGCTCATGATGCGCAGAACCCGCCGTCGACGGTGAGGACCGATCCGGTCGCCAGCGACGACTGATCACTCGCCAGCCAGAGCACGGCCTGGGCGACTTCGGCCGCCTCGCCCCACCGGTTCATGGCAGTCCGGGCGACGAGCGCCCGGCTCACCGGCGTCCGGGCATTCGGCTCCATCATCGGGGTGAGAATGACACCCGGAGCTATCGCATTGACGCGGATATTGTCCTGCGCAAAGTCGAGCGCCGCACTCTTCGTCAAGCCGATGACGGCATGTTTCGTGGCCACATAGGCAGCGTTATTGGCGCCGCCAACGCGACCCCAGACCGAAGCCGTATTAATGATGGTCCCGCCGCCAAGACCAGCCATGACCGCGACCTCGTGACGCATGCACAGGAAAGTCCCGGTGAGATTGACCGCAAGGACCCGGTCCCAGCCCGCCCGGTCTACATTCGCCACCGACCCGCGGGCCCCGATTCCGGCGTTATTAAATGCGATATCGAGCCGGCCGTAGGTCGTTCGTGCCGTCTCGACCGCGCGCCGCACCGATTCCTCGTCGGCAACATCGGCTTGCGCCAGACATGCCTCGCCGCCCGCCCGCGCGATCCGGGCGACAGTCTCGGCCCCGGCTGACCCGTCGATATCACTCACCACGACGGCAACACCATGGCTGGCCAGCAGTTCGGCTGATGCCCGCCCGATGCCTGACCCGGCGGCCGTCACCAGCGCAACGCGGCCGGTGAGGCCTGGTGACACCGACTGACCAGTCACGCCCACACTCCGCTCATTGGATCCAGACGCGGCCCAGGATGCCGGAAAGTCAGCCAGGCAACCACAGAACGCCTTTGAATTGGATCCAAACTAGCGACCGAGTTGCACCGGGTCAAGGCAGACGGAGCCGACCGGGTACCGGGCTGCGCCGCCATCAGGCCGGTAGCAGCCCGGCGTGATGCCCGTCAGGACTGGAACAGCTGCCGGTTGGCGGCCAGCCTGCGCCGCCCTCGCTCGAGGTGGATGCGGACGAGGTTCTTTCCGGCGTCCTCATCCCGCTCGCGCAGCGCCTCCACGATCAGCTGATGCTCGCCCTGGAACACGTGAAAGTCGTGCTCAGTGAAGGTAGCGAGGACGATCCGCCGGTACTGCTGGGTGGTGTTCCAGTAATTCTCGATCATGCGCAGCAGGCGAGGCAGCGGTGCGGCTACGTAGCAGGCCAGATGAAAGCGCCGATCGAGATCCAGCCAGGCAGCGGCATCAGCGGTCTTGGCCTCGATGTCACGGGCGAGCGTCGCCGCCTCATCGATCTGCGCATGTGTCATCAAGCTCATGCTCTCGGCGATCGCCAGCGGCTCAAGCTGCTCGCGGATCTTATAGACCTCCATGCACTCCTCGAAGTCCTGTACCGCTACCCGTGCGCCGAAGTGCGGACGGATCGTGATCAGGCCCTCTGCTTCGAGCTGTCGCAAGGCCTCACGCACCGGAATCCGGCTCGTGCCCATTTCCCTGGCGATTGTCTCTTGCCGCACTGGCGCACCCGGCCGGATCTCGCCGCCGATAATCGCGTCGCGCAGGCGACGGGTAACCGCGTGCGCCATTGGCTCATATCCCGCGGGATCAGGTTCGTGCTCGAGACTTTTCCGGACGGACATAAGCATGTCTTCCTGCTTGGCTTAGATCGCACTACAGCATAGCGATCGGCCGGTGACTTCAGCTGACCCCGCCCAGAGCGCCACTCAGGCTTCACGCTCGCTGTTCAGGGCTCCAGCGCGCGATCGAGGCAGGTGGTTCACTGCGCTTCAGACCGGTACTTCTGGCAGCGCACGCCCTGTCACACCTCGCCGAGATAGCCGTCACGGCGCGGCGCCGCACTGGCGCTCCCGAGCCCAGATCCCGGTTGCTGCAAAGCTACCCGGCCGCAGCACTCGGCCCGTGGCTCCGCGGCATGCTTACTGTTCGGGTCTGTCAGCGGCGCTCGACTCCTCGTCGACCACTGTGCCGGCCCGATCCGTTAAGAACCAGCGGGATCCTGGTAGCCCCATCCACCGTCTTGGCGAGCCTGGCTCAGCTAGCAGGCCCAGTCGTGGCGACGGCCACCGGCAGATATCGGTCGCTCGAGGCGTGACCTGATAGCCATTCTGATAGCCGTCAGCCACCGGCAACTGGCCATGCTGAGACACGGCTGGTCAGGGTAACCGCAGGCTGCAGCCATTCCAGCGCCGCCGAGCGCTACCCAGCGACCGGGGGATCGTCCCTGACACGGAAGAGACCACCCCGGTCACCCGACGCCGCACTAGCGCTGCACCAGAGAGTTCCTCTTGGGAGCCAAACGGGGAGCCAAGCGTCACAGGTATCAGGCAATTCCCGGCGGCATCAGGCGACGGACCAGGATAAAAATCCCAGCTCAAACGACATGAGGCACCTTCCGGCAGCTCATTCGAGGCTCGTTCGCATCGAGGGGGTCAGGGGTTCAAATCCCCTCAGCTCCACCCGTCTGCAGGTCAGAATGCTGCGGCTGTTATCTGGCCGTTTGTCGGCGTTGTTGGGTGTCCAGTTTCTGGGAACAGTTTGGTAGCAGATCTTGCTCCAACGCCTGCCAGCAAAGCCATCCTGCGCCCGGACTGAGGACCCGAGCAGCAGAGATCGTCGCTCACGCGACGATCCCGTCCGCCACTGCTCGAGCGCGGCTTCAGGTTCATCACGCATGCCTGCGGGCCCTTTTTTGGGAGCGATATGGGAGCCGGTCTTGGCGCAAGGCCCGGGGCGGGGCCTCCGGCACATCGACCGGACTATGAGGTCACGACCGGCTGCCGTCAGCGCCGATGACCTCGATCTGGCAGCGGGGACCG
>Ga0335075_10003482_pt1 | contig 24966 bp, 22 predicted proteins | sample Lox_Sample_24_FD_206723 | JGI IMG/M metagenome (GOLD analysis project Ga0335075, IMG submission 206723) | Soil microbial communities from Loxahatchee National Wildlife Refuge, Florida, United States - Lox_Sample_2.4 | ecosystem: Environmental > Terrestrial > Soil > Wetlands | place: USA...
TCTCGGATGGCGTTACGTGGACGCGGCGAAAACGGTTCGCTTCATACGCGCGCAGTCCCACCAGGAACGCTCATGACCGAACCTTGACGACGCCAGGCGTGAAAGTCACCGGGGCTCACCCCGGAGGTTTGGTGTCCGCACCCGGGACGTTAGTCGCCAGGAGCAGCCACGCCTCAGTCAGTGGATTTCAGGGCGCTGTGAAGCTGGGTGCGGCTGCGGACTGCGAGCTTCTGGTAGGCACGGGAGAGCTGCCATTCGACGGTCTTGGTCGATACGAAGAGCGCTTGGGCGATTTCACGATTGGTTAGCCCCTGGGCAGCCATACGCGCGACCCGCAACTCGGCGGGGGTCAGCGCGTCCGGCCCGCGCAGCGACGATCGTCGCGGTCGGGCCCCGGCCGCGAGCAGCTCCGTACGAGCCCGGTCGGCGAGCGCGACCCCGCCGCATCGATGAGCGTGGTCGCTCCCCTCGGCCAGTGGCCTTCGAGCGGCTTCGCGTTGTCCGCGCTGGCGGAGGCCGGCGCCGAGATTCACCAGCGCCCGGGCGTGCTCCAAGCGAGCCGGGGAGGGCTCCAGAACCTTGACCGCGTCGCTCAGCAGCTCAAGCCCACGGGCGCCGGAATCGAGCAGGCCCGCCGTCGACAACGCCACCCCGAGCCGCCTGGCCGCGCCGAACGCGTGCGCCGCTGCGAGCTCGCGCGAGGCCAGAGCGATCGCCTCGTCGTGGCGGCCGAGTTCCTCGAGCGCTATCGCGGCGGTCGCGACCCAATCGCTGAGCACCGATAAATCGCAGCCGCCGGCGCGCATCCGGCGGTCGGCGTCCAACAGGTCCGCGACCCCGGCCTCCGCATCACCCCGGGCGATCCTGACCCGTCCTCGGTTCACAAGGCTCATCACCCCCGGCCAGGTGCCAAGGGTCGTCTCGGTGAAGACAACCGAGGAGACGAGCCTGGCCGCCTCCTCGACCCGGGCCCGCTCGAGCAGGACGGGGACGAGGAACACGCCGGCGAAATGGTCCGCGCCGAGCTCGCTCGCGATCTCCTGCACCGGCTCGAGCTGGCCCTCGGCGACCGCGAGCGCGCCGGCCCGCACCGCGGTCTCGCTGCGGAAGCATGAGCAATGCATGAACAGCGGCGCCGACCCGATCCGCTGCGCCTCGGCAATCGCCGCGTCCTGGACGTGGGCGGCGAGCTCGAAGTGATCCGCCCAAGCCAAGGCGACCGACGCGCCCGTGTATGCCAGGGTGAATTCACGAAGCCGCGGGTCTTCGAGCGCGCGCTGGGCAAGCCGCGCCATCTTCACGGCGGGGAGGCCGGCGATGCCGAAGCTCTGTGCGAGGGCGGCCAGCATGACTGGGTCAACCGCCACGCCCTGCTCGGCGCGCTGAAGATGACGCGTCATGCGCTCCCGTAAGCGGGACACTGCCGACAAGCAGGGACCTCCACCACCAAGCAAGAGCGCCTCGAGTCGCTCGGTCATCTCCGGCGGCAGCTCGTCGCCCGCATCGAGTACGCCCTCAAGCACCACGACCACCTCACAGAAGCGCCCGATCGACGCCAGCGCACCTGCCAGCTCGAGCGCGATGCCAGCGCGCCGCGCCGGGTCCCCGGCCAGCGTGACCGCCTGCCTCAGGGCTGCGAAGTCGTGCTTGGCCGGCAGCAGCGCCTCGGCCCTTCCCAGCTCGATGAGAATCTCGAGTCGGTGCTCGTGCTCAGGGGGCTCCGCCAACGCCCGGTGCAGATAGGCGCTCGCTGCCTCGGGCGCGCCCTGCCCGAGGGCCTCGCCCGCCGCCCGCTGGAGCGCCTCCACGACCCACGCGGCGCCAAACGGCTCGGCCGAGAGCAGATGGGGAGCGACTCGGTCCGTGGTCGCGTCCTCGCCGTAGAGCATCCGAGCCGCGGCCAGGTGCAGAGCGGCGCGGTGCGACGGCGAGAGCTGTGCCGCCACCGCCTCGCGCACGATCGGGTGCACGAACGATAACGCCTGCCCTGGGTCCAGCAGCTCCACCGCCCGCAGCCTGTCGGCCGCCAGCTGGGCGCGCTCATGATCAAGACCGGCAAGCTCCGCGCCGTGGCGCAACGGCGAGCCGGGCGCGAGCACCGCCACCGCGCCCGCCAGCCGCTCGCAATCGGAGCCCAGCCTCGCGAGGCGCACGATCACGCTTCGAGCGATTGCCGCCGCACCCAATTCCCGCACCCGTCCGGCAAGCTCGACCGTGGGACGAACACGCTCAGCGCCGAGCGCCATGGCCAGTTCCCGCAGATAGAACGGGTTTCCGCCCGTCGCCTGATGACAAGACCGGCACAGGTCCTCATCCGCCCGAGGCCCCAAGCGCCCGCGCACCAGCTTTCCAGACGATGCCTCGGTGAGCGGCGCCGGCTGCAACACGGCCGCCGCGAGCTCGGACAGCATCACCATCGAACCACCGGGACCAGGACCCTCGCCCGGGCGGATCGCGACCGCCATCAGCACAGGCAGCGACTCCACCCGGCGCGCCAGGTAGAGCAAGAACCGGGTGGATGCGGCGTCGAGCCACTGCGCGTCATCGACGATCAAGGTGAGGGGCCCACGGTCGCCCAGATTCGCCACCAGCCAATACAGGCCGTGCAACACCCCGGCGACGCGATCAGGCTCCGTGCCCTCGCCCCTGGTCGGCGCGAACACCGGCTCCGCCAGGCGCGCCGCCCCGTCGAACAGCCGACCACCGTCCTCCCGGTGGGTGTGCGCAAACAGCTCCCGCACCGCCGAGAACGACGACTCCATCGCCAGTTCGTCACCCCGAACACTGAACGTCGTCATCGCCCGCTTCACGGCTCCGTCCGCACAAGCCGCCAACAGGGAGGTCTTCCCGATGCCGGCCGGGCCCGAGACCACGAGCAGGGCACCGGTCCCCGTCCGAGCGGTGTCGAGCAGCTGGTCTATCCGCGCCAGCTCCTCGGTGCGCTCGAGCAAACGCCCCGGCTCCAAACCCTCAGCACGACCCGGCATCCGTGTCCTCTGCAGCCCCGGCAATTATTTGGGGCAGATTATTTCTCGAATCTGAGTAGAGGGACCATATGTCTGGCCGGATGTGGTTCATCACGGGCGCGTCGCGTGGCTTTGGTCGTTCGTTCACGCGGGCCGCACTTTCGGTGGGTGACCGTGTTCGCCGCCGTCCGAGAAGCCCACGACCGCCTCGGTGGGCTCGACGTCGTCGTCAACAACGCAGGCTATGGCGTCTCCGGTGCCATCCAGGAGCTCACCGAGGAGCAGGCTCGCAGGCAGATCGAGGTCAATCTGTTCGGAGCGTTGTGGGTAACCCAGGCCGCGCTACCGCTCCTGCGCAAGCAGGGCTCGGGATGGATCGTGCAGGTCTCCTCGATCGGCGGGCTGGCCGCATTTCCGCTCACCGGCATCTACCACGCGAGCAAAGGGGCTTGGAGGGCTTCTCCGAGACGCTGCGGCAGGAGCTCGAGCCGTTCGGGATCAAGGACTGATGGTCGAGCCGAGCGGTTTTCGGACCGACTGGGCGGGATCGTCCATGGACCGCGCCGAGCCCATCGATGCCTACCAAGGGATCGAGACGATCGCCAAGCGCTGCTCGAGACCCTCGACCGTGATGACCCGCCTTTCCGGCTACTGCTCAGAAACGTCGCTTACGACGTGGCGGTTGATCGCTATCAATCGCGGCTCGAGGGATTCCGCGCGGGGGAACGGGTCGCCCGGGGCGCCGACGACCGCTAGCGGGTAAGGCGGCGCTTTCCCGTCGCCGCTTCACACGGTCCTCTGACCCCGGGGTGTGGCGCCGGCCTTCCACTCGGGCCTTCGCAGCCGGTAGAGCAAGGCAGGCGGGAGCACTCCGAGCAGGATCACCGCGGCCAGCATCCCTGCCACGTACACCGGCGTGTTCGCGTGCCCAAGCTGGCTCGGGGGCAACAGGCCGACGATGCCTGCCGTCACGGACGCTAGCGTGCCGACCACGCAGATCGTGATCAGCACGGGCGCCCGATATCCACGCGGGTGCTCGGACTGACGTCGCCGCAGGTTGCGCGCCGCAACGAACATCAGCACGTACATGATCAGGTAGACCTCCGTCGCCAGCGCGGCGAAGATCCAGTACGCGCGCGACACGGTTGGCACCAGCGCGTACAACAACCCGATCGCGGTGATCACGACTCCCTGGGTCACGAGGATCCGTACCTGTACCCCGTTCGCGTTCACCTGCTGGAAGTACCGGGGCAGGTAACCGCGCTCGCGGCCGATCTGCACCAGGCCAGTCGACGGACCGCCCAGCCAATCGAGTAGGCCGCTGATCGAGGCGAACGCGAGCGCAAGCGCGACAACGGGCTCGAGGAAACTCAGGCTGAAATGGTCAAGCAGGCTTCTGAAGGCCTGCATCACCCCTGCGGTGAGACTTATGTGCTGGGACGGCACGGCGATTGAAATCGCCAGCGTGGGCGGGATGAAGACGAGCAAGACCAGGATCACGGCCAGCAGGATCGCTTTTGGGAATTCGCGTGCAGGGTTACGGAGGTCGTCGACGTGAACCGCGTTGACCTCGACGCCGGCGTAGGTGAAGAAGCCGTTGACGATCAGCACGATGCTGGTAAGTCCGTGCCACGGCGGCAGCACGTGGTGCCCATTGAGCGGTGCCGCCGAGTGGTTGCCCTGGAGCAGGTAGATCCCCGCCAGCACGACGAGCAGCAGCCCGGGAATCAGCGTGCCGATCAGAATCCCCCAGGACGCGAGCTTGTCGGCGGCCGTGATGCCTCGGGCGGCGACGAACACGGAAGCCCAGAACAGGATGATTATCACCAGCGTCGTGTACACCCCACTGTGGGCGAGCCCGGGCCCGAACACATACGACAGCGTGCTCGCGATGTATGCCAGTACCGCTGGGTAGTAGAAGGTGGTTTGGGCGAACTGGCACCAGACGGCGGCAAAGCCCATCGCTGGGGAGATCCCCTCGCTGACCCAGTTGTATACGCCGCCCTTCCAGCCGGAAGCGAGCTCGGCTGACACCAGCGCTGCCGGAACGAGGAACACGAGCGCCGGGATCACGTAGAGGACGACCGATGGCAGGCCAAACACAGCCGCCGCGGGGGCAGAACCCAGATCTCCGACCGATCCCACGGTCAGCAGCGCGAGCGCAAGCCATGTCAGGGCCGCTTTGCGGGGGACGCGGCCACGGACTCTTGGCCCAGGACCCGGACGGCCCCGAAACGGCCCCTTTGCAGTCACCTTGTGGTCGGTTCTCCTGCCTTCAGTGGACTTGGAGCGTTGCTCTGCGGCGGATGTCTCGTGTGTGCCCGGCCGGCGCGGCTCAGGAGTGAGGCGTCAGTCTGAGCCCGCCGGCGTCGCCTGGAAGGTTACGGTCGTTCCGACTGCGGACTGGACGAAGACATCGGGCATGGCACGCGCGATCGCGTGGACCGCCTTCCAGCCCGAGCAGTGCGCGGGCACGAGGCGACCAACTCTGGCGGCGCGCAACGCCTCGACGGTTGGTTCGATGCGCGCCTCGAATAGTCCACCGGTGAGATGCAGGCCGCCGAGGAGGCCGGCGACGCGGGTCTCTCCGGTCAAGCGCTGGGCGTGAAGCAGGACGTTGATCACGCCTGCGTGCGAACACCCCGAGATGATCACCAGGCCGCGGTCGCGCACGTTGACGATGAGCGCCTGGTCGTCCCAGATCATGGGGTCGGGCTGCCAACCATCCCGCTCGCGCGCCTGGTGGATCGGAAAGCCGGTCTCGAACTCGGTGACCCGCTCAACCTGTCCGGACACCAGAATGGCGTCGTCGAGCAGAAGGCTGTGTGCCCGCTCCTCGGTTACCTCAAGCCCCTCGGCCTCAAGGTCGAGGCGGCTCGGCGGTGGCAGCCGCAACTCGCCGCCGGAGGGAAACACGACCCTTCGATCGCGCCAAGCATCGGGGTGGATCAGCAGCGGCAGCCGCGAGCGCCCCCGACGACGGACCAGGCCCTCAAGGCCGCCGTGGTGATCGGCGTGGCCGTGGGAGATGACGATCGCCCGCAAATCACCGACCGGGACCTGGAGCACGTCGAGGTTGCGGGCGAGGGCATGCGGGGTCAGCCCGGCGTCGTAGAGCACCGTGCTTCGGGCGCCATCCCGCTCGATGCTGACCAGCGCGGAGAAACCGTGCTCGGCAACCAACTGCTCGGCCGTGCCGAGGTCTTGCGCCTGATAGCGAGCTACGCCTTCCTCGCTCGCCATCAGGACGTCGAGGAAGTTGTCGATCACGACCGTCACCTCGACGCGGTCAACCGGGGTCAGCACACGCCGATCCTACGCCAGCACCCACATCACGGGTCGAGTGTCACTCAGCGCCCGTCGACGGCGGTGACGCGAATCCGCACCGGGACGCTGAAGCGCTGCGCATACGACTCGGCCGTCATCCCGAAGCGCTCGAACTCGGCGGCGTACTTATCCGCAAACGCCGGGTCCTCGACGGCGCTCGGGCCGGATTCATCCACCTGCGCGGTGCCCGACAGGATCACGATGTCGCCGCCTTCCCCATCGCCCCCAAAGTTCAAGGTGACCTTCGGGTTGCGCGCGATGTTGCGGATCCGCGCGCCCGGCTGGCTGTACACCGACACGTTCTCGCTGCCGTCCCAGACGAACCCCACCGGCCGGGGGAGCGGGGCGCCGGACGGTGTCACGGTGGTGAGCCACACGATCAGCTCCTCGCGCAGGTGACGCGCGACGCGCGCGCCGAACTCGCTCGACTCGTCGATCATGGCCGCGATCCTAGTCGGAGGCGCTTCCGATGAGCCGCGGCCAGGCGTCGAGTTGGTCGAGGATTGCGGTGACGGTAAACGCGAGCGCGTCGGCGATCTCAGCCGGTGAGAGTCCGGCTGCCGTGCCACGTCCGGACTCGTCGGTGATGGTCTGGAAGACCCAGGCAAGCGCGATCGCGTGCACCTTGGTCACGGCCAGAGAAGGCCCGCCCGGGGCATCGGTCAGAACCGCGGCGATCGCATCGGCGTGCCGGTCGGTCATCTCGAGGGCCAGCCGGCGGACGGCCGGGCTTCGCACCGACAGGTAGCCGAGCCCGCCGTGTATCTGGGTGTCGCTCATCGTGCGCAGCTCCGCGACCATCGAAAGCGCGGCGTCGCGGATCGCCGCGGCCGGGGAGACGCCGGATGGACGACTTGCGATGAGCGCGGTGAGCCGGTCGCGCAGTTCCTCGTCGCGGTCGAGGACGAGCGCGCGCTTGGTCGGGAAGTGGTTGTAGACGGTCTGCTCGGACACCTCGGCGGCGGCCGCGACGTCGAGCACCGAGACCTGCTCGTAGCCGTGCTCGGCGAACAGACGCGCGGCGGTCGAGGCGATCAGCTCACGTGTCCGGCGCTTCTTGCGCTCCCGCAGACCGTCAGTGTGCATCACAGATAGCGTAGTCGACTCAAATATTAGAGTGCACCCTAGCCATCTGTTATGTTGGGAATCATGCCAATCACTGCCTTTGACGCACCCCACGCGCAGTACCTCAGAGAGCAACAGCGCGGGCGTCTGGCCACCGTGGCCCCGAACGGGGGCCCGCAGAACAAGCCGGTCGGATTCCGCTTCAACGAGGAGCTTCAGACGATCGATATCGGTGGCTTTCAGATGGAGCGCTCGGCCAAGTTCCGCAACGTCGCGGTCCGCCCGCAGGTCGCTTTCACCGTGGACGACGTGCCCGATCCGTCGGCCGGCGCCGACGGGGTGCGGTTCGTCGAGATCCGCGGCGTCGCCGAGCAGGTGCACCTCGATTCGCAGTCGCAGCCGGGACCGAGCGGCTGGATCATCCGCATCCACCCGCGGCGGGTGGTCAGCTGGAACGTGGCCGGCCGCGGCCTGCACGGCGCCGACTTCGCCGCGGGACCCTCCGAGGCCACGAATGCCCGGCCGGCTCTCGGTCTCACGGGCGCGCTTGCCGAGCGGCCGCAGGCGGCGGTCGCCCGGCAGGTCGCGGAGATGCAGGCCGGCCTGGGCGATCACGACGCGGAGGACTACAACCGGCACTTCGCACAGGATGTGATGTGGGGGAGCCCGTATGGCGCCACGGTTGACGGCTACGAGGCGCTGCATGCGATCCACCGCCGGATGCACGCGACCGCGGACCATGCAGCCTCGCGCTACGAAATCGTCCGCGTCCTGGTCCCCACGCCCGAGGTCGCGGTGGCCCAGGTCAGGCGGACCGCGCTGGACGAGGGCGGTGAGCCGATCCCGTCGCTCTCCGGCACGGACCGGTTCTCCGAGATGGCGCTCTATGTCCTCGTCCGCCGCGGCGCCGAGTGGTGGCTGGCCGCCGGACAGAACACGATCGTGGTCGCCGATCGCGGCGCAGTCCGGCAGGACGGTGTGTCATGAGCGCCGGATCCATATTGCGCTAACAAGCAGCGCCACGCCGTAGCTCGCGGCAACGATGGCCATGGCGAGGTGGAGGACCGGCGGGCTGTGGTGCGGCTCGAGCACGCTGCCGAGCAGTGCGATCCCGATCGCGCCACCGATTTGACGGGCGGAGTTGAGCACCGCGGACCCGAGTCCCGCGCGGCCGGGCGGCGATGCGGCCAGCGCGACCGAAGTCATCGCCGGCATGGCCAGGCCGACGAGCCCCAGCAGGGCTCCCGCTCCGGCAACCTGCCACGCCGGGGTGTGGCGATCGACGAGCCCGAGGAGAGCAGCTGCGATCAGCCCGCCGCCGAGTCCGAGCAGCATCGGCAGCCGCGGTCCATGGCGTGCGCCCAGCACACCGGACAGACGAGCGCCACACGCGACGACCACGGTCAACGGAGCGAGCATCAGTCCGGCGTCCGTCGCAGGGTGCCCTTGAGTCCTCTCGATGAACAACGCGAGGCAGAAGACGGTTCCGTACAGCCCGAAGTTGAACAGCCCACCGACGGCCGTCGCGGCCGAGAAGCGCCGATCGACGAACACCTCGAGCGGGAGCATCGGGTCGTGGGTGCGACGCTCGATCGCGAAGAAGCCGATCGCTGCGGCCAGTCCGACCAGGCCGAGCGCGATCGGCGCCGCCCGCGAGCCGGGCCGAGAGGCGGTCGTCAGGGCTGCCGTGACCGCGCCGAGCGACGCGATCGCGAGTAGCTGGCCGGGGAAGTCCGGGCGGGCCGATCGACGGGGGGTCTCGGTAACTGCGACGGCAACGAGCACGACCGCGAGGAGTGCGAACGGGATGGCAGCCAGAAACACCGCGCGCCAACCGACCGAGCCGACGAGGAACCCGCCCAGCACCGGACCCGCCGCCAGCCCGATCCCGGAGATCCCTCCCCAGGCGCCGAGCGCGCGGGTCCGCTCGGGGCCTTGCGGAAAGCGGTCGGCGATGAGCGAGAGCGAGCACGGGACGAGGGCGGCGGCGCCGACGCCCTGCACGGCACGCGCGGCGATCAGCACGGAAATGGAGGGCGCGGCCGCGCACAGAGCGGTTGCCGCCGCGAAGATCCCCAGCCCGCCCAGGAAACACGCCCGCGCGCCAAACCGGTCGCCCAGGCCTCCGGCCGTGAGCATGAACGCCGCGAACGTCACGGTGTAGGCGTTGAGCGTCCACTGCTGGTCTGCGAGCGAGCCGCCGATCGATGCGGCGATCGCATCCAGGGCAACGTTGACGATCGTCGCGTCCAGCAACACGACGAAGAAGCCCAGGCAGATCCCAACCAGGGCGATCGCGTCGAGCCGCCGAGCGAGACCGCCGATCCGGGCATGATCGGTTCGCGCCGACATAGCCTTCAGCATCACCGCTGGCTGGGTGCGGCACAATGCGGAAAATGAGTACCCATCCTTCCGCTCAGCCGAAGTCTGGGGGCGAGGGCGGCGGGCTGCGACGGCTGGTCCTGGAGGTCGAGCTACGCGACCTCGAGCTGTTCGTGTCGGTCGCCGAGGCGGGTTCAATCACCCACGGCGCCAAGCGCGCCCATCTGTCGCTGCCGGCCGCGAGCGCGAGGCTGCAGGCGATGGAACGAGCGATCGGCGCCGTCTTGCTGAACCGCGGCCGGCGAGGCGTGACGCTCACCCCAGCGGGTCAGCTGCTCAGAGAACACGCCACGACGCTGCTTGCCCAGGTCGAACGAATGCGAGGCGATCTGACCCGGTTTGCCGAAGGGCTTGTCGCGAGCGTTCGGCTGCAGGCCAACACGGCGGCGAGCGAAACGTTCCTACCTGGTCAACTCGTCGCGTTCCTCAGACAGCGGCCCGAGATCGACATCGACCTGCGCGAGCGGCCCAGCGCGCGGATCGTGCACGCGCTGGCTCGAGGACACACGGATCTTGGGATCGTGGCGAGCTCGGTGGACACCGGCTCGCTCATCTGTGAACCGCTCATCGACGACTACCTGGTGCTCGCCGTTCCCCGGGGACATGAGGTTCCCGCTGATCGGGCTCGGGGAGGGCCGAGCCCTCGCCGATCACCTGGACCAGCTCGCGCGCCCGCACAGCGACCGCCCACTTCACCGAGTGCGACTTCCGAGTCTTGCCGCCGTCTGCACTGCGGTCACCGCGGGTCTCGGAGTGGCTGTCGTGCCAAAGCGCGTCGGGAGCGAATGGCAATCCCGAGGCGAGCTCGCGATGGTCGGGTTGGACGAACCCTGGGCGAACCGCAAGCTCCTCATCTGCCGCGCGCCGAATACTCAGCTGTCAGCCGCCGGCCGCGACCTGCACGCCTACCTCACCGCCGCCTCGCACGGCGGGGGGTGATGATCGGGAAAGCAGCGAAGGTGACCGTCGTGCGACCCTAATCGCCGGTACATGATGATCGCCTTCGACGACAGCCTCCGCGCCACTCTGACCAGCAACCTTGGTGCTCACGCACGTCGTGAGCACCCGCTCGGCGAGCGGCGCCACGCGGCAGTGGCGGTCGTGATCGTCGATAGCGACCCCGAGCGCCCTGCCGAGGAGATGATCGGCACTCCGGGCGGGGCGGCCCTGCTTATCTGCCAGCGCACGTTCCAAATGACCCGCCATGCAGGCCAATGGGCTCTGCCGGGAGGAAGCGTTGATCCGGGCGAGACCTCAACCGATGCTGGACTGCGTGAGTTGGAGGAGGAGCTTGGGATCCGGCTCGAGCCGCAGTGCCTGATCGGCCGGCTCGATGACTATGCGACCCGCTCGGGGTACCTGATCACGCCACTGGTGTTCTGGGGCCCGGCCGACCCGAGCCTCAGGCCCGCCGAGGAGGAGGTGCTATCGACGCACCGGCTCAGCCTCCAGGCGCTCGTCGACGCCGAGCCCCGGTTCATCGCAATTCCCGAGAGCGATCGTCCGGTGTTGCAACTGCCGCTTGGAGGCCAGCTGCTTCACGCCCCGACCGGCGCGATCTTGTTCCAGCTGAGACAGGTTGGCCTGCTGGGGCGGGTGGGCGAGCGCGTGGAAGACTACGAAGAACCTGTGTTTGCCTGGTCCTGACGGCTGGTCCGGCGCCTCAGCTCCAAAACCTCGGGGTGCGGCCGCCAAAACACCGGGGTGCTCCCCGATGCGCCGGGGGTGGGAGGGCCGCGAAAGTCACCGGTCATGCCAGGCGAGCAATCGGTGCGGGTGCTGCTGGAGATCCGGCACACCGGCAACACGGTCAGCGGACAGGTCGCGGTCGAGGGCTCCTCTCCGCGTGAGTTCTTCGGCTGGCTCGAGCTGATCGACCGGCTCGAGCGCGCCTCCGAGGGCGCCCCCGAGGGCGCCTCCGAGGGCGCGAGCCGAACTCCACTGGCGGAGCCGAACGACGAGGGGCGGCTGTCCCAATGAGGGCTGGCATCGCGCTCGCGGACGCGGTGACAGCGGCCGGCACGGCCCGAACACAAATCAGCGAGGAGCTGCAATGAGAACAACCCGCCTTAAAGAGGTGACACCTGTCACGCGGTCGAGCGCTCGGCTTGCCATGACGGCGTTGCTGAGCGCCTGCGTCCTGGCCGGCTGCGGAGGCTCGAGTCAGTCAAGCAGCTCGACCACGCAGTCGACCCAAGCCGCCTCGGCGGCCACCACTACCTCCACCACCGCCGCTACCTCCACCACGGCGGCAAACGCAGCCGCGACGAGCAGCTCGACACCAGCCGCACCCGCGGCCACCACCGCCGGGGCGCTAACGGCTCCGGGCGCCTCGCTGAAGGTCGGCCAGCCCGCCACGGTCGAGTTCGACACGACGCTGAATAACGGCAACAACGGTCCGAGCTACAAGCTCGGGCTCACGATCGAGTCGATCACGCTCGGCAAGATGAGCGACTTCAACGGCATCTCGCTGACGGGCGTACCCAAGGGCGACGTCCCCACGTATGTGAAGCTCAAAATGACGAACCTCAGCGGTAAGTCGATAAGCACCAGCGACCAGGACCCGGCCGACTCGGTGCAGGCGATCGACGCGAACGGCGATGCCGATGGCAACCTGATCATCACCGGTGATTTCCCGCCTTGCCCGGATACGAGCACGCCCGATCCATTCACGGCCGGGCAGAGCTTCACCACCTGCGAGACCTACATGGAACCCGCCTTGGCCGCCAAGATCGGTTGGAACGGCTCCGCTGCCACGGTCGATTCACCGGTGGTCTGGAACGCGAGCTAGCCAACGGGACTGACACGCGCGATCGTCGATCTCGTCACCAGCGAGGTCGTCGGGGGGTAGAAGGCAATGAGCGCCACCGGGGGCTGCAGACGGCCGGGGCCACGGACCATCGTGGCCCCGGCCGGGTTTCGTGGTGGCGCTCGCTCTCGCAGCTACTGGTGACCGGGGCGACCGCGCTCCCGCACTAGCTGCGATCGACCCCTAGCGTTCCCGCCTTGTGCCCCATAATCGCCGACCGCAACGCCAGCAGCCAGCGAAGTGGGAGGAGAGAAATGCGCATGTGGTGGTCGATGTACCTCGATGGGGTGTGGCTATGACAGAGCACGCCGTGGTGGTCGTTGGTGGAGGTCCGACCGGGATGATGCTCGCGGCCGAATTGGCATTGGCCGGGATCGACGTCGCCGTTATTGAGCGGCGTACCGGTCCCGAGCTCGCGGGATCGCGCGCCGGCGGTCTGCACTCACGAACGATCGAGGTGCTCGATCAGCGCGGAATCGCCGATCGATTTCTGTCGCAGGGGAAGGCGATGCAGGTCGCCTGGTTCTCGGGGATTCCCTTGGACATCAGCGACTTTCCCACCCGTCACAACTACGGGCTCGCGCTGTGGCAGAACCGCATCGAGGAAATCATGGCCGGGTGGGTCCAGGAGCTCCCGGTGAGGTTCTATCGCGGCCGTGAGGTGACGGGGTTCGCGCAGCATGAGACCGGTGTCGAAGTCGCGGTCTCCGACGGCGAGTCACTCCGGGCGCAGTATCTCGTCGGGTGCGACGGAGGCCGGAGCCTGATCCGTAAAGCGGCCGGTATTGACTTCCCGGGGTGGGACGCGTCGACCAGTTCACTGATTGCCGAGGTGGAGGTGAGCGAGGAGCCAGAGCTTGGCATCCGCCGCGACGAAAAGGGAATCCATGCCCTGGGCCGGCTCGAGGATGGTGAGCGGGTGCGAGTGGTGATACGAGAAGAGCAGGTCGGCCGACCCGGCGAGCCGACCCTGCGCGATCTCAGCCGGGCGCTGATCTCCGTCCGGGGAACGGACTACGGGGTGCACAGCCCGACTTGGATCTCCCGGTTCACTGACACGACGCGGCAGGCGGCGTCCTACCGGAAGGGACGTGTGCTTTTGGCGGGTGACGCAGCACACGTGCATTACCCGGTGGGGGGGCAGGGCCTCAACATCGGTGTGCAGGATGCGGTGAACCTGGGATGGAAGCTGGCGCAGGTGGTGAAGCAAAGCTCGCCGGAAAGCCTGCTGGACTCCTACCATGCCGAGCGCCATCCGGTCGCTGCCCGCGCACTGCAGAACACCATGGCAGGCACCGCGCTCGCCCGCTCCGATGCGCGGATCGACGCCCTGCGCGAGACCGTGTCCGAACTGCTGAGCATGGACGAGCCGCGCAAGCGACTCGCTGCGAGCCTCTCCGGTCTGGACGTCCACTACCATCTCGGTGAGGGACACCCGCTGCTCGGGCGCCGGATGCCCGATCTCGATCTGGTCACCGCCGACGGCCCGGAGCGGGTCTTCACCCGGTTGCACTCCGCTCGAGGAGTGCTCCTGAACCTCGGTGCGCCCGGCGGTATCGACATCGCTCCGTGGAGGGATCGGGTCGGGCTGATCGAGGCGAAATACGACGGTGCGTGGGAGCTCCCGGTAGTTGGCGAGGTGGACGCTCCGACGGCCGTGTTGATCCGGCCCGACGGTCATGTCGCGTGGGTGGGAGACGACTCACGCCGCGCTGGGCTCTCTGACGCGCTGAGAACCTGGTTCGGCGGTCCGGCCGGCTCCACCGACGGCCTGCGCGAATGAGACCTCCACCGTGAGTCCGCCCTCGGGTCGCGCCTGTGCGCGGAGCTCGGCGTCGTGGGCGCGGGCGATCGCCTGGACGATCGCGAGCCCGAGCCCGTGCCCGGCGTTGTGCTCGGTGCGGGCGCCGTCCAGGCGCTGGAACGGTTCGAAGAGGCGCTGGATCTCCGCGCCCGGGACGGTGGGCCCGGTGTTCGCGACCTCGACGAAAGCGTGCCGCCCGCTCGTGCCGGTGGCGATCTCGACATGTCCGCCGGGAGCGTTGTGGCGTATCGCGTTGTCGATCAGGTTGGCGATCAGGCGCTCGAGGAGTCGCGGATCGCCCGCGGTCGGCGCTGGGAGGAGGGTTGTGCGAACCTCGAGATCGAGCCCCGCGAGCTGAGCTTCGCGCGCGAGCATCATCTGGGAGGCCATGCCTGCCAGGTCAAGCTGCTCACGGCGCTCGAGTCCGGCCTGGCCGCGGGTCAGCGCCAGCAACCCATCGATCATCTGCTCCAGGTGCTGTTCGGAGGCGAGCACGCGCTCATGGGCGTGACGCAGCGAGGAGAAGGTGGCCTGCGGGTCAGCGAGCGCGACCTGGATCAAGGCGCGCTGACGGGTCAGCGGCGCGCGCAGCTCGTGCGAGGCGTTGGCGACGAATTGGCGCTGCGCCTCGAACGCCGCGTCGAGCCGTCCGAGCAGACCATCGAGAGTGTCGCCGAGTTCCTTGAGCTCGTCCTGCGGACCGTCGAGCGCCAGACGTTCGTGCAGGCTGGCGGAGGAAATCCGCTGAGCCTTGCGCGTGATGGTGCGAAGGGGACGCAGCATCCGCCCCGCCACCAGCCAGCCGGTGAGCAGGGCCAGCAAGGCGACAATGGCCAGAGCGATTCCGGAGTTGACCAGTAGCTCGTGTGAATCCGAGGCGCGTTGCGCCGCTTCGACGGACCCCACCCGGGCCATTGCATGAACGGCTCCTGACAGCTCATCAACGGACTGCGTGAGCCGATGCTGTCCCTGGGCGAGTTGATGCTGGGCACGTGCGAGCTGATGCTCGTCCTGTGTCAGCGCATACAGTGCCTGCGGCATCGGATGCCCGGTCGCCGCCAGCCTGGGAACGGTCATCACCAACATGTTCTGGTCACGGGCGAGCTGATTCTGGAACTGGCTGAGCCGAGGGAGTGTCTGTGACAGGGGAGGCAGTGGGTCTCCGACCGAAGGGAGATGCAGCTGCGCGAGCGCTGGGGTGTGAGGGATCTGTGGTAACTGCGGCTTTGCGTATTCGGTGGCGCGTTCGAAAAGGCCGTAGGTGACGGCGACCAGGGCGGCACCGGACAGTAGGAAGAGGAATCCGTAGAGAAGCGTGAGACGGACGCGCACGGTTCGGCGGGGAAGGCGGCGGCCGACACCCAGCCGCATGATCCGCTGGTTGATCTGGGAGCCGGCCGTCATATCCGGTACCCGGCGCCCGCGATGGTCTCGATCAGGGGTGGCTCGCCGAGCTTTGCTCGCAGCCGGCTGATCGTGATCTTCACCGCGCCCGTGAACGGGTCAGCGTTCTCGTCCCACACGCGTGCGAGCAGCTCCTCGGCCGAAACGACCCGACCCCGAGCGGCGAGCAGCAACTCGAGCACCCCGAACTCCTTCGGGGTCAGCGCCAGCGGCCGGCCGCCGCGATGGACCGAGCGCTTGGCGCTGTCGAGCACGACGTCGCCTGACTCGAGCACCGGCGGAATGCTCGGGTGCGCGCGGCGAGCCAGCGCGCTGAGCCGTGCCACCAGCACCGGGAAATCGAACGGCTTGGGCAGGTAGTCGTCTGCGCCCAACCCGAGTCCGTCGATCAGGTCTTCGTTCGTTGCCGCGCCGGTCAGCATCAGCAACCGGCTGCGGCCGCCGACGGCGACGAGCCTTGCGCACACCTCATCGCCGTGGACGGCGGGCAGATCGCGATCGAGAACGATCACGTCGTAATCGTGGACCAGCGCGCGGGCCAAGCCGGCCTCGCCGTCCAGTGCGATGTCGACCGCCATCCGCTGCTGGCGCAGGCCGGCGGCGACCGTCTCGGCCAACTCCCGATCGTCTTCGATGACAAGCACGCGCATCGATGCTCCTTAAGCGACGCTAGACGCCGCGACGTTTCAGGACGGTTTCGGTGATGTTGCCGCACACCGACGCCGCCGCCCAGTCCCGCGCGGCGAAACCGTCCCGAAACCACGGTCGCGTAGAACGGAGCAGATGCGCGCCAGCATCCAGCTTGCGGTCGCGGCGCTCGTTGGTGGCGCCCTTGCGGCCGGCTGCGCGGGCAGCTCAACCAGCCCGACGGCAACGGCGAATGGCGCGGGCGCCACGGGGTCGAGGACGACGACAGGCGAGACGCTTACCAGATCAACCTCGACCGCGACGAGCGCTCGCAGCCCCGGGTTGGCGTTCTCCGGGTGCATGCGCACCAACGGCGTGCCCGACTTCCCGGACCCGCAACCCGGACCAGGCATGGTCTTCAACACGGCTGCAGTCAATCCGGCCGCGCCCGCATTCCGGGCGGCGCAGGCGAAGTGCCACCACTTCCTTGGCAGCGGGCCCGCTGCTCCGGGCTCGACGACGCACCCCACCGCCCAGACGCTGGCCAAGCTGCTGGACATCGCCGAGTGCATGCGACGGCACGGCGTCCCTCTGTTCCCCGACCCGAGGACCTCCGTCCCGCCCGACCCGATGAGCGCCGGCTACGACTTCATAACCGACTACGACGGGGCGATCCTTCTGTTCCCAAGCGCGCTCAACCGGCAGTCGCCGGCCTATACCGAGGCGGGGGCTGCGTGCGGGAGCCTCGCCGAGAAACTTGGAAGCGGGCCGCACTGATGCGCGTTGGCCTAACCCTCGGCGCAGCGATCGCCACCGCGATGATCGCGGGCTGCGGCGGGGGCTCCGCGGGGAGCGGCGGCACGCACGTCGGCTCGGCGACGCTCACGCTGAGTGCCACGAATTCCGCCCGGACCCCGGCAGGAGCGAGCAAGCCCAAGGCCGACCCGAGTCTTCTCGCGTTCGCGGAATGCATGCGCGCACACGGCGTGCCGGACTATCCCGATCCCAGACCGCTGGGCCAGCTCCCAACGACTCGCACGACCCAGCCGGCGCCGAGCGGTGGCTTCACCGCGAACCCGAACTCACCCGCGTACGAGACGGCCTCGACCGACTGCCGCTCGCTGGCAGATGCGAGCCCGGTGACCCAGGCAGCGCAGGGTCAGATGATCGCCGGCCAGCTCAAATTCGCGGTCTGCATGAGGGCCCATGGGGTCCCGAGCTACCCGGACCCGAGCGCGACTGGTGAGATTGGCGATGACGGTGCCATCAGCGGCGTCGATCCGAGCTCGCCGGCGGTCCAGAGCGCGGAGCGGGAGTGCTTGGAGTTCGTTCCGCGACCTGCAGTGTTGCTCGGGGGGCCCGGTGGCTCGTCCTAGCGCGGCTCGCTCGTCGCTGCCCGGTCTCTGGCTTGCCGGTCAGATGACCCGGTGGACATCTCTCTCGAGCACTTCTTCGAGCTCGCGTAGGCGGTGGAACGGCGGCATCTTCGAAGCCTCGCCCGTGTGCAGGGTGTCGACGGCGCAGGCCAGGAAGCACGCGGCCCCGAGGGCGGTATTCCAGTTCGCGGCCGCCTGGGAGATCATCGAGCCGGTCTGCGGAACGACGTACCCCGCCACCGCGGAGATGCCGAAGAAGATGCAGCCGAGCAGATTAGTCGCCGGCTGCCACCAACCCGCGCCTCCGCGCGCCGGCATCCAGCCGTGGCGCGGGGAGGCGCGGTAGGCGATGGCCCCTGAGACGAGAAAGCAGATCGAGCCGCGCCAGTCGGGGCGCCAGACGAGCTTGTTGTATTCCGAGCTCGTCGCTGCGACGTGCAGGGCCTGGTAGGTCGTGACGTTGAAGAACAACGTCCCGGCCGACTGGATGACCGATGACCACCATGCCGCTCGTCCGACGCCCGGTTGCCGCCGACCAGGCCAGGCAAGCCAGCTCTGCAGGCCACCCCCGATCGTGAACAGGATTGATCCGACGAAGAACGTGACGGCGTCGGCCGTATCGCCCACGAGCTGCGCGTAGCCCGGGAACGGACCGATCAGGAAGCAGGTCGAGCCAAGCGCGAAGCAGACCGCCATCCATCGGCGGCGGGTCATGTGTCACCGCTCCCTCAGTGCTTGAACGCCTCGTGGTCGTCCGGGTGACGATCTGGCAGCGGCGACGTCAACGCCTCGAGCCTGGTGGTCTGCTTACGAAGTGCGCCGAGGAACAGGTCGGCCATGTCGTAGGACATACCTGCGCGCACCACCACTCTCAGCACCGCCAGGTCCTGGCGGTTCTCGGGGAAGCTGTAGGCGGGAACGAGCCACCCCTCCTGGCGCAGCCGGTCCGAGACGTCGAACACGGTGTAGTTGGAGACCTCGGGAGCGGTCGTGAACGCGAACACCGGGAGCTCTGAGCCGTCGGTGATCAGCCGGTAGGGGCCGATCTTTGCGACCTCGCGCGCAATGTGCTGTGCCACCGCGCTCGAGCCCTGCTGGACCGCCCGGTAGCCCTCTGCGCCGAGCGACACGAACATGAAGTACTGAGCGACCACCTCGCTGCCGGGTCGGGAGAAATTCAGCGCGAAGGTCGGCATCGAGCCGCCCAGGTAGTTCACATCGAACACCAAATCGCGCGGGAGTGCTTCCTGCTCGCGCCAGATCGCCCACCCGACTCCGGGGTACACCAGGCCGTACTTGTGTCCGGAGGCGTTGATCGACTGCACTCGGGGCAGCCGGAAATCCCACTCGAGCTCCGGCTGCACGAACGGGGCGATGAACCCGCCTGACGCGCCGTCCACGTGAACGGGGACGTCGGGTCCGCCGCCGGCCGCGAGTTCGTCGAGCGCGGAGCAGATCTCGGCGATCGGCTCATAGCTGCCGTCGAAGGTGGAGCCGAGGACCGCGACCACCCCGATCGTGTTCTCGTCGCACATGGCGGCGGCCTCTTTTGCGCCGAGGTGATAGCGCTCGCCTTCCATCGGAACCAGACGCGGCTCGACGTCCCAGTAACGGCAGAACTTCTCCCAGCACACCTGGACATTGACGCCGGTAACCAGGTTGGGCCGATCGGTGGGCTTGCCCGCCGCCTTCATCCGCTGGCGCCAGCGCCATTTGAGCGCCAACCCTCCGAGCATCGCCGCCTCGCTCGAACCGGTCGTCGAGCAGCCGGTGACATCTCCCTCTCCGGGCGCGTTCCACAAACGTCCGATGATGTTCACGCACCGGCGCTCGATCTCCGCCGTCTGGGGGTACTCATCCTTGTCGATCATGTTCTTGTCGGCCGTCTTCGCCATCAGCGCTCCCGCCGGCGGGGGCATCCACGTGGTCACGAACGTCGCCAGGTTCAGCCGGGCGCTGCCATCGAGCAGCAGCTCGTTGGAGATCAGGTCGTAGGCCACCTCGTTGCCCGTGCCCTGCTCAAACAGCCGGTCGTGGCAGAGGTCCTGAATCCGCTGCTCGAACACAAGCGCGGAGTCACCTATGCCCTCGGTCTTGGTCTCCGTGGTCACGTGAGTCATCTCCTTGTCATGCCCGCGGCCAGCTGTGGCGTCGGCGTGGGCGGGGGTACTGGTGCGGTATCGGATGCGGGCGCCGGCGAGCGCGCGAGAAGCAGCGTGACGATGTAGGCCACGACGACGCCGACGATGATCAGCGGCTCGACGTTGCTCGTCGCGTGGGTCGTCAGCAGGGTTGCGATCACCACCGCCGAGAGCGGCAGCCGGAGCACCGCGACGGTCGCGGCGCCCATGCCGACGGCCACGCCGGCCTGGATTGGGAAGCCGGGGAGGTGCGACGCCATGATCCCGGCGGCGGCGCCCAGGAACAGGGCCGGGAAGGTCGGGCCGCCGCGCAGGGAGCCGAGCGAGACGCTGTAGGCGATGCCCTTGAACACAACCAGCCAGGCAAGCGCGGCCACTGACCAGGTCCCGGCCTGGCTGACGAGTCCGGGCAGCTGGTCCTGGCCGGAGAACAGCACCTCGCTGAAGCCCTTGCCCGTGATCTGCGAAAACGCGATCGCCAGCCCGCCTGTGATCAGACCCACGACGGGCAGGAGCGCTAGGAGCTGCCGGCGCGAGACAAAACTGTGGGTCAGCAGACCGCCGCGGATCGCAAAGCTCGTGACCACGCCGATCGCGCCGGCCAGCGCGATCGTCCATGCGAACTCCCCGAGGTGGGGATGCGCCGCCGGCGTCAGCGAGAGCGCGCCCAGCGCGTAGGCGCTGCTACTCAGACCGGTGAAGCTCCCCATTCCGATCGACACGAGCGTTCCGATCCCGGCCGCCAGGAGCCCAGGGACGAGCACCACACGAAGCCTGGGACCGCCGAGACCGGCGGCCTCGATCAGGATCACCGCGGCGATCAGCGGTGAGGCGAAGATGAACGACACCGCGGCGAAGCTTCCGGCGGCGCCGACCACCATCAGCATCTGCTGCGGTGAGTCGCGACGCGCCGCCAGGATCGTCAGCGTCGCAACCCCGGCCCCGAGCGCGATCAGCGGGGCCTCCGGGCCGAGCACAAGCCCGAAGCCAATCGTGCCCAAGCCGGCGAGGAGCACGCCGGGCAGGACTTTGGGGCCTGCCCCGCCGCCGACGGCCAGGCCCTTGGCGGGTACGTGACCTCCCTCTCCCGGCAGGTACCGGATCGCGATCGCCGTGATCAACGCGCCTACCGCGAGGATCGGCAGCGGCCACCACTTCGGGGGCGCGCCGGAGTAGCCGAACGCGTGGGGCAGGTGCGTGTAGAGCTCCTGCTGGATCTGGTGGATCGCCTCCAGGAAGCACCACGCGGCGAGCGAGACGATCACTCCGATCACCGCGACCACCACGAGCAACACGGCGTACCGCTTGCTGCGGATCGTCGCGTCGGCTTGCTCGGAGGTGAGCTCCTGTGGGTGGTCGTTAGCCGGCGCCGGCGGCGGGCGTTCGGTCACAGATCGCAGACTGACACGACGCCAGCGGCGTCCGTCACCCGGATCGGATGATGCCCTCGCGAAGCTGATCTTTGAGCATGCGCTTCGTCCGAGTCGGCCGCTAGCCAGGAGGCGCCGCGCGATGGCCAACGACCTGGCCCGCTGGCAGTTCGCCACCACCACGATCTACCACTTCTTCTTCGTGCCGGTGACGATCGGCCTGGCGTTCCTGGTCGCGACCCTCCAGACGGTCTGGTACCGCACCGGGAATCCGGACCACAAGCGGTTGACCCGCTTCTTCGGAACGTTGCTCCTGATCAACGTGGCGATCGGCGTGGTCACCGGGCTGGTTCAGGAGTTCCAGTTCGGGATGAACTGGTCGACCTACTCGCGGTTCGTCGGCGGAGTGTTCGGGGCGCCGCTGGCGATGGAGGGGATCCTCGCCTTCTTCCTCGAGTCGACGTTCCTCGGGCTCTGGCTGTTCGGCTGGGACCGGCTGCCCAAGCTGGTCCACCTGGGGTGCATCTGGGCGGTCTCGCTCGGAACCATGCTGTCGGCGATGTTCATCCTGATGGCCAACTCATGGATGCAGCACCCGGTCGGCTACAAGATCAACCGGCAGGGCCAGGCGGTGCTGACCAATATGTGGGCCCTGATCGTCAACCCCACGTTCGTGTGGGGGTACGCGCACGTGCTCTTGGCCGGACTGGTCACCGGCTGCCTTGTGATGCTCGCCGTGTCCGCGTGGTACCTCCGCAAGCGCGACCACGTCGAGCTGTTTCACCGCACGGCCAAGCTGTCGCTGATCGTCCTGATCCCGACGATCGTGATTCAGCTGTCGGTCGGCAATCAGCTCGGCGTGATCGAGGCCAGGTACCAGCCGATGAAGATCGCCGCCGCCGAGGCGCAGTGGACGAACTGCAAGCCGTGCTCGTTCTCGGCGTTCCAGATCGGAGGCGGACACAACGACGAGACGCCGACGGAGATCATCCCCATCCCGCACCTGCTGTCGATTCTTGCCACCAACACCTTCAACGGGGCGGTGACCGGCCTCAACCAGCTTCAGTCGGAATACCAGAAGTACGGGCCGGGCAACTACGTGCCCGATGTGTTCATCCAGTACTGGTCGATTCGGGTCATGGCGTACCTCGCGAGCGCGATCCTGCTGCTGGCGCTATGGGGAGGATGGCTCCTGCACCGCAACCGCCTACGCGACTCCCGGCTGTTCCTGTTCCTTTGCATCTGCGCGGTGGTCACCCCGTTCATCATGAACACGGCCGGCTGGCTACTGACCGAGAGCGGGCGGCAGCCGTGGATCGTGCAGGGCCTCCAGAAGACGATCAACGCCAACTCGCCGTCGGTCAGCGTGACCGAGATCTGGATCAGCCTGACCGTGTTCGTCCTGTCCTACATCGTGCTCGCGTGGGCCGATCTCGTCCTCATGCTCCGCTACTCGCGCCGCGGTATGGAACACGCGGATGAGGAGGCTGCCGAGCCCGTCCCCGGCGCGGCGCCGAGCCTCACCTACTGACCGTTAGGGGCCACTGATGCAACTGCACACCATCTGGTTCGTCATCATCGCGGTCCTCTGGGTCGGCTTCTTCGTGCTCGAGGGGTTCGACTTCGGTGTCGGCGCCCTGCACCGGATCATCGGCAAGAACGAGATCGGACGGCGGGTCTGCATGAACACCATCGGCCCCTGGTGGGACGGGAACGAGGTGTGGCTGATCGTCGCCGGCGCGTCGATGTTCGCCGCGTTTCCGGGCTGGTACGCCACGATGTTCTCGGCGCTGTACCTCGCGCTCGTGCTCTTGCTGGTGGCGCTGTTCGGCCGTGGGGTGTCGTTCGAATGGCGGGGCAAGCGCGAGGATCCCCGCTGGCTCGCCGGATGGTCGTGGGCGCTTACGATCGGCAGCATTCTGATCCCGCTGCTGGTGGGCGTCGCGCTCGGGGATCTCCTCCACGGCCTTCCGATCGACTCCCAGCACGAGTTCACCGGCAACTTCTTCAGCCTCCTGACCGGCTATGGGCTGATGACCGGGGTGACCTTGCTCGTGCTCTCGCTGCTGCACGGCGCGACGTTCCTCGCGCTACGCACCACCGGAGAGATCCGGGAGCGCGCCCATTCGGTGGCCCGGTCGATCGGACTCATCGCGGTCCTCGTCAACCTTGCCTGGTGCGTCTGGACGCTGGTGGTAATCGGTGGCGGCACCGTGCCGCAGCCGACCCAGATCTTCGGCGTGATCGCGGTGATCTTCGCCTGGCGGCTCGCGACCACCGACAACGACGCGTGGGCGTTCGTCGCCTCCGGGTTTGGGATCGCCGCCGCCATCGGCCAGCTGTTCATTGCGCTCTACCCGAACGTGATGGTCTCGAGCACGAACCACGCCTTCAACCTGACCGTCAACAATTCGGCCGCCGGCCACTACGGCCTGGTCGTGATGACCGTCGTGGCGGTGCTGTTCTTTCCGATCGTGCTGCTCTACCAGGGCTGGTCGTTCCACGTGTTCCGCAAGCGCGTGAGCGCGCCGCCGACATCGTCGGCCTAGGAGAGAACCGGTGCGTGCCCTGGACCCGCGCCTGCTCCAGCGCACCAAGCCGGTGCGGCCCCTGCTGATCGCCGACTCGGCGCTGGGGATCGCGACCGCGCTGGCCGTCCTGCTCGGCGCCACGATGCTCGGGAGAATCACCGCGCGCGCATTCGCCGGCGCCTCGCTGGCCAGCCTGTGGCCGGAGTTCGCGCTGCTTGCGTTTGCGTTCGCGGCGCGCGGAGTGTGCGCCTGGGCGATGGAGGTGGCCGGCCGGCGCGCCGCCTGGAGCGTGCTCTCAGAGCTCCGCCTCGCCCTGGTGGAGCGGCGGCTGAGGACCCAGCCCGGCGGTCTCGATGGAGCCGGCGCGGGCGAGATCACCGCCGTCTCGGTGCAAGGCGTCGAGGCGCTCGAGGGCTACTTCGCTCGCTACCTGCCGCAGGTGGTGCTGGCGTCGATCGTTCCGTTCCTGGTGATCGCCTGGGTCGCGTTTCTCGACCTCGAGGCGGCGGTGATCATGCTGCTGACGCTGCCGCTGGTGCCGGTGTTCATGTGGCTGATCGGCACCTACACCGAGCAGGCGACGCGCGCGCGCTGGTTGGCGCTCCGCCGGCTTTCGACCCATTTCCTCGACGTCGTGCGGGGGCTGCCGACCCTGCGGGCGTTCGGCCGAGCGGGTGAGGAGGCAACGGTCATCGCCGAGGTGTCGGACCGCTATCGCGAGGCGACGATGGCCACGCTGCGCATCAGCTTCCTGTCCGGCTCCGTGCTCGAGTTGGCGGCCACGATCGGGGTGGCGCTGGTCGCGGTGACCGCCGGAGTCCGGCTTGTCGATGGGAGTCTTGGGCTGGAAGCGGGGCTGGTGGTGATCGTGCTCGCGCCGGAGCTGTACCTGCCGTTTCGCCGGCTGGGTGCCGAGTACCACGCGAGCGCCGACGGCCTGGCGGTGGCCGATCGGCTGTTCGCGCTACTCGACGCGCCGGCGGTGGCCGGCGCCGGCGGCGCGCTGCCCGCGCCCAGCCCGGCGCGGGCAACGGTGATCTTCCAGGACGTGTCGTTCTCGTACCCGGCTCGTCAGGGCGCCGTGCTCGACGGGTTCGATTTGCAGCTCGCCCCGGGCGAGACCGTGGCGCTGGTGGGCGAGAGCGGCGCCGGCAAGAGCACCGT
>Ga0335075_10003483_pt1 | contig 24965 bp, 26 predicted proteins | sample Lox_Sample_24_FD_206723 | JGI IMG/M metagenome (GOLD analysis project Ga0335075, IMG submission 206723) | Soil microbial communities from Loxahatchee National Wildlife Refuge, Florida, United States - Lox_Sample_2.4 | ecosystem: Environmental > Terrestrial > Soil > Wetlands | place: USA...
CCTGAATGGCAAAGGAGACGAGATGGAATACAAGTTGGGTAATCTGGCCACCGACGGCCTGCCCTTTGACGAGCTCAAGGCGCGCGCCTACATCAATCCCGCGGCCGAAGCTGCCGACGACGATGCCGACTTCTCAGCGCGCATCCGCGAGAACCGCCCTGGGTTTGCCCCACAAGAAGGCGTGACGCCCTGAAATGAGCGTCCAGCTATTGGCTATTGGCTAAACCAGCGCTGTTCCCGTCGCGCCCAGTACCGGTCGATGGACAACTCACCGTACAACGTGCGCATGCGCGGCCTTTCGATACAGACGGGATAAATTGCGTTTGCTTCGGCGGATTAGCCCTCTTGGGTAATTGCACTTCAGCACACCATAGGTAGAATCACCCATCAAGCGCGGGACACCCTCCTAATTGTCAGGGCAAGTTACAAAGTTACGAGGCCTTCGTATAAGTCCCATATCGCATGCAGTTAATTGCATCTTCTTGGCAAGCTGACTGTACTTACCCTGGCAAGCTTACTGTAAATCTCAGATCGCGGTCGGTTATTCCATAATACTGAGGTGAAGCCGTGAGAAACGGATCGGTCGCAGCCTGCTTACTCTCCATACAAGTGAAAACCTTTCAGCTACAGCCCGCTTCAACTAAGCGGCACCTCCACGCAGGCCATATTCGGTTGGCGCTGTTGCCAGTGATGCTGGGGTTATTCGCCGGCGTCGCGCGCGCAGATTTTACTAAGACGATACAGGTTCAGCCGGGTGTTCAGACTCAGGCGGTCGCAACCTGGGATTATGCCAATTGCGACTCCATTCTAAGTGTGGGCAGTTATACGGTACACGTTGCTCCTTCCCACGGAACCCTTTCTTTTGCTCAGGCGAACGGCGTGATTCCGGGATGCCCTGCCGGCAGTCCCTCTCTGCCGGCGGCTCTTGCTTATTACACGTGGACAAGCGCGAATTCTGGAGCGACATCGGATTACTTCCAGCTTTACTACGTACTGAACGGTCAGGTGGCGGAGGTTATTGACGTCACAGTTACACTTGCCGGTCCGCCCGCAGACGTATACAAAGTCAACTATTTCTCCAACAACACGGGTTCAGCGCCCGATGCTACAGTGCGGATCGACAATCCCGGCCTGACGTACGGCAATCTCTGTGCCATGATCTACGTCTTTGACGCAGATCAGCAGATGAGCGAATGCTGCGGCTGCGTTGAAACTCACAACGGGCTGCGCACTCTCTCCGTCCGTTCCAACCTGACTAACAACCCACTTACCGGGGTTGTTTCGAGCAATGGCGTGATCAAAATTCTCTCGTCTCGGGCGACCGGCTCGGCCTGCGATCCTACCTCAGGTGTCACCCCCACTCCGAACCTTCGCGCCTGGGTAACTCATGTTGGAAATGCCGTCGGTTCCTCCTATCCAGTCACCGAGACTGAATCTTCAGACTCGACTCTGGGGGCGACTGAACTGGCGAACCTGCAGGCCCAGTGCGCATTCCTCGGCATTCTGGGCAGCGGTCACGGTACATGCAGTTGCGGTGGCGGGGACTAACTTTTCGATCTTAGCGGGGTGTTTGCTCTAATGGCTGCGAAAAGCGGCGCTAAACCAGCGCCGTACCCGCAATCCCCTCCAGCACCTTCAGCGGAGAAGTCTCCGGCGCCACCAGCGCGTCGGGTTCGACTAATAACGTCTGCTCCAGCGCATATTGCCCGGCCAGCACGGCGTGTGGAACCGTATCGGTATATACCATCCAGCTCGAACCTGCGGGAAACTGCCAGGGATACTTGGCGCACTCCGCCTGGAAGCGCACGTTCTCTTTTAGGAAATTGTGGAAGCGCATCATAAAGTCGTCATAAGGCGAGCGTTTGATCGACGGAATCGCCGCACCCAGCCCCACCGCGCGCCCCAGCCCCTTCGCCGCGCGGCTCATTCCACTGTCGGGCGCGGGCGCAATCTCCCGCGGCGCGAATTCCTTCACCACCTTCGCAAAGGGATCGCCCACCACCCAGTCCCGCGTCCGCGTGGGATGAATATTGTTAAAGAAGCGCAGAATCCGCGCCCCGTGCGTCGGCCGCGTGGGAAACGCGTCTGTATGCAGCAGGTCGTTGCGCTTGCGCAGAGCGAGATCCCGTCCCTGCTCCTCCTGCGGACGAAAGCTCGCATAATCCAGCCGCCATTTCGCGCGATAGGGTGACAGAAATCCCGTCAGAAACTGGACTACATGCTGCGAATACGCGCGCATGATCGACTGCAGACGCGCCACAGCCGCTGCGTCTGCGGTTTTGGTGTCGACTCCGCTCAGTTTGTCGATATTCGGCTTGTAGGCGATGTTCTTGTGCAGCGAACTGTCGGTCTGCTGTTGGCCGAGCAGAAAGGCCAGGTCATCGGCAGGTATCGGAACCGGCGTCTCCGGAAAATACAGGATGTCGCCGGCCTCAAGCTGCGCGCACCACTCCCGCGCCTGCGCGCCCGCTACCGGACGGCCGAGTTCGTCACGCGAGATCGTGACCAGGCCCAAGCTTCGCTCCCATTGAAATCGAGACCCCCAGGGACTCCAGCCCCCGAGAAAAATTATCTCCCGGCAACTTTACGCCGCACCCAGAGTCCCAGCAGTACCACCAGCGCAAACCCCAAAGCCGCCAGCCCCGCGGGGAAAGCGAAGTAACGATAGCTGTTTGCCATATCCACAGTGTGGTGGCCGACCGAGTTATAAAACAGCAGGCTGAAAATCGCCACGAAACACGTCGCGAAGAAGACCAGAAATCCGAAGGCGAACGCCATCAGCAGGCTTGTGAACAGCCCCAGTTCCCCTAGTGGGATCCCGAAAACCCGGCCTGATCCCCCGGCTCCCGAGGGCCTCCCCGTAGTCGTCCCCGACGAATTCATTGCGCGAACCGCCATATTCCATCCCCGCGCGGCCAGACTTCACAGCCGCCTCAGCTAGAATACAAGTTTATGGTTGATGCCGCCCAGTCGCCCCTGCTCACTGCCGCCCAGGTAGCGCAGGAGGCGCACGTCCAACAAGCCTCGAACGGCATCTTTTACGCGAGCTTCGGGGAAACGCAGATCTTAGCCGAAGACCTCGAGCGCATCGTGCAGGCTGTGCCCGCGACCGTCGCTAACGCCCTCACCCGCCGCGCCTGGTACTTCGTGCCGCTGGCCATCGGAGAAGATGACGAGACCTCCATCGCCCCGGCTTATAACATCGATCTCGGCGACCGCGCCATCTGCCACCGTAACGTCAGCTTCGGGTCCTCGGATTGCACTTTTATCTCCACGCGCCTGATGCAGGACCGCTTCGCCCTGGCCTTCGAATTCTTCATCAATGTCGGCCACCAATTCGTCGACGCCGTCGGTGTTCCGTCAAGTTTCTCCGACCTCGCATGGTCGCAGGTCAAGGCCGACGTCCGCGGAGAAACCAGCCAGGATGCCTGGGAGAACCGCCGCCGCGCTCACGAGCGTAGCCAGTCGCGCCCGCATGACGCGCCCGGTCCCGAACTTGTCCCTGACCACAGCCGGGAGCATGTCGACGAAAAGGCTAAGTCGACCTACTTCGACGCCGCCTTTTCCGATGCCCTCGCCATTTACATGCTGGCCCTTACCATCGACTTCGACTACACCGAGCTGCGCGAGCGCGAATACCCGCTGCTTGCCGCGCCTGCCTTGGCTGAACGCCTCCGCCACGTCGCTGGACTGTTCCCGGCGAATTCCGGTTACGAATTCGAGATCCGCTATCGGCGCAGAGGATAGTCGCAAGATCCATGGGTGGCTTATGACATCCGCATGGTCGCTGCGAAAGCAGAGTTATTCGGCGAACCCAAACAACACCGCCCTACAACGGCTTGCCTTCGCTCTCGCTCCAGCGCTTCATCAGCGTATTGCTCGGCAATGATTTGTCTTCCACCTTGCGAGCTGTCTCTCCTCCGGCGACGGGCAATCCTCGCGGATCGAGCAAGCCGATCTGAACCAGCACTGTGGCCTGGTCCCAATAGATGTGCTCGTGTACCAGCTTGTCGCCTTCGAATTGAATGATGGCCACCGTTGGGATTTCTACTTTGCGCCCGGTCGGCGGAATCCCCGGCAGCATCCAGTCAATCTCCGTGGTATGCGTGAACCTGACGATAAATTCGTCTACAAGAGTGCTGGCGCCTACCGTGCGGCTGATGAGCGTCAGGTGAAAATCAGGCGGATTGATCGGAATGAAGTGGTAGGCATAGAAGCGCTTGAGCTGCTCGTAGCCCACCCCGCCTGTCATCGTAGGGATGTGGTTGACGTATGGCTGCGGAACCATCGTTGCCATGGTTGCGTTCACGTCGCGTTTCTCAAACTCGTAGCGACAATGCTCTTCCCAGAGCCTGACTAAATCTGGAGTGGTCATATGTGCTTCTCGCGGTGTTTCTTTCCTTTCCGGCAACAGCGACGATAACAGTCCCAACCGCGCTCTGACCACTTCGAAGGCGCAAGCCTGTTCCCTGATCCCTGTTCCCTGTACCCTGTAAAAAATGATTGCCCACCTTCGCGGACGCCTCTTCTCGAAACAACCTGGCCAGGCCATCGTCGAAGCCGGAGGCGTCGGCTACGACGTTGTCATCAGCATCCCCACCTTTACCGCATTGCCCGCTGAAGGCGCGGAAGTCTCGCTCCACATCCACACCCAGGTCCGCGAAGACCTGCTCGCCCTCTACGGCTTCCTTGACCGCAACGAGAAGCGGCTCTTCGAGCGCCTCATCACTGTCACCGGAGTCGGCCCCAAGCTGGCCGTTACCATCCTCAGCGGGCTCAACCCCGAGCGCACCGTCGCGGCCATCCGCGCGCAGGACCACGCCACTCTCACCCACATTCCCGGAGTCGGCAAGAAGCTCGCCGAGCGTTTAGTTGTTGAATTAAAAGACAAACTCGAAGACATGGCCGCCGCGCCCGCCGTCGTCTCCGCCGGACCCGCCGCCGAGGACGTCCTCTCCGCCCTCACCAACCTCGGCTACCAGCGCCCCGCCGCCCAGAAAGCCATCGAGTCCGCCGTCGAGAAGGACAAATCCCTGGGCCAGGACTTCGACCCCCTCTTCCGCGCCGCCCTCAAACTGATCCGGTAGCCGTTTCGGAGGTTGACAGTCCTGCTTCCCCGGTATCACGCTTGCCCTGAGCCCTGAGCCCTGAGCCCTGAGCCCTGAGCCCTGAGCCCTGAGCCCTGAGCCCTGAGCCCTGAGCCCTGAGCCCTGAGCCCATTTGGACTCTTGCACATCCCGCATCCCGGCAGTATCATCCTCTCCCCGAGGTCATCCTATGAGCGAATTGACCACGCCAATCAACGCCGTTCTCAGGCGCAAGGCCGGAGCAATCTGGTCTACGCAGCCCCATGCCACCGTCTATCAGGCCATCGAGATGATGGCCGAAAGGCAGGTGGGCGCGCTTCCCGTTATGGAAGCCGGCAAATTACTGGGCATCATCTCCGAGCGCGACTACGCCCGCAAAATCATCCTGATGGGTCGCTCCTCGAAGGAAACCGCGGTCGCCGAGATCATGAGCAGTCCTGTCATCTCCGTCTCGCCGCGCCACACCATCGAAGAGTGCATGCGCATCATTACCGAGAACCGTGTCCGGCATCTCCCTGTTGTCGATGGCGGCGAGATGGTCGGCATGATCTCCATCGGCGACCTGGTGAACTGGATCATCAACGAGCAGCAGGAGACGATCCGCCACCTCGAAGCCTACATCTCCGGAGTCGCGAGCTAGCCCGAACTTCGCTCATCGGGAAAGCAGCGCCGGAAAATTGCATGGTCCCGCTTCACTGGCGGCGTGTATACTCGCCGCCGGCCGGTATCCGCGTGCGGACATCCGGTTGAAAGGGGGCTAGCCATGCCCAGTTATCTTCTCCAGGTTTCCTATAGCGCCGAAGCATGGGCCGCTATGATCAAACGTCCTCACGACCGCATTGAGGCCGTGCGCAAAACCATCCAGAAGCTCGGCGGCAACATTACTGGCGGCTGGCTGTCGTTCGGCGACTACGACATCGTTGCCCTTCTCGAGATGCCTGACAACACCAGCGCGGCCGCTTTCGCCATGGCCGCCGCTGCCGGCGGAGCCTGCAAGAGCGTAAAGACCACGCCGCTGCTCAGCATCGACGAAGCAACTGCAGCGATGAAGAAGGCAGGAGCCTCGGGTTACAAACCCGCGACCGCCAAGAAATAGCGCGCTGCGTCATTACTCGTAGCGAATCGCCTTCACCGGATCGAGCGCCGCGGCTCTGCGCGCCGGAATCCAGCAGGCCAGCAGCCCGACGATCGCCAACAGCGACGCGACAATTACGAACACCGTGGGGTCTGTCGGCGATACCCCAATCGGCAGGCTGGACATCAGATGCATCGCCGGCAGCGCTGCAGCCACGCCCAGCGCCAGGCCCGCACCGATCTGCCACAAGCCGCGCCGCATCACCAGGGCGACGATATTGCGCGCATCGGCACCCAGCGCCATGCGCACGCCGATCTCCTGCGTGCGGCTGTTGGTCGACTGCGCCAGCACTGCATAAATGCCCACTGCCGCCATCACCAGTGCAATCACGGCAAATCCGGAGAAAATCTTGCTGAAGAGATGGAGATACCACTCATCATGCTGAATTGCCTGCGGCAGTGTGTACACATCGCGCAGGGGCAGGTCCTCGTCCAGGCTCTGCACAGCGGCGCGCACTGCGGGAATGGGATTGCCGCTTGACCGGATCAGCAGCGCCATCCCGTTCCAGCCCTCTTGCCGCAGAGGAATGAACATCAGCGGGTCCGGCGATTTCTCGTTCAGCTCCTGCACCATATTTGCCGACACCCCGACCACCGTGATCCACTCACTCGGCTTGCCTTTCTCATCGTACAAACGGAAACGCTTCCCGATCGCCGGCTGCCCCGGCCAGAAGTGCTCCGCGCATTGCCGCGTCAGAATTGCCGCTTTGTGACTCGCCGTGCCGTCAACTTCGTTGAAGTCGCGGCCGAGCACAATCGGCAGATTGATCGCTTCGAGATATCCCGGAGCTTGAACGACAAACGACACTGCGGGCCGGTGCGCGGGATCGTTCACCGCCGCATGTTCCACCTCGATGTCGCGTGACGCGGCACCCAGGCCGGGCAGGTTCGACGTCAGGGCCACATGCGTCACGCCAGGCAGAGCCTTGAGGCGCGGCAGCAGCTGATCGTAAAACCGTTGCCGCGCATCGGCGTCTTTGTAGTGCTCCTCGGGAAAATCAATGCGCGCTGTCGCGATCTCGTCCGCCGGCACTGACTGGTTCGCCGACAGGCTCTGCATCAGGCTGCGGACGAACACGCCGGCTCCCGTCAGCAGCACCAAAGTCAGCGCAAACTGGAAGACGACCAACAGGCTAGCCAGCCCGCCGCCGTGGAGCTTGCCCGCGCTGCGTGCACCGTCCTTCAGGACTTCATTCACGTCCACACGCGAGAAGCGCAGCGCCGGAGCGGTCCCGAAGAGCAGCCCGCTGAGGATGCACAAGCCGGCAAAGTAGCCGAAGACGGTGTAGTTCATCGTGAACTCGATCCAATACGGCTTGCCGACGTTCTGGGTGTTCATATCGAACCAGTGCACTCCCAGCCACGCCAGCCCCAGCCCGAGCACGCCGCCCAGCGTGCTCAGCAGCAGGCTTTCGATCAGCAGCTGCCGCACCACGCGCCACCGCGAAGCGCCCAACGCCGAGCGGATCGACATCTCCCTCTGGCGCAGCATCGCGCGGCTCAGCATCATGTTGGCCACATTCGCGCAGGCGATCAGCAGCACAAAGCCCACCGCCGCCATCATCAGCAGAAAGATCATGCGGATATTTCCGCCGTTGTACCGGTCGTGGAACGACTCGACCGAGATGCCGACATCCTTGTCCTCCGGATATTGCCCTGCAAGCCTCTTGGCAATGCCGCTCATCTCCACGTTTGCCGCAAGAGTCCCAACTCCCGGTTTGAGCATTCCGAACAGCATGAGCGGCCGGCTGTCGCGTTTCTCAAGCTCAGCCGTGGATACCAGCGGCATCCACATTTCCGTGCCGCTCGGGAATTTGAAGCCCTTTGGCATCACTCCGACAATGGTGGCCGGCTTCTCGTTGATGCGTACCTGCCGCCCCAGCACGCCCGGCGAGCTCGCATAGCGGTCCTTCCAGATGCCGTAGCCCAGAACCACCACCGGCGCGGCTCCCGGCTTGTCGTCGTTGGCGAGAAATCCACGGCCCAGCACCGGCTGCATGTGCAGCATCTCAAAGATTCCCGAGGAGGCGTGCTCCATGCGGTACGCCTGAGGAGCAATCCCGGTTTCGCTCAGAATTCCTTCTTCATCGCTGGCCGCTTCCACGGCAGACAACGCAGTGGTCTGAGCCCGGTACTCGCGGAAATCCGGGTACGACATACGCATTACGTTGTCGTTTTGCTGCTTGAGGTTGCGGTTGACCATGGCCACCAGTTGCGCACCACCCGGAACCGGTACCGGCTTGTACAGCACAGCGTTGATCAGCGTGAACACCATGGTGTTGAGGCCGATGCCCAGCGCCAGCGTCGCCACTACAGCGGCAGAAAACAGGCGGTGAGACAGGATCATGCGCAGCGCAAACCGCAGGTCGTGTGCCATATGCCCCGATACGGCCTGGACTTGGCACCGGTTCCATCAATGTGACCGGTTGTTTCGTGGGATCTGGGCTCGAATCCTCGTTGCCCGGTATCGCATCTATAGTGAACCCCTCCAAGGAACAACGGGCTTTGTATGAACGACTTCTTCGCCACTCTCAGCTCTCCCGACCTCGGCTCCCGTGGCTCCTCTTTCGACTATCAGCACCACGACGGCGAATTGCTCGACGCCTACTCGCGTGCCGTCACCACGGCCGTCGACCGTGTCAGCCCCGCTGTCGTCAAGATCGACGTAAGCAGCGGCCAGTCCCGGGGCGCCGGCTCCGGCTCAGGATTCGTCTTCACTCCCGACGGGCTGGTACTCACCAACAGCCACGTGGTGCACGGAGCCAAGCGCATCACCCTGACTTTCCTGGACGGAGTCGCCGCTAACGCTATGCTCATCGGCGACGATCCGGATACCGACATCGCCGTCCTGCGCACGGATCATCTCCTCGCACCCACCGCCGCGCTCGGCAACTCCAAAGACCTGCGCGTCGGCCAGCTGGCCATCGCTGTCGGCAATCCCTTCGGCTTCCAGTTCACCGTCACCGCCGGTGTCGTCAGCGCACTGGGCCGCAGCATGCAGGGCTCCTCGGGCCGCATGATGGAGGAGATCATCCAGACCGACGCCGCGCTTAACCCCGGCAACTCCGGAGGTCCGCTCGTCGACTCAACCGGCCGCGTCATCGGCGTCAACACCGCCACCATCATGGGTGCACAGGGGCTCTGCTTCGCCATCGGCATCGACACGGCCAAATACATTGCCAGCCAGATCCTTCAACACGGCCGCGTGCGCCGCAGCTGGATCGGCATCGCCGCGCAGAATGTTCCCTTGCCGCGCCGAGTGGTTTACGAATACAAGCTGGCCGCATCCTCGGGGGTGATGGCCACCAGCCTCGATCCCGACGGCCCCGCAGCCCGCGCGGGTATGCGCGATGGAGACATCATCCTCAGCTTGGCCGGAGAAAACATCGCCGCCATCAACGAGCTGCACAAGGTGCTCACCTCCGAGCGTGAAGGAAGACCCCAGCCGGTGCTCGTGCTGCGCGGCGTCTCGCTCGTCGATCTGACCGTGATTCCGGCTGCCCGCCCCGAGTAGGGCCGGAACTCGTAGCCGCCGCGCATATCTTCCGGACCCGATGCAAGCCGCAACTTTACTCTGTCAATTCCTATTGACCCGATGTAGTCCCGTGATAGGGTTGAGATCACCGAATATGCCAGAGCTTTTGGGGCCTTTGAGCCCTACCCGCAATAGTCGTGCCCCCAAGGTAGCCGTTTTTAAGATTGCACTGACTGCCCTGCTTTGCGGCACGACTATCCCTGCCGCGTTCGCTCAGCAGCCGGGCTCGCCCGTGGTTGTCCAGCCCGGCCCGCCGGGCACACCCAGTAAAACGCTCCCGGCCTCCACAACTGCCGCTGCTCCGCGCGCGTCGCAGGCAGACATCGAGTTCATGCAGGGCATGATCATGCACCACCAGCAGGCCGTCGAGATGACCGCCCTCATCCCTTCCCACACCGAAGACAAGGACGTACGCTCCATCGGAGCCCGCATCAGCCGTTCGCAGTCCGACGAGATCATCTTCATGAAGCGCTGGCTGGTCGCCCGCGGCCAGTCCACCTCGATGGCCATGGCTGGCATGCCGGATATGGATAAGAACGGCCATTCGATGCTCATGCCCGGGATGCTGACGCCGCAGCAGATGGAAGCCTTGCGCCAGGCCCACGGCGCGGAATTCGACCGCCTCTTCCTCACCGGAATGATTCAGCACCACGGCGGGGCACTCGTGATGGTGAAGGTTCTCTTCGATTCCCCCGGCGCCGGCCAGGACGCCGACCTCTTCGACTTCGCCACCGATGTCGACAGCGGCCAGCGGGCCGAGATCAGAATCATGCAAAACATGTTGAAGGAGAAACAATGAACCCTTTGCGGGCTCTCGCATTTCGCTTCGGTGCTGCGGCCGTCGCCGCCGCCGTGATCTGTTCCACTGCTGGCACTCTGCAGGCGCAGACCTCTGCCACTCCCGCCGCTCCCGCCGCCAAGGCAGCTCCAGCCGAAGAAGATCCATTTGCGCCGCAGCCCCCGACTCCGCTGCCGCCGGGCATGACCGGATCGAACCCCAACGACCCGCGTGCCAGCCTGAAGCCGGGCTTCTACGACGCCGGTGAGACGGCAATGGGCATGGAGCACGTCACCTTCCTCAAAAAGCCCGAGGCTTTCCAGCTATCGACCACTAACCCCGACGATCCGATTGTTCAGAAGACGCTCGGTACGCTCGGCATCGGCAGCATGGTGAGCAGCAAGATTCCCAAACCGATGCAGCTGGTGATTGCCGGGCTGGCCTTCGCGAACTCCGATTTCGCCTTCCAGGGAGATCACCTCTTCCAGGGCAATTTCTACGGCGTCAACTTCTATGACATATCCAACCCGGCAAAGGTCTCGCTGGTCACCTCGCTCGTATGTCCGGGAGGCCAGGGTGACGTTTCGGTCTACGGCAACCTCCTCTTCATGTCGGTCGAAATGCCCAACGGACGCCTCGACTGCGGCACCCAGGGCTTTCCCCCGCCGCCTCCGCCTGAGCCGGGACACGAGCACGAGCGCCGCCTGCCGGCCGCCAGCCCGGAGCGCTTCCGCGGCGTTCGCATCTTCGATATCTCGGACATCAAGAACCCGAAGCAGGTAGCCGCCGTCCAGACCTGTCGCGGATCGCACACCCACACGCTGGTCGTCGATCCCAATGACAAGGACAACGTCTATATCTATGTCTCGGGAACTTCGTTCGTGCGCCAGTCCGAAGAGCTCGCCGGCTGCTCAGGTGAGGCTCCCGACAAAGACCCGAACACCTCGCTCTTCCGTATCGACGTGATCAAGGTCCCACTCGCCGCGCCGCAGGAGGCCAAGATCGTCTCCAGCCCGCGCGTCTTTATTGATCCCCGCACCGGAGCCATCAACGGACTCAACAACGGTGGCAGCCACGACAAGAACGCCGAAAAGCCCGTAGACACCAACCAGTGCCACGACATCACGGTTTATTCGGCCATCGGTCTCGCCGCCGGAGCCTGCTCCGGAAACGGCATTCTGCTCGACATCAAGGATCCCGTGCATCCCAAGCGTGTCGACGCCGTCAACGACCCCAATTACTCCTACTGGCACTCGGCTTCGTTCTCGAATGACGGAACCAAGGTTGTCTTCACCGACGAGTGGGGCGGAGGTCTGCAGCCGCGCTGCCGTCCGACCGACCCCAACAAGTGGGGAGCCGACGCCATCTTCAACCTCAAAGACGACAAGCTCTCCTTCGCCAGCTACTACAAAATGCCCGCTGCCCAGGGGCCAACGGAAAATTGCGTAGCCCATAACGGATCGCTCGTTCCCGTACCCGGCCGCGACATCGAAGTGCAGGCCTGGTATCAGGGCGGCATCTCGGTCATGGACTTCACCGACGCGGCCCATCCTTATGAAATAGCCTACTTCGACCGCGGACCGATCGATCCCAAGACCCTCATCCTCGGCGGAGATTGGTCGGCCTACTGGTACAACGGTTACATCTACGGATCGGAGATTGCGCGCGGCCTCGATGTCTTCAGGCTTGTGCCCACCAAAGACCTGACACAGAACGAAATCGACGCCGCGAACCTCGTCCACTTCAATGAACTGAACGTGCAGAACCAGCCGAAGATCACCTGGCCGTCTCACCTGATCGTCGCCAAGGCATACCTCGACCAGCTCAGCCGCTCCCGGGCGTTGCCCGCAAAACAGATCGCCTCCCTCAACAAGGCGGTCGCGCGCGCGCAGAAGTCGAATCTCGGGAAGAAGGATGTAGCCAAGCTCAACGCCATGGCGCCATCCGTGGAAACAGCCTCGTCGTCAGCCAAAACTCCGGCGGACGCTAACCGTCTCCACGCGCTGGCCCAGATCCTGCAGGCCCCGACCGCCTGATCACTCTGGTTTACCATCAAAAGCACCGGTGCGAGCCGGTGCTTTTTGTTTGGGACGGTGTCATCTCATGGCTACTTCCGAAACAACAGCTGCCGAGGTATTGCCGCTCCTCAGAAATCTCAGACCGAGATTTCTCGACGGACTCACTCCCGACGAAGCCACCTCGGTGGTAGCGGCCGCGACCACTCGTCGATTCCCGGCGCATTCCGTGATGGCCCGTGAAGGATATCCTGCCGACCATTTATTTCTGATGATCAACGGGCGCGCCCGTTGTTTTTGCATTACGCCCCAGGGCGAGAAGGTCTCTATTTTCTGGTTTCCGCCCGGCGAAGTCTGCGGCGGAGCAGCATTCATGTCCAGATCGGTTGAATACCTCGCGAGCACGGAAGCCGTAAATCACAGCACCGCGCTGGTGTGGGATCGCACCACCATCCGATCTCTTAGTGTTCAATATCCGCGATTGCTCGATAACGCGCTGTTGATAGCTTATGACTATTTCGTGATGTACAGGGCTCTCCATCTCTCCGCGACTTGCCAAAACGCGCGGCAACGGCTCGCCCAGGTGCTGGGCAATCTGGCCAGCGGGATGGGGCAAAGAGTTGAGGAAGGCGTCACGCTCGATATCAGGAATGAGGAGTTGGCCAACGAAGCGAACATCACGATATTCACGGCAAGCCGCCTTTTAAATGAGTGGCAGCGCAAGGGTATCCTGACCAAGAGCCGTGGCAAGATTGTGCTTCGTTCGCCCGAAGCGTTGATGTTGAGCGAAGCCTGATCTGCACCTTCGCTTCTGGTCTGTGTTTGCAACTTTTGTTTGCGGTCTTTGCTCTTGAGCAACGATGGAATCAGCGCCGCCTGTCATCCTTAAAAGGTGATCAATTCAGCGTGGCCGATGATGGCCCTGGGTGAACCTTGCCTTAAGGAGGCCATCGTAAAATTGGCGTCGGTTCGAATTTTTATTGTGGATGATTGCGAGCGCTGGCGGCGCGCGATTTGTTCGATCCTTCAACCGTACAACGACCTGGAAGTTATCTGCGAATGCTCGAATGGTGTAGAGGCAGTTGAGAAGAGTGCAGCATTGCAACCCGACTTGGTTTTGCTGGATATTGGCCTTCCCCATCTCAACGGACTGGAAGCCGCTCGCCAGATTCGCGAAGTTTCGCCCGGCTCGAGGATCCTCTTCTTAACTTCCTACGACAATGCGCAACTAGTGAAAGAGGTCCTGAGAATTGGCGCATTGGGTTTCGTAGTCAAATCTGATGCCGCATCCGACCTCTTGCCTGCCGTAAGCGCCGTCATACACGATCAGCTCTTCGTCCGCAGAAGACTTCTCCCTGATGCGTGACCCAAAACTGTCCAGAGACCCTGGAGTCCAACTTCGAATAGCTGAACTCCTCTGCTCATGAACGCATCCGCAGAGTCAGATTGATCGGTGCACAATTTGTGCGATCAATCCTCAAGCCGTTCGATCACCGTCACCCCCATTTGCCGAAACTGCTCTTCTATCGTCTCGACAGACCCGTTCGTGTCGATTGCTCGGCAGGCATCGCGGATCACCACCGCCGGCAGGTCCAACCGCCACGCGTCGAGCGCCGAGTATCCTACGCAGAAGTCATAAGCCAGCCCTGCCAGAAAGACCCGGTTCAGGCCGCGTTCACGCAGATATCCGCCCAGGCCGGTCGGAGTTATGTGATCGTTCTCGAAAAATACCGAGTAGGAGTCCATGTCGATCCCATGTCCCTTGCGGAGGATCAGCTCGGCCTGCGGGAGATGCAGCAAGGGGTGAAAATCGGCTCCGCTGGTTCCCTGAACGCAGTGCTCCGGCCAGAGTATCTGCGGTCCATGCGGGGTCTCGATGCTCTCCAACAGCTTCCGTCCCGGATGCCGCGCCGCAAACGACAAGTGCCCCTTGGGATGCCAGTCCTGTGTAAGCACGATGTGCCGGAATTTCGGCGCGGCCCGGTGGATCGGCTCGATCACCCGGTCGCCATGCGGCACCGCCAGCGTGCCGCCGGGGCAGAAGTCATTCTGCACATCGACGACGACCAGAACGTCCTGAGGTGTGATCTCCATCTCCTTCACATGATGCCAAATCCGTCGCTGCGACTCGGGTAAAGTGATTGCATCGTGATCATTAACCTTGCACGACGCGGACATAACCACAATTGGGAACTAGACCCGATCACGCGGTCCCTGCTCGACACCGATTTTTACAAGCTGCTGATGCTGCAGTTCATCTGGAAGAACTTTCCGCGGGTGGAGACATCGTTTTCGCTGGTGAACCGCTCGGCGCATGTGCGTCTCGCCGACCTGATCCGTCTCGAAGAGCTTCGCGAGCATCTGGAGCATACGAAGAGACTGCGCTTCCACAAATCCGAGCTGATATGGCTCGCCGGCAACACGTTCTATGGCCGGCGGGGCATCTTCGAGCCGGATTTTCTCGACTGGCTGGAACACGATTTCCGCCTCTCCGACTACGAACTGTCAGTCGAGGACGGGCAAATCTCCCTCTCGTTTCGCGGCCTGTGGACGGAGACGACCCTGTGGGAGATCCATTCGCTTTCCGCCATCAGCGAATTGCGGACGCGGGCCGCACTCAAGCATCTGACTGAATTCGAGCTGGACATCCTTTATGCGCGCGCGAAGACCAGGCTCTGGGAAAAGATGGAGCGGCTGCGCGGCATTCCCAAACTGCGGGTGAGCGATTTCGGCACGCGGCGAAGACACAGCTTCCTCTGGCAGGAATATGTAGTCAAGGCTATGAGCGACGTGCTGGGCGAGAGCTTTACCGGTACGTCGAACACCTACCTCGCCTATAAACACGACCTTGAGGCTATCGGCACCAACGCGCATGAGTTGCCGATGGCCCTGGCGGCCATGGCGGACACGGACGAAGAGTTGCGAGCGTCGCAGTATCGCCTTCTCGAGTTATGGCAGCAAGCCTATCAGCGGGAGTTGCTCATCATGCTTCCCGATACCTTCGGCACAACGCAGTTTCTTCGCAACGCTCCCGACTGGGTAGCCGACTGGACGGGCCAGCGTGCCGACAGCAAGGATCCCTTTATCGCCGGAGATGAATATATCGCGTGGCTCGCAGAGCGGGGCCGCGACCCGCGCCAGAAGCTGCTGATTGCCTCCGATGCCCTCGATGTCGACAAGATTCTTCAGCTGCATGCTCACTTCGCCGGGATGCGAAGAAACGGCGCGCAGCTCAGCGACTTTCGCACCGCGGCTGATTTTTTCGATGAGCGCAAGTGGACTCCCGAGCGGCGCATTCGCTTCAGCGCCGGCTGGGGCACTCTGCTCACCAACGATTTTCGCAACTGCAATCCGCAGGAGGCCAATTTCAACGGAAACGACGGCTTCGAGCCCATAAGCATCGTCTGCAAGCTCTCCGAGGTGAATGGAAGACCGGCAGTGAAGCTGTCCGACAATTTCCAGAAAGCACTTGGGCCGCCGGACGAGGTCGAGCGATACCGGCACGTTTTCGGGCTGGAGGGCGTCTCGGATCTACCCGTCGTGGTCTGAGAATCTGCGATGAAAGCCCGAAGCCGCTTTTCCGGCGGCGCGGCCTGACCTGTCAGTCGTGAGCAGCGTGTGCATCCGTGCCGGCGATTCGGCGCGCCTTGACATCCCGCATCGGGGGCTGGCCGAAGAACCGGCTGTACTCCCGGTTGAACTGGCTTGCGCTTTCGTACCCGACCTCGAAGGCAGCACTTGCGGCATCCAGACCCTCATTCAGCATGCGCTCTCTGGCTACATGCAGTCGAAGCTGCTTCTGGTATTGAATGGGGCTCATCGCCGTCAGAGAGCGGAATTGGTGGTGCAGCGTCGATACGCCCATCCGCGCCTTCGTCGCCAGTTCCTCAACGCGCAACGGCTTCGCGTAGTTCACCCTCAGCCACTCGACTGCCTTGGCCGTGCGGTGGCTCTGCTCACCCAGCGTGGCGATTGCGCGCAGATGCTTTCCCTGCGGGCTGCGCAGCAACCGGTAGATGATTTCCCGCTGGATCAGCGAGCTCAGAAACGGAATATCCTGCGGCGTGTCCAGCAGGTCCACGAGCCGGGTACATGCGTCCAGCAGTTCGACCGACGTGACGCCGACCGCCATTGCCCGGGCATCCGCAGATTCCTCGCGCAGATGAAACTCCTGTTCGCTGAGAATCCTTCGCACCTCCACCATGTCGAGTCGAAGCAGCAATCCAAGTATTGGCTCCCTTTCGCTTGCCCTGACCACCTGGCTGACCACCGGCAGATCGACAGAAGTCAGCAGGAAGTTCGAGCTGTCGCACACGTACGTCGTCTTGCCGACATTGATTCGCTTCCGCCCCTGCACGAAGACAACCAGGCTGGGCTCATATGCAGCCGATGCGCAAGCGGTCGGTGCGGAGCGGCGGTAGACCCTCAGGCCGGGTATTTCGGTGACGGTGTCCCCTTCCGCAACAGCCCGAGCAGCAATCCTGCGCGCCAGTTCAGCCCGCATCTCAACCGCCCTTTGCTCTCCACTCGCATCCTTGTGTTTCGCCACTTTCACCCGCATCGCTCCCTCAAAACCACGGTAGCGCGGAACCCGGTGACGTGTGCATAAAAATCCGCGCGCCAACAGAAATAGGCAATAGATTGGCAGGATCGGGATACCGCCTGATCCACCGTCTTTCGTAGTCTCGAACTGGGAAGTTAACCGGCGGCCGCTCAATGCCGTTCGATCACAGACATCTGAGGTGAATCAATGCAGAAGCGCAAACTTGGCAAAAGCAGTCTGGAAGTCTCCGCCCTTGGGCTCGGTTGCATGGGCATGAGCTTCTCCTATGCTCCACCGTTTCCAGACAAGCGGGAGATGATCTCTCTTCTGCGCACATCCGTCGAACGCGGCATCACCTTCTTCGATACCGCGGAAGTCTATGGCCCTTTCACCAACGAAGACCTCGTCGGCGAGGCCCTCGCTCCGCTGCGCGACAAGGTGGTGATCGCCACCAAGTTCGGATGGAAGATTGACCCCGACACAGGCAAAAACGTGGGACTCGACAGCCGCCCCGAGCGCATCCGGCAGGTAGCCGACGCCTCGCTCAAGCGGCTCAGGACCGATGTGATCGATCTCTTCTATCAGCACCGCGTCGACCCGAATGTGCCCATCGAAGACGTTGCCGGCGCAGTAAAGGACCTGATCCAGCAAGGTAAGGTCAAACACTTCGGTCTTTCTGAAGCGGGCGTCGGAACCATCCGTCGCGCGCACGCCGTCCAGCCAGTGACCGCACTGCAAAGCGAATATTCACTGTGGTGGAGAAAGCCTGAAGCGGAAGTAATTCCGACCCTCGAAGAACTTGGCATCGGCATGGTTCCTTACAGCCCGCTCGGTAAGGGCTTCCTGACCGGCAAGATGGACGAGAAGACCGAGCTTAAAACCGGCGATTTTCGCACCACCCTGCCTCGCTTTACACCCGAGGCGCGCAAGGCCAACCAGGCTGTAGTCGATCTGCTCACCAGCATTGGCAAGCAGAAGGGGGCAACACCTGCTCAGATTGCCCTTGCCTGGCTGTTGGCGCAGAAGCCGTGGATGGTTCCCATTCCTGGCACCACCAAGCTGCATCGCCTCGACGAAAACATTGGCGCGGTGGCAATCGAACTTTCAGCCGATGACCTGCGCGACATCAACGAAGCCGCTGCGAAGATCAAGGTCGAGGGCGATCGCTATCCTGAACACCTCGAGAAGATGAGCGGCCTGTAACCATCGGCCGACGGAGGGAACCGATCATGAAGGCACGAGCATGTCGGACGGCGGCAGCTCTTCTGGTGCTCAGTGGAGTCTCATTGGCGCAGTCCGCGGGATACAAAGACCTGACGCCGGGTTCTGACAGAGAGAGATTGATCGGAGCGTGGCACCTGGTCTCAATGAGAGAATCAGGCACGGGCGGACAGTCGAATTCCGCAGCCGAAATCAAGGGCACGCTGATCTACACCCGCGATGGCCACATGTCGGTGCAGCTTATGTACCCGCCGCTGGCATCCGGTCTCTCCAACGATTACGTGCTGAACGGATACGAGGCGTCCTTCGGCAGCTACGATGTCGATGAAGCGAAGCATACGGTCACGCATCACGTCCAGGGATCGATCACGCACGGCCTTGTCGGCAAGGATCTCACGCGCGTGTACGAGTTCACGAATGAAGGCTACCTGATCATCAAGTCGGCGCGGCCCGACGAACATTGGGCGGTCGTGTGGGAACATTACTGACCGTTTGGGCCGCCATCATCTGCGCACAAGTCTGCACTGCGCCCATCTCGTAAAAGGAGAAACGATGCCTCATGTTGTCGTAAAGCTGTTGGCTGGAAAGTCAGAACAGCAGAAAATCCGACTCGCTGACAAGATCGTGAAAGACGTCATGGACGTCCTGAATTACGGCGAAGAGTCGGTGTCTGTAGCCTTCGAAGAAGTCAAACCGGACGATTGGACGGAAACGGTATACAAACCGGACATCCAGAACAAATGGGACAAGCTATACAAGAAGCCGGGATATGACCCGTTCTGAATCAGGAGAACTCACAATGACATGGTCCAAAGATGAGCTGCGCAAGATCGCCGAGGCCGACGACCTGCACATCGCACCGTTTCGCGAAGACGGGGAGACCTACGGCACCCCGACGTGGATCTGGTCCGTCGCCGTCGACGACGCCCTCTACGTTCGCGGCTACAACGGACAGAACTCCAGCTGGTACAAGGCCGCGCTGCGGCAGAAGGCGGGACGGATCATCGCCGCCGGCATCACGAAGGAGGTCACCTTTGAGCCGGTCGACGGACCCGTGAATGACCGCATCGACGACGCCTACCGGACGAAGTACCACGCCAGCCCATACCTCAAGCCGATGATCGCCGCCCGCGCCCGTTCCGCTACAGTCAAAATCATGCCGCGCGAAGCCAGTGCATGATCATCCAAATCGAATCAGGAGAGAGAGCACATGGAAATCAAAAGAGCCGGCACGCAGCCTTCCGCAAAAGGCCCTTCAGATTGGTTCACCGGCGCCGTCCGAATCGACCCGCTGTTTCAGGCGCCTGATCCGGCGTTCGTCCAGGGTGCCAGCGTCACCTTCGAACCCGGTGCTCGCACCGCATGGCACACGCATCCGCTTGGTCAGACGCTCATCGTCACATCCGGCTGTGGGCGTGCTCAGCGCTGGGGCGGCCCGATCGAGGAGATCCGCCCCGGCGACGTAGTCTGGTTTTCACCGGGCGAGAAGCACTGGCATGGAGCGGCTCCCGCCACAGCAATGACCCATATCGCCATACAGGAAAAGCTCGACGGCAAGGTTGTCGACTGGCTGGAACAGGTGAGCGACGAGCAATACGGCGCATAAGTGCTCTGTTGCGCTGGGATGAAGCGGTTCTAGTCGCCGGCCTGTGGCTCTACTTCCCCGCTCATTCCCGGCTCACTGAGGTTGCTGTGGCGTTTCGCGTACAGGAAATAGACGCCCAGGCCTACCAGCATCCAACTCCCGGCGGCGATCTTCGAGGTTGGATCGACGGAGATGATCATTGCTATGCAGAAAATCACGCCCAGAATCGGCACTAACGGCACCAGCGGCGCGCGGAACGGCCGCGGCTGCAGCGGATTCTTCTTGCGCATGATCCATACCCCGATACACACCAGCACAAAAGCAAACAGCGTGCCGAGATTGGTCATGTTGCCGGTAATGTCTCCGGGCAGAAACCCGCCCAAGAGAGCCACGAAGATATACAAAACGAGATTGCACTTGTACGGGGTGCGAAACGTCGGATGCAGGTCCGCGAACAGCCTGGGCAGCAGACCGTCGTTGGCCATCGAAAAGAACACGCGGCTCTGCCCCAGCAGCATGACCAGCATCACCGAAGAAAAGCCCGCCAGAATCGCCACGGACACGAGCTCGGACAACCATCCATAACCGGGCATGTACGTCTTGATCGCATAAGAGACCGAAGCCTCCATGCCTTTGTTCGGATTTATGAAATCCAGCGCCGGAGCGATGCCCGTCAGCACCCAGCTGAACAAAATGTAGAGCACGGTGCACACCGCCAGCGATCCCAGAATCCCAATCGGCATGTTCTTTCCCGGATCGATCGTCTCCTGTGCCGCCGTCGACACCGCATCGAAGCCGATGAAGGCGAAAAACACCACGCCCGCGCCCCCCAGTATGCCGCCCCATCCGTGCTTGAAGATCCCCGTGTGAGCCGCATCCTGAGCTAGCACGAACGGTGTGTGATTCGCAGGATTGATGTAGTGCCAGCCGATGGCGATGATCATCAGCACAATCGTCACCTTTATCCCCACGATGACCGCGTTCACCGTAGCCGATTCTGAAATCCCCTTGATCAGCAGCAGCGTCATGATCAGCAGAATGAGCAGCGCCGGCGCGTTCACGATCCCGTGCATGCCGCCCGGCCCGGTCTGCAACGGCGAGTGCCGCCATTGCCATGGGATGAAGTTCGGAAACAAGTTGTTAAAGTATTCGGTCCAATAAATTGACAAAGTGGCCGCGCCCAGCCCGTATTCCAGAATCAGCGCCCATCCAATCACCCACGCCACCAGTTCCCCCATCGTGACGTATGCATAGGTATAGGCGCTCCCGGCGACAGGAATCATCGCCGCGAACTCGGCGTAACACAGACCGGCAAAGGCGCAGCCGATCGCCGCGATAACAAAAGAAATCGTCACGCCCGGGCCCGCATTCTGCGCCGCCGCCGCGGGCGTGCGGGCAAAGAGCCCCGCGCCGATGATCGCGCCGATCCCCAGGGCGATCAACCCCGGCCAGCGCAGGCTTCGCTTCAGCCCGCCTTTTTCATCGAGCTGCGCCAGCAGAGCGGATAACGGCTTGGTGCGGAAAAGGGACACAGTTGGATCGAGAGTCTATCACAGTGATGATCCCGGGCTTCTGTCTTGTTCCCGACCGAGGCCCCCGGCTACTTCAACCGACACCGCAATTCGTGACCTTAATCGGCGCGTCGGAAATAGTCGCTCCGTCTCAGTGAGCGCCTTAGCGATTTGGCGCTCGTCGCGCGGGTGTCAGGGTTCGGAGATCAGTGAACAGAAAACTGAAATCGTGAGAATAGTCATTGACATTCAGGAGAAATCCACTACCATTTGGTTGTGGATCGCTTAGGTTCAACATTTGCGGCTTTGTCTGATCCAACCCGGCGGGCGATGGTCGAGAGGCTGTCCCGCGGGTCTGCCTCTGTGCATGGCTTGACGGAACCCTTTGCACTCTCGCAGCAGATGATTTCAAAACATATTGCCTGCCTGGTGCGGGCGCGGATTGTGATCAAGACGAAGCGTGGACGAGAGAGTATTTGCACGCTCAGGCCGGAGGCAATCAAGACAGTCAGCGACTGGGCGATCAGCTATCGCCAGTTCTGGGAAGAGAGTTTCGACAAACTGGATGCAGTTGTAAAGCAAATGAAGAAAGAGGAGGTCAGAGATGACAGAAAACACGGTAAGCGAAATTGAGCGGATGGTCGTTACAAGAGTTTTTGATGCCCCACGCGAATTGGTTTGGAAGGCGTGGACAGACCCGAAATACGTGATGCAGTGGTGGGGGCCGAAAGGCTTTACTTGCCCCGTTTGCGAGATAGATTTTCGCGTGGGAGGAAAATTTCTCCTTAGCATGAGAACGCCGGATGGGTGGGAGGGCTGGAACGGTGGTGAATACTATGAGATTGTTCCGTACGAGAAGATCGTCTCATCCATGTACTTCTCCGACTCGAAGGGAAACAAGGTTGAGCCTGAGCACTATGGAGTAGAGCTTGAGCCCATAGACGATGCGCACAACGTGATTCTTTTTGAGGATATTGGAAACGGCCAGACGAAACTCACCTTCATTGGAAACGAAACCATGCACAACGCAATCGAGAGCGGGCAACTCGAGGGCTGGGCGGAGCAACTCGATAAACTTGCTGCCGTTGTTGCCGGACTGGTGCAGGCGAAATAAGAAGCGGAAGCTTTGATGATCGTCATGCGCGAGCAACTGAACGCAACTGAGAGGGCGGGAATGAAAAGGATGAAGGCGGTTCGAGGGGCGGTGCAGCGAGGCTTGCTGGCGGCAGCGGCGCCGGCGGGAATGGTGATCCTGACGCTGGCTGCGGGAAGCGGGACGAAGCCGGAGAACTCGATCGACGTGGTGCTGCGGGAGGCGGTGGAGCAGAAGAAGGCACCGGGGGTGGTGGCGATGGCGTCGCGGGGAGACGAAGTCATTTACCAGGGGGCGTTCGGGAAGCGCGCCGGCACGAAAGATGTTCCGATGACGCTGGACTCGATTTTCCAGATCGCTTCGATGACCAAGGCGGTGACGGCGGTGGCGGTGCTGCAACTCATTGAGAGCGGGCGGGTGAAGCTGGACGAGCCCGCGGCGACCTATCTCCCGGAACTGGCGAAGGTGCAAGTGCTCGAGGAATTCGATCCGGCGACGAAAAAGGCGAAGCTGCGGCCACCGAAGACGCCGCCGACGGTGCGGCAATTGCTGACGCACACTTCGGGGTTCGGCTACGACTTTTTCGATGCGCGGCTGCACGAGTACGTGGAGGCGGGACTGGCTCCCGCGATTACGGGGGATAGCGACGCGTTTCTGAAGGCGCCGCTCATGTTCGATCCGGGAACGCACTGGGAATATGGAATCAGCTACGACTGGCTGGGAGAACTGGTGGAACAGGTGAGCGGGGAGACGCTGGAGGAATATTTTCGGCGGCACATCTTCGAGCCGCTGGGGATGACGGACACGTTCTTCAACGTTCCGGCGGAAAAGCAGGCGCGGGTAGTGGCGCTTCAACTGCGGCAGGCGGATGGGAGTTTTGTAGAACCGCCGCCGCAGCCGATGAAGCCGGTGAAGTTCTTCAGCGGCGGCGGCGGCCTCTACTCGACGGCAGGGGATTACTTGAAGTTCGAGCAGATGGTGCTGAACGGCGGGATATTCGCCGGCAAGAGGATTCTGCGGGCGGAGACGGTGGCGGAGATGAGTCACAACCAGATCGGCGAGATGAATCTCGCAGAGTTGAGGAGCACGGTTCCGCAGGTGATCAAGAATCCCGTTCGCTTGCCGGGTTCGCCCGACAAGTTCGGATGGGGATTCGGAATCAACAGCCGGGCGGTGGAAGGCGGGCGCGCGACGGGGTCGCTGGCAGGGGACGGCATCTTCAACACGTTTTTCTGGATTGATGTTTCCGGGAAAACCTGCGGGGTGGTGCTGATGCAGACGCTGCCGTTCAGCGACGATGGGGCGCTAGCGACGGAGGAGGAGTTCGAGCGGGCTCTCTACGCGAGCGCGGCGAGGTGATGCTTTGAGCGACCTTGGCACGGCTGTTGCCTTCACGGCTTACCGCTCATCGAACCACAGATTCCTCCGACAGGCGGTCAGTTTGCGAGTTGGCGATTTATTGCCACCAGAGCGCGGCCAGTCAGGCGCCCGCCTATATTCCTGGATATGAGGGTGACTCATTTACAAGGCAATAATGCATTAGAATTGCCACCGAATACGAGTAGCTGCTTCATAGGAGATTTCCTTCATGAAGAAGCCGGGCTTTGTCTCAATCCTCGCCGTGAGTTTGTCTGCTGTAAACCTTCTCTCGTGTAATCGACAGACTTCCGAATCGCAGAACCCATCCACAGGTCCCGAGTCATCCGTTACGGCGCTGTCACTCTCTCCAGACGAACTCAACCGCCGGACAATCGAGCGGCGCGGCGTCGAGGCCGTCATCTGGGGCATACCGGTCGTGAACTTTGACCGGATGTTTCAGGCGATGAGTAGCGCTCACGGAGGGTGGAACCAGATTCTTTACTGGTCGCGTCCGTCGACTTGGAAAAACCAGACGCTTACGCCTAATCCTGACGCCATCTATGCGATGCCTTTCTTCAACACCAAAGACGCGGGCCCGATGGTCCTTGAGATTCCTCCCGCTGATGGAGGCTCAATCATAGGCAGCATTATGGACTGCTGGCAGGTCGCGCTTGAAGACGTTGGCCCGGCGGGCGTCGACAAGGGCAAGGGCGGCAAATACCTCATCCTTCCTCCCGGCTATAAAGACAAGCCACCTGCAGGTTATATCGTGCTTCCCTCCAGCAACTATGAGGGCTATGCCCTGCTGCGTTCCAGCCTGAAGAGCAACAGCGATGCCGATATTGCTGCGGCTGCCGCGTACATGAAGCGCGTCCGCCTCTACCCGCTTTCTGCCGCCGCCCATCCTCCTGAAACAACTTTCGTTGACGTGACCGATGTGCTGGTGGATGGCACGATCCTCTATAACCAGAGCTTCTTTGAATCGCTCAACCGCGTCGTGCAATACGAGCCGTGGCTCGGCCGCGACCGCGCCATGATTGACCAGTTGAAGTCCATCGGTATTCAGCAGGGCAAGCCCTTCGCCCCTGACGCCGCAACCTCCGC
>Ga0335075_10003484_pt1 | contig 24958 bp, 23 predicted proteins | sample Lox_Sample_24_FD_206723 | JGI IMG/M metagenome (GOLD analysis project Ga0335075, IMG submission 206723) | Soil microbial communities from Loxahatchee National Wildlife Refuge, Florida, United States - Lox_Sample_2.4 | ecosystem: Environmental > Terrestrial > Soil > Wetlands | place: USA...
CGCGATCGCCAAACGGATGCTGATGGAGTTCGGCGTCTATCTGACGGAGGGAGCGGTCAATTCGCGAATGACGCGGCTGCAGATCGCCCGCGACCGCTTTGACATCATTGATGTGTTCGATGAGGAGACCGTGCAGCGTCGCGCAGCCGAGGCGAAGCGACGGGTTGGCGCGACTCTGCGTCAGTGCGCCGAGCTTCAACGATCGTTCTGGTGGCGCCGTGCGCTGGGCGGCGCCCGCGCCACTTGCCGCGAATTCGAGACAAGCAAGCGCTATGCGCCCCGCCGGGCCGAACGCTCGTGCAGCGATATTACCGCGATGGCGGCTTAAGCGAGGTCGATTCGATCGACTGACGAGGCGTTCTCACGACCGTTGAGCTTACGTTGCGCCGCGATCTGTCTCGCGACGGGTCGGGGATTCGGCGGAGCGGCGTCGGGGCGTGACGGCTCAACGCCTGTCCAGTTCGTTCGGCGAGGCGTGGAACGCGGGTGGTGCTCGCACGAGTTCGTCCGGTTTCATGCTCGTCTCGGTCGGAAAACGAAGCGTTCAGTCTGACGGGGCTCCCGTTCGACGAAGCGATCGAAAATATTCGAGTCCGCAGGATTTTCTGTTCGCGCGTTCGCCGCTCACCTTCATGACTCATGGAAAACCAGCGCGCCGCCGTCGCCCGAAAACTGTCCGATCCGGACTTTCAGGCTTCGCTTGTCAACAAGAGCCTCGGCCTCGTCATGGGGCTATGTGCGCTCTTGACCGCGTTCGTCATCCACGACGCCTACATCTGGGCCAATCCGCCGACGCCGAAGTATTTCATTGTCGACGGTGAACACGCTCCCCGTCCGGTCGCGGCGCTGGACAGCCCGATCGTCAGCGACGCCCAATTGCTCGACTGGACGGTCAAGTGGGCGTCAGCGCCTTACAACATCAATTACCACGACTATCCGGAAGAGCTGAACACGGCCGGGCGCCACTTTACCCTGAACGGCTGGCGCACATTCGCGGAAAGCTACATCAAGTCCGGCAATTACGAGGCGATGAAGCAGGGGCTGATGCTGTGTTTCGCGCAGGCGCAGCGCGCGGCGGTGATCGTCGATACGAAACTGATCTCAGGCGCGCTCGCCTACCGCATCCAGTTTCCGATCCTGCAGACTTGCCAGAACAGCCAGCAGGCCAACACCCAGAAAATGATCCTGACCGCGCTCGTGGTCAGGACCAATGACGAGGACCATCGCGACGGCATCGCGATCGACCAGCTCGTCGCCGAAGCTCGATAGGAGAGAGTTCATGCGGCTGACCTCTTTCCATTGGGCCTGCGTCGCGTTTGCCCTGGCGTCGCCGGCAACGGCGCAGCAATCTTCGACAGGCGGCGCGTCGTCCTCGCTACCCTCTAGGGCAACGGATGATACTGACGTCGAGTCGGCGATCCCGCTGACGCCCAACATGATCCGCGATCTTGGGCGACGGGTCGGCGACAACAAGCGGGCCGAGGAGGAGGTCAATACCGAGATCGCCTCGCCGATCAGCCGACGAGTCAATGTCTCGTTTGCCCCAGGCCAATCGACGTCGATCATCCGGATCGTCAAGGGTTATCCGACCGCGCTCTCCTTTTTTGACCGCACCGGGCAGCCGTGGCCGATCGAATGGGACACCAATTCCAATCCGGCCGGCCTGGCCAACAACGGCAATTGCAATCAGGGGCCTGCGGGTGGCGGCGGCCCAGCCGTGGCAACCGCCGGCTTCTACGTCTGCACGCCGACGGTCGGGTCGAACGTCCTGCAGGTGGCCGCCGCCTCGTTGCAGCCGCGCGGCGGGCTCCTGGTCACGCTTAAGGGCGCGCCGAAGCCGATTTCCTTCCTGCTGGTCGCCGGCGGAGGAGCCTACGACGCCGATCTCACCGTGCAGGTCGCCGAGCGCGGCCCGAACGCCAAGGGCGTGGCGACGGGTCCGGTCGCGCCCGACACCGCCTCGCCATTTCTGACCGCGATGCTCGATGGTGCGCCGCCGGCCGAGGCCGAGCCGCTCGCAGTCAGCGGCGTGTCTCCGGACGATCTGCGCGCCTGGAAGATTGGGAACCGAATCGTGCTCCGCACCCGCTTCGCTCTGATCTCGCCGGAATGGCTCGCCTCCCAGACCGGCGAGGGCGGCGTCACCGTCTATTCCCTGCCGGTCACGCCGGTCGTGCTGCTTTCGCAGGATGGCGTGACCGTTTCCGCGTCTCTTTCGGAGCCTTGAACCGATGTCGCTAATCCCATCGACCCATTCCCGTTTCGCCTGGTTTCAGGCGGGGCTCTTCGGCGGCGCGGGTCGCGGGGGACCCGGCCGCCTCGTTGCGATTGGCGGCGTGCTCGCCTGCATGGCTGGCGGGGCGTTTCTTTTGTCAGTGCGCCACGGAAACGGCCCGCCGGTCTCGCAAGTGGCGAAAATGAAACCTGGCAATCTCCTGCCGGGCGGGCTGCACGGTACTCCGGCGCAGGACGCGCTGCAGAAGAAGGATTCGCAGGAGAAGGCGAGGGCGGCCGAAGAGGCTCACAAGTCCTATACGCCGCCCATTCCCAGCTCGACCCCCTTCAAGGGCCCGCTGCCCACCGAGGTCGGGATGGCGGCGCCCATGGCGCCCGATGTCCCTCCGGCGAAACCCATGCCTCCGCCCCCGTCGATCGTCACCCCGGCGCCGCCAGCCTTCACCCCTCCCGAGCGCCCCGCGTTCGACCGCGCCGCTGGCGAAGACGAGATCAACGGCGCGCGCGTCACGAGAATCGCGGCCGGTGACGTCAAGGGCGACGAAACCCCGGAGGAAGCGAAGAGCGCGCGCGAGCAGCGGCGGAAGGCGATCGGGGACCTCGTCAACAGCTGGAGCACCCGGCCGCCGCAGACGACGGTGGTGATCGAGCCAACGTCCTTGAAGCAGGGCGTCGACGATCCGCCAGCCCTCGGCAATGGAGTGGGCGGCAAGGGAGCCGATAGCGGCGTCACGGGTGAAAAGGTGCTCGTCCCGGCGGGACGCGGCGTCTACGCCCACACGGTGCTCGCGGTCGATTCCGATACCAACGGGCCGATCGTGCTCGAGGCCGACACGGGCCCGATATCGGGCGACCGGATGATCGGGACATTTTCGAAGTCGGGCCTCGACCGACTCATCGTCAAGGTCGAGACGGTCGAGCATCGCGGCAAGCAACTCGAGGCGAATGGCGTCGTGATTGCGCCCGATTCGATGGAGACGGCGGTCGCGACCAGCATCGACGAACATTATGTCGAGCGGTTCGTTCTGCCGGCGGCGGCGGCCTTCATGTCGGGCCTCGGGCAGGCGGTGGCGCTCGGCGCCTCGACGAGCACGGTGAGCCCATTCGGCGGTACGACGCAGACCTTCGGACCCTTGAGCTTCAAGCAGGAGGCGATGGTGGCGGGGGGCGCGGCCGCGACGGCGGTCAGCAATGCGATGACCGCGTCGACCCCGAAGGGGCCGACCGTGCATCTCGCCGCCAATGTCTCGGTCGGGGTGATGTTCCTGTCGAACCTCACGGTCAAATAGCGCGGCCTCTTACATGAGATCGGCGTCATGCGTTCGGCGGCTTTCGGGCCGCCGAATGTTTCCTGTTGGGCGTTCGCGCGAAGGCTCGCGATCATCGAGACTTCAGGAGAAGGTGTTGGAGCATTCGATCATGGGCGCGCATATCCGATTGGCAGCATCCGAGGACGAAAACCGACCCGGTCTCGACGGGGAGGCTATCGGGGTCGATGAGGCGCCCCTAGGGCTTCCGGAGGAGGCGGGTCCGGACAAGGGTCGTGCGGATCAGAGTCGCCGTGACGAGATGCTCGGAGAAGCGGCGCCGCCGCTTGCCGCCGAGCCGGAAGATCGCGCGGGCGGACGTGCGAATGGGCGCGAGCGTCCGAAAGGCGCGCTCGCAAGGCTCGTGGCCTTCGCCCGTCCACGGAACGCGAAAGCTGCGGCGGCGATCGTGGACGCTGGGAGCGCCGAGGCAGAGTCCGAATCCGAGACGGCTTTAGGCGCGCGAGCGGATGAGGATGCGGGGGCGATTCTTGTCCCGGGCACCGGCGCGACCGCGGTCGCGAGCGCGGAAGAGGTAGGGGCAGGGGCGGACCCGATTGTCGTCCCAGCCGCCGGTGCGATCGCGGGAGAGGCCGGGGCGGAATTCGGCGTCGGGAGCGCGGGGCCCAGAACGGCCACGGCCAAACCCGCTCGGCCTCTCTCTGCGCGCAAAGGAGCGATCGCGGGCGTCCTCATAACGGGGGTCGCGGCGGCGGCGATCATGGTTCTGAATTGGCCGCATGGTTCGCATCCGCAGGCGGTGGAGCCGGGCATGCTCGCGGATCAGCCCCCGAAGGTGATGGCGCCGTCCGCCGCGTTGGCGACGGTTCCGCCGAGGGAGGAGCCAAATGTCGCTGGCGAGCGGCCGCAGGTGCATGAGACCCAGCGAGACGAGGTCAAGGAGGTCCTGTCGTTCAAGGGCCTCAAGGAGACTGCATCCCCGCCGGCGGCGACTCCGCACCCAACCCCTTCCTCGGTCGGCGGATCTATCATTCTGGCGAAACCGGCAGCCCGAACGAGCGTGCCGCCGCCGCGCGCCACCGTCCGGCCGGATTCTGCGACAGGGCCCACGCTTACGGTCTCCGCCCCGGAGCCCGTCTCGCCCTTTGCGTACACGAAACCCGGGAAGGTCGCCTCGCTCCCGCCACCCGCTTCGGCTCCCGCTATTGTCTCGCGCGTCGCCCCCGCGCCTGTCCAAGGAGCCCAGGAGCTCGGTCTTGGCGAGGCGGCGAAGATCGAGTCGCGCCTTGGCGAGCTGGAGGCGGCGATGAAGGAACGGTCGAACGCGACGGTCACGCGCGCCGACGTCGACAAGGCGGAGACCCAGACATCCGACCAGATCGCGCGGCTCGCGGCGATCGTGACGCGTCTCACCGGTCAGGTGAAAGACTTGCAGGGTCAGGTCCAGACCATGTCGGCGGGCTCCGAAGCAAAATTCGCGGATCTGACGCGGCGGGTGTCGTTGAGCGAGTCGAAGAGCGCGGTCGCGGCTGCGGAGAGGGTGAACGTCTCGCAGGCGGCGGAGGCCTCGGCCGAGAGCGCAAGCACGGGGGTCGAGGGGCAGGCGCAGGGCGTGCGCATGAAGGTCGCCGGCGTGGATCAGAAGCGCAACTACCGCATTCAGGCAGCCTCCCCCGGTCTTGCGATGCTGAGCGCAATCGACGGCGGCCCCGACGACCGGCCGGTCGAGATCGCGATCGGAACGGATCTGCCGGGCTATGGCAAGGTGCGTAGCATCGAGCAACACGGCCAAGCGTGGGTGGTGAAGGCCGATCGGGGCTCGATTGAATAGGCGACGCGCGGGGGCGAACGGGAGAGGGGAGCGCCACGATGCAGGGGCTGGTCGATTTTGCAAGCCAGGTCGGCGAAGCCCTGGCCATTCTGGTTCCGACGTTCTGCTATCTGGCGGCGCTCATGTGTTTTCTGTTCGCCGCCTGGGGGTTCTGGATGCAGTCGCATCCGCAAAACCCTTTTTTCGGCCGCCCGTGGATCCCGTTCCTGTCACTGGTGCTTTCGGGCGCCTTTGCGAGTTTCGACAAAATCCTCAACATGGCGCTTGCGACGGCCGGATCGAGCGTCACGGCGTCGATCACGTCGCTCTCGAGCTATGCGCCGCCGACCGTGCCGGACGCCTCGACGCTGATGGGCTCGAGCCCGAGCGCGACTCTCGTCAATGTTGTGACGCTGTTCCAGGCGTTCTTCCAGAGTTTTGGCGCGATGGTCGTGTTCTTCGCGCTTGTGAGCTGGCGTTCGGTGGTCAACGGTCAGGCCAATCGCAGTCAGATGGGCTGCGTCGTGCAGTTCGTCTTCGGGATCATGCTGATCAACATTCTCGCGATCACCAACGCGTTGGTCGCGATGTTCGTCGCCTGACGAAGCGAGCGGGGTCGAAAACGGACCCGGGTTGTTCTGGCTCCGCCGAGGTCCCGCTCAGGTGTAAACGAGTGAGACACGACCGATCGCCACTCCGACGCCGAGCGCGGCTACGAGGGCGAGAACGATCTTTCATGCCTGATTCGTTCCGGACTTACGCCTTGGCGGCGTTCTGTGCAGCCTCGAACACATCGCGCGCGGATGTCGTACCCGCTACGTGCTCCGTATCCTCGGCTCCGAGGTCCATCCATCCTGCATTCACGGCTTCAAACATTTCTTCGGCACGTCCGGTGTGGCCCTTCGGGATGCCGAATTGCTCGAACGCTTCCGGCCACCCTGCACGCGGGATTGCTACAGCTTTCACGTCGAGATTCAGGACTTCACCCAATTGCTCCGCGACTTCATCCGCGCTGACCATCGAACCAAGCTCGACGACGCGCTGCCCTGACCACGCTCGCCCGGTCAAAAGGGTTGCGACCTCCGCGCCGATGTCGTTGGTCGCGACCATGGTCGATTTCCGGTTTGTCGGATTGTAGGTGACCGGTAGCGTTCCGCCCTCGGCGACCTGCAAGCCGTAGAGGAAGTTTTCGAAGAATCCGCCTGCGCGCACAAATGCGATTGGGGATGTCAGGTCGCGAAAACCCTGCTCCAGAAGCGACAAGGCCGTGATCATCCCAAGCCCGCTGGTCCTGTTGGCGCCCATCGACGAAAGCGCGACCACCCGCGGCGGCGGCGCCTTGGCGAGCGCCTCGACATAGTTCGCAATCACGCCCTTGGCTTCTTTGTAATCGGGCGAGGGGGCCCAGACAGCCGGCAACATGACAAATGCGCCTTCAACGCCTTTGAGCGCCCGCTCGATGGCTGCCGAATCATTCCAATCGCCGTCTACCAGCTGCACGCCCTGGTTCGCCCAGCTTGACGCCTTCTCGCGATTGCGGACGAGCGCGCGTACTTTCTTGCCGCGCGCCAACAAATGCTCCGCCGTTGCGCCGCCCACTTTTCCCGTGATTCCCGTTACCAAAAACATGTGTTTTCTCCTGATCTTGAGGGCGAGCACTGCCCTGTTGGCTCAACGGATGAGCGGCAGAATGGCCCGGATACGGGGATCGCGCGCGTAGAGGCCGCCCCATGTCATCGCGCCCAGAGCCACGGCAATGATTTCCGGCGGCGAACCCAGCTCACCGATGCGGACATGGGCGCAGATTGCGCCTCCCAGAAAGCCAGTCACCAGGATCGCGCCGAGGACGGAGGTGGCCGGGATGGCGTAAAGGATGGCGCAGGCGAGGATGATCGGACCCACGATACGGGTCAGGTCCATCGCGAACCCGGTTTCCTGCAACATGCTCGCGATCTGCGCCGGCGCAAAAAGCTGAGTGGCGCCGTCTGCCGCCAGAGCGACAACGACGATCGCGCTCATTGCCCGGCCCACCCACAGGCTGGACTGCAAGGTCATAGCTTCAGGCGCCTGATGCAGGTTCATGGTTTGGGACATTTGTCGTTCTCCAATGGGGCCGGCCAATTTCGAGACTTACTGTGTCTCTCAGGTATGATAAATACCGATGAAATGAACGCACTGTTCCCTCCAAGGTGAACAATGCCAAGGCATGAAAATGCAGAATCTCGAACCCATCCTCATTTTCGTAACGGTCGCGGAAATGGGGAGCTTCACCCGCGCGGCCGATAGCCTGGGCATCCAAAAGGGGAGGGCCTCAACGGCGGTACGGAGGCTGGAAGACGATGTTGGCGCTAGGCTCCTGCACCGGACGACGCGCAGCGTGCAGTTGACGGAGGACGGACGCGCATTTCATGCCCGCGCGCGCGATCTGCTTGCCGAGGTTGATGACCTGCACTCGATGTTCGCAGGCGATCGCGTGGCGCTTCGCGGGCGTTTACGGGTCGATCTTCCGACGGAGGTGGCGCGCACAACGATCGTGCCGGCCTTGCCGGATTTCATGGCGGCTCACCCCGAGTTGGAGTTGGAGCTGTCGAGTTCGGATCGGCAAGTCGATCTGGTTCAAGAAGGGTTCGACTGCGTATTGCGGCTTGGATCCATAAGGGACGAGACGCTGGTTGCCCGCCCGCTAGGCCTGTTGCGCATGGTCAACGCCGCCAGCCCCGCCTATCTGGCGCGCTATGGCGTCCCTCTGTCGCTGGAAGATCTCCAGCGTCAGGAGCATCGGACAATTCATTTTTCGACGATGCTGGGCGCAAGGCCCTTTGGATGGGAATACCCGGACGGCGACGGCTACGCGACGCTTCAGTTGCCGGGCGCCTTACACGTCAACAGCGCGCAGACCTACGACGCCGCCGCCGTCGCCGGCCTTGGTCTCATTCAGGCGCCGCTACTTGGGATTGGCCAATATCTGGAGAGTAGAGCGCTTGTGGAGATTATGCCCGAATTTCGCCGCCAGGCGATCGCCGTGTCCCTCGTCGTCGCACATCGGAGCAATCTGTCGCGCCGCGTCCGCGCATTTATGAAATGGATCGAAGGTGTGCTGGCGCCCTATCTGGAATAGCGAGACGAACACCTTCGTTCAGCGTCGAAATCAACATTCTGAGTTATGCCTGTGGGCGGCGTGCGGCCCCGCAACCCAACAGAATGCGGCGCCGAAACCGGCGACCTTTGAAGTCCGACATGAGATATCCTCAAACTGTCCCCCTTCTGTCTCCCCAAGGCCGCGCCAATGCAACCGAACCCTTCCGTATCAGGTTCGGAGATATCCGGCTGCTCGCAACCTATCCGGGGCCGGACGTCGATCTCCATATGGCGGCAAACGGGCAATCGGAACGAATGGCGGCTTTCGGACGGCTCACTTTGCCCAGGAACGGCGAGATGAGCGCGAAAGGGTCATCGAACGGATGGTTCTTCCACGACCGCTTCCGCCAAAGCGGTCGACCTCAGACAGCGATTGGGTTTGACCCTAGCGCCCTGGTGCCCGGCTCAGACGGTGGGACCAGGAAAAGGCCCATCCCATGAATCGCCGCGCTTTGCGCGGTCTTCAGGCCCTTTTCCCTCGAAGCGACCGGTCAACGATGGGCGTCGATCCGCCCTCCTGTGGCGTCCGGTAATTTTTTTGGGGTGCGACTTTTTCTCATTAGCTGTTCGCGCGGGTGGCGAGGACTCTTGGCGGCGAGGGTAAGGCGGGATCGCAACCCTCATCATCAACCTTGGAGTCAAACCTCATGAGAGTGCGTCCTCTTCCTCCTCAGAAAACCCAGCTCGGTGGTAAAATCCTGCTCGGCGCTTTGGCGCTGGGTGGGGCGCTCGTGGCAAGCGCGAGCGCGTTCGCTCAGGCAGCCGGCGGCACGATCGGCGCGCAGATCGGCACGATGGCGCAGGAGTTTTCGACGGCCGGCGGCACTGCGGCCTCGACCGCGATGTATGTCGGGGCGCTGATCACCTTTATCGCCGGCGCGTGGTTCCTGTGGCAGTCGCGTCAGCCCGAGAACCGGGAAGCCGGCAAGGTGGCGGCGGGCGCCGCCGGTCTCGTGTTAACGGGCTTATTGGTCACCGGCGGCGCCTGGATCAACAAGGCGGCCGAGACCGCGACCGGCACGGCGGCCTCGATCTCGAGCACCGCCGGCGTCGTGACCTTCCCGTAAAAGGCGCGGGGGACAGGACCCGATGCGCCTCGCGCCGCTCACTCTTTCCGTTTGCGAGAACGGGGCGCCGGGCGACGCTCATCGAAGCTCTTGTCCCTTCTGCGGGGTCCGCCTCGCAGAAGGGCGGGAGCCTTTTCATTGCGTCGATGGCTCTGAGGAGTCGTCCTGCGTCCCCTGCTCACTTGTTCGCCACCTCGAACGCGAGACAATCGCCGAGGAGGCTGTGCTCATCTGGCTGCCGGATCTATCGCAGGCCGCGCTCAACGCGCTCGCTAACGGGGTCCACAGGCGCCTCGCCGCCGAGGGCGCGCTCTATCTCGCAGCCTCTCCCTTCGCCGTGAGCTTAAGCGAAACCCCGAACCCGGCGCTCGAAGCGATTCGGGCGATCGAGATGCGACGGGCGGAGGCCGAGACGCGTTTGGGAACGTCTTCGCCGCGCGTGCTTGGTGAAACGCTGATGCGTGCGAGGCCCGACCTCTATGCCGACCGCGCGAGACGCCTCGGGGGCTTACGGCTTTGGTCGCGCGGAAAGTTCTTCGTCGATGGCGAGGACGTCTATCCCCGCCTGATCGCAGGCGGCGTCGCCGCCTGACCAGCCGCCGTTTTTGCCTCACATCAACCTGGAGGTCTTTTCGATGCTGGCGTTCATGTCGAGCCTGCTTGCCAGTCTGTCGCTGGCGCTGAAGCAGCCGCTCGCCGGCTATTGCGACGTCGAGACGACGCATGGCGACGCGCTCGTCACCAAGCAGGGCGACTACTGCACCTTCGTCCGCATCGGCGGCATGAAGCGCATGGCGACGCGCGACGACATCACGCGGCTCGCCAATGGCCTGCGTCTCGATCTGTCGGGCGCGCTCGAGGCGAAGGGCAACGCGATCGTCGGCTGGTATCTCTCCGACCCCGACATGGCCGCGCGCGAGATCGACCGGATCAATATGGAGTCCTGCCGCCGTGTGGGGCGGGAAGTCGGCCTCGACCTCACCGACATTCTCGACGAGCGCCTACACCTCTGGAGTCGGACGATGCGCTGGGAGACGTCGTGCTTCGTGCTGTGGACGCGGCGCGCGGTGCTGACCAAGGAAGAAGTGAAGCAGATGAGGCAAGAGAAGTCGGCGGCGGCGAAAGCGGTTCCGCGGATCGGCGATGCGCAGCGCTTCTTCCTCCGCTCGGAGCTCATGGCCGCCCACCATGCCGGCTTCGTCAACCGGGTGATGGCCGCGCTGCGGGGCGCCGAAGTGGCCGCGACAGAACTCCCGGCCGCTGAAGCTCTCATTCTGGCCCGCGAGGCGCTCTATCGCGAGACGGCTAGCTCGAAGTGGAAGCCGACGCTGATCGGCGACAAGGTGATGGCGCGCCTTCCCGAGGATGACGTCAAGTATCCTGACAATGCGGGTCTCTTGTGGCCTTCGATCCGGAGCCAGCTCTTTCGCATCGATGCGGTGACGCATGGCGGCCAGCGGGTCGAGATCGGCGAGAACGAATATGCGAGCGTCGACATGGTGATCGGGCCGGAGGATCCTCGCCCGTTCGTCGAGCTCGCGAGCTGGTTAGGCCAGGACCGGCTGCCGTGGCGCGCCGCCTTCATCCTCGAGGGGGGCGGCAAGACCGGCATGGCGTTCAAGGAAGTCGGATCGTCGTTTTTGGCGATGTTCCCGGCGAACCGTGATCTGCAGCGCGCCTTCGCCTCGCTGCGCCAGATGCGCGAGCAAGACAACCATATCGCGGTCAAGCTGCGCGCGTCCTTCGCGACCTGGGCGCCGATCGGCGAGAGCCGGAAACTCCGCCGGCGCGCCTCCACGCTCGCCCAACGGATCGAGGGCTGGGGCAATTGCAAGACGGCCCGGATCGCAGGCGATCCGCTCGACGGGGTGATGAGCTCGGTGCCGGGGCTCGCGCTTGCCTCGACCGCCAATCCGTCGCTCGCGCCGATCGGCGAGGCGCTGCCGCTCCTGCCATGGTCGCACACCATCTCGCCCTGGGAGCGGGGATCGGTGCTGTTTCGCCTGCCGAACGGGGCGATCTGGCCCTACGATCCGTCCGGCGGCTCGATGCGGCCCCTGATGATCGACATTTTCGTGGCTCCGCCCGGCTCCGGCAAGTCGGTGCTCGCGAACACGATCAATATCGGCCTCTGCCTTTCCTCGGCGGTCCTCGGCGGCGCCAAGGCCAAGCTGCCGCTGATCGGCAAGCTCGACATCGGGCCTTCGGCGGAGGGCTTCGTGCGGCTCATTCAGGAGGCGCTCGGCCCGGCGCGGCGGCATGAGGCGATCTTCACCACGATGCAGTTTGCGCCGGGCTACGAGTTCAACGCCTTCGACCTGCAGGTCGGCTGCGAATATCCGCTGCCGCTCGAAAAGGCTTTCCTCCAAAATTTCCTGGCGCTCTTGACCTTGCCGCCCGACGAGACAACGCCGTTCGAAGGCATGGCGCAGATGATCTCGCTCGTGATCGACGAGGCCTATCGGCGCTGCACCGAAGTCCCCGACGGCGCGCCGAAGCGCTACCGGAAAGGGGTCGAGCCGCTGGTTGACGCGGCAATCGAGCAGCGCCGGATCGCGTTGGAAGGGTCCGACGCGATCTGGCGCGATGTCGTCAACGCGCTCTGCGAGCATGAGGAATTTCGGCTGGCCGAGATCGCTCAGCGCCATGCCGTGCCGGTGCTCGAGGACCTGATCGCGGCGTCCCGCTCCGATCAGGTCCAGGACATGTTTGCCGAACTCAAGATTCAGGCGACGGCGGAAACCGTGTCAGCCGTATTCGCCCGCTACACCTATGACGCGATCCGCAAATATCCGATCCTCAACCAGCCGACCAAGCTTGATTTCGGGTCGGCCCGGATCATCGTCCTCAACCTGCAGGAAGTGGCCCCGACCGGCTCGGCCGCCTCCAATCGCCAGACCGAGATGATGTATCTGCTCGGCCGTCACATTCTCGCCCGCAACTTCTTCCTGCGGCCCGATTACGTCCGTTACGTTCCCGAAGCCGTGAGGGCCTACCACGCCAAGCGGTTTCGCGAGGCTTACGAGACCGTCAAAAGGCTCGATTATGACGAATGGCACCGGACGCTCGGCAGCCCACAGGTGCGCACCCAGGCCGAACTCGACGCGCGCGAGGGCCGCAAGCACAACATCCAGCTCGGCTTTGCGAGCCAGAGGTTGTCCGACATGGGCGATGCGCTGATCAGCCAGTCGACCGGCCGGTTTGTGCTGAAGGCCGGCGACGAACGCGAGGCCGAGGAAGTGATCGCACGCTTCAATTTGACCCCGGCCTCCGCCGCCGTCGTGCGGCATGGTCTGCACGGACCGGGGCCGGGTGGGGCGCCGTTCCTCGCCATCATGCAGATCGAGAACTCAAAGTATGAGCAATTGCTGGTCAACAGCCTCGGGCCGATCGAGCTCTGGGCGCTTTCGACCACGCCCGACGACGCGGCTCTCAGGAATCGTCTCTATGAGGCGGTCGGCTTCCAGGAAGCGTTGCGGCGGCTTTCGAAAGTCTTCCCGGCCGGTTCCGCCCAGAAGGAGGTGGAGAGGCGTCGCCTCGAACGCCTGCGCAGCGGCGAGATGGAGGCGCGGGCGACCGAGAGCGTGCTCGAAGGGCTCGCGGCCGAAGTGGTCGATGGCCGCGGCGTCGCCCTCGTTCTGCGGCCCCACGACGAACAGCCCGTGCGACGGACACTGGCCGCGGAATAGCGGCTTCGTGAAAAAACGGCTTCGACGCCGTTTCGTGTTCGCGCGGCTCTCGCCGAAGCTCATCTCATCGCAAGGGGGAGCCAGCCAGCATGGTCCGAAGGTCTCGAGCGCCGCTTCTCGCCTTAAGTCTCATCGCTTGCTTGGTCGCCGGCTGCAGCAGCGTGACGCCGATCGCGACGAATGTCGATACGCCCGGGATGCCGAACGCCGAGGTCGCGCTCCAGAAGAGCATGGACGAGACCACAGCCGAACTCGCCCGGATCGGCGCGATGCAACCAACCGCGGCCGTGGCATCGAAGCCGATAGTTGTTCCGGGCGAGCTCGAGCGGTTGGTGGCGATGTCGTGGAACGGGGCGCTCGACGGCGCGGTGAGGAAGCTCGCCGACACGGTCGGCTACCGCGTCGTTGTCAGCGGCAACAGATCGCAGGCGGTCAATGTCGTCGTCAATCCGACTCCCCAGCGGGTCTACGACATTCTGCGTGGGCTTGGCGACCAGGCGGGGAACCTCGCGACGGTCAGGGTCGATGCGCAGCATCAGCTTCTCGAGGTGATTTATCATGGCTGAGCGTCGTCCGATCCTGCTTGCGGCCGTTTCGCTCGCCGGGGTCTTCCTGACCCCAGTGGCGCTCATGCGAGCGGCGGAGGCGGCCAATATCTCGGCGACGCCGCAGTCGGCCGAGCCCGATCTCCCGACGAAAAAACTCGCCGTCCCGGTCACGACGGCGGCGCCGCCGACGGGTGACAACGGTCCCATCGTCATGCCGGTCCCGCCGCAGCCTTCGTCCGCCACGGTCGACGCCGCAGTGCGGGAGACAGGCAATCCGATCAACAAGCCGGTGACGGGCGGATCGATCGAGCCTGAGATCGTCGGCGGCGACAAGCCATTGTCGCTCGAATCGCTGCAGGCGGCCCGGCCGGGAAGCGGGCTCGCGGCGAAAGGGCTCGAGCCTGGCCGCCAGAACATCCTCTATGACGCAGGCCTCGCCTATGGCGCGCGCGGCGGGCTTGCGGCGCGAGCCTTCGCGATCAACGAGATGTTGCGCCGGTACGAGCCGACCCTCGACAGGGTCTACAATTTTAGTGACGTGATTTTGCGCCGGCCGGGCAGCAAGATCATCATGCGCCCGCCGGTCATCTCGGAAGCCGAGATGGCGATGGCGCTCGGCGACGGCGGCCAGATTGCTCGCGAGACCGCTTGCGTCTACTCGATCACCAAGATCGCTGAGCTCAGCTCCGCCCCGCCGAACTGGCGGAGCTATCTCGTGAGGACCTGGGATGAGCCCAGCCGGCCTGCCGACGCCGTCCTGCCGCGCACCGATGAGGAGGTCCAATACTGGAACAAATATGTCGCTGAAGGCTGGGCCGAGGGCGAGCGGCAGGCGAACGAAATCTTCCTGAACGATCTTGGCCGGCTGCAGCGCGACATTACCGGCATGGGGCGTTACCGGGTGCTGTTGCGCGCCGGCGTCGTCGCGAAGCCGCGCGTCGCGACCAAACAGCAGGTGGTCGACGGCGGCGGCAACGAGCTGAGGGCCGGAGACCGGATCGTCACCATCACCTCGCAACCAGGCTTGCAGGCGAAAGCAGGCGTCTGGCGTGGCGCGCGCCGCTGCCCGAAGTAAGCGCACAAGATGCTCGACATCCCGTCGCGCCCGGGCGCCGATCCCGAGACTGCGGCTGATCCCTATGCCTGGGTCGATCCGGGCGAGCGGTGGGTCAAGGAGCCGCGCAATCTGGCGCCGGCGCTCGATTCCTTCCTGACCCATGCCCATAAGCTCGGGGCCGAACAGGTGATGTTCGCGACCTTTCAGCCCGCTTCGTTCCGCCTCTGGGGGGTCAATCGCAAGATCAAAAGCCGCGATCCGCTCGATGAGAACGACGCGAGCCTGATCGTCAATCATCTCTATGGGGCGGACGGCGTCGCGCGGCTTCAGGGCGGGGCCGACATCAATGTGATGTACCAGATCGGCTCGCCCAGAAAGGGCACGTTGCGCTTTCGCTGCAACGTAACCGCCATCACCGCGAGCCGGGGCGCGGGCGCCCATGTCGTGATCCGCCCGGTGCGCGATCTGCCGCAGCCCCTTGCGAGCCAGAACGTCGAACTGGAGATCCTGGCCAATTACCGGATGACCAAGGGCATGATGATCGTCTCGGGCGCCACAGGCTCGGGCAAGTCGACCCTGATCGGCGCGATGACGGTGGAAAAACTTCGCGATCCTGACGCCCATCGCAACATCATCGAATGCGCCGAGCCGATCGAGTTTTTGCTCGACCGGGTCGAGAGCCCGACGAGCTCGATCTCGCAAAGCGAGATCCCGCGCAACGTGAAGAGCTTCGAGGAGTTCATGGCGGGCGCCATGCGCCGCCAGCCGACCGACATCATCATCGGCGAGTGCCGCAAGCCCGAACACATGATCGCGACCATCCAGGCCGCCATCTCGGGCCACGCGACCGCGACGACGATCCACGCCGAGACCGTGCCGCTCACCATGCAACGGGTCGCGAGCCTCCTCCCGCCCGCCCAGCTCAAGGACGCGATGACATCGTGCGCCCAGGCGCTGCGCCTGGTGATCAACCAGCGCCTCGTCCCCTCGACCAGCGGCAAGTTAACGCCGCTGCGCGAGTTCCTGGTTTGCGATGCGGCCTATCGCAAGCGCCTCGCCTCCACCCGCGCCGACGACTGGCCGCAAATCACCGCCGAGGCTTTGGAAACGAATGGCCAGTCCTACGCCAGGGCGATCGGAATCGCGCTCGACGAAGGGCGGATCAGCGGAGAAACGGCGGAACATGTCCGTCGCGAGATCGGGTGAACGGGGAAAACGGATGAACAGGCGGTTCAAGCAAGGAGCGAAAGCATGTGGCGTGACACCGGGCAACCGGTCAAACTTCTCTTTCTCGATGCGCGGGCCTGCCTGCCGCTCCTGGTGTTTGTCGTTTACTGGAGCTGGACGACTTTCTACATCGCTGCGACCGGCGTCATCTTTTTCTCCGTGATCAGCTGGGCGGGCCTGACAGTTCCCTCAACCCTGAGGATGATCCGGCGGAGGCTGGTCGGACCCTATCGTCCGGCGGTTCCAGCCTGGAAGCGTCGGAGGTTCGCATGAGTACGACCGGCGCTGCGCCCTTGAAGACGCTTGATCCCGCTTATGTGTCCCGCGTCGTTCGGGCGCTCTTGATCGAGGCGGACCGGGACATTCTGGTCGAGGACGGCCCGCGCCGGGACCGGGTCAGCATCCCGTTCGACGCCGCCGCCGCAGAGGACGGGCTTCTGCCGCTGTTCCTGGTCGCCGGCGAGGCGATCTGGCGCGACGTCACCGGGCGCGGCTTCGATCTCACGCTGAAGCGCGATCTCGGCGCCCTCATGTCGTGGCGGGTCGAGGCGATCCGGGCCGAGGCATTCTCCTGCGTCCTCCTCTCGGTCATGGAGGCGATCGCGACCGTCGCGCGTCCTGACGGGGTGATGGTGCTCGATCTCGCGCGGGTGTTCGACGAGGCGATGGCGCGCGCCGAAGCCAGAAAGGCGATGGGATGATCGGAGCGGGTATCAGAGAGAAGGGCGATCGGGAGAGGGGCGGAAGGCGATCCCGCGCAGCGCCGGCGCTCGCGGCGCTGGCGATCGGGCTTGCGGTCGTCGTTCCGGCGAAAGCCGATGAGGCGATGATCGAGGGGTGCCTGAAAGCGGCGGCCGAAGTTCATCATGTGCCCGCCGGCGTGCTCGTGCTCCTGATCAGCGTCGAAGCCGGGCGGCTCGGAGCGGTCAGTCAGAACGCGAACGGCACTGTCGACCTTGGCCCGATGCAGGTCAACGACACCTGGCTCAGCAAGATCGCCGAGCACTGGGGCGCGTCGCGGGAGGAGGCCTACCGGGCGCTCAGAGACAGTTTCTGCGCCAATGTCGAGGGAGGCGCCTGGATCCTACGCCAGGCGCTCGAGGAGGCGCGCGGCGACCTTTGGGAAGGCGTCGCTCTCTATCACTCGCATGACCCCCTTCATAAGCTCGAGTACATGCGCCTCGTCTACGAGCAGGCGATGCGCCTCAAGCGCGAAGCGACGCGCGAGGTTGCGAGCGCCGATACCGGGGGAGGGCGGTAGAGTGGCACGGTCTTCGCGCGGCGGCGCGATCGGCCGCGACGATTACGCGGGCTTCAGTCTCATCCTGATCGTCGTCGGCTTGTGCATTCTCGTTTGCGCAAGCTGGCATGTCTGGCATGCGGAGATCAGCAGGATTGCGTTATTGGTCGCTCACTTTGAGATGGAGGCGATCGGCGTCGTGACCGACCGCTTCAGACCCGCCGACATCGCTGTTCAACGCGCTCATCCGGACCGGGTTCAGTTCGGGCAGCTCGTGCGGCTCTATCGCAATATCGGCCATGAATTCGTTTATCCCGCCATGGCGCTGGTTCTGGCGCTGGCGGGCTTATGCTTTCTGCGCGCCGGCGCCGCCCGCTTCACCCGGACCTTCGATCTCGAAAAGCTGATGGCTGAGCAGGCGATCCATTCCCGCAGCACGGCGGCGCTCGTCGGTCGGGGCTTAAAGCTCTCGAAGCCGCGCGCCGGCGAGCCGCGCCCGGCCGACGCCGCGCTGCATGTGGATGAGTGGGTCGCGCGCTACGCGACGAGCGAGACGGGCGGTTTCGACGAGGCGGCGGCCCGCCGGGAGTTCATGCGCCAGTTGGGCGGGCGATGGTCGGGGCCTACCGCGGCTTCGCCTCCCGTGCGCTGCATGCTCGCGGTCTTCGCCTTGCAGGGCGTCCAGCGCCGCGACGAAGCGGCCGCGCTGCTTGGACTCCTGTCGGAAGGATTGCCGCGCGGCAAGGCCGACGGCGGGGCCGGGCCGGAAGAGCCGCTCGCCTTCGATCCGAAGACACTTCGCCTCGCCGATCGCGTGCTTGCGACGGTGGATGTCGCCGGCTGGGCCTTCGACGTCATGCAGAAGCATCATTTTACCACGCCAGGCCTCATGTCGGTCCTGAACCAAGCTCGGCTGAGGAGCGGCGTTCTGGCGCCGGCGCAGTTCGCCTTCCTGAAGCTCGTCGATCGCCGGCTCTGGTACGCGCTGCATGCGCTCGGGTTCGAATCGGACGCGCTCATTGCTCACCCCCATCCGAGCATGCGGGTCGAGGCGATCGGCGCAGGCGCCCATTGGGCGGCCGAACGCGCGGTCGGCGTTCCGATTCCGACCCCGGTATTCGATTCTGCGATCGCCGCGATCCGAGCCAAAGCGGGCTGAACGAATCGCGTTTCGTGTTCGCGCCGCTGTTTCCCATACTCGTCTTAAAGCCGGCCGCGTCTCGCGACGGGCGCTCATTACGGTCCTTTTTTGAAACGAGGGAGATGAGGCATGTTGGTCGAGGACAGGGCGAGCGTCGAAGCCGTGCTCGACGAGCGCGACTCGTCCCGGCTTCGGATCGACATTCGGGTCCATCCGATTGGAGGCGGATCGTCTGGCTCCGACGGGGGCGAGATCCAGCGGGCGATTCGCGACGGGTTCCGCGATGCCTTGCGTGAGGCTCAGCTCGAGCGGCTCGTGCTCGCCTCGAACCCGCAGCCGAAGCGGCGAGGCTGGCTCGGTCGCGTTCTCGCTTTCGTCGTTTGTGGGGGGCTCGGAGCCGTGGCGACGCTCGCTCTGACGGCCTACCATCCCCGACCGAGCGCCGTCGCCGGCCTCGAGGATCTTGGGAGCGTTGTGGCGACCCCTGGGTCGCAATCGAACCCAATCCGCGGGCCATCTGAGCTCGCCCCGCCCCAATTGCCTGCCTCCGCAGGCGCGGCCGAGAGCGAGCCGGGCCCTGGGACATTTGGCCTGCACCAGCAATAAGCGAGGCCCAATGACCAGGGCGACAGGGAGGCGATGATGATTGAGCGCGAAATCGTCGGGCCGCAGGAACGGTTCGAACGTTCGGGCGCGCAGCGCCTGCGCGACATCCGTCCGATCACCACCCGCATGTGGTCGGCGATGATGAGCGAATTCTCCAGTGTCCTGCTCGCCGGCGGCGCCATGCTGATGTTCGTCGAGCCAGCGTCTGTGAACTTCGTCACGCCTGCCTCGCTCCTCTATGCCGGGCTCGTGATGAGCCGCCGCGTCACCCTGCCGCTTCGCCTGCCCAGAACGGCGCGCATACGCGACTGGAACCATCCCTCGCCGAAGGGACGCCGGCCGCGCCTGGCCGAAGGTTCGATCCATCTCGGCAAGGACGTCAACGGCCGGGAGCTCTGGATCGCCTTCGAGGATGGCCGTCAGCATGCCACCGTGCCGGGCACGACCGGCGCCGGTAAGACGACGGCGCTCCTGTCGTTCCTCGCCAATGCGCTGACCCATGCCTCGGGCTTCGTGATCGTCGACGGCAAGGCGGACAATAAGCTTTACGGCGAGGTTCTGGCGCTCGCCCGGCGGTTCGGGCGCGAGGACGATGTTCTCTGCCTCAATTTCATGGTCGCTTCGGGCGTCAAGGATTCGAACCGGTTCAACCCGTTCGCGGTCGGCAACGCCGACGCGATCGGCGAGATGCTGTCGAGCCTGCTCGGCGAGCCGGCCCCGGGCGACGCCAACGGCGTCTTTCGCGAGCGCGCGGTGGCGCTGGTCGGCACCTTGACGCCGGTCCTCGTCTGGATGCGCGACCATAAGGGGGTGCCGCTCAATATCGAGACCATCCGCCTTTCCTTCGAATTGCGCAGCATCTGGAAAGTGGCGACGAAGCGGGTATTCGAGGTCAGGAACCCGATCACCGGCGAGACGAAGGACATTCCCGTCCCCGAGATGCCCGAGGATCTGATCTATCCGCTGCAAGCCTACCTCGGCGAACTGCCTTCTTACGACATGAGCCTCGACTGGAACCGGCAGAAGACCGAGGAGCCGTCGAAGCAGCACGGCTTCGCCCAGTTCTACTTCACCCACACCTTCCAGCTGCTCGGCGTCTCGCTCGGCCACATCTTCAAGGTCCGGCAGTCGGACGTCGACATGCGCGACGTGGTTCTCAACCGCCGCATCCTGGTCGTGAACCTTCCCGCCCTCGAAAGCTCAGACGAACGTCTGGCGGCGCTGGGCAAGATCGTGGTCGCGTCGCTGCGCGGCATGATGGCGCAGATGCTCGGCGCGCGTCTCGAGGGCGATTCCGACGTGATCGTCGCCAACAAGCCCGGCATGGGGGTGGCGCCCTTTCATGTCGTCCTCGACGAGGTCGGCTATTACGCGACGAGCGGCATGGACCGCATGCTGGCGCAGGGCCGCGGCCTCAACATGATGTTCTGGCTCGGCTTCCAGGAAGTGTCGGGCATCTGGGCGCGGCTCGGCGAAAAGACCCAGTCGCTGCTCGGCAACGGCAACCTGACGGTCGCGATGCGCCAGCAGGACGCCAACCGCACCCGGCAATGGATCGAGGACACCGCCGGCAAGACCTATGTCACCCAGGCGACAACTTACGAGGGCGGCGGGACGGTCGAATATGCGGAAAGCCGCTCCGCCGAGGTCCGAGAGGTCGCCGGCGTCGAGTGGCGCGATCTGCAGAGCCTGATCGAGGGCGAGGCGATCATCTTGTTCGGCGGCCGCCGCATCCACGCAAAGCTGTTTCACGCCGACATCGACGCGAGAGGACCGATGCGGCTCAACCGTCCCGCGGTCTTGGCGCCGCCCGACGCCGAGGCGCTGAAAGCCTCGACTGGAACCGTGACCTCCGCTCTGGAAGCGCTCGAACGCGGTCTCGGCACGGCGAGGACAGAGAAGTCGGCGACGCTTGCGGCGATGCTGAAGGCGTTCTCTGACACGGCCGCGTCCGGGCGCCCGGGAATGGAATGCGTGGAGGCGGCGATTGACGCTGCCGGCGAAGCTCCGCTGTCGGCCGAGGAGATCGCCGCGCTCGCGCCGCACGCGCCGCTCCAGGCGATGATGCTCGCCGCGACCAGCCGCCCTCCGAAAGCCCCGTCAGCCCCGGCGACGCTCTATGCCGCCGAGGGCGGGCGCGGGGAAGAAACGAGCGCGTTGATCGAAAGTATCGAGATCGCGGCGGGGGTTTCGGCGGCGGACGCGCGACAAGCGGCGGTGATGGTGCTCGGCGCGGGGCAGGCGATCGAGGCGCGGGTCGCGGTTCGAGGGCCAGCGGAAGAGGAGGCTGTCCGATCCATCCAGGCGCTGACGGGAGACATGGTGAGCGCCGCGCGCCAGGCCGCCGCCGCGGAGGCCAGGGAAGCGGCCTCGCCGCGCCTGGGCGGGGCGACGCTGTGATTTGGGCGCCTCGTTTGGGGAAGGTTCAATGAGCCTCTTCTTCGACGCGCTGTCTGACGGCGTGGCGCAGATGACTGAGACACTGGCCTCTGTGGCCCATGCGTTCGGAGCCGGTTGGGTCAGGGGTCTCGAATCGCTTTTCGATCATCCAGCGGCGCTCTTCTATTTCGCGGCGTTCGCCGCAGTGGTCGTCTTCATAATGGGTCGTCTACGCGGCGCTGGCCGCGCCGGCTATCAGCGCGGCCGATTCCTGACCACCAACGAAAAGTCGTTTCTGATGACGCTCGACGCCGCACTGGGCCAGAACTATCGCGCTTTCGCGCAGGTGCGCCTTGCCGAGCTTGCGAATCCGCAGCTCGCCGCAAACCCCGCCTCGCGCCGCCAGGCGTTGAACGGCGTCATGGCGAAGAGCGTCGATTTCGTGATCTGCGACGTCTTGACCCTCGATCCGGTCGCCGCGATCGAGGTCGACGACAGCAGCCACCTCCTGCCCGAGCGCCAGCAACGAGACGCCTTCGTCGATGCGGTGTTCCTCGAGATCGGACTGCCGCTCATGCGGGTGAAGGCGAGGCGCGCTTATTCGATCGATGAACTGCGCGTCATGTGCGCCCGCGCCGGGCTCTTCACCTTGCCCCGAATGGAAGGAGCGAACTCGTGAGAACCCTCGTCACTGTGGGCCTTATCGCTGGCGCGGTCGCGGTCTTTGCGCCCGACCAGGGCGCCGGGCTCATGCGTTCGGTCGTCCATGGGTTTGGCTGGGGGATCGGGCGCGAGGTTGCTCATAGCATGTTTGGTCATCATCGTTGGTGAGACGCGTCGGCCAGCGGCTCTCGATCGCAGAGTCGAGCTCAGCGGGCGCGAGAAGGATCCGACGACCTATAGACGACCGGTCCGGCCTCGCGCAGCTGCCCCAAAAAGCGATTCTTAGCCCGGCGAAGAGAAACATTAGCAGGCTGCGGGGGTTTCTCGATCGAGGCAGGGAACTGCCGTTGGCGATTGGATGGCGGGCTTCATGCTACCATCCACGGAGCTGAAGTTTAGAAGGGGTTGACCATCCACGGAGGAGGGTAAGGAGGGCGAAACATGTCCCGCGTTGTTAAGCCTCTCGCCTCTCAGGGCGCAAAGGCTGGTCCATCCCGCCGCGACGCTCCTCTTCCGCAGTTTGTTCCTCCTCAGCTTTCCCAGCCCGTTGAGAAGCCACCGTCAGGCCCTCAGTGGGTGCACGAAATCAAACTGGACGGATTCCGCATGGCCGCGCGCATCGACAATGGTCGGGTTCAGCTGCTCACCCGAACTGGCCTCGACTGGACCGACAAATATCCGGGCGCCATCGCGGCGCTGGCCAATGTGAGGGTGAAAACCGCCTATATCGACGGCGAACTCTGCGGCGTCGACGAGGCCGGTTTGCCCAGTTTCGCCCAGACGCAGGCGGCGACCGATGGCGAACGCGGCGTGCGCCTCGTCTATTACGCTTTCGATCTCTTGCATCTTGGCGGTTGGGATGTCTCGAGCCTTCAGCTCATCGAGCGCAAGGCGCTTCTCGAGCCGTTGGTCAAGGACAAACCTGGCCTTCAATTCAATGGTCACGAGGCGGGTGACGGCGAGCTTATCCTGAAACACGCCGGCAAGCTCGGCTTCGAGGGCGTGGTGTCCAAGACCATCGATGCGCCCTACGCCCCGGGAAACCGCGGTTTGTGGCGAAAAGCCAAAGCGCTCAACCGCCAAGAGTTCGTCGTCGTGGGTTGGTCGGATCCGGAAGGCACGCGACCTCATCTCGGAGCGCTACTGCTGGGTTATTACACCGATGACGGCAAGCTCATCTATGCCGGCCGCGTGGGCACAGGGATGCCTGTCAAGGTGCTCGCCGATCTGCGGCGTCGCCTGGATCCGCTAGCCCGAAAGACCTCGCCTCTGAGCGTTCCGCCGCCGCGGAGCACGCGCTTCGGCTCGCCGCTCGTCCTGTCGCGGGTTCATTGGGTCGAGCCGAAGCTTGTGGCGGAGATCACGTATTTGACTTGGACAGCGGACAACCTGTTGCGGCACACGGTTTACGTCGGGCTGCGAGAAGACAAAGCGGCCGACCAGGTGCGGCGCGAAACCGCCAGCAGTCAATAACACGATCCGCAGCTTCGCGTTTGAGCGGAAAGCCGACTTTGGCAATATTGCCGCGCTTGCGGCGGACTAGCCCGAACTTCCGAGAATGTTGAGCGCAACTCCTTGAATTGACTCGATAGGCGCATCGAGTTCTGCCTACGCGGCGATCTTGAGGCCGAGGAGATTGAAGGCGCGGGTCTGGGTGGGCGTTGGCCTTGACAGGATTGTTGTGGGGCGTGCGTCGCCGAAGCGGACGCTGTTGCGGGTCAGGTTGGCGAGGTCCTGCAGGAGGGTGCGGAAGCTGTGGACGGGCTGGCCGTCTTCGGTGCGCTTGCGCAGGGCTTTTTGGCGCGCCGCGGGAGAGACTTTGGCCTTGCCGACGGGGGACGAGCGTTGCGCGGCCGCGGCGGCGGGATCGTCGTCCTTGAACAGCATCGGGGCGAGATCGCGCTTCATGCGCCAGACGACATAGTAGGCCAGCATGCACAGAAAGACGTGGGCGCGGACGCGATGGGCTCGGCGATGGTGGATCGGGCGGACGTCGAGGTCGGCCGATCTAAAGTCGCGGAAGGCGTGTTCAGCGTGGCTCAGGCCCTTGTACGCGAGGACGATGGCGGCAGCAGGGAAGCCGTCCCCGGGCAGACTGCTTCGGATCACATAGATGCCGTCGAGCGCGGCTTCGCCGGCGATTGCCTCGGCTTTGCGCGACCAGGCGAGGCCTTGATCGGTGATGGCGAGCTCGAAATGCTTGGCCATGTGGCGACGATCGAGCACGGCGCCGACCTTGAGGGCGATCTTGTCCTTGCCGAGGAGCGGATTGCGTTTTCGCTCGGTCATCGCGCGGATCTTGACCAGCGCCTTCTCGGTCGCCTCGATCAGTTCGGCGCGCTTGCGCGTGCGCTCGGCCGCCAACTCGGGGTTGCGGCAGACAATGAGACGCTCGCCGGGATAGTCGTCCGAGGCAATCTCCGCCATATCGCGTTCGTCGAAGAGCGAGAGCTGCAGGGGGCCGCCCTCGGCCGCCAGGGCCTTGATCGCCGGCGCGCGTAGCGCCGTGATCCAGTCGAAGCCGGCGGGGCCGAGATCGGCGTCGATGCGCGCCTGGGTGATCATGCCGCGGTCGCTGACCAGCACGATGCGCTTCAGCCGAAACCGCGTGCGCAGCTTACTCACCTGATTGGCGAGCGTGCTCGGATCGCCGAGGTTGCCTTCGAAGACCTCGACGGCGACCGGGCAGCCTTCCGGCGTGCACATAAGACCGAAGACGATCTGCGGCCGGTCGGGGCGATGATCGCGGCTGTGGCCGAATTGCGCCAGTTCACAGCGCCGTCCCTCGAGATAGCTCGAGGTGACGTCGTAGAGCACGAGCACGCCGTCCTTGAGGTGACGTTGCGCGAGGACCTTCTCGACGCCCGCCTGGCTGCGGCCCAAAAGGTCG
>Ga0335075_10003485_pt1 | contig 24958 bp, 24 predicted proteins | sample Lox_Sample_24_FD_206723 | JGI IMG/M metagenome (GOLD analysis project Ga0335075, IMG submission 206723) | Soil microbial communities from Loxahatchee National Wildlife Refuge, Florida, United States - Lox_Sample_2.4 | ecosystem: Environmental > Terrestrial > Soil > Wetlands | place: USA...
GCTTGTCTCGCCGCCCGGAGCCTCCTGGGCAACCGCTCCGATGCGCACCCGCGCCGCGCGGCGGATCTCGCCGCCATCGGGCTGGATCTCCCCCATGATCAGGGAGAGCAGCGTCGATTTGCCGGCCCCGTTCCGCCCGACCAGCCCGATCCGCTGGCCGGCCTGGATCGCAAGCGTCGCCCCCTCGAGGAGCGCGCGCCCGCCGATCCGGAACGCCACATCCTGCAAAGCGACGAGGCTCATGCGGCCGGCCCCGAGGACGTGCGCTTTTCGGCAGGCTCATCGCCCGACAAAGCGGGGCTTCTTCTTGGCCAGGAACGCGCGGTACGCATTCTGGAAATCCTCGGTCTCGGCAAATCCGTTGGCCTCCGCCTCCTCCTCGGCGCTCAGCGGCAAGGCTCCGCGCAGCCGCCGGATCGCCTGCTTGTGGAAGCGCGCCGCCAGCGGGCTGCCTTCGGCGATGCGTCGCGCCAGCGCCATCGCCTCCGATCGCACCTCGGAATCCTCCACCACCCGCGAGAGCAGTCCCTTCTCATAGGCCTCGCGCCCATTGAAGATGCGCCCCTCGATCAGAAGCTCCGCCGCGACCGCGCTGCCGGCAAGCGACAGGATCGGATCGATCTCGGCATAGGAGTACCAGATGCCGAGATTGCGCGCCGTGATGCCGAAACGGATTCCTTCGCCCCCGACCCGGAAATCGCACATCGTCGCGATGCCCGCGCCGCCGCCGATGCACGCTCCTTCGATCGCCGCGACGACAGGATGGCGGCAAAGCCGGATGGATTGCATGCCGCCGTGTACGCCCCGCGCATATTCGTCCTCGAGCGCGCGCGTGCCCCGCTCGGTCGCGAACGCACCGATATCGGCGCCGGCGGAGAACGCGCCGCCCGCGCCGCCCACGACGATGCAGCGGAGCGAGTCATCGGCGGAAAAGTCCGCCATCGCCTCGGCGAGCGCCTCCCACATCGCCCGGTCGAGCGCATTGCGCACCGCGGGCCGGTTGAATGTCAGAATCGCAATATCGCTCTCGCGCGAGAGGGCAATTCCCGGATGCGGCATCGTCGTTCTCCTTATCTTGGCCGAGACTGTCACGGGGTCTAAGGACGGTCCATGTCGGCTCTGCTGCCCTTCGACCACGCCCGATGCTGACGCTGATCGATCTCGCAGGCGCGGTGGCGCTCCTGCTCTGGGGCGTGCACATGGTCAGAAGCGGTGTCGAGCGTGCCTACGGGCCTGCGCTGAGGCGCATGCTCGGCCGGATGCTTGGCGATCGCCTGCGCGCCTTTGCGGCAGGCTTCGGCGTCACCGCCGTTTTGCAAAGCAGCACCGCGACCGGGCTGATGGTCACGTCCTTTGCTGCCGGCGGCCTGGTCGATCTGACACCCGGCCTTGCCGTCATGCTTGGTGCCAATGTCGGCACCACCGTCGTCGTCCAGGTGCTCTCCTTCAATGTCACGTGGCTCGGGTGGCTCGCGATCCTCGCAGGAGTCCTGATGTTCCGCCGCGGCGGCGGCTCGCGCGTGCATGATCTTGGTCGCGTCCTGATCGGCATCGGTCTGATGCTGACCGCCCTCGACGAGCTTGAATCATTGGTCGCGCCGCTCGGGCATACCGCTGCTTTGCACGCCGCATTCGGCGCCCTTTCTTCCCAGCCCGGCCTTGCCGTGCTGCTCGGTGCTGTCGTCGCCTGGGCCGCCCATTCTTCCGCCGCCACCGTGCTGCTCGTCATTTCGCTTTCCGGCCACGGAGTGCTTGCGCTGCCGGCGGCCCTCGCCCTGGTGGTAGGCGCCAATCTCGGCAGCGCCATCAACCCGCTCATCGAGGGCATCGGGCCTGACCCCGCCGCCCGTCGCCTACCGCTCGGCAATCTTCTCAACCGCACCCTCGGCGCGATCGTCGTGCTGGCGATGCTGCCACTCCTCAACGCTTTCCTGGCCCGCCTCGGGCTGCCTTTCGCCCGGCTGGTCGCCGACTTCCACACCGGGTTCAACTTGGCCCTCGCTGTCCTTTTCTTCCCCTTCCTCACGCCGTACGCTAGGCTGTTGCGGCAGCTTCTGCCGGCCACCGCCGGTGCCACGTCACCTGATCGGCCCATCTATCTCGATCCGGCCCTGGCCGAGAGCCCGCCGCTTGCGCTGGCCGCCGCCGCCCGCGAGGCGCTGCGCATGGCCGACGTGCTCGAGGTCATGCTCACCGACACCATCCCTGCGATCAAAGGGGGCGAGCGCAAGCGCCTGGCGCAGGTGAAATCGCTCGACACCGTGCTCGACCGGCTGAACACCGCAATCAAGCAGTACCTCACCGGGCTCGACCCCGATCGCCTGGCAGACGCCGACCACCGGCGCCTGACCCAACTCCTCACCTTCGCGACCCACATCGAGCAGGCGGGAGATCTCGTAGAGCACAATCTCGCTCCACTTGCCAACAAGCGCATCAAGCGCGGACTTGCCTTTTCCATCGAGGGCGAAGCAGAGATTGCGCGCCTGCTCGAACGCCTCACCGGCAATTTGCGCACCGCCGCCGCCGTGCTGATGACCGAAGATCCCCGCGCCGCGCGCGAGCTTGCTGCCGAGAAGGCGATCTTCCGCGACCTCGAGACTGCCACCACGACCGGCCATTTCCAACGCCTGCGTGAGAGACGAATCGAAAGCGTCGAAACGAGCGCACTGCATCTCGACCTCGTGCGGCACATCAAGGAGGTGAACGCCCATCTGGTCGCCGCTGCGGCCTATCCGGTCCTGGAAGGGCAGGGCGAACTGCTGGCGACCCGGGTCCGGCAGGATGGCTGACCATTCGCGGAACCAGCGTGTGTCGGAGCATCGGTGGCTTGCGATTCGCGTCCGGGAGAGCCTCGGCTAGCCGCGGATTCGCCTCTCGCATCCCCCTTGCAACCTTCGAACAAAACTGGAACAGTGTGACCTCAAGGCGACGGCATTCGGCGTTCTTTCACTCCATATAGTGGCGAAGGTGATTTTGAATAACTAGATATTGGCAAATCAGCGGGCCCGCGCGCATGATGCGCGCCCTGCCAAGTCCGAGGGGGAAGGCCGTGCTCGACGCAGTGCAGATGCCGGGTCGCTACCAGGTTCGCGTCGAGCGTTCGCGCGATGCGTTGCTCACCGATTTCGGCCGCGCCACCTTGAGCGACCGCTATCTGATGCCGGGCGAGGGGTTTCAGGACCTGTTCGCCCGGGTCGCCAGCTTCTACGGCGATGATGAGGCGCACGCCCAGCGCATCTACGACTATATCAGCCGCTTCTGGTTCATGCCCGCCACGCCCGTCCTCTCCAATGGCGGCACCGACCGCGGCCTCCCGGTCTCGTGCTTTCTCAACGAGGCATCCGACAGCCTGGAAGGCATCGTCGATCTCTGGAACGAGAATGTCTGGCTCGCCTCCAAGGGGGGCGGCATCGGGAGCTACTGGGGCAACCTACGCTCGATCGGCGAGAAGGTCGGGCAGAACGGCAAGACCTCCGGCGTCATCCCCTTCATTCGCGTAATGGACAGCCTGACGCTCGCGATCTCCCAGGGCTCGCTCCGCCGCGGCTCGGCCGCGGTCTATCTGCCGCTCTCGCATCCCGAGATCGAGGAGTTCGTGGAAATGCGCCGCCCCACCGGCGGCGATCCCAACCGCAAGGCGCTCAATCTCCATCACGGCGTCCTGGTGCCGGACGCCTTCATGCGCGCCGTCGCGGCAGACGAGCCATGGCTCCTGATCTCGCCCAAGGACGGAAGCCGGGTCCGCTCGATCTCCGCCCGCTCGCTCTGGATTCGCATCCTCACCTCGCGCATCGAGACCGGTGAGCCCTATCTCGTCTTCAGCGACCATGTGAACAGCGCCCGCCCCGAACATCACAAGCTCGCCGGCCTGCAGGTGAAGACCTCGAATCTTTGCAGCGAAATCACCCTGCCGACCGGCCTCGACCGTCACGGTCATGAACGCACGGCCGTCTGCTGCCTCTCCTCGCTCAATCTCGAGACCTGGCGGGAATGGCACGACCACCCGCTCTTCATCGAGGATGTGATGCGCTTCCTCGACAATGTGCTCGAGGATTTCATCCGCCGCGCGCCGCCCGGGATGGCGCGCGCGCAGTACTCGGCGATGCGCGAGCGTTCGGTCGGCCTCGGCGTGATGGGCTTCCATGGTTTCCTCCAGTCCGAGAACGTGCCGTTCGAGAGCGTGATGGCGAAGGTGTGGAACAGGCGCATCTTCAAAGAGATCAGGAGCCAGGCCGATGCTGCCTCGCGCCTGCTCGCCGAGGAGCGCGGCCCCTGCCCGGACGCCGCGGATTACGGCGTCATGGAGCGTTTTTCGCACAAGCTCTCGATCGCCCCCACCGCCTCGATCTCTATCATCGCCGGCAATTCGAGCCCGGGGATCGAGCCGATCGCCGCCAACGTCTTTCTCCAGAAGACGCTCTCCGGCAGCTTCACCGTCCGCAACCGCTTTCTCGCCCCGGTGCTCGCCGCCTATGGCCAGGACAGCGACGAGATCTGGTCCTCGATCACGCTCGCCAAGGGCAGCGTGCAGCATCTCGATTTTCTCTCCGAGCACGAGAAGGCGGTCTTCAAGACGGCCTTCGAACTCGACCAGCGCTGGATCATCGAGCATGCCGCGGACCGCACGCCCTTCATCTGCCAGAGCCAGTCGGTCAATCTTTTCCTGCCCGCCAACGTGCACAAGCGCGATCTTCACCAGATCCATTTCCTCGCCTGGAAGAAGGGCCTGAAGTCGCTCTATTACTGCCGCTCGCTCTCCATTCAGCGGGCCGACAACGTGAGCGAAAAGGCCGTGCGGCCCAAGGAATTTTCTGAAGCGACCGAGATCGCCGAGGCCGAGCTTCCGCTCACCGTGGCGCCGAAACGCGCCCCGGCGAAAGTCGTGGACTACGAAGAATGCCTCGCGTGCCAGTGATGTTCAAAGGGTACAACGACGGGCATGACGGTCTACCCGGCGCGCCGGGGGAAAAGCGCGAGAAAGGGTACAACGACGGATGAAACCGAACCTCCTCACGGAAAATCCGGTCTACAAACCCTTCCGCTATCCGTGGGCCTACGAGGCCTGGCACACCCAGCAGCGCGTCCATTGGCTGCCCGAGGAAGTGCCGCTCGCCGACGACGTGAAGGACTGGCACAAGAACCTCACCAAGGCGGAGCGCAACCTGCTCACCCAGATTTTCCGCTTCTTCACCCAGGCCGATGTCGAGGTGAACAACTGCTACATGAAGCACTACGCGCAGGTCTTCAAACCGACCGAAGTGCTGATGATGCTTTCCGCCTTCTCGAATATCGAAACCGTGCACATCGCCGCCTACGCCCATCTGCTCGACACCGTGGGCATGCCCGAGATCGAATACCAGGCCTTCCTCAGATACAAAGAGATGAAAGACAAGTACGACTACATGCAGTCCTTCCGCATGGACAGCAGGCACGAAATCGCCAAAACACTCGCCGCCTTCGGCGCCTTCACCGAAGGCCTCCAGCTCTTCGCCTCCTTCGCGATCCTCCTGAATTTCCCGCGCTTCAACAAAATGAAGGGCATGGGCCAGATCATCTCCTGGTCGGTGCGCGACGAGACTCTGCACTGCGTCTCCGTGATCCGCCTCTTCCGAACATTCATCGAGGAGAATCCGGAAATCTGGACGCCGGCGCTGAAGCGTGAAATCGAGCAGATTTGTGCGACCATCGTCAGCCACGAAGACGCGTTCATCGATCTCGCCTTCGAACTCGGCGCCGTCGAGGGCCTGACCGCCCCCGAGGTCAAGCGCTACATCCGCTACATCGCCGACCGCCGCCTCTCCCAGCTCGGCCTGCCAACGCTCTACCAGGTCGAGAAGAATCCGCTGCCCTGGCTCGATGAAATGCTCAACGCCATCGAGCACACGAACTTCTTCGAAAATCGCGCCACCGAATACAGCAAGGCCGCCACAACCGGCACTTGGCAGGAAGCCTTCGAAGATGCGCCTCTTGCCGGCCCCGAACCCGTTGGCAGCGGCTGATTTCATTCACGCGCCTCACGCGCCTGTGATACCCAGCCTTGCCCAGAAATCCGAAACTAGAGTAGTGGCCTGGAACGGGAACGCCTAACCTTCCCCGTGGGGCCCCGCCCAGAGGCATCGTTGCTGCGGCCGGATGGGCCGGGCATCCGGGTCCTTGAGGTGCCATTGTTGGGTCGTCGCAATCTTCACCCGTTCGCCGATCGTGCGATTCCGCCCGCGGGGATGAGAGGGATGGTGAGAACGAAACTGGCCGATAGCGAAACCGCAGAAGCCCCCGATGCCGCTCCGCGCTACACGCGCCGGCTGTCGGACAAGATTCTCGTCGCCTTCCATCAGGCCTGTGACCAATCCGACCTTGAGGTTGCCGAACGCCTCCTCGGCGTGCTGGAACTGATGCTGACCCGCCGCCCCATCACCCCCGACCAGCAGCGCCGGCGCAACATGGAAGGCCTCGTCGCTGCCCATGAGCGTCTGTGGCACCTCAGGCACCACAGCAACACACCCGCCTAGCGTGTTGTGAACCCTGCCGGGGCCTCTCGCGCGATGAGCGATGAAGGCTGTTCTTTCTTGAAAGAAAGAACCAAAGAACTTTTCCTCCTTTTCCGGACCCGGCACCATCCAGGGTGAAAAATAGGAAAAGTCTTTTTGCTTCTTTTTCTTCAGAAAAAGAAGGCTCTTTCTTCTTGATACTTCTTAATACTTCTCAATACTTCATCAAGAGGCTTCACGCGAGAGACGCAACTCGGCCCCGCCGCGCAGGATCGCCTCCGCCGCCGCCGTAAACCGCCCGTCCTCCTCATGCAGCACGAGACCCGCCGGCAGTCTCAGCGACCCGCGCCCGCCGCGCGTCATCCGCACCAGCACCAGCTTGGCCGGCCGGCCCTCCTTCGGCCAGAACGGAAAAACGACCACGCTGCCTGAGCCCGCCGCCTCGGCCGCTTCCATCGCCGCCGGGATTCCGGCCGGCGCCAGCATCAGCGAGAGCGTTCCCCCCGCCCGAAGCCGCCCGGCCAACGCCACCACCCAGGCCCCCAGCTTCTCTCCACCCCGTTTCGCCGCCCACCGCGCCGGGTCGGCAGGCTCGGTGCCAATCGCCCCGTGCCAGGGTGGATTGGCAAAGGCGTGGTCGAATATGTCTCCCCGGGCCAGGCCTGCCCCCGGACTTCCGATATCCCCGACTCCGATATCCCCCACCACGACCGACAGCGCCGCGAAGCCGTTCATCGCGAAATTGTCGCGCGCCATCTCCGCCAGCGCGGGATCGCGTTCCACCCCCATCCCGCTCACGCCCTTCACCCGCGCTCCGAGGCACAGCAGCCCCGCCCCGGCACCTGTGCCCCCCTCGAGCACGCGATCCCCCGCCGCGGCCGGCACCGCCGCCGCCAGCAACACCGGCTCGATCCCGCTCCGGAAGCCCTCCCGCGGCTGGCGATAGCGTACCTGCCCGCCGAGCAGCCATCCTTCGCTGCTCTTCTCCCCCATCGCGCCCCCGCCGCCACCCTGTCGCGCCCGAATCGTGGCCTCCGCCACGCCGCCGCGAGCCACCTCGCTCAGGCTTCGCCCGCCTCCCGCAAAATCCGCAGCGCCTGCCTCTCATCCTCCTCCGCCACCGCAAGCCGACGCGGGAAAATGCCGATGCTCCCCTCCGCCGAACTGATGTAGCCGTCGAGCACCACGGACTGGATCCCGGCATCGGCCAGAAGCGCGGTGAGAAAGGAAAGCCTGACCGGATCGGTGGAACGGGCCACCACGCGCATGCCCCTTGCTCCCGCCTCCCGCCGTTCGCACCCTGATCCGCGCGGCGCCTGCGCTTGACCCTGATTCGCGGGTGCCGATATGGTGACCATGTCCTCCCCACAATCAAGCAGGGAAAGCGATTTGGGCGGCGCGCCACGCACTGCCACATCGAATCTTGCCGCCTCCAACGGAGCGGAGCCGGACGCGCTTGCCGCGCTCTCCGCCCTTCTCGCCGACGATCTGGCGCGCTGCAACCGCACGATTGTCCAGCGCATGGAAAGCCCGGTGCCGCTCATCCCGCGACTGGCGGCCCACCTTGTCGCCGCCGGTGGCAAGCGAATCCGCCCCTTGCTCACTCTCGCCGCGGCGCGCCTCTCGGGTTATCCTCGCCCCGACGCCGGGCGCGGCGCGGAGCGTCATATCCAGCTTGCCGCCTGCGTCGAGTTCATCCACACCGCAACGCTCCTGCACGACGATGTCGTCGACGAAAGCGCGCTCCGTCGCGGTCTCGCCAGCGCGAATGCCGTGTTCGGCAATCAGGCTTCCGTCCTTGTCGGCGATTTCCTGTTCGCCCGCGCCTTCCAGATCATGGTGAAGGACGGCTCGCTGCGCGTGCTCGCCATCCTCTCCGATGCCGCCGCCACGATCGCCGAGGGCGAGGTTCTGCAGCTTGCCATCCAGAACGACCTCGACACCCCTCAGTCCCGCTATCTCGAGGTGATCGACGGCAAGACGGCCGCGCTCTTCGCCGCCGCCTGCCAGGTCGGCGCCGTGCTCGGTGAGAGCCCTTCTGCCGAAGAGCAGGCGCTTGCCGAATACGGCCGCAACCTCGGCATGGCCTTCCAGCTCACCGATGACGCGCTCGACTATGCGGCCGACCAATCGGATCTCGGCAAAACCGTCGGCGACGACTTCCGCGAAGGCAAGATCACGCTCCCGGTCCTGCTCGCCTTCTCCGCCGGCAATGCCGCCGAGCGAGCCTTCTGGAAGCGCGCCATCGAGGAGGGCAGGCAGGTCGCGGGCGACCTGCCAGGCGCCTGTTCACTGCTCGAGCGCCATGGCGCGATCGCCGCGACCCTCGCCCGCGCGGAGGAATTTGCCGCCGCCGCCCATGAGGCACTTGCCCGGTTCGCTCCCTCTCCTCTCAAGTCCCGTCTCGCGGCGCTGACCGACTTCGCCGTCCACCGCCGCCGCTGACTTTCTGCCGCCGACCCGGAAGTCGGCGAAACGCTCGCTCGCGACGTTGTCGTTGCAAGGAGGGCCGCGCGCATTTGTCGCGCGGGCGGCGGACCATCGTTCGTCCGATGTGATTCGCGCCCTGGAATCTCAGCGTTCAATATGACGCGGCATGCTCGATCAATCGTTCGCGGTTCTTTCTCTCGCCGTCGTCCTCGGCATCGTCCTCGCCTTCCTCCATCTTCGGCCAGGCGCTCGCCGCCCGCCCTGGCAGCTCGGCCTTCTGCACGGCATCGTCGCCATCGCCGGTTTTGCTCTGCTGCTCGCAGCACTCGCCGGCCCGCCCCGCGGCCTTCTCAACGGCACGGCCCGGTTCGGCACGATGGCGGAATTCCTGTTTGCAGCCGCCCTGCCGATGGGGCTCGTCGTCTTCGCCCTGCTTTACGCCGGCCGCCGCGCGGGCTTCCTCATCGCCGTTCACGCAACGCTCGCGATCACCGGGTTCGTGATCCTCGCGGCTTATCTGTTCGCAAGCTGAAGCGGCGCGCGGCAGTTGCCGCGCGTCCGCCTCCGCCGCCGAATCAGCCCACGACCGCCATCTTCTCCCGGCGCAATTCGACCGCAAGCTCGTCCAGAGCGCGACTGAAGCGGTTCAGCATTTCGTCCACTTCGCCCTCGGTGATGATGAGCGGCGGACTGAAGGCGACCGAATCGTTGACCATCGCCCGCCCGATCAGGCCATGCTTCTCGCACAGCTTGCCGAGCCGCGCGCCGACTTTCGCGGCCGGCTCGAAGTTCTTGCCGCTCGCCTTGTCTTCCACCAGCTCGACCGCCGCCACCAGTCCGATCCCGCGCACCTCGCCGACCAGCTCGTGCCCGGCAAAGCGTCGCCGAAGCTCATCCTGCATGTGCGCACCGACGGCGCGCACGTGATCGACGATGTTGAGCTCGTCGTAAATCTTCAGCGTCTCGACAGCGACGGCCGCCGCCACGGGATGCCCGGAATAGGTGAAGCCGTGACCGAACGTCCCGATCCGGTGCGATTCCTCGGCCAATCCCTGGAACACGCGCTCATTCACCATCACCGCGCTGATCGGCAGGTACGAGGATGAAAGCGCCTTCGCGCAGGTCAGGATATCGGGCTGGATATCCAGCGTCTGCGATCCCCAATAGTTGCCGGTCCGGCCGAACCCGCAGATCACTTCGTCCGCCACCAGCAGCACATCGTACTTGGCAAGCACCTTCTGAATCTTCGGGAAGTAGCCGCGCGGCGGCACGATCACGCCGCCCGCCCCCATCACCGGTTCCGCGAACATGGCCGCGATCGTGTCCGGGCCTTCGGCGAGAATCAGCGCCTCGATCTCGTCCGCGCAGCGGGTCGCGAATTCCTCCTCGGACTCGCCGGGCTTCGCGCCGTGATAGAAATGCGGCGCGATCGTGTGCACGAAGCCCGGCAGCGGCACATCGAACGCGCGGTGATTGGCCGCCAGTCCCGTCAGCGAAGCGGCGGCAAGCGTGATGCCATGATAGCCCTTGATCCGGCCGATGATCGTCTTCTTCTTCGGCCGGCCGATCGCGTTGTTGAAGTAGCGGATCATCTTGATCGCCGAATCGTTCGCTTCCGATCCGGAATTGGCGAAGAACACCTTGCTCATCGGCACCGGCGCACGCTCGATCAGCATTTCCGAGAGATCGATCATCGGTTCGTGCGATTTGGCGGTGAAGCTGTGGTAGAATGGAAGCTTGCGCATCTGCCGTGCCGCCGCTTCCACCAGCCGCTCATTGTCGAAGCCGAGTGCGGCGCACCACAGTCCGGCGATGCATTCGATATATTCCTTTCCGGCCTCGTCCCACACACGCACGCCCTTGCCGCGGGTGATGACCAGCGGGCCTGTTTCAAGATGCGCCTTGAGATCCGTATAGGGATGCAGCGCGTTGGCGATGTCGCGGGCGGCAGCGGAATTCGCGCGGGGCGGGGCCATCATCATCTCCTTCTGGGCCAGGCCGCCTCGAGGAGGAGGGCAGCAGGCTGATGCCTCTATTCTAGACCCCCCGTTGTGCCCCGGAAACCCCCGTGCCTCCGCTTGCCGCTCAAGGCTGATCGGCGCATGCTTCGGTACGGAGTACTCGCTGCATGACTGAATTGAAACCACATGCTGCGCATTGGGGCGCCTTCACCGCGCTCGTCGAGCATGACCGTCTCGTCGGCGTGCAACCTTTCGCGCGAGATCCCGAACCGCCGGCGTTGCTGCGCAGCATCGCCGAAGCCGTGCATGCACCCTCGCGGATCGAGCGGCCTTATGCGCGCCGCGGTTGGCTCGCCGGTGACCGCGCGGGCGGCACACCGCGCGGCGGCGAGCCTTTCGTTCCCCTTTCGTGGGACCGGGCGATCGACCTCGTCGCAGGCGAGATCGCGCGTGTGCGCGCCGCGCACGGCTCGGCCTCGATCTTCGGCGGCAGCTACGGCTGGTCTTCCGCCGGTCGCTTCCATCACGCCCGCCAGCAGCTTCATCGCATGCTCGCCGCAACCGGCGGCTACACCGCCCAGGTCACCAACTATTCCTACGCGACCGGCATGACGCTGATGCCGCATATCGTCGGCGGCAATGAGTGCATCTATGGCCCGGTCGCGGAGTGGGCGGACATCGCCCGCCACGCCCGATTGATGGTCTGCTTCGGCGGCATGCGCTACGGCAATGGCCAGGTCCATTCAGGCGGCGGCGGCGAGCATGCAATGATGCGCACCGTGCGGGATGCCGCTGCATCCGGCGTGCGCCTCGTCAGCGTCTCGCCGGTTCGCTCCGATCTGCCCGGCGAATGGCTGCCGATACGCCCCTGCACCGATACCGCGCTCATGCTGGCGCTCGCCTCGGTGCTGCTCGAGGACGATCTCGCCGATCGCGAATTTCTTGCCCGCTACACGGCGGGCTTCGATCATCTCGCCGCCTATCTGCGCGGCGCGGAAGACGGCATTGCGAAATCTCCTGCCTGGGCCGCGCCGATCACCGGCATCGCGGCGGAGCGGATCATCGCCCTCGCCCGCGACTGCGCGCGCCTTCCCACCATGCTCACCGCGACCTGGGCCCTGCAGCGTGCCCAGTACGGCGAACAGCCATTCTGGATGTTGGTCGCGCTCGCCGCCATGCTGGGCGGCATCGGCAAGCCCGGCCAGGGCTTCGGTTTCGGTTACGGCAGCATCGCCGGCATGGGAACGCCGCGCAGCGACATCCCTTCGATTTCCCTGCCCAGCCTCGGCAATCCGGCGAACAGCTTCATTCCGGTCGCCCGCCTTTCCGAGATGCTGGAGAACCCAGGCGGCGAGTACCAGTATGACGGCTTCACACGCCACTATCCTGACACGCGCCTGATCTACTGGGCCGGCGGCAATCCCTTCCATCACCACCAGGACCTGAACCGCCTGCAACGGGCCTGGGCACGCGCCGAGACCATCGTCGTCAACGAACCCTGGTGGACGCCGCTCGCCCGCCACGCCGATATCGTGCTGCCCGCCACCACCACCCTGGAACGCGACGATATCGCCTCCAGCGCGCGCGACCGTTTCATCATCGCCATGCATCAGGCGATCCCGCCGCAGCATCAGGCGCGCAACGATTTCGCCATCTTCGCCGACATCGCCGATGCGCTCGGCGTGCGCGACCGTTTCACCGAGCAGCGCGACACGGCCACCTGGCTCCGCATCCTCTATGAGCGCACCCGCTCGGCTGGCATCCGCTCCGGCATCGAGATCCCCGATTTCGACCATTTTTGGGAAGCCGGCTTCGTCGAGATTCCCGCCCCGCCCGGTCGCCGCATTCCGTTCGCCTCCTTCCGCCAGGACCCGGCGCAGAATCCCCTGCACACGCCCTCCGGAAAAATCGAGATTTTTTCAGAAACGATCGCCGGCTTCGGCTATTCCGACTGCCCGGGCCATCCGCTCTGGCTGGCACCTCGCGAATATCTGGGCGCGCCGCACGCGCGCCGCTTTCCACTCCATCTCCTCTCCGTCCAGCCCGCCTCGCGCCTCCACGGCCAGATGGACCAGGGAACGGTGAGCCTGGCTGCGAAAATCGCTGGCCGCGAGCCGCTTTCCATGCACCCCGCGGATGCCGCGCGGCGGGGCCTCGAAGAGGGCGCGGTCGTGCGCGTCTTCAATGATCGCGGCGCCTGCCTCGCCGGCCTCGTGCTGACCGCTGATCTGCTCGAAGGCGTCGTCATGCTGCCCACCGGCGCCTGGTTCGACCCGCTCGAGCCGGGCTCGCCCGGCAGCCTCTGCGTGCACGGCAACCCGAACGTCCTGACCGAAGACATCGGCACCTCGCGTCTCGGCCAGGGCCCCTCCGCGCATAGCTGCCTCGTCGAGGTCGAACGGTGGGCCGGCCCCGTCCCGCCCATCAAAGCGCATATCCCCCCGCCGATCGTCGATTCCTGAACGCACGGATAGAAAGGTACATGACCGCGGCACAGGATCTCGTGAACGACCCGCTCGGCTTCATGGACGAGAATATTCTCGTCGTGAAATGGGAAGGCGATCAGTCCAACCCGATCGATCGCAGCCACCATTCGGTCCAGCTCTACACGCTCCCCCTCACCAAGGCACGCGGCTATCGGCGCAACTGGCGCCACAGTCCCCTCGATGTCTACTTCATGGCGCCCACGGGCGCCCTGCTCTCGGCAACCGCCGTCGCCGACCCCCATCCCTTCGACGTGTTCTTCTGTCCCTTCCACGTCGATTCCACCCTCGGCTCCGTCCTGACGAACGCCGCCCGCCTGATGTTCACGACCCAGATGGACGGCTGCAGCTTCGGCGTTGGCAGCAAAGCAAGCACCGGCGAGCGGCTGGTTTTCCACGCCAACGCCCAGACCGGTAATGACACCAGCGCGGCGATGACCAGCGCCCAGGATCGCGCGCTGCGCGCTGCGTTCCTCAGCCAAGGTACGCACATTCACGGCATACTCGGTCCCGTCGATTATCGGCCCTCGCGCAAAAATACCGAGTACGCAGCGACCACCTTCGGCATCCGCAACGGCAACAATTGGACGTTCCACACGCAGCGTTTCAGCGTCGAGGCTTCGGGAAACGCCTGGGTGTACGGCTGGAAGGAGGTCAAGCAATTCGCCGAACTTTGAAAGCGGATTCGTGCTGTAGGTGGGGAAAGGCAGGCGCGCCCATGGTCGATATCACGAAGCTCGATGCCATCGGCGGCGAGTATCAGTGCCTGCACGAACTGCTCGCCGCGGCTCGCGCCCGCCTGCCCGATCATTCCTGGGATTATCTGATCGGCGGCACCGAGACCGAGACGACCCTTCGCCGCAACCGCGCCGCCCTCGATTCGGTTGCCTTCCGCCCGCGCGTGCTGCGCGACGTCTCCAAGGTCGATGCCGCCGCCCCGATTTTGGGAACGCTCGCGCGGCTGCCGCTCTTCCTCGCGCCCGTCGGATCGCTCGAATCCTTCGATCCCAATGGCGCGGCGACCGCCGCCCGCGCCGCCGCGCTCTTCGGCGTGCCGATCATGGTGAGTTCCGTCACCAGGCCGGGCCTCGAAGAGACGGCCGAAGCCGCTCCCGCGCGCCGCTTCTTCCAGCTCTATCGGCGCGGCGATGACGCCACGACCGACGATGTCGTTCGCCGCGCCGCCGCTTCCGGTTACGAGGCCTTCTGCTTCACGGTCGATTCCGCGGTCTATTCGCGGCGCGAACGCGACATCACGCGCCGCTTCGCCAAGCCCTGGCGTCGTGGCGGCGCCGGCATGCAATTCCAGGCCGCCCTCAACTGGGACGAAATCAAGCGCTACAAGGACAATCATTCCCTGCCGCTGATCATCAAGGGAATCGCCACCCCCGAGGACGCGCTGATCGCCCTCGACCATGGGGTCGAGGTGATCCATGTCTCGAATCACGGCGGCCGGCAGCTCGATCATGGGCTCGGCACGCTCGCGATCCTGCCTGAGATCGTTTCCGCCGTTGCTGGGCGTGCCCGTATCTTCGTCGATGGCGGCTTCTCTCGCGGCAGCGACATCGTCAAGGCGCTCGCCATCGGCGCAGAGGCGGTCGGCATCGGCCGCCTCTATTGTTACGGCCTTGCCGCCGCCGGTGAGGCCGGCGTGATCCGCATCCTCGAGCTCCTGGAGATCGAGATGATCGAGTGTCTCGCGCTGCTCGGATTGACCAGCCCTGCCGCCCTCGATCCCTCCTGTCTCCGCTCCGCGCCGCTCGTCGCCACGCCCGGCGTGCACAGCGCCTTCCCGCTGCTCAACCTGCCGCGATAGGAGAATGCCAATGCAGGCCGGGCCATACGAAATCGATATCGTCGTGCAGGGCTATCCCGGAAAATCCGTCTGCCATGGTGGGCTCGGCTGGAGCACGATCGCGTTGATCCGTGGCGCCGGCCGCATCGCACTCGTCGATGTCGGCTCCTTCAGCCAGCGCGGCCCGATCCGCGAGCGTCTCGGCGTGCGCGGCCTCTCGCCCGAGCAGGTGACGGACGTGATCCTGACCCATTCGCACTGGGATCACTCGGTGAACTGGGTTCTCTTTCCCAACGCCACGGTCTGGATCGGCGCCGAGGAGCTCGCCTGGTCTGTCGCCCAGCCCTGGGGTCATACCACCGTACCCGAGCTCTATGTCCGCGAGCTCGATGGCTCCCCGCGCTGCCGCCGCCTCCGCCCAGGCGATGAGATCCTCCCCGGCATGGTTGCCGATACGGCGCCCGGCCACACCCCGGGCCATCTCTTCTTCGTTCTCTCCACTCCTGCGCACGATATTCTCTTCACCGGCGATTCCGCCAAGAATCGCGCGGAACTCCTCTCGCTCACCGCCGACATGACGTACGACCAGGCGCAAAGCCGCCGTTCGATGGAGAAGATCTGGGAAACCTGGCGCCGTCGCCCGGGCACGATCCTGATCCCCGGCCACGATGTCCCGATGCGCCTCGAGAACGATATGCCGGTCTATATCGGCCCGCGCGAGGCGGCGATTTCCGCCTGGTTCGAGGACGATCTCGAACGCACCACGCTTTTCTCCCTCACCCTCCCTGCGCCCGCCGCCGCCCGCACCGCCGCGGAGTAGGGCAGGGGGACTCGGCCGAACCTTTCTGCACGATACGGCACTGCCGGACTCGCAGTCCCCTTCTTCAATGTCATTGCGAGAAGCGCCCCGCGCATTGCGCGGAGCGCGACGAAGCAATCTCCCACGGGCTTGACCTCGAACCTGCCGGCGCACGTGGATCACTTCTTGTCCGTCAGTCGCCTGACCCACAACCACCGCCGCCATAGACCACGTATCAAGCGCCGCACGCATTGCGCGTTGCGTACAAGCCGGCGGCCGAACCTCTCTGCACGATACTGCACTGCCGGACTCACGGTCCCCTTCTTCGATGTCATTGCGAGAAGCGCCACGCGCAATCGCGCGGGGCGCGACGAAGCAATCTCCCACGGGCTTGACCTCGGACTTGCCGACGCACGTGGATCACTTCTTCTCCGTCAGTCGCATGGCCCACAACCACCGCCGCCATAGACCACGCGTCAAGCGCCGCGCGCATTGCGCGTCGCGTACAAGCCGGCGGCCGAACCTCTCTGCGCGATACGGCACTGCCGGACTCACAGACCCCTTCTTCAGTGTCATTGCGAGAAGCGCCACGCGCGCATTGCGCGGGGCGCGACGAAGCAATCTCCGACGGGCTTGATCCCGGACTTGGCGGCGCATCTGGATCACTTCTTGTCCGTCAGTCACTCAGCGCGCGTCCATCGCCGCGGTAGACCAGGTGTCAAGCCCCTGACGGCAAATGCCTACCGACCTAGCCATGTCGGTGCACCCTCAATCAGCGCACGCAGCACCCGGAAATGCGACACCAACTCCCGCTCGAACTCAAAGGATCTGCCGAGAAATAGGTGCGTCCTCAACCGAACAAATTCCGCGTCGTCGCCCTCATTTATCCGCGCCAACCGATTCGTTCGTTGCTCGGCGAGCCCCAAGGGCGGTGGGCGCCCAGCGGTGTGGAGATGCGGAATCGCGTTGGCGAGGCTCCGCGACCGCTGAAGATCCTGCTGATCCCGCTTCGGTGCATCCTTCGGCAGCCCATGGCAGTTGCCGATCAGCTCGGAGAGATCGTTCTCCCACCACCTATAACGCCCCTCCAGGACACCCTCCCGGATCGACCTCATGAGTGCAATTGCCGCGAGGGACACCCCGAAGACAAACGCGTCCCCCGCCTCTTGCAAATGCCCGAGAAGAGAAGCGTGCTCCGTATTCCCGTATGGGCTCGAGACATGTCGCGGTTGCCTTTCGTCCTTACAACGACGAAAGGCAGCAGTGCCCGCTGCCGCCCGCCGCGGCCCGCGCCGCCGCGGAGTAGGGCAGGGGGCCAGGACGAATTCAGGCGTGCCGGCCGACCCGCCGCGTCTCGTTTCCGCCCATCGTGTGTGATCCCGCCTCCGACCCCTGCACCACCTCGCGCCATGCCTCGTCCATCGCCGCGGTCGGGCTGCCGAACCAGGGAAAGTGCCCATAGTAGAACGAAAGCTGCGCCCCAGCCTGCCTCGCCGGCATCCCGGCGATCCACAGCTCGTAGAGCGCCGCGACCAGCCCGGACCGATCGGCGCCGCCCTGACAATGGATAAGAATCGGCCGTCTCGCGTCGGTCAGAACGCGCCGTATTTCCGCGAGCATCCGCGCGCTCGGCACGCGCGATGCCGACATCCGGATATCGACATGGCGCACATCCATCGCCTTCGCTGCCGCCAACTCATGCTCGTACCAGCTCCGCCCGCGATTCTCCCCGCGGAAATTGATCACGGTCCGGATATGCGCGCGCGATCACCCGTTCGAAGCCCTTTTCGCTGAGTTCCGCCGATCGGTAGAGCTGCCCAGCGATAACGGTATGCACGTTGCCGCTTGCCTGCACATATCCCGCCCACCCCGCCGCCGCGCATATGCTCGCGAGCAACAGGACCCCGAGTGCCAACGCCGAACGCCGCACGATTCGCCTCGCACCCATCCCGCCTTCCGCCCCTCCTGAAACCTCGTCGCGAACCGCCGAGGCTCAACCCGAAATGATCGACATGCAGTTCTCGCAGCAAAACGACTGCGCTATCCTCGCCAACACAGGGGGAGGTGGGGGATGCTGAAGCTCGTATTCGTCCTTGCCGCAGGGCTGCTGGCGATCTCGGGCGCGGCAAACGCCGAGCCTCAGCCGGCCTTCACGGCAATCGACAACCCAGGCGGCGGGCGCATCCTCACGGCCACACTGCCCGCTTCGGATGCCTCGACCTCGGCGGCGCTCATCGACATGCTGCGTCGCGTGCACGCCTGGTTCGGTGCCCGGCCTGATGTCCACGGGGCGCTGCTGACAGAGGACGGCAACACCGCCATCGTCTCCTTCGCAATCAAGGCGGGCGGTAGCAGCCTCTTCGGGCTCGTCATCGCCTCGACGGGTCCGGCGCCGCAAGCCGCCGTTGTCTACGATCAGGCACAACGCTTCCCCCAGACCCTGGGGCCGATGCTGCGCCGGCTGGCGACGCTGGTACCCGCCAGTCCCCACGCCCTGCCATTGACACGCCAGACATTCGCCGACGATTCCGGAAGTATCGGCGTGCCCCAAGGTTGGACATTGGCCAGCGCGGGCCAAGGCCGGTTCCTGATCAAGGGCCCGAACGGTGAAATCGTGCTTTCCGGCCTCGCCTTCACTGCCTTCATCCCGGGCAGCTTCATGGCAGAGACCGCTCTGCAGCTTCGCGAGCAAGGATACCCCTCGGCCGGACCGGTCGCTTTCGCACCCTACGAGGAAGATCCGTTGCAGAATGCCTTGGCGGTCGCCAACTCGCTGGCCAGCCAGCAAAACCAGCCTCCCCTGCGGGTCGTCAAGCTGATCGCCGACACCGTGCTTGGCCAGTTCGCCGGCTCGACCATCGCCTATCTGGAACTCGTTCAGGACGCAGAGGACGGCAAGGGCCCATTCCATGTTGCCGCTCAGCTCATGCTCACCCCGCCCGCCCCGCAGGGCGAATGGTTCCTCTCCTACCTGATGCTGGCCGCCGCGCCCGAACCGGAGGCGGACAAAATCCGCCCCACCATTGTCGCTATTCTCAATTCGCTGCAACTGAATCAGCAGGTGCTCGCCGCCGAGCGTCAGGAGCAGCAGCAATGGTTCGACTCGTTCACGAAAACAATGCAGCAACGTGAGGACGCGATGGATCGCGAGGTCGCCGCGTTCGATCGGGTGATCCGCGGCACCAGCGTGGTTGCAGACGCCAACACCGGCAGGCACTACGACACCCCTTACGATCTCGAGAATATTCTGCTCAACGCCAATCCGGATCGCTTCCGCGAAGTGCCGGTGGCGGAATACATCAAGGGCGTGGATTATTGACCCGCGTGGCAAAGGGTGCTGTCGAGCAACGGCAAAGGCCACGTCTCGGAGCAGGCCATCCGACCGCCGCGCGGGCTGTCGTGCGCGTTCAGGTGAAGCGAAGAGATCTCGATACGATCTCCCGCAACATCGAGAGGTCGAACGTGGCGCTCTGCGAGATGGTCGGCTCTCCTATCGGATCGTACCACATCAACCACAACCACGATGGCTCGGCTTCAAATTCCGCGGCTTCCCCGCTGTCGATCACGTATTCGAGCCACAGGGTGTAGCCGTCTTGATCTCGGAAGACGGCTGCGGGGAAGACGCTCCCGCCGGCCTGATTCGGGCCGTGCGGGTAGCCCCTGAATGTGTCGGTGCGGTAACGGGCGTTTGCGCAGGTGAACGGGTGGTTGTTCCAACGCGGCATCTGGTTTGTCCTCATCCTTGGCATTGAACCTTGCAGAAGTCGGACGTGGTTGATCTCGGATCGGCGGTCGTGCGCCGCGCGGTCAGGCCGCGCGGCGCCAACCCGTGGCTCTTCCTGGCCGATAGCGACGATCTGATCCGATCGAAGCGGCGTCGATCAAGGAACCAAATAATCGGATTTTCGATTGCGTTGGTGGAGGGGGTTGGATTCGAACCAACGTAGGCGTTCGCCAACGGATTTACAGTCCGTCCCCTTTAGCCACTCGGGCACCCCTCCGCCGCGCGGGTTATGGCGGAAGGGCGGGCTTGTCAACGCGCCGCCGCCGCTCTCTATAGGCCCCGCCATGGGACAGAACCCCTCTCACCGGCCCGGCCCGGCCCGGCCCTTCCCGCGCCGCGACCCACCGCGCCCGCAGCCGCCGCGCGGCGGTGTCTGGCTGTACGGCCTGCACGCAGTTGCCGCCGCGCTCGCCAATCCGCACCGGCGTGCGCGCCGCCTCGTGCTCACCGAAGAGGCCGAGGCCGCCCTCCGCGCGCGCCTTGGATCGAACTGGCCGATCGCGGCGGAGCGGATCGAACGCCCCCGGATCGATCAGCTTCTCGGTCCCGGCGTCGCCCACCAGGGCGCAGCACTTCTCGCCGATCCCCTCTCGCCGCCGCCGCTGCAGAACGTGCTCGCCAGCCCGGGCCCACTGATCGTGCTCGACCAGTTGAGCGATCCGCGCAACGTCGGCGCCATCCTGCGTTCGGCCGCCGCCTTCGGCGCCGCCGCGGTGATCGCGCAGGACCGCAACGCCCCGGACGAAACCGGCGCCATGGCCAAGGCCGCCTCCGGCGCGCTCGAGACAGTGCCCTTGTTGCGCGCCGTCAACATCGCCCGCACCCTGATCGCGCTCAAGGCAGCCGGCTGCTGGACGATCGGCCTGGCCCCGGACGCGCCGCACTTCCTCTCCGGCCCCTCGCTCGCCGGACGGCGCGTCGTGCTCGTCTTCGGCGCCGAGGACGAAGGTCTGCGTCGGTTGACGCGCGAAACCTGCGATGAGAGTTTGGCGCTCGCCATGCCCGGCGGGACCATGCCAAGCCTCAACGTCGCCGCCGCCGCCGCGATCGCGCTCTACGAACTCTTCCGTGGCAGAAACGGAGCAGGAAACGCATGAGTTCGGACCCCGCCGCGATCGCTGACCTGCTGCTCAAGGAGCGGCGCGCGCACCGCAAGCTGCTGCCCTTCCCTCCCGACGCCGGCCCGGCGACCGAGGCGGAAGGCATCGCCGCACAGCGCGCTCTCGCCGAACGCATGGGCGCGATGCCGCCCGCCGGCTTCAAGATTGGCGCCACCGCTAGGCACATGCAGGATTATCTCGGTCTCGACCGCCCGCTCGCCGGCTTCATGCCGGGCAGCGGCATCTATTCGAGCGGTATCCGCCTTCCCTTCGCCGCCTTCCAGTCTCCGGCCGTTGAGTGCGAACTCGCGGTGCGGCTTGGCGCCGATTTGCCGCCCGGCCCCTGTTCCGTCGAGCGCGCCGGTGCCGCGGTCGAGGCGGTCTCCGCCGCGATCGAGATCGTCGAAAATCGTTACCCGGACTTGCGCGAGTTCGGAGTTCCCGCGCTGATCGCCGATCAGATGTTCCACGCCGCCGCCGTCATCGGCACCGCGAATACCGAGTGGCGCACACTCGATCTTAAAACCATCGCAGGGCGCATTCTTGTCAATCAGTGCCCGCGCGGGGACGGCAAGGGGAAGGAATTGATGGGCGATCCGCTCGCCGCTCTCGCCTGGCTCGCCGCATCCCCTCTCGCCGCCGCATTCGGCGGGCTGAAGGCCGGCCAGGTGATCATGCTCGGAACGGTCACTCCCGCGGTCTGGCTGATGGGCCCCGCCGCCGTGGAGGTGGTCTTCGAGCCGCTGCCGGCGGTTCAGCTCACATTGGAATGAGGCGCCCGCAAAGGGCTCGTTAACTCCGCCCGGCGCAAGCTCTGCATCGACCGCGCGATTCCCTCTTCCCGCGGCGGACCCCCTCGCCAAAACGGCCAGAGCGGAGTGAGCCCAAATGCTCGCCGACTGGAACCTGTTGCCCGAACACCTGCAAATTGCTCTTTCCCGCGAGGCGATGCGCCGTGCCTCGGATACCATCGCCGGCCAGGCGGAACTCCTCGCCGGCGAAATCGAAGGTGGCGCGCTGTCCGATCGCGGCGGCCCCAACGCGCTCCGTCTCCTCGCCGCGCTGGTGCGCCTCGGCGGCGAGGATGCGTTCGGTTGCATCGGCCACGCCTGATGCAAGACCTGATGACGTAGTGGGAAGAAAGAGCCTTCTTTTTCTGAAGAAAAAGAAGCAAAAAGACTTTTCCCGTTTTTTACCTGAGATGGGGCCGGGTCCGGAAAAGGAGGAAAAGTTCTTTGGTTCTTTCTTTCAAGAAAGAACAGCTTCCGCCGCTCCCTCCGTCCAGAGCCGCCTCAGCGGTCCGTCCCGCCCCGCAACGGGATCCACCTGCGGAAGCGGAACCGCCGCAATCCGCTCCGCCACCCCGCGTTCCCCTCCCGCTCGCCCACGCCTGAGATCGGGCCGCTCCGACCCCGCCGGATATGCGCCAACAATCAGCAGATCGGCCGACGCATTCATCGCGCAGTGTCCGACCCCGGCCGGGATGACCGCCACATCGCCCGCCTCGAGCGAAACAACCGCGCCGCCCGGGCCGCCAAACAGCACGCGCGCGCTCCCGCCCGCCACCCCAAGCGCCTCGTGCGCTCGCGCATGGAAATGGTGGAACGGGTACACGCCATTGCGCCATGCCGGGGGCCACAGATTGGCGGCGAACAGCCGCTCGATCTCGGCGGCATCCGCCGGCACGGCCCGCCGATAGATAAGGAGCGGCAGGCACGAATTGGGAATCCCCCCGCTGGTGCCGAACCGGAACGCCTCGGGCCCGGTCATGCCGATCTCGTCATCAGGCGGCCTTCGAGAGATCCATCCCGCAGGCGTCCCAGGCCGCGAAGAACTTCGCCGCCGCATCGGCCGAAAGCGCCGCATTCGGCGGCCGGATCGTCAGCCACGCCGAATCCCCTTCCGCCCGCGCCACCAGCGCGCGCAGCGCCGGAATGGTCGGCGCGCTGGTCAGCACCTTGCGCAGCGAGGAAAGCAGCCGCTGCGCCTTCTCGCCCTCGCGCTCCTGCCAGTGCGCGACCACCGCCGCATTGATCGCGCTCGTCACGTTCGCGGCCGCCGTGATGCAGCCCGCGCCCCCCTGCCTCAGAATGTCGAGCAGCCCGTCATCGAACCCGACATAAACCTCGAACCCGTCGGGCCCGAACTCTTTCGCCATCGCCGATGCGTTGGCGAGACTGCCGCTGCTGTCCTTGACCCCCTTGATGATTCCGGGGAACGCTTTCAGCAGCCGCGCGATCAGGGGAAGCGTGAAAGGCACGCCCGACAGCCGCGGGAAATGATAGAGGTAGATCGGGATCCGCCCGCCCAGCCGCTCCACCACCTCGCTGAAATAAGCGAACAGCCCGTCGTCCGGCACGTCCTTGTAGTAGAACGGCGGCAGCATCAGCGCCCCGCGGCAGCCAAGCTCGGCCGCCCGGCGCGTGAGCAGCACCGAGTCAGTCAGCGCCGAAGTGCCCGTGCCGGGCAGCAGGCGCTCGGCAGGCACGCCGCGCTCGATGAGCCCGTCGAGGATTTCCAGCCGCTCCTTGATGCCGAAGCTGTTGGCTTCGCCCGTGGTGCCCAGCAACCCGATATTGTTGCAACCGTGCGCGAAGAGATGGCTGCAGCGCCGTGCGAGACGATCGAGATCAGGCGTGAGATCGCTCCGCATCGGCGTCAGCGCCGCCACGTTCACGCCGCCGAACAGCGCATCCTGCATCATCATGACTTCTCCGATCCGCGTTTCCGAGCCGCCGCCACGCGCCGCGGCATGTGCCCCGGCCAGGCAACGACATGATCCTCGAGCTGTCCCGCTTCGGTTTCCCGCACCGCTCGCCCGGCCACGGACGCACCTGCCCGGTGCACGCTCTCCGGGTCGCCCGTGATCAGCGGATGCCACTCCGGCAGATCGCGCCCTTCAGCCAGCCGCCGGTACGCGCACGAGGGCGGCAGCCAGTCGATCTCCCTGAGCGCCTGCGGCGTCAGCCGCACGCAGTCCGGCACCTGCCGCTGACGGTGCGCGTAATCGCTGCATCGGCAGCTCTCCGTATCGAGCAGCCGGCACGCGACATTGGTGAAGGAGAGCGCGCCGTCATCATCGCGCAGCTTGTGCAGGCAGCAGCGACCACAGCCGTCGCAGAGCGACTCCCACTCCCCGCGCGTCATCGCGCTGAGCGTCTTGCGCTTCCAGAACGGCAGGGCATCATCCAAGGCCAATCGTCCAATTCTCACTAGATCTGAGAAACCATCCATAGCTCCCTGATATAAAGGAACTTTATCGGGTACAACAGCGCGCCGCGCCCGCGCGCCACCTCCGCTAGCCTAATCGCCCCGCCGCCCGAATCAAAGGGGCGGCACGATTTCTCCGCTCTGCCCTCGCTCAGCCGCCGTAGCGGGCCAGCACGGCACGCAGCGGGTCCGCCCCCGGGTTGTTCGCTTGCATCGAGACGACGATGTCGCGCGCGTCGGAAGCCTTGCCGTAATAGGCCAGGTTGCTCGCCGCATCCGTGCTCAGCAACGCCCCGTCCAAGGACACGCCGGCGAACAGCCCACGGTTCTCCGCGAAAGTGACGATATCCGCATTGAACGCCGCGGTGGTCCCGCCACCCACCCCGGCCCCGAAATTCGCCACGGCCAGCGAGGCATCGGCCCCGATTTTGAACTGGCTGTTGATGACGGCATTCAACGCCCTCTCGTTCATGATCATGATCATGATCGACGAATTCTCGATCCCGGCCTGCAGGCCGAAGCTGCCGCTGCCGATCGTATAGAATGCCGGGTCAGACCACGAACCCTGTGCGGCACGGGCCACCAGCACGCACCCGCCACCCGATCCGCCGATGATGAATCCAGCCTTGAAGACCTCCGGGCAGATGATCACGGCGCGCGCGCTCTTCAGCGTGCGCGCCACATCCGGCCCGCTCGAGGAGCTCATGATCGACTCGACGGTCAAGGTCGACTGATCGACGAGCCGCTGCGCGCTGCTCTGGTTGGTCGGCCCGGCGCAGGCGGCAATCGAGAAGATCATGAGCAAGGCAATCATGGCAAAGCGCCGCATCGGATTTCCCCTTTCTCTTCGATCCCCCGGATTCTGCTCTCCCGGATTCTGCTCCCCCGGATTCCGAGTCGTGCAAAAA
>Ga0335075_10003486_pt1 | contig 24958 bp, 20 predicted proteins | sample Lox_Sample_24_FD_206723 | JGI IMG/M metagenome (GOLD analysis project Ga0335075, IMG submission 206723) | Soil microbial communities from Loxahatchee National Wildlife Refuge, Florida, United States - Lox_Sample_2.4 | ecosystem: Environmental > Terrestrial > Soil > Wetlands | place: USA...
AGGGTTTTTTGTTGCCCGCTTCCGAAAATGAGCTTGATTCTCATGTTGGGCATCAGAATTGGGCATCAAACGAGGCCTCTGACGCGATGCTCGTCGAGACGCAGCCGGGCTTTCGCTGGACACGCCTACCGGCGGGCGAGATCAGTAGCTCGGACGTCTGTCGAGCGCGCTCAAACGGCACGGCTCGCCGGTCGACGTGGAGTAGGTGGACGATGATCAGCTGGGTTTGATCGATGCGACACCGCCTGCTGCTCGGCGGCGGGCGGGTCAGCATGCTCGCGCGACTCAGCGACGCCTCGCCCATCGCGCGATCGTGAAGGTACTCGCGTCGTTCTCGCTGCTTGTGCTCGCGATCGTGCTACTGGGATTCGACTGGACGACGTGTGCAATTGAGCTAGCCGTCGTCGTCTGCCTCATGTTCATCGACCGGACATCGACAACGGTCGTGGACCGATGGGGTCGTGGTGCCACCGGCGAGGAGGTCGTTGGCGAGGCGCTCGACGGCTTGCGCGGGCGGGGCTGGTTCGCGCTTCACGACGTCCAGCTGGACCAAGGGAACATCGATCACGTGCTCATCGGACCGGCAGGCATCTTCACGATCGAAACGAAGAGCCACCGCGGACGGTTACGCGCGGACGCGATCGACTCGCGGATGCTCAAACAGGCGTACGCCCAGGCGAAGTCAGTCGAGCGCATCACCGGGCTTCGGACCGTCCCACTGCTCGTATTCAGCAGCGCCTACCTCATCCCCGCCATTACCGAGCGTCGCGGCGTCGTCATCCTGCCAGGTCGCATGCTCGTGAACCATCTCCGGAAGCGCGGCGGAACGATGCCGCCGGAGCGCGTCGAGCAGGTGTACCGGCGACTTGCCGCTGCGCTACCAGGCTGAACGAACACCATTACCGCGCTCGATCGATCGGCAGTCACCACACAGATCCATTGCGCCTCATTTGTCGCCATCGCAGCGGTGCGCCGCGGAACCGCTACAGCGTCGAGGCGATCGTCGCGGCGGTCGAGTGGGACGATCGCCTGCGTGGCATTGCAGCAACGCGGTCCCAAGCCGCCGCGTGATCGCATTCATGCAGCAGAACTCGGGGCGACAGCGTGTACGAGGGGCCCTGCTTGCGCGCTGCCGGCTAGCACCGCCTCTTCGCGAAGTTATGTTTCGTCGCCAATCCGCTCGTCCTGTCCGACGGCGCCCAGATGACGAAAGGGATCGTCCGGGACATCGTTGCTTCATTGGCGCGAGCCGTGTGCCAGCCGCACCCGATGGGTGGGTTCGCCGGGATGGCCTTGCGAGCAGAACGAGCAGGCCGCGAGCTGCCGCGACGCTGAACGACGGCGTCGGGGTTAGCGTCGAATCTTGGTCTTGAACACGAGGGTCGCCGCGCCTAGCTGATGGCCGGCCAGTGTCTCCACCAGCCGCACGCGGAGTCGGTGGCGCGCGGCCAGCAGCCGCCTTCCGGTCGCGTTCAGGGCCACGGTGATTTTGGCCGTTTTGCCTGCGGGAACCGTTTCGGACTTCGATCCGAGGATCAACGTCTTCTTGATCTTCTTCGCGGTCGCCGCGACGGCGATCAGCTTGCCGCCCTGTAGCGTCTCGACGACCGAAAGCGTCGCCACGACGTTACAGGCACCAGCGGCGCCGCACGCGACGGACACGGACGCGTCCGAACCCGAAATCACCGGCAGCGTCACAGACGCCGAGATGGCGCTGGCCGAACTGACCGTGAAACCCTGGACGCTCGTGATGGTGCCGCCTAAGGCATCACTCTGGATCGCCTCCGCGGTGTAGGTCCCGGCCGCCAGTGCGGACAGTGCTGGCGCGGTGAACGCGCCGGTCGAGGGGCCGCAGGTGACGTTGATCGTCTGGATGGGTGTGCCCGTTGTCGTGTCGCCGGCGTAGACGTTCACCATCGCCGTGCCGTCATAGAGCAGGCCGACGCTACAGACACCGGTGAAGGTCGGCAGGCTCCCGTGGCCGTCGATCGGGTCGAGCGTGAGCGGGGTCGTGTCGATCGTGAAGGTCACGGTGGCGTTGCCCATGTTGCCGGCCTTGTCGCTCTGGACGGCCTGCACGGTGTAGGTGCCGTCGGGGAGCGGCGCTGAGACGGTGACCTCGTAGAAGCCGATCTGGTCGATGCTGCTTTGCAGTGTTGCGACCGGCGTCCCGGACACCGTGGCGCCGGCGTAGAAGGCGACCGTGACATCCGGCAGATCACCGTCCGCGGTGTCGGCTAAGCCGTCGCAGGCCGGGGTCGCGAGCGCCGAGCAGGCCAGCGTCAGCGCCGGCAGAGTCGTCTTGACGTCAAGCTGTCCTGCCACGGTGCTGACGTTCCCCACGTTGTCTTCTTGCGAGACCTGCGCGACGTAGTTCCCATCCGCCAGGGGGGACGCGGTGACCGACCAGGCGCCGGTGCTCGGGTTGACCGGCGCCGTGAGCGTCTGCACCGCAGCTCCGCCCGCAGCCGGCGCGATCGTGACCGAGACCGTCGAGTCGTCGTCGGGCGCCGTGCCGGCCGCGCCCGCGAAGGTCGGGGTCGCCTTTACCCAGGCCGGGGTCGAGCTGCTCAGGGCCGGTGTGCTGAGCGAGAGCGCGGGCAGGGTCTGGTCGAGGGTGAACGTACTCGCGGCGCTCTCACCGACGTTGCCGGCCTCGTCGGTCTGTGAGGCCTGCGCCGTGTACTGGCCGTTGGGGAGCGCGTCCGTGGACAGAGTGGTCGACCAGGCTCCGCTCTCGCACTGCGCGCCGCCGGTCTCCAATAGCGTTCCGGCGACGGACGCGCCCGAGTAGAGGCTCACCGACACCGTGCCGCTATCGCCGAGCACGGTGTCGCACGCACCCGTGAGTGCCAGCTGGTAACCGTCTGGCTCCCCGGTCGTGACGGCGGGCAGGGGTGTCAGACTGACGAGCGGCAAGGTCGAGTCCGTAAATGACACCGTGATGCTAGGCGCAGTGCCGGCCGCGGGGATCGTCGCGCTGCCGCCGGCGGGAACGAGGTTGGAGCCCCCGCCGCCGCCGCCACCCATGCCATCGCAGAAATTATCCCCATAGATGGCGGTCGTGACGCCGCCGCCCCCACCGCCGCCGTAGTAGCCGCCGCCGCCGCCACCACCACCGGCGTACAAGTATTCGGCGTCCCCGTACCCGCCACCGGCGGCGCCGCCGTTGTAGCCGCCGGGCGCCGGGCCCTCATAGTTAGGAGGGGAAGGCGTGGTAACGAGGTCGGAGCCCTGACCGCCGCTGCCCAGGCTCCCCGGCAACGCCGGACTGATTGATGGCAATGCTCCAAACGTGTCCTGTCCGGAGTTAATGCCCGCCGCGCCGCCGCTCGTCTGCGTCCCCGCGCCACCGCTTAGCCCGGTGGTGCAGGCTCCCACGGGGTCGATGCCCGGCCGCCCACCGTTCCCGCCGACACCAGGGTAAGTGTTGTCGTAGCCACCCACGCCTCCGTCACCCGACCCACCGCCGCCGCCGGCCACGATCAGGCGCGGGTCCGGTGACAGGCCCGCGGACTCGGGCGCGGTGCGTACGTCTGACTCGCCCCCACCGCCACCGTCTCCCCCGTAGCCCTCCCCGGTCGTGCCGTCGCCGCCCACCTCCAGATAAACGGTCTGCCCAGGCGTGACCGCGATCGTGCCGGTGACCTGCGCTCCCTGGCCACCGGCTATAACGCCGCCGATGCCGCCCGAGCCGCCCGAGCCGCCGACCGCGACCACGTCAAGGCTCGTGACGTTGGGGGGGACCACGACCGCGGTCTCGCCGGTGGACGTGAACGTCACGGTCTCGGTCGTTGCGGCCAGGGCAGGGAAGGCCGCGAGCAGCATCGCGACCGCCACCGCGGCCGCGGCGCACAACAGCCGCGCACCCAGCGCGAACCCACTCCGGTAGCCCCGTTCATCGATGCCCGGCCTGGTCATCGCTCACTCAATGATATGGGGTCACGAGATTCCGATGGCGACGACGTGCGCGCCGGGCGTCTCCGCGGAGACGCCGGAGCGGCGCTACCGCTTTCGCCCAACCGGGCGCACGAGCCCGGCGAGTGCATCGGCGACCGAGCGCAATGCCCGAGTCCGGCGGTTGCTCGCAAGCGACGAGCGGGCACCCACGGGCCCGCGTAAGATGTGCTCGGTCGCCATGCCGATCCCCGGCTCGCGTCTTCGACGTGCGAAAAAGCGGTCGCCGCGAGCTGGGCATCGCACACAGACCTATGCTCGCTCAATGGCGGTGCGGCCGCAGCGCCGGTGGGGGTACGCTACGAGTTCCGCGTCACATGATGGGGATGACCTACTGTGATGCGGTCACATCGAAAGCTAGGCGGCAGCGGCTCCTTCTTCTTGCTCACCAGGTTGGGCTTCGTTCGCGAGTTCTGCGGCGACCACGTATGCGAACGCGATGTTCCGGGCTGCGAAGAACGCGAGCAGGTCCGTGACGCTGACGGCAAGCAAACCCCAGACGATGGCGCGTAGGTACCGGTGATTCGCAGGGCCGCCAAAACCCCACACGACGATCGCGACTATCGCGGCGACAATAATGACGTAATCGAGGACCAGTATCACCTTCCGAAGTGTCTTCGGATAACCGGTCCCACGCACTCTACGCGGGTTCTTGTTCCGCAACTCCGCGAGTCGTGACGGAATTAGTGTGACGACGCCACCGATAAACACTGTGGCCGCGTAGACAAGAGCGTCGCCCGTCCCAAGATGTGGCCAGAGCCAAGGAGTCACTACTGGAATCGCAATCAGAATCCCGAGGTCCACAGTCGTGCCGATGCGCCATCCCAGTGTTACTCGCCGAACTGCGGTAGGAGGGATAGTAGTGGCCCGGTTGCTGTCAGTCAGTTTTACCGGATAGAAGATTAGGAGCATTGAGCCAACAACAAAGTTCAAGGGGTCGCTCAAGTCTTCCCAGAATCCGGCCGGGCCTTCGCCGAAATACGGTCCGGTCAGGGATCTCTTCATGACCTGCGAATAGAATGTGCTGACCGATCGGCGACGCATGGCACGACGGTAAACGGTGGGGGCCTCGCGGTCAACGACCCCCGGGTCTCGGGTGCGGGCGAGCCTCCGGCACTCGAGCGTCGGGTGCCGACTTACGACGTCGTGGCTGGGTGTCGGGTGTTAGTCGTCGTCGCCTTGTTCTGATGGCGGTCGTATCCACCGGGGATCCATCCCAAGCCCCAGATTGGTACCGACCCTGCGGGCACGATGCCGCATCCTGGAGGGGTCGGCGTTGGATGACCCGGCGGTCCACCGTGCGTTCCCAGTTGTCGGCGATGTATTGGACTGGTCCGTTCACTTCTGCCTCAATGCCGGCGTGGTTCGCAAATCTCACCCCGGCAGGCAAGCAGGTCGACCCGCGGCGCCCCGCCGTCGTGCTTCTGGCCAATCCGCGCGCAGCTAATCGGTGCGCGCATCGCGCGTGCCGCATCCGGAGGATGAAACACCCCCCGGGCGGGCCCACCCGGGATCACACGCGCAGATCGTCTCAGACGCGCCGCAGCGATTCAGGAAACGACCCCCGCTGTCGGAATGGAGGAGTTGGGAAAGCGCGCTCCCAACCTCGGCAAGTCGCTGCTCCGCTTGGCAGATTAGCGACGCCGCCGACCGCGACGCAGCTACTGCTATCGATGGAACTGGGCAGAGCTTCGCGTGCACCACCCACGGGTCTCGTGACGCCGACCTCGGTGTTCCGGCGGCCGACCTCCGGGCGATTGCTTTGATCGCTCGAGCCGGTCTGACAGCCGCCATCGCTTCGGCGACGACTCGTCGTGGCCCTGTTAGCGCAGCACGGGTGCTGCGTTGCTAGCACTTCGCGGATCCCGCGACGGACCAGAAGCCCGGTCGCGCTGCCTGGCAGCGTGTCGTAGGGCACGGGCGGGGTGCCTGAGGCGCGGGCTGCCGGTCACAGGCACCGCCATCCGGTGGGAGAGAGGAGCCAGGCTCAGCCTGGGAGGGTTGGGCCGGCGGGAATCATCGGTGCTGGCCGCTCATGGACCGCGTGGATAATCTCGGTGTTGTCGATACCGCGCAGGTACGCCGAGGTGATCCCGAGGCCGGCATGTCCGAGTTGGCGCTGGATGACCAGCAGCGGGATCCCCTCCCGGGACATCTCCACCGCGTGGGCGTGCCGGAGTTGGTGCGGCGCGAATCGGCGGCGGACTCCAGCGGCGATGGCGGTCCGGTGCAGCTGGGCACGGATGCCGGGCCGGTGAGATGGCCGCCCGCGGGTCGGGCCGCGCAGAACGCAGAACAGCGCGCCGACGGGCAGCGTGCGACGCAGCTCAAGCCAGGGATCGAGCTGCTCCCACGCCCAGCGGTCCATCCCGACCTCTCGCGGCGACCACCTTTGCCCGCCCGGACGAGCACGGCACCGCGCCGGCGGTCAAGATCGGTCTCCGCCAGCGCCAGCGCCTCGCTGATCCGCAACCCGGCACGCCAGAGCACAATGATCAACCCGCGTAGCCTGATCGCCTCCGGCCCGTCGCCCGCGGCTCGCATCACCGCGATGACCTCCTCCACCGGTGGCGGGTCCGGCGGATAGCGAAGACCCTTGTTGCGCGGCGCCCGCCCCTGGTGAAACCCGGACAGGGTCGCCTGAGACCGGCGACGCCCGGCACGGTCCAACAGTCCTACAGACTCCATGACGTCCTCCTCTGGACGACGATCGAACTCCACGATCCTCCCGCGCTTCGCCGGTGCGATGATCTTGTGATGAGCGGACGAGATGACGACAGTTTTGAGAAGAAGGTTCGTGCGATCGCGACTGAACTCGGCCGGTCAGTCGAGCGTGCCGTCAAGAACATCGATCTGGACGAGATTGCCCGGCAGGTCGAGATGGGTGGTGAGCGCCTCAGGGAAGCCGCCGACTCGACGGGGCGGTGGATCGGCGACCGCCTCGGCGATCCCGAACCTCACGACGCGACCCAGGCGCGGGACGTGGAACCTGAAACGGCTGCACGGACGCTGCCCGTGGTTGGTCCGCACCCGCTTGATGTTCCCAGCGACCAGCAGGGGCGTGCGCTCAGCGCCCTTGACTCAGGTCGCTGGAGGGTTAAGCCGGGGACCGATGTACTGGTCGCCGAGGGCGACGAGGCGAGCCCGACCGATCCCGGTGGGCTTGTCGGCGAGTTGCGCGCTCGTGACTGGATCGCCGCCAACGGCGAGGTCACTTTGATCGGACGCGAAGCGCTGAAGCGCTGGTCAGAAGGCTCGACCGGGCCCGAAAAATCACGGTCCGGATAGCGGGGGCAATCCAGAGCGCGGGGCTTTGCGATCACGCGATCGCCGGTCGCCGCACGACTGCGAGGTCGCCACGGCGCTCGCCCGGCGAGCGGCGGATGAGCATGAAAGCAATCGCGCAGATCGCGACATCCGACGCTCGGAGCGGTTCGGACCGCCGCTGTCACGGCCATCCCCCGCATGCATTGAACCGAGTAGGGCCGCGTCTCATCGCGAGCGTTGCGACAGCGAGACGATAGGAGTGGGAATCTGGCTGTCGAACAATTGCCGTCGTGCGCGTATCCGCCGCCTCCGGTCTCAGCCGATTGCCGTTGACGGCTACGGCGGCCCCTCCAGCGACGTCATCGCTTCCATCGCGAGTTTTAAGGCCTCCCGCAGTCGAACGTCCCGCGAGTTTGAGTCTATGTTCCTCAGCGATTTTGAAATCAGTCGTGTCCAATCGCGCTCAGCAGTCACCCAATCTCCTCCGTAAAGGGCGCTGACACGTTCGCAGAAGTTGGTGGGCCCAAACTCGATCCTCTCGCCCGTGCAAAAGTCGTAGAGCCTGGGGATCACGAATCCGGACCGGCTTTCGGTTGATGCTTCTCTAGCTGCATCAGGCGCTTCCTCATCTGCTTCACCTCATGCTCTAGGTCCTCGACGACCTCTGCTCTGGGCAATCGCATGCGTCGTAACTGCTCTGCGACAACCAATCCCACGGCGGCTCCAATAAGGACGGGAACGAGAAGGACCGACACGAACGCGAGTGCCACAGCTGCACCCGTGTGCACGGTGAAGGGGTCCGTCTCGTTGAGCGCGACGTTGACCGCGAGTTCCAATCCACTCGTCTTCAGTCGGTGAGCTTCCAGCGCGGTCAGAACGAACAGCCCGATCCACACCCCTAGGAGTGGAACGCCGGTGAAGATGAGCCAGCGCTGAGTCGTCGGCAGTAGCCGTCTGGAAGCCCAAAGCCGCTTGACGAAATCAGCTGGCGAAAACGGAGGCTTTGAAGGGGTCGAGCTCACGCGAGACGACGTCGTTCGTTGGTTCAGGCCGCTGCCGGCCGATTTGACTCGAGGAGCATACGGAATTCCTTGTGCTGCGCTAGGCCATTGCTCGCAAACCGGGCCGGCTCGGGTGCCGCCAGTCGGCCGCCGATTGCGGTCAACCCTTCTCCGCTGTTGCGCGATCATGACCAGTGCGAGCGGCCGAGTGAACTGAGCGACGGGCTGCTGCTGGTCCGCATGCGGAGCAACGGCAATGAGCGGACCCACGCTGATCGCAGCACGAGCCCTTGGTGTGTCCGAGCCTGTCCCGGCATGTGCGAAACCGGCCCGCCTGCTGACGATCGCTTTTCACCTTCTCGAGCGTCTGTCGGCCTGCGAGCGCTCTGGCGACCAAACGTAATCTCCCGGCGACGCGGTGCTAGCCGGGAGCGAGCAAGCAAACCGGTCCCCGCACCCGCCATCGCCCCGAGTTCTGCTGCATGAATGCGATCGCACGGCTTCTCGCCGCGGCGTTGCTGCAATGCCACGAATCCGGTCACGACACGCGCGCTACTACAAAGGGCTTAAAGCAGCAAGCCTGCCGCGTCGACCTGGCCCAACCTTGCCCGGACGAGCCGGGACTCGCGATCGTTTCTATGAAACGCTGCTACGTCTCGGGGTTCGACTCACCGAGCCGCTCCGGGACGACGGCCTGCCAAGACAAAGCGAGTCTATGTGCCGGCTATGGGCGCGCCCAACAGTTACGCCGTGGTTCGCCGCAGCATCTCTACGACGAGGAAGGCGAGTTCGAGCGCCTGTTGGGTGTTCAGTCGTGGGTCGCAGGCCGTCTGCTCAGCACCGGCACGCGGCTGCTTGTGGTGCAGGAACTTGGTCGCCACGACGCCGCAGCGCTCGGGCGCTGGGGCGATGTGTCTTCGAGATCAAACCAGCTCGACGGCCTGGAGCTTGATGCGCTGGAGGTGGATCAGCGGGGCGATGCCGAGCCGCGCGGCCGTCGTTTCGACGATGCGGGTGACGCGTTGGTCGTCGGTCATGTAGAGCACGCCGCGGAGGTTCGGCTGGGCTGCGTAGCCGCTCATGATGCCGCTGAGCCGTTCGCCTCTGGGGCGGGAGAGTTCGAGCTCGATCGGGACCCGGCCCGCCGAGGTGATGAGAAGAAGGTCTGGGTAGTGCAGCCGGGTCGAGCGAGGGGCTTCAGCCCCGCCTGGGCGTACGCCGAAGCTCGGATCGGTTGGTTTGGTGGTGTTTGGTGTGGCCGTCGGTGGCTCGGGGTTGAGCCCGACCGGGCTTCGTGCGGTGTCGTGTGCTCGCATCTCCCGTTCGGATAGGACGTGTTCGACAGGCCCGAAGTTCCCGCCCTTGGTGGCCATGAGCCAGACCCAGGCGGTACCGATGTCGTGGCGGTGGCGGCTCGGATCAAGCCGAGGGGGTGGCAGCTCGCTCGCGATCGCGGCGAGACCAGCGGATGTGATTTGGTAAGCGCCAGGATCTGAGACCAGCGTCCGGGTTCGTCTGATCAGACCGGCGGCCTGGAGTCGGGCGAGAGGCTCTCGCGGCGTGTCCTCGTCTATGCCGAGTAGCGCCGCTACCTGCTCTGAGAGAACCAGGTGATGGGCAGCAGCGAAAGCGAGTACGTCACGGTCCGCATCGCGCATCGAACCGAAACCTACCGCCGCGCACAGGTCTCGGTCACTCGGACGCGGCCCTTGTGAATGCGGAGCCGCTGAGCCGGCGCGCTTCACCAGGCGCCGAAGACGTGGCTTAGGCGATCCAGTTCGGCTCGCAGGCAATCACAGCCGCGCGGCGGTGCGGAGGGGCGGTCGAGGCGTCCGTTGATCAGTTCGGTCGTCGTGGCCAGCGACGTTGCAAGGACTCCCCCCGATCCGGCAATGCAGGGTCATCCGCTGCACCGGCCCGGACTGACGGCTCGCCGGCGAGGCCGGAGCTGTCTTCCGATGGCTCAGTCCCGTCCTCGTCGCTCTCGTCGTCTTGGTTGGTGCGGTACCGGTCGAGCTGCTCGGGCGTGGTGATGGGTCCCTCGGCGCCGGCGGCGATGGTGTCGAGGTTGTCCAGGAGCCGGTCGAACAGGCCGCCGTTGGTGGTTCGGTGCAGTTGGAGGAATGGTGGTGGCTGGTCTGCCTCGTAGTCCACGATGAGGGCGAGCAGCATCGCGTCGCCGACGCGCAGAAACGAGCTTTCGAGGTATTCGATGTAGCGGATCTCGATGCCCTGGAGACCGAGGAGCGGTTCGACCTGGCGGATCGGACGGTTGGTGAGGACACGAACCTGCCGGCCGACGGCGGCGTGCTCGGCGAGCGCGCGAGCGAGCTCGGGAGTGAGCTGGATGCCGCGGAAGTTCTCCAGCAAGTCGATCGGGCCGTCCGTATCTGACAGGAACGCAACCGGGTCGGGCGCGGTCGGATCGGAGTCGCGGCCCCAGGTCCCCGTCACCTCGCTGCCGACCAGGTGTCGGTCGCCTGGTTCGGGTCTAGGGGCGGGTGGGGGTGTACTTTCGGGCCACAGGTCGTGTTCGGTGAGATCGAGCGCGCGGGCGATCGTGGCGCGGTGCCGCGGATAGGGGGTGGTGGTCCCGGCGACCCATCGCTGGACGGTCTTGGGGTCAACGCGGACGATGTCGGCGAACTCCTCCGGGGTCAGCCCGGCCCGTCGCAGCGCGTTCTTGAGGTTGGTGTCCGCCATTTCCGCGCTCCTGCGCGATTGGTCGCGAAAGCCTGAGTGTGCAGGGATTTCTAGTCTAGATGTCCGAAGCTGTCCGGAGTTGTCTCAGGACGTCTTTGCAGATGTCCCGAGATGCGGTTGCGATGTCCTGGCTGGTGGCGGATGGTGCTCGCCATGGCGCTCATGGCTCCACAGGTCAACGAGAAGGCGGCGATCGCTCCCGAGCCGCGTCGGGGGTTGACCCGGGATGAGGTGATGACCGCCTGCGAGGTCGGGGAGCTGCTTCACCTCCCGGTCTCGACGGTCTACTACCTCGCTCGGCGGGGGGAGATCCCGGCGTGTCGACTGGGGCGCGCGTGGCGATTTGTCCGCCCGCGGATCGAGGAGCTCCTCGGCTCGTAATCGAGCCTTGGGAGCGCAATGATTTCCATCATGCCGGTTTGGGGTCCATCGCATCAGACCGGACCGCCCCGTCGGCGCGACTGGAGGTGGGGGCCGCGGGTGCTCCTGCCGATTGTGATCTTTGGGGTGGCGAGCGGGGGCTGGGATCGGCTGAGCAGCGCCAAGATCGCGGTCGGGATCGGGTGGGTGGTCCTGATCGCTCTGGCTGCGCTGCCCGCCGGCGTGCAGCGCCGACTACTCGCACCGATCCGCGGAGGCCGTGGCGCAGGGTCGCGACGCCGGCCACCGGCCGATCCCCTGACGGCGGTTCGCCAGTCGGCGTGGGCGGATGGCGGCGGGGTCTATCTCGGCGTCGGTCGGGAAGGTCGGGTGCGGCATGCGCGGGCTGAGCGGGCGGTGCTGCTGCTGGGGCCCCCGCGGGCGGGCAAGACGAGCGGGGTGATCGTCCCCGCCGTGGTCGCGCATACCGGCCCGGTGGTGTCGACGTCGACCAAGGGCGACGTTGCCCGTGCGACCCGCCCGGCTCGCTCCGGGAGTGGGCGCACATGGGTGTTTGACCCGACCGGCGCCGCCGGCGCGGGGGAAGGGAATGAGGAGCTGCGCTGGTCGCCAGTAACCAGCTCGGTGCGGTGGGACGGGGCGGTGCTGATGGCGCGAGCGATGACCACGAACATTGGCGCGGGTACGACCGATCGCTCGCACTGGGCAAGCCGGGCGCAGGCACTGCTCGGACCGATGCTGCACGCCGCCGCCGTTCACGGCCGCGACATGGAGGCGGTGGTGGACTGGGTGATGCGCCACGAGCTCGACCAGCCCGGCATCCTGCTTGAAGACGAGAGGTGCTCGAACTTGGCGTTCGGGAGCCTGCTCGGCCTCTTGAACACGGAGGAGCGGGAGCGCTCCTCGATCTTCTCCGCTGCCGCCGACGCGCTGCAGGCCTACACCAGCGAGCACGCGCTAGCCGCCGCACGCAACCCTAACTTCGACCCCAACGGCTTCGTGCGCTCGGCCGACACGGTCTACATCCACGCGCCGGCCGAGGAGCAGGCAGCCGTCGCGCCGATCGTGTGCGGCCTACTGTCAGAGATCCGCCGCGCGACCTACCGCGCCCACGCCAACGGCGAGCTGTTCGGGCGGATGCTGTTCGCGCTGGACGAAGTTGCGAACATCGCCCCGTTGGAGGAGCTGCCGCAAATCGCCTCAGAAGGGGGCGGCCAAGGCCTCGTGCTGCTCGCCGCGCTGCAGGACCTCTCCCAGGCCCGACAGCGCTGGGGCGCCCAGGCCGACGGGTTCCTCACCCTGTTCGGAACCAAGCTCATCCTCCCCGGCGTCGCCGACGCGCGCACCCTCGAATCGATCTCGCAGACGCTCGGGGAATACGACCGCGAGGTCGTCGCGCACACCCGACCCCAAGTCGGGCTTTTCTCCCCCGGCGGAGACAACATCCCGCACCGAACCAGGACCGTCTCCACGCAGCGCACGCGCGTGCTCTCCCCCGGCGAGATCGCCAACATCCCCGCCGGGCGCGCCCTGCACATCGACGGCGTCAAGTGGGAGCTGCTCACCCTCACCCCCGCCTACTCGACTGAGCCGTGGCGCACCCTCACCACCAACGCGTGACCATGGCCGCTCCCGCCCCGAGACCCGGCCGCAGAGCCGTGCGATCACACCGAACGGGTCCGGACAACTTGCCGCATCTCGAGCCCCCAGCACTCAGTGCGTGGAGTGTATGGCTGTCGCAGTTGTCCGTTGGACGGCAGACAGGTATCGGAGACGCCGGCAGCCGGGGATCGGCAACCCAGCCTCAACCGGCGACGGTCGCGGCTGTTGAGACACGTCGGTCCGAGTCAAGGAAGCGCAGCCGGGATTGGTCGGAGTGGGAACAGTGGGGATGCGGTGATCGTCTGCGCGCGCGAGGACTCGTTACCGAACAGGGATGTGAGGGGCCGCGTCGGTCTCCGCGCGCGTGTAACTCGGTCGTTTCGCCTGCCTACCCGGTCGGCCTCCCCACCCTTCCAGCGCGCGCGATGTACCAGCCGAGCAGGGACGCTCGGCCCGATATCCGCGCGCGATCGAGGCGGTCGCTGGGCGTCCCCGGTGTCGACCCCCAGGTGCCGCCGTTTACCGAGCGAGCACAACTCCGGTCGAGGTCAAGGGAGCGGTTGGGGTGTTGATCCTGGCGAAGATCACCAAGACGTCGGCGGGCGGGTACGCCGAGTATCTGAAGGGCAAGGCCCAGGCGCCGGCGCTGGGGGACTACTACCTCAAGGACGGGGACCGAACCGAGACGCCGGGGCGGTGGGCAGCGGGCGCAGAGCGGTTCGGACTGGACGGCCGCCGGCCGGTGGATGAGGAGCAGTTGCGGGTGCTGATGGACGTTCGCCGGCCCGACACCGGGGAGGCGTTGCGGCGGGTCGGGGCGACAGGTGAGGCGGTCGCGGCATTGGATGCGACGTTCTCCGCGCCCAAGTCGGTAAGCGCCGTGTGGGCGATCGCCGACCCAGAATTGCGGGGACGAATCGAGACCGCACACGAGACCGCGATCGACCGGGCGCTCGGCTACGCGATACGACAAGTACCGATGCTGCGCCGCAGGGTCAGCCAAGACACGGTCGTGCATGAGAAGGCCGCCGGACTGGTGGCGACGAGCTGGCGGCACACGACCGCCCGGGCAGTCGCCAATCAGGCGCCCGACCCGCAGCTGCACTCCCACGTGCTCTTGCACGCGGCGGCGCGTCGGGATGGGGAGCTGGTCGCGATCGACTCGCGCTCCTGGCTCGTGCATCAGCGGGAGGTCGGCGCGGCCTACCGGACCGAGCTGGCACGCGAGCTGACCGAGCTGGGGTTCGGGGTGCGTCGGGGGGTCGGGCGCGACGGCAGGTACTTCGAGCTCGACGGCGTGCCGCAGGGATTGTTGGATCGCTGGTCAAGCCGCCGTCACCAAGTCCAAGCCGCCATCGAGGATCGCCTCGCAGCTCAGCACAAGGCACTTGAGGCGATCATCGCGCAGGGCGGTCCGGCCGCTACCCAGGCCGCCGAGCAACGCGAACTGCTGCAGCGCTTCGATCAACTCTCGCCGAAGGAGGAGCGGTGGATGGGAACCGTGACCCGAAGCGCGAAGGCACCGGTGACGGTCGAGGATCTCGACCAGGCGTGGCGAGTGACCGCGCTCGGGCTCGGTCTCAGCCGCGAGCGAATCGAGGTGCTACGCCGACAGCCCCACCCCACCCTCCAGCCAGCCGACCCCGAGGAGGTATTAGACGCGCTGACCGAGTTCGACGCGACCTTCCCGGCTCGCGGCGCACGCGCGGTCGCACTCGAGCGGTCGCCCGGCGTGCCCATCCAGGCGGCGCTCGATCAGCTCCGAGCGCTCCGAGCTAGCGAGGACATCCTCGTGCTCGCCAACGGGACGGGCACAACCCGGGTGCATCGCGGCCGGGAGCGCACCGTAGTTCAGATCACCGAACGCCTCACCGCGAGCAGCATCGATCCGCCCCCCGCGGACGCTGCCAACCGAGAGGCTGACCGGCTCGATCGCGAACTCGCCAAGATGGGCGGTCGCCTGTCGGAGGAGCAGCGCACGGCGATCGACCTCGCCTGTGGTGAGCACCGGCTGGTGGTGATCGAAGGCCACGCCGGAACTGGGAAGAGCACCACGCTGACCGGCATCGCGCGCACTCATGAAGCGTGCGGCCGCGAGATCCTGATCACCAGCACAGCCGCGCTCGCCGCCGAACGTCTCGCAAACGAACTCACCGACCGAGGCGTCACCTGCCGCGCGTTCTCCACCGCCGGCCTTCACGCTGCGATTACCGATGGCCGGCTCGAGCTCACATCCGCCACGACCGTGATCCACGACGAGGCCGCACTCGCCTCAACCCGTGAACAAATCCGCCTCCTTCGCGCGATAGAGGCATCGGGTGCCCGGTTGATCGCCGTCGGCGACCCACGCCAAAACCAGCCCGTTGGCGCCGGCGGACTGTGGACCAAGATCGAGGACGCCACTCAAAGCGCCCGTGCCCGTGTCGAGCTGACGAGCAACCAACGGGCCCGCGACCCAGGCGACCGACGTGACCAAGCCCTGTTCCGAGAAGGAAGGGCTGAGCTCGCGATCCGCGGCTACGCTGCCCGCGACCGCGTCCACATACATCCCGAGCAACAACAAGCCGAAGACCAGGCCCTCGACGCCGCCCACCACGACCGCACGGACGGCCTCAACGCCATCGTGATCGCCCAAACCTCAAACGAACACCTCGACGAACTCAACGCCCGCGCTCAGGCGATCCGCCGCCAACACGGCCAACTCGGCCAGCAGAGCGTCCCCGCGCCCGGCCGACCCTACGAACTGCACCCAGGCGACCACGTCCAGACACGACACACCATCCAGACCGACGGCGTGCCGCTGCGCAACGGCACCACGGCCGAGATTGCAAGCGTCGACCCTGAGTCAGGGACCATTGATCTCCGCCTCACCGATGGCACCGAACTGCGACTCAGCGAGGACGAGATCGCCAAGGCCGACCTCCGCCTCGCCTACGTCCAACACCCCTTCCCAGCCCAAGGGCAAACTACCGACACCACCCACCTCATCGTGACTCCGAACGCCACCCGCGAGGGCTCCTACGTAGCCCTCACCCGCGCCCGAGACGAGACCCACATTTACAGCGCCGACGATCCCGACCGAACGGCCGAAATCGACCGGCTTCAAGAACTCGCCGATCGGATCAACCGCACCGAGCCTGAGCTACCGTCAATCCAAACTCCGCTAGCGCACGAAGCCGCTGTCGCTACCGCACTCGAAACAACGACGCGTGACGCTCGGCACGACACAACACGCGAGCTCGCCCCCGTCGCGGACGCGAAGACACAATCGCCAGAGCGTCGATCAGAGCTGGTCCCGGAAGACTCCGCTGCAGCCAATTCCCGGACGGGCGGGCAGGACGACAGGGCTCACGAGGTCGAGAAGCATTACTACCGGATACGGCCGACGAGATCCATCCACGACCTTGGCGCTCCTCAACGCCGGCTCGACGCAGAACTCACACGAGACGAGATACGCGGCTGGGAACCCTGACCGTCGGCAAGCCGGCGTTCCACGCCCTGCCGACACTCTTAAGGGGCCCGAACAGGATCCGATCGACGCGGCGGCGCACCCAGAAGCCCGGACTCGTGATTCGCCGAAGCGGGAGAGCGCTCGTCGCGCCGTCCCAGAAGCTGGCCGGCCGTGGCCGGCACTCGGCCCGGCGAGTCGCGTCGCAATCGCCGCCGCCAGGAAGTCTGCTCGAGGCCGTCCCGACCGCTTCTCAGATTCGTCGGTCCCAGGCTCGCGGCGGTCGCGCGCTTCTGGCTCTCGCCCCTACGTACGATGCCCTCCATACATCGTTCTCACCAGAACCAGCCGCGCCGTGCGTAGGACAATCGACGATGTTCGACGGCGTCATTGAGACGACATGCCGCCTAGCTAGATAGCATGCGCCGCTCCGCGAACCGGTGCGTTATGGGGCCAAGGCGCCGGGAGGAGGGTCCAGATGAGTTTTGATGGACTTGACGACGAGGCGCGCCAGGCCCGAACACACTTGGAGCCAGCCGAATGGTGGGCCATTGGTGTGAGCGTCGCTGGAGCCGTCGTTGGGATCAGCAATGTCCCGAGCCTCATCAGGAGCGCGATTCATCATCACGACTATCTCGTCGTGGTTGTGGTAGCTGCGCTCCTCGTCGGAATCGCGATCACGCTTCTCCTCAGGCGTCCCCGGCGATCACCGCCGCTTCTCGAAAAGACGACACACTTCCACGCTCTCGGCGGACTTCCTGATGAGCGCGTCTGGACGAGGCGCCGCTTGGAGCAAGAGATCGCAGAGCACGTTCTGCAAGCGCAGCCCTGCGCGATTCTTGCTGTCGCGCGAGCGCGTATCGAAGATCGAGCCTCACTTGCGGACGCATTGCAGGGCCACTTGGGCTCGCGGGTGCGGATCTTCAGCTCGGTTGGCGATGACTTCCCATCTGAATCCGAGGCATCAGATGCAGTCGTGGTATTTGAGAACTTCGATCGCCTCGTTTCGGAGGGCAACAGCGATTCACCGGCTCGGACCAAACTCGCGCGCAGACTTCGCGACCTAGCGACCCTCGCTCGCGTGATGATTCTCGTGGTCGCGGATGAAAGTGCTCATGGAATCGAGTCGGCGCGCGACCTGCTTCGCCCGTTGGAAGTCCAGTCGGCCACACATCCCGCCGAGGGCTCCACTGGGGACATCGGAACCGAGTGGTCGAGCCTAATCGCAAAGCTTCCGGAGTCTTGTGAGCGCCCGAGGCGTAGCCCGATTGTCATAGTGGTTGGCCCGAGCGGTGCCGGTAAATCCATCCTCCTGCGAAAAAGACTCAAGGAGCACGAGGATCTCGCCCGCTACCGATTCCGGTCCGAATCCGAATCGGACCAGTGGCCCCACCCCGATGAGGTCAAGGGCATGATTGTCGTGCTTGACCAGTTCGAGCATGCGCTCATACCTCTCCCGTGGGGCACGCCGCGCGCTCGGGCGCGTCTGATCGAAATCCGAGATGCGGTCGTTGAGCTCGCCGCGTCCGCTCGAGCCGTCGTGCTTGGAGTACGAGAAGACTGGTACATCAAGCTCGCCTTCATGCGCGAGTTGCTTCCACCACTTGAGTCGACGACGATCCTCAGCCAAATTGGCAGCGAGCTCGATGAAGACGTGATTCGAGGCTTCCAGAACACCTTGAGAGGGCTGGACGAGGCGATCGAATATCCGTCGATCCCAGCGGGCGCGACACCGATGGACCTACAGGCAGCGGGCCAACTCTTCGAACTCGATACATTGACAGCACCGCCAGGCGGTGATCGAGACGAGGAGAGTCATGAGGTACCGTCGGTCACGACGGCCCAGCGTGAGCTCGTCGAGCGGTACATCAGCCACGCGCCGCTTGCACGGGTCGCCCTCAAAGTGCTGCATGCTTTGGAGAGCGCGCGCCAGACTAGCTCGACCCTGTCACGACCTCAGATAGCCGCCGCGACGGGGGATCCTCCGAGACACATTGCCGAGGCGCTTATATACCTCCGCCGAAGCGGTTTGGTCGTCCTCAGGGCCGCGCGTTATGAACTTCGGCACGACGCTTTGATGCCGGCGGTCGAGTATCTTAGTGCCGCGGAGCTTGATCCCGCCGAGCGAGACAACATCCGTGTCGCCGTTGCGGAGAGGCATCGGGCGCATACAAGTCCGCGATCTTCTGGTGCTTTCCCTTGGCTCGTCTGGAGCCTGATTGTGGTCTGTGTGACACTGCGAGCCGTCGTTAAGGACAACGGCTTGTGGTACTCGTTGAGTGCATTGCAGCCCCCGACCAGAACGGCGTTTCTCGATCCACTGTACTTCGCAGTCGCGATACCGCATGTGACTTGGTGCTACTACATTATGCGCCACCAGACGGATATATACCGCTATGGCGATCGCCGTCGACTTGACCGAATCCAGACGACAGCTGGCACGCTCTTGCTGGTCGTCTGGATCGCGCTGGGCATGTTTGCAATCGAGTGGTGGATGGTTGCGATCGCTCTCGGCGGGCTTACACAGGCTTTCAAGTCACTCGCCTACGGATACGAGCGTGATCGACCGATGGCGGTCGCACGCGTCTGGCGGACGGGTGGCTGGCGCACCCTGGGCAACGTCTTGATCGTATTGGGCTTTGGAGTCTTCTTCGCTCTATACGTTCCCCACGACAAACTCTCTGAGCGCGCCATTACAGGATGGTTCTACCTGTGTAGTCTGCCCCTTTCCTATGCGGCTCTCTATCTCTATCTCGCGCACTTATCGCCGACGGTGGCTGCGAAGTTTCGTGGCCTGCTGGCCCGGGGTCGACCAGCGCCCGCGTCTGCCCCTGAGGTGAATAACGTTGGCGGATGAGCCACTTACCTTGCGCGAGGTTCTTGATGGCGATGAGCCTGTGGCGCTCGTTGCACAGGGCGGCGGCATGCGGGGCACATACAGCATTGCAGCGCTGGCTGCGCTCGAGGACGAAGGCTATACCAGGCGCTTCGCCGATCTTTACGGGACGAGCGCGGGGGCGCTCAACTCCGCTTACTTCATGGCGAAGCAAGCAAATGACGGAGTGGGGATTTACGTCGACCACCTCAGCAATCGGCGATTCATTGACCTGCGTCGCTTGTCGCGCATCATTGACATCGACTACCTAGTCGACGAAGTGCTGAAAACGAGCGTTCCGCTCGACACGCAGGCCGTCCTCCAATCGCCATCTCGGCTCCACGTCGGTCTAACCTCTGCAATCGACGGGAACCTTCACTGGATCGACGTTGACGGCGCGACCGACCTCTTCGAAGTGATGCGAGGCACCGCGGCGCTTCCGGTCGTGTTCGGTCGCGAAATTCCGCTCGGCGGCGACAGATTCGTTGATGGGGGCCTGCTCGCGCCTGTGCCGGTGCAAAAGGCCTTGGCGGATGGCTACAGGAATCTCGTTGTCGTGTTGACTCGACCTCCGGCGTTTGCACCGAAGCCTTCAAATCCTCTCGTTGGAGCTTTGGTTCGGAGTCTCGCGCGACAGAAAGGGCATTCGCGAGCTGTGGTAGAGCTGCTCGGCGGCCAGATGGTGCATCTCGCCGAGGAACTCGAGGTGATTCGGAGGGCTGGCGCATCTGGCGACGACCTCCGGATCTGGACGATCGCCCCTTCCGAGGACATCGCAAAGCGTCTCACCCGTGACCGAGCGACGCTCGCGCACACGGCGGTCGTGGGGCGTGCAGATGCCCATCGCACGCTTGAAACCGTGCGGTAGCCAACTGACAGGATTCCGTTCAGTCGCCCATCGCCTGTAAAGCCCGGCTAGCCCAAGTGCCTCCGGGACATGACTGCTGTCGAGCCTACCCGCGCAGCCTGATCTCGACAGGCACACGGATACGTGCGGACAGTTCGGTGTGCAGGTCTACATCGTGTTTGTCGTGCTCGATCGCCAGCGCAACGCCGAACGGATCTTGCGTGTCCTCCGGAGCCCAGCGTCGGGTACTGCGGATGCCGAGGTAAGCGACGTCGCCTTTTGCCTCATCCATTTTGGTGGTGCGTCTCCAGCGGGCGACAATGTTCGCGCTGTCGGAGGATGCTGTGGCGCTCGGCTGAAGATCAAGCTTCGACTTGTCGAGCGCTCCGAGGCTCCCGCCGAGGTCTTTCTCGCTCGCCTGAATCAATGCGGCGGCAATGCTGTCGGGGTTGGCCCCATGGAATAGATACGGATACAGCCGGCTGCCGAGGTAATCGAGCCGCTTGTACCGGGTGATAGGGCTAAATGCGACGCTCAGCGTCAATCTGCGCACGCCGCCGGACACAAAGAACGACTTGGGTAGTGGAACTTCATAGATGACGACGGTGTCCACGGGAAGCCGGCCGTCGGCGACAAGGACGACACGGTTGGCAGACGAGCCAATGGCCTCGCTAAGTCGTGCCTCGCCGTGCCCAACACAGTGCATCTGGTTCCGCTTGATTTCCGCCGGCTTCCCCGGCGGCAGTCGCCCCGGATCCAGTTTGATCGGCTGCGCTGATTGCATCACGAGCGCCCTGGTCAGCGGCGCACTGACCTGTGGGTTCTCTGCTATCACGGCGGATGCAATGCGGGCCACCAAAGGCGCAGCAAAACTCGTGCCGATGTCACGCCGGAAGAGCTCGGTCGGTCCGTGGGCACACAGGATTCGCCCGAGCGCGCCGTGTCGCTCAACGAACCCCAGTGACGGACTCCACGCCATCGTGCCACTCGGGGCGACCAGCTCAGGCTTGAGTCCACGGGCAATGCCCGGACCACGCCGACTGATGCACGCTGGTTCCTCATCTCGACCAAGGATCACGTCTCCGACCTTCGGGGCTGCCCACCCTTGGCCAAGCCCGCCCACGGTGAGGCTAAGCGCTGATGGCGCGGGATCGATCAATCCGGCTTCAGCCTTGCCGAGTGAGTTAGCGATGAACGCTTTCGCGCCCGCGCTGTCGTCTGAGCTGTAGTCCGCGGGACTGACATTCCCGGTCGGCACGACGATCACCACGCCGAGGTCGCGAGCGAGCCCGTCGAGTGTTGCGGCCACTGGGGTTGCCCGCCTTCGAGTGAGGGGCGAGGTTGGGTCGCCGATGCTGAGGTTGATGACCTGAGCCCCGGCGGCAGCGGCCGCACGAACCGCGTCGGCGAGGGCGTTCTCCCACAACACGTTCTGCGGGAACCTGTTCTGATCATCGAGAACACGAAGTGAGAGGAGTCGGGCAAATGGACGCGTCAGCACACCTGTTGTGAGCCATTGCTCGACCGCTCCGTGAAGGAGCAGGCCGGCGACGGCAGTCCCGTGCCCATGCTGGTCGGCTCCATCCGTCAGATCAGGAATCGCTGCGCGGGCCTCGTACAACGCCGGACCAACGAGTGGATGCCCGCCGACGACTCCCGAGTCAATTAGGGCGACGAGCGGCGCGTCCTCGCTGGGGGTCTCGAGCGACGGCAGGTCGTCGACGGAGAGATCAAGAGCGCCGGTCAGCACCTCCGGCGCTTGTGGCACCACATCGATCGACGCGATCTCATCAAGCTCTGCGAGCGCCTCGACGGCCTTCACGGGAACGGATACGCGCAAAAGCACGACTCCGCGGCCGTGGGATATGTGGCGATCGAGCACCGTTCCATCGATGCTCTTGACCGCAGCCTCGAGCTCGGCCCGCCACGCGTCGGCCAGGTCAGCATCGTCGCCCGGATGCCAGAGCTCAATATCGAGCCTGATTTCAGAGTCTTTGGGAAGTGCGACGAGCTCGCTATCCAGACGCTTTGAGCGGCGATCCTGCGGTCCGTACCGCCTGACACCGTCAATTGCGTCGAACAGGTTCGCGGCGAACAGATGGTCCTTTGCGGTCGGACTGCTCGCCCGGTGCTTCGCTAGCCGCTCCAGGAATGCGCCGAGCTGGGGATCAGACGCGAACGCGACGACTGCGCCGAATGCTGAGGCGTCGAGCTCGAGAAGGTCGGCGTCGCGCCAGTCGTCGGTTGTCACGGCCCTGTTCAACTCGACGACGAGGATGAGCTTTGGATCGATTCCGAACCGCACGGGACGAGCAAGCTGCTCGGCGACCACCTCCTTGGCTCGTGTTGCGATGTCGTCCGCGTGTGCGCGATGGTCGCTGTACCTGCGTTTGGTGCCGCCACCTCCGGAGCTACGACGACGCACGCCGCGACGGACCTCCACCAAGGCGAGATGATCGAGGCGAGCCGGGTCGGGCGTTACGCCCGGGAGCTCTGGATGGTCGTCCGTCGTGCCTCCTGCCGGCGAATCGCCGCCTCAATGTCAGCCGACGTCACGGCGTCCGCGTCCCGCAGCACCGCGAGCTTCATCGCTGCTCGACATGTCAGCTCGATCTCCCCATGGGACATGCCCTTCAATCGTCTCGCGATCTCCACTGCAGGCACCGAGAGTTTCACGCGCCGGAACATCCGGCGCACGAGCTTCTCCGTTTCTTTCTGAGTCGGCAGCCTGAAACCGATGACGTCGTCGAACCGACGCCAGACAGCCTCGTCCAGCATCGCGGGGTGGTTCGTGGCTGCAACGACGAGGCCCGGCCCCTGAAACTCGTCCAGGAGCTGGAGAAAGACGGTGACCAAGCGCTTGAGTTCGCCGTGCTCGCCCTCGTCCGCCCGCTCCTTGCCGAGAGCATCGAACTCGTCGAACACAAGCACCCAGGGCTCGCGTCGACAGAAGTCAAATACAGCCGCGACGTTCCGAGCTGTCTCTCCGAGCAAAGACGAGACAACAGCCGGGATCTGAACGCGAGCAAGCGGCACTCCCAACTCCCCCGCAAGCGCTTCCGCGGTCGACGTTTTGCCGGTCCCAGGGGGGCCCACGAACAACAGGGTCCGCGAAGGCGTCAAACCGTGCGCAGCCAGGATCTCGGCCTCATGGTGCTCGCGCACAATGTCGTCAAGCGTCGACCGGACGTCGGGCCGAAGCGTCTGCGAATCCAGCGTCCGCGCTGGACTGGCAAGGCTGATCAGCGGGGCGTCCTCGCGCGATTGAGGAAGCGGCCGAAGGCTCGAAATTTGGCGGGGCCGGGGCTCCTGACCGCGTGCTGAGTCCATGATGCGCTGCAGCTGATCGGCCAGCAGGCCGTGCCTCTTCTTGCGCTCGTCCCCGATCACCTCGGCAGCGGCACGGCGGAACCCAGCGTCGTCGCCGTGCTGGTAGCTCGACAGCATTTGCTTGAGAAGTTCGCTGCGTGCCACGGACGAAGCCTACGGCGGCAGGCCGACGCACAGCGGCACCGATGTTGCAAAGCAGATAGCGGCGTCGTTCGGTGCCTTGGCACCGCAAGAGCAGCGCCCCCCCGGGATCGATCGGCGCAGACTTCTGCCGGGACCTAGGACCCGTCCACCAGCGGCTCCGAGTGACCCCACAGGCCTATCCGGCGCCGCCCCGGCGCTGCCTCCGTCTCCGTCGCGGCCTTGTTGCGAAAGCCGAACTCTCCGACGACCACAACCTCGCAACGTAAGCACACAGGTAAGCATCGGTGGTCTGGCTGGCGCTGTGTCGTCCGTCCGGCGGGGCCGACGGCGACGCCCGGCGCGAGGTCGACAGCGGCAGGTTTGTACAGATCACACAATCTCGCGACCACAGGCGGTGAGGGACTCTGTGTCGACCCGCGGCGCGCAATCGGCTCAATCCGATACTCCGCCGGACGATTGCACTCGCCTCCGCCCGCTCCCCAGGTCCGGGAGCGCTCTCACGACCCAGGACTCCTTAGGCAATGCCGTCGCCGCGTCATTCCTTTGGCACTCAGTGAAGGAAGTCGTCCGCGCCGCCCACCCCCCGACGACGGCACCGGCGGCCCAGCGCGAGCAACGAAGCCGTGACCTCCCGCCGCCTATCCAGCTTCGAATTCGAGCCGACCGTTGCCCGTTTACGTTGCCCGTACGGGGCGGGTTACTTGCGGTCGTACGTTGAAGCGCGGAATACATGCGCTTCGCAGGCATTTTGCCGATGGGCGGTACTGGGCTCGAACCAGTGACCTCCTGCTTGTAAGGCAGGCGCTCTACCAGCTGAGCTAACCGCCCGTGGACGCCCGATGGTATCGGTGGCGCCCGGACAAACCGGCGCCAGGTTGGTTTCTAACCATCCAACCAGGGCTCGCTTGGCAGGCCGGCGTACCGCTGCCTAAATTGGCAGGAGGGTCGGTATCCGTCGGACCAAGTGTTGCTGTAGGCGAGATCTGGCGCGCAAAGTGCCCTTAGTGAGCCGGGAGATGCCCTCCTCACGCATCGCTCTCCGAACGAGGTTCGACGGAGTGCTGGTCCGCAGTTCTAGGGAGCAGACTCGATGAGATCGCAGGAAGACATCATGGACAGCATTGACTACGAGGAGCACCCGGGTGGCTCGGCGGTCACCGACCGGAGCCCGATGCTGGAGATCTCCAATGCGATGGTGCGTCTCTACAAGGAGGCGTTCGGCCGGGGACCTACCAAGGCGCGCGCCCAGTTCGCTGGGCAGGACACGCTGGTGGTGATCCTGGAGAACAGCCTCACGGTGGCCGAGCGCAACCTGGTTGCGATGGGCGAGCATCAGCGGCTGCGCGAGGCGCGGCTCTTCTTCCAGTACGCGCTGGAGGAACAGTTCCGCGCGATCGTCGAGC
>Ga0335075_10003487_pt1 | contig 24957 bp, 19 predicted proteins | sample Lox_Sample_24_FD_206723 | JGI IMG/M metagenome (GOLD analysis project Ga0335075, IMG submission 206723) | Soil microbial communities from Loxahatchee National Wildlife Refuge, Florida, United States - Lox_Sample_2.4 | ecosystem: Environmental > Terrestrial > Soil > Wetlands | place: USA...
CCGTTGTCAAGACCAGGATTCAGAGCATAGAATGTAGTTGAAGAGAGGCCAGCTGCAGTCCAAATTGAATAGCAAGTGTCGCCCGACTGGACACTGTAAGTTTCAGTGCAAGATACGCACGTGGTGGGCGTCGCCGTTGCCGAGGTGGTCGTAGTCGCCGAAGTGATTGAACAAACAGCCGTGGTAGAACTTGCTCTTGCTAGACAGAGGACTTGTCCTATTTGGAGGAACGGACAGTTTAGTCCATTGTTAAGAGATGGATTCAGAGCATAGAATGTAGTTGAACTAAGGCCGGCATTCGTCCAAATTCCAGAGCAGGTGTCACCAGAGACGACGGTGTAAGGGTCGGTGCAACATGTCGTCGCCGTCGCTGTTGGAGAGACTGTCGAATAGGTAGGCGTACTGGTTGGGCATTTCCCCAGCTTCGGATCATACGAATCCAGGGTCAGAAGGTCTTTGATAATATTCTGGTAATTTACCCCGGCTATAGTATTGTTGTAAGCATAGATCCCTTCCCAAATCATCGCACCGCCAAAGCTTGGATAGCAGAAGTAATTTTCAAGGAAATGTGTGGCCTCGGTGACGTTTAAGTATTCTCCAGCATTTGCAGCGGCGGGTGCTCCAGGAAGACCGAAGTAAATTTTGGCATTTTCGCTTGCTCCTCCTTCCAAGAAGTTCAGAAGTTGAGTGAACTCATAATCAAACTCGCTTGGGTTTTCTGGCACAGACGGATAATTAGGATTTGCTTCGATCCAGTTACGTGCAGAACATGCATCCGTGTTGTAATACTGAACGAAGAGGATATCGAAAGGAACCGCAGTAATCATTTCACCCATATGAGCGTCCGGAACAACACATTGAGGAGCACCCGTGATTAGGTATTTCTTCGCACCCGGGCCAGTAGGGAAGTAGCTTATAAGTCGCGTGATCATTAAGATATAGTATTGTTGTTCGTCTGAAAAAAAATAAACTTGTTAGCATTCAGCAGTTAGTTAAAAGCTGTATTCTTACTTGGCTGGATAACCTCAATATCAAAATCAAAGCCGTCAACTTCGTGAGATCCTGTTGTAGCATCGTCAAATGGGCGGGGCCAAATGTTGGGAGTCTGTAATGGTCCAAAGGCACCCCACAAGAAGTCCGCCATATATTCCGCATCAGAGGTGCTGGTGAGTTGATAATCTGTCGTGCCGGGCGCACCTCCCAACGACAACAAGACCAACTTGCCTTGCTGTTGGCAATACCCAATACCGTCCACCAGGGTGGGACAGTCGTTTTTTAAATCATTCAACGCAGAGTTATTGACGCCATCGTACCCAGGCCCAGCGAAATTGGTGCCAGTACAGGAACTTGCGAAATTTGTGCCCGGATAACCATTGCCTTGAGCTGGGTAGATGTCCATGAATCCTAATGGGACAATGTCCACATTGCTATTCGTGCAGAACTCCTTCAATCCAAGATTAACTTCGTTAGGTCCTTGGCCCTATCATTTCAATTAGTAAGGACATGCCATAGGACTTCCAATTGCCATACATAGTAAATGGCAACGTTTGTCTTCGCATTTATATCGAAGGTGTAGGCGGACGCGATCAAAGACAACACAGCGGTTGCATGAGCTAAGCTTGAGGAAAACATTATGAGTAAAAATGGATTAAGGAGCGGGAAATTTAGTAAAAGATCGTTGGAAGGCCGAGGCCTGTAAAGAGCGTGATGAAGACTTGATCGTCAACGAAAGGACGCAAACAAAAGTTTGCACAACGCAGAGAAATCACCGTTGGAGGAGGAGAGGATGAGGTTGCGGTAAGGTGGGAAAGAAAGAAGAGAGCAAGATTAAGAGAGACGTTAGGAAAAGCCATCGTGATCGGGGGAGCAGGGCTTAGCAAGAGGGCCATTGCTTGCAAGGGTGGAGGGAGATTCGCTGCATGTGGGTGCGTGACTACCACGAAGTAGCAATAACGCTTACACCATGAACTTACCCACTGACGTGAAATGCCTGTCCACAGCTGCCTGCCTGATAGGCCTCGGTAGCGCGGAAGAGATCTGAATTGGCCGAAAGGGCTGCAGAAAGGGAGGCACTGTCGCCAAAAGAGGGATGGATTGACTCCTTGAAATGGTCAAAGCTCGACGCGGGTATTCCCCACGAAAAGTACGGCAAAATCAGCGTAATGCTTTTGTTTGAGTGCTAGGTTATTGAGCAACATGAAGAAATACAACCAAGCGCCCGCCGATCCTCGACGCAATGAGGTAGCAGCAATTCATTCACGGCTGGAGGATCGCGACCATCTCGCATGAGAGCATCTTGGCGATGTGTGTACTGGTGGAGTACAGTAGTTCGGGCCCATTAAAGACACCCTTGAGTCGTTGACGAGATTGATGGTTTCGCTAATCCTCGTGTTGGTTCCTGACTAGTCCTCTTCGAGCTCCTCTTTCCTGTTCCATCTAGAAATCCCGGTGTCCCATCACCAATCAAACGGTAAAGGAAGGCCCAACCGTGAAGGCTAAGGTAGCGCTCAGGGTCGCTTTTATTGACCAGGGATGAACTCCCGTTTTAGTCTTGCTTATTTTTCCTATGTAAAATGCCTCGTTATCCGAGATTAAAGTATCTACTTCGTAAACTTATTTTGGTTCTGACATCAAGCCTATCCTGATTTATGCATTTCGCTCCTTCGCATGCTTTCAGCCTCTTAGCTTCCTATTGTTTCATCATCGCAGCCCGCATGTCAGATTCATCTCCACGCGTGAGAATGGACACTGAAGATGCATCTTCAAGCCTCAATCAAGTATACATATCGTACATATTTAATATAGATAAACGTCAACTCCTCTACTAACATTAAGGGTACCCCTCAAAACCTCATCATTTCCCCCCCACCTCTTTACCGTGTCTTGGGGTTCCTTTTTTCAGCCAGCCCCATGATCGCTCCTAGAGTCAGAATATTTGCAGTATACGCAATACGAAACCAACTGACTGTTGTCGTTATAATTCTTTGTGTTGCCCATTTAGTTAAGGGGTAACAATATTACTCCCCTCAGACATAGAGACCTCAAACGAATGCCCATCCTAACGTGATGTGTCAGTTCAGTCTATCCATGGACTCACATATTGAATACACAACGCCTCCCTCCCGAACCACGTAAATCAACGCGTGTGTCATGACGTGTTCAATATCCAGTGAATCAGAACTTCTCCATGAAGTTCTTTCTTACTGTCCACATCCTGGCCCGTTTTCCAAAAATATACAAAGGAATTGATAGCAGCATGAATGCCAATTGGATACCTCCAAGGGTAACAAACACATTCTTCGATCCGTCGGCAGCTAGCCATGTATTGAAAAATAAGCTGAACACCAACCCATGAAAGATGTTCTTGCTGAAATTGAGAGTGACTAGTGCTTCCCCGGCGTACATTCGATAGCTGTCAACGCAAAAGGTGATTGCGGTGGTGGATCCAAGCGAGCAACCAAAAGAGATAATACCAAAGAAGATTGTTGGAATAATCCAGGCGTCGTGGACTTGCGCAGACCACCCGAAACCCATCAAACCTATGACGGTTGCAATTGTAATCGGTACAGCCATGACAAGGCGAAATTCCGGTTCATACAAGCCACCATTGCGTCTCGACATTGCTCTAACAATAATATCTGAAACTTTGCCCGCTACGGCAGTCCCAAGGATGCCGCCAATGAAAGGGGAAAGATATACCAAACCAGTTGACAGGGCCGAAAAGTTGTAAGTTGATTGGCTGCGATAGATTTCCGCCACTGACTCGGACAAAACAATGAGCCAGCCAACAGAACAGGAATACACAACCGCGGACCATAGCACAGAGGGATATGCAAAAAGAATGAATGGTCGAACGGCAACACGGAACCAGTTGTCGTGGTGAAGGCGGCCGTTCCACGGTTTCAATTGTTGGACAAAGGACAATCGAGGTTGATCCTTTAGGAAGGTGGTGTAACGTTTTGGTCCTGGTGGCCTTTCAGCATTTGGCGAATTAGATTCAAGGTGCTGCGATTGAAGTTCGTCATCAACTTCGACTTTCTGGGTTTCGGCTCCGAAGTAAGAGCTTGTATTTGCCTTTTGCATTTGCTCATATGATGGGGAGTTAAAGGTGTGTAACCCAGGGGTTGAAGGGACAAGTCTGGCCGCCGCAGGTTTGCCTCCAAGCTCTTCGAAAGCAGAGAGCTTCTTTATGACATCCACATATGGCACACTGGCGCTTGACTCCTCGTCCAGATTCAGAGGACTTGAAGTGCGACCCGAATTGTCTTCAGCACGCTCAGCTGATATATCTTGATCAGTCATACCATCTAATTTCCTTCCGAGATCTTTGGCCTTAAATCCCACATGAAGGGATCCTGACGGCCGTCTGAGACTGTCACTCTTCATCAAAGATGTCATGGCCGCAGGGGAGGTCGTTACTGGTCGTAAATCTGTGTCATTGGTGATTGCGTCGCCTGCACGAGCAAGAGGGTGGCTCTGTACATGTGATAGCTTCCTCAGTCCAAACAGGCTCGGTCTATCTTGTGAACCTTTACGGTGTTTTGGTCGTGGTGTACGATCCCAGAAGGTTTCGGGAACGAAAAGAAATAATAAAATCCAACAGAAACCAACAACGATGGCGACGATCCTAATTAAATTAGTCAAATTTATCTCTATAGCGAGTAATTTACGTACCAAAATACCCATCGCCAACCCAAGGACTGTATAATAACTGCGCTGACTAGAGGAATCAAATTCTTGCCGCCAAGTAAAAGGAGAGTGTATATTCCAATGCGATAGGCCCGTTCATGAAGGAAGAAAATCTCCGCAATTGTTGCTGAAGGCAAGCATTCCACTGGACTGACCGACATCCCTTGAACAATCCTGGCGAGTAACAATGAAATATAGCTGGGCGAAGCAGCGCACCATACAGAGGTGGCAATAAAGAGAATGGCACCGACAAGGTAAACAGGACGTTTGCCGTAAAGTATAGCTGTAGGTGATGCAATAACTGAGCCAATACCAAGTCCCATCATGTAAAGCCCAGTCGTAAGGGCGACTTGAGGAACAGTGACATTATATGTCTGCGCAACGTTGGTGAACCCAGCAGCAAGAATTGGAGTCATACCACCTCCGACCATGCAATAAAAGCCTAGAGACAATAGAGCACTATCTCTGCGCCACGCAGGCCAGTTCAATGGATCATTATGTGAATCATCGGGTTGAGGTTCAAGTATAATTGACCCATCCTTTGTCTTTTTCTTGTCTTCAATTGTATGAGAATGCCTCCGAGATATTAAAGTTGGATATGGGGAAGGTAAAGATGAACTTGAAGTTCGAGCTGGAGCGTTCCGGAGACCGAGTGGCTCATTGCGTTGGCCTGTAAGAAGCAGAACAGATCCTTTGGGACGATTAGCAGTGTTTCCGAAGGGCTAGAATAGAAGCCATCAGGCTGCTAGATGGAGGGCCAGCGGAGAGAGTGCATACCGGGAACCTCATTAGTCTTCCGATCATTCAGGATGCCCATACTCCATTTTGTGGGCCGGCCTTCCTCTTTCTCAGGTTCATCTGTAGTAGTATCATTCGCAGCCGAGTCTCGTCCAAAGAATGATCTCCACCGCCCCCCCGAGGGCTCTGGTAGTAGATCCTTCTCCGTACCCGGGGTGTCTGTCATTGTAGCTAATCGCCGAGATACACAGAATGGAGGAACTTGGACCTAATCATACAGTCCGAATGAACCGGGTAAAAGTATATCTGACCGTTGAAATAGCAAGAGGCTGTAAAATGCGCAGAGGCAGTCTTGCGCGTGTGGTATACTACTAGGGCAAACAGTGACTAGTGGCAGAGCTAATAGATATTAGGACGTGTCGAGTTCTTAGGATAGAAGATGTTCTAAGGCGGTGGATGAGTGATCACAATGGATGTTGAGACTTGGCTAGCCCACACATCGTAGCGGTAAGCCTGGACAGTAAGTCTTAAACGCCTGAATAAGGAAAGAAACCTGCAGGTCAGCAGAGCCAACCTTGTGACTTTGCGAGAAGTTAAAGAGGAGAACAGAGGGCGGTGAGGTCTTACTCAAGAACAGATTAAGTATCTCGAATGACGAATGCCAATGTCGGCCGCATTACACCGAAGCAACCCCTGTCGTCCCAAAATGGTGGGAGATAACGCTGCTGTGAGATAAGAAGGGCAAAAGACTGAGAGCAGATATATGAGCAGCATAGAAACGTTCATACTTCTAGATATATTTAATGCTGCAGTCTGACGAGAGCTTGTGATATTCTTCGCGCTTCGTATTATTCATGAGCCATGCATCATCTGACAGCCACGCATGCAAGACATGCAGAAAGCCCTGTCAACATTCATTATTATTCGGGCGAACCACGTCTGTGGCGTCCAAATGTGAAGTAGCAATTCCGACACAAAGGCTGCGTCGACCTGCAATTGACCTATCCACTTTGTACAGCCTGCAGAGATATGGCCGGCAGATCACGCATTCTGCAAGCATCAATATATATTCCTGCGAACAGTAGGCGAGCGTCCTGGCTTGGGAGCACCAAGAATTGCTTGAAAGAGCGCCAAATCATATTATCTCTAAATCTCGCAGACCAATATGGGACGAGTAGGCCCGCATCATATTGTCCATTCTCCTCGACAGCAAATAAAAGAGGCAAAAACCGCATCTACACGCCGTAAGCTGGACCCACATTCCCTTAAGCCCAATTCCCCTTTATCAATATCGCATTGCTAACGTCTCTGTCCATGCCAGTATTCGTCGCCCCGATGAGTTGTCCACTTACATCCTCTCTTCTACCTCGTCTCGAACGCCACTCATAACACTCTGGACGGCCTCATGGTGTCCCTCATGCCGCATAGTATCGCCCCTACTAAACTCGCTCATATCTTTGGGTGTTGGAGAAGCTGAAGGAGGCGTTGCTTACTGCGAAGTCGAATTCGACTCCTCGGAGATCATGGACTCAGACTTCGGGATGCAGTATATGATCACAAGCATGCCAACGCTCTTAACTTTCGATAGGGGAGAAGTTATGGAGCAGAGCAGGATAATGGATGTGTCGAAGATGAAGGACAAGGAATGGTTAAAGGAGTGGATCCAAAGAGAGGCGAGGAGGAGGGTTGAAGAGACTGGTGGTGGAGGAGGTGGAGGGGTAGGAAGCGGCATTTTTGGAGGTTTGTTCGGTGATAGACGGTAATATATCTAATTGAATCACAAACCGCGCCTCTCCTTGGACCTAACCATGGTACTGTGATCTCAAAAATACTCATAGCCATAATCTCTCGACCTAACCAGACTCCATGCTACAAACAATTTTGACACAGCCTAGAATCCATCTCTCTTTCCACAGTCTTGCCTGATGTCATTCATTAAATATGCATTATTCATTGCACAGCGCCATCATAGTAGAAGACTTCTTCAAGTCCCTTCCACCAGCTCGGCTCTCCTGCCTCTGAGCTCACCGCGCCAGGCACCATACTTTCCTGATACCCATCCGTCATACGCCACCATTCACGGACTTTTGGATTCTCACGCATCTTCTCCATATCCCCTTCCCAATTATAGCCCACATACTTGAAGGACGCGAAGAGAATGCCCGTTGCCTCGTCATGAAATATTGAGTCTGGAAAATTATCTGATGTTAGAAAATAGCTGACTGAAGGCTGCACATAACCAGCAGCAGAGAAAGTGTGTGTAATAAGGGCAGATGATGAATGAGATACGCACAATCCTCGATTTTGCAATCCCTGATCTGTTTCAATACCTCTGGCCACACCTTCGCATGGCATTCTTTGTACTTGGCCACGAATTCAGGTTTTAGCTTTACAATCTGGGCAATGCGTCGTCCCTTATACTTTTCTCTTACGGACGGCGCGGTCGGAAAAGACGACGAGCCGTGGCGTGCATGAATTGGACTCGTTGGAGAGGTCGGGTTGGATGTAGCGGGTGACCAAAGAGCCATTTCGCAGGAACTGAGTGGTTTTCAGTCGTCAATTAAGAGTTGTGTTGACACGACAGCTCTGCTGGAGCTCGTGGTGGGGTAAATTGGCGGGGTTTGTCTCCACAGAACGACAAACACAGGGTGGCAAGAATAAAGTATATAGAGATTGATGCGATGACAGTATTAATCCAGCGGGACAGGTGGGAATTGAATAAAGAGAGTGACCGACTTCGGGGTTAGAGAGGTGTCAAGATTACCAATGGAATTGTCACGATGCTTGATTTTTATCGTGCATGGAATGTGACCTGCACTTCTGGCGCGCTCCAACACCTTAGCGGGATCTCCGATTTTGCTTTTGTGGACAAGTCCACGGATAAATTTTATAGGTAGGTAGCCTGTAAAAGGAAGGCCGATAAGGAGTAATTTTCAGGACTAGCCGTAGGGAATATGCAACCAGCAATGCTTTTGTGTTACAAAGTCTGTTTGCATATGTTGTGTATTCCGGAGAGATCTAAATTTCCGTATTTTGAGAGCTTCGTGCCGAGATATGGTTACCAATATTGCACTAGACCACGCAGTCTAATCCACTACTATTGGATTATTATTTGCAAGTACATTGGTATCTCAGCATTGACCTGGCAGATCTCAATTTCTTTTCATTCATTAAAAGGGAATGACGAATCAGCCATCTACTTTATTGAGCGTAGACTGCTGCTGTCTAATCCGAACCCGAGATTGTCTCTCCCCCATTTGCACGAGTTAGAACATCGATTTACCGTTTCCTGGTACGAGATAAAGGGCATGGTCGTCTTCTTCAAAATGAATAAGGCTCTGATGATACTCGCACAGATGTATTTCGATAGGTGAAAAAAGAAGAGCTTCTCTAATGCCCCAAAAACCCCCAGAGGAATTAGAGAGTCCAGTGATGCATAAGAGGCCATTAGATCACCGAGCTTGGCTGCAAGCGACATGGGAAATATGCCAATCATAGTGCCAGATGCATCCCGGCTATCAAGAAAAGGATTGCCATTGAGATTAGCTTGGCTATGTGCCTCGACATTAAGATAGGTCTCAGAGCCAGTAACAGGGAGGCAGTGAAATTTCCACCTCACGAATGGGAAAGCAAGAGGCAGTAAGGAAAGATTCAAGGCGACGAAATACCGTGATAGAGATGTCTGCTATGATCAAGACAATTTCACGAAGGCATCAATGTGCCAAATAACGAAAAGCGTGAAATTTGCCTATGCATTAATAAATGAGAGGCCGACACATCGAAGGCATGAAATTTAAGAACACACAATTAAATTGCTCTCATTGTTCTCATTTGAACACATGATATAATTTCGACAATCAAGAAGGCGTTGTGTGCAACGCTGAGTCTGCCCTCTCTGAAATAGACCGTAGAGAGGATATACCGTCGAACAGAAATGATCCGCGGAACTACTTCACGACGTGTCAGATAGACTTCACCTTGAAATATGTATAACGAGACTTCATCGATTTTGCAGTCATCATGACCACAACGTCCTGGCCATGTATATGCCAAGTGAGATGTCTGATTCGCTTGTTGCTGCCGGGCCGCTAAGCCGAGAATGGCTTGGCAAAATCAGACTTTCGCGGGTTTGATGCCCTAGAAATTCCCACGCTAGCGAAGAACTTGCGAATCAGCCTCATCTGGAAATTCAGGAACTCAACAACAAAATCGACAATCGACGGGCGACGAGGTATTTATTAATCCAAACCTGCTACTGAATATATGATTGATTTCAAGCTGACCCAGTGCCGCCTAGTTCCTAGTTCAAGATGAGTACGTTCCAAGGGGACCGAGGATAGTGAAGATGGAGACGCAGGACTGACAACATAATAGCGAAGGGAACTTCCAGCTTCGGAAAGCGCCATAACAAGACGCACACATTGTGCAGACGCTGCGGTCAGTAGAAGAAATTTGGAGTCGAGGAGATGGCGGCAGGCCTAATTGGCTTGTTTGTGTAGGTTTGGCTGACAGTCTGGACTATACAGGTCGCCGATCTCTTCACATTCAAAAGCACACCTGCTCATCATGCGGATATCCTGCTGCTAAGATCCGGCAATGTACGTCTTAAAATCGCTCTGGGGGTTCGGGGACGAGGTTTCCTGAAGGAAACTCGCAGCTCGTACTAACATTCCTTGACAGACAACTGGGGCGAGAAGGCTAAGCGGAGGAAGACAACTGGCACCGGCCGTATGCGCTACATGAAGAGCGTCCCGAGAATGTTCAAGAATGGCTTCCAGACCGGTGCACCAAAGGGTGCGAGAGGACCTTCCACAAAGTCGGAGTAAAGGGAACAGTGCTATGGAGCGGAGGGGAGTGATTTGGGTCTTATAGCTGGTCGATTGCATTTGTGCTCTTAAGGGCTACGAGTTTACTGGCAATGGCATCAATTGAAATGACGGAAGTGTCTCACAATTCTGAATTACATTGTGATATGCTGGTCCTGGATGGGGCTTTTCCCGAACGGAACATTTATTGGACGTCCTTGGTTCCTTACGGTTCCAAACTATGGCAGGCTGGATGTGGATGTGGTACACACCACGTTCAAAATTGGCCTGGGTTTCGAGATCAGTCCCCGACCGGTTATGCCCTTGCTCAAGTCTACTGCAAGCTCCCTCACTGGCCTCTTTCAAATACTCTTACATTGCCATCTCCTCCCACGAAGTACAACAGCTCCTTCGACTCCATCTGCATGTCCCATTTGGCGGCTTCCGCAGCCCCTACACCAATCCTTATAACACCACTAACATCCCTCGCCGTCCCTGTATCCAGTAATCTCAAGCTCATAGTAAGGTGTGCTTGGTGTGCGAAATTAAGTAGAAACGCTGCATGATTGATCTCGAGCGGCGTCTGCTGTCTCAACACCAAAGGAGAGTCATTAGAGATGGTGAGAATTGTTGCATGGACATGCTATTGATAACGCCAAGTCAGATTTTGATCCCACAACCAGACCATATCATGGCGTTCAACAGTGTCTTACCTCTCGCAAGTCCATAAGCGTATCCCCCAGTCCTACAGAGCTGGCATTCATCCCTGCACTCGCAAGCAAAAAGTCCATTGCATCGACAATCAACAAAACCTTCCCGCCTAGCCCTCCACCTGTATTTTGCAACGAGTGCACCGCACCCAAAATATCCTGATAAACCCTTGCCGGCTCAGCACTTCTGAGTATTACTTCCCTATCATTCCCAGCTCCGGCCCCCGGCAAAAAGAGTCCACTCAACCCATCCACAAACGCAAATCTCTTCTGCGTCGCAAGCTTTGAGAGATCCAGACCCTACCACATACATAGTCGTAAGCCTCAACGTTCTCGAGCCAAAATCTCCAGAACGGTTGCCCGAGACTTACCAACCGCCGAGCCCCCTCCCGCCAAAAGCCTAAATCCCTCAAGAAACTAACCAGCACCACAGCCGCCCCATCTCCTTTGTCACCCCCACTTCCAATCCCCTCCATATCCGCATTCCCAATCTCGCCATCCATCTCCAAATCTAGCGTTCTACCACCAGTATGCGCAGCAGGCACCAAAGTACTATACAAATACCGCAAAACAAGCCAATTCGTGCTCGCTCCGAGGACGCTCGTGAGGACGATGAGGGAGGTTTCAGGGGGGAGGGCGAGATAGGACTCGAGGAGGGGTGGGACGCGGAACGTCATTGCTGCTACAGCGTATGGGGTGAGAGAATGAAAGAGGATGTGAATTGCTTAGAAAGAGCTTGGTGTTGGAGGAGCTCAAAAAGTTCTGCCGGTTGGCACCGCTTTTGGGGCGTTCAGAAAAGCGTGTCTCGAGGGCACGTGGGATATTTTATGATAGGGTGAAGATGATCATTTAAGAATCCTGCATTGGTACGATATGTGAGCACAAGATTATATTTCGTACAAATCTCAAATCGCATTATATTCCTAGTTTACAGTACTCGAGCCAATCCCTTTGCTGCTCGTCGATTTCCCTTAGAGGTTAAATGGAATTATGTATTTTTTAAGCTGTCGCCTCGTTGCCCTCACTCGCCGGTTTTGCCAGACTCTGCTTTGCTTTTTCAACGCTCTCTTCCTTTTTCTCGTCTGCTGTTACGTCACGTTGTGATGCAGGGCTGTCCTTTGCTGCGGGTTTGGAGGCACCAACAGTCTCCTGGTCAACGTTGTCGACATCAGGATGAGGAGGAGCCACGCCGGCATTGTCCGGTTGTATTTCATTGCCAGCTGCATCCACCAAACGTGTGCGCGTCTCATATCGGGTCTTGAAGCTGACTTTTCCTTCTAAAGCCTTGACTTGCTCTGGATCAAGCAGGTTACCATCCTGATCCCTGTACTCGACCTTTTCTTCCTTTGAAACTATACTATGTCCTGGAGGGAGAGGAGGTGCAGAATGGAAAGCTGGAGCATCGGACATTGGTGGCGGTGGTTCCTGTGCAATAGGCATCTGCCCGCCAGCAGCTGGTGGAGCAGGAGCAGACGTGGCTTTCGCATTCGCTATGATCGGTTGAGTTGAGTATTGGGACAACTAAGACAGGTCAGTAATGAAGCGAGAAATTGAGTTGAACTAAGCGGAGGCGGATCTGTAAGACGAGACCACTTACATCTGTATGGAAAGTGTTGCAGTCCCAATCCCATGTCTCGAATAGCTTGACCTTCTTGCAGGCAGACTGTGTCCAAGGATTTCCATAAGCTAGAGGTGAGTAAAGGCCGAAAACCACGATGCTAAGTCCCAAGAAAACGACAGCGCCAAGCTTGCCAATAAGAGGACGCTCACGCAATCCAATGCCACCAATGCGGCTAGTAACGTAGTCGTAGGTTTGGCAAAGTGCCATTATGGCGAAGTAGAGAGCCGGGAAATAGTGGTGCAAGAAAAGCTGGCGCTGCATCAAGTAGAATGGGAAGTAGTGGAAAGCCCAACCCAGGACGGAGGTACCAATTTCGTAATCGAAGCGCTTGAAGGTTGTATTGCTATAGTCCTTAAATCCTCGTTGCCATCGCAGAACGGCAATTCCTTTGAACAACACATAAACTGCAACAGCCAAGGAAGATGACCACCAGATAAGGGGATTTCCAATCAAGTAGATTTGACGGTGGTCTTTGCCCCAGAAGTTAATACCGCGCTTCAATATAGGCCAAGAGGGAGGACGCGAATCCCATGCATGAGACTCGACGAGGCCAGCGTTCGTCTGCCACATAACCTTTTGCAATTCCCAGAACTTGCCAAGGAAGCCAGGATTCCTGTAATTGACCTTTTCGGCATCCGGTCCGAGCATTGAATGCTCATTCTGCTCTATGTACCAAACGCTGTTTGGGAGAGTGCCCCCTTTAGCACAAGTGACTTCTTGCTGCTCAGAAGCCCATTCAGGCAACTTGACCTTGTGCGAAAATAGTACGCAGCCCGTCATGATATGTATCAGCTTGAATTTTGTCTGAATGGTTCTAAGTCGGTTTTTGGCCTCCTCGCCGTCTGACATACTTTTGATGATTTCAACACGGAAAAAGTCGTTGGCGTCGCCTTCGAAGCCTTCGTAACCATAAGCAGAAACTTCGTTTTGCCAATCCGCCTCAGTAACTGGTGGACGAACATCGTGGGAATGGAGACGTCTCTTCGTGGGCAGGTGAAATAATTTGATGGTATCGCCGTTCTTGATGAAATTGGGTGGGTTGAGGCTGTCCCACGCATCGGAACCATTAATAGGCTCGCCGTTTACATCTAGAGGTTGAGTTTGATTCTCGATAAGCCAGATATTGTTCTCATCTTTGTGGGGGTAGAGGGTGATTTGCTGTTGCTTGCTTCCACCCGGATACATTAGATTGTGGGAATGAAGGTAGCCCCCTTGAGTATTATGGTGCCTGATGGTAACTCTGCTTCCAAAAGCGACATCAACTGGCACATCTTGCATGGACTTCGAGTTTAGAGTAGCCTGGAATTCGGAACTCATAAATCCATCGCCATCACCGGGGTTCACTAGGCAAACAAAATGAATCGCAAACATCGCCATGTAAAATGCAACCGGGATCATGATCAAGCAGAATATTCGCGCAAGAAGATGCTTCGCATACAGCCGCTATATGGCGGTCAGCAAGGCTCCGAAATCCCAAGAGATTGACTTACAGGCGTGACCGTTTTTGTATCGCCAAGTAAAATCCATAATTGTACCACCGTCAAGCTCCCAACCCATGCAATTGTGAAAAGACCAACCCATTTGACGCTGACAGTTGCGCCTAAGCCTAGGCCAGTCATGGCAAGCCAGAACCACCAACTCGGCTGGAAAGCCTTCGAGGGACCTTGCTCATGCTGATTCGTGAAAGACGTGAAGGCCAACGCAGTGAAACCGGTCATGATCATTAAAGGTGAGTCGAGAAGAATCAGTCGTGCCTGGGTAAGCAACCCATTTTCTAGTTCAGATTAGTATAAGATTTGGTAGATGCACAAGACGTATATACCGAAAATAATGAAGCCAGCACCCATTGCAGCTGTCATAGTGCGACATCCAAGGGTTTTTAGGGTCAGGAACATTGTAGGAACCAATAGAATGCCGCATATGGCTGGTAACATTCGCATGGCTACATACGGTACACCTGGCTCCAGATAATCCTTTCCAATGTCCTTGAAGTCGAATTCACCATCGAAACCGGCTAGCCAGCCAGCCAGCGTAAGGAGTAATTTTGCGAGAGGAGGATGGACATCCATGAAGAATTTGCCCTTGATATATTTCGATGCAAATCCACCGAAGCTACAGGAGGTCCCATTAGCAGGATTTTGGCACAAGGCTGATGCGCGCGACTTACTGGACTTCGTCAAATACGACACTGCTAGGTTGATATATCCTGAAAACTCTTACAACTGCAGCAACGACTGTAAGGACAAGCATGATTTGGTAGTCAGAAATCGGTAAGAGAAACACATCGTGATCTTGAACACCGTCTGAAGTATAATCTACAGATTTCACAGGCCCTCCGCGAGTGACGCTGCCCGTAGGTTGACTTGATCCATCAGTATACACCTTGGCACCTGCGCTCTGATTCTTCGGTTTCGCCATGGCCGCTTTGGATCGAATTGACCTTCTTCCAGGATGGTGGGCTGAGAAATGTTGGGAAAGCTCAAGAAGACCTGCGCGGCCCCTTAAGCTGAAATTTGGCGATTCAGCTCAGAATTTTAAAGAAAGTAGAGAAGAGATGATATAAAATTAAAAATCTGTATCAAAGTGAGAACTGTCCCGAAGGGCGGTGTTAAGGAGGATATTGACGCTCTCCTTGTGAAGAAAGGCTTAAGGAGCGCTCCTTCGTTCATGAGGCCACATAATTTCTAGAGCTGAACACCAAAGCTCTGGCGCGGCGGACCCGCATACGAGACCGTGTCTATTCCTTCCAGCCGCTCACGTGCAATGGGCAATTCTATTCCACAGCTCTTTCACGCCGCAAGGAATGAAGCCTTCACTTGGTTATTTTCCGAAATAAACGATTTAGACTTCAATTGATTATGAGATCTTTTCATATTGCTGGACGCATTTTCATTGCTGCTCATTACCTTCAATTGTTGGTAAGAAGTAGCGGCGGACCTCAACAGGCGGAGCGGAGCGGAGCCTTGGAGTTCGCGATTAAAACCATGGGGTAGTATTTTGAAGGCAACCGAATCTCAACATCAACGACAGACATGGCCCCCTCCGCTACGAACGGAGACGCCTTAGCTGTCCTTGATGAAATCAAAGCGCCGACTGGTGTTGTTATACCACCGAAGGAAATCAAGGGTAAGATTTCCCCTTCTACTCTTGCAAGATAAGGAAATCGCTGATGAGAAATGAAGCTATTCTCGAGAAGACCGCTGGATACGTCGCGCGGAATGGCATAGTGTTCGAAGGTGCGTATTGATACAACCTAGAGGTAAAAAAAACAATGCGTGGCTAACATGGGTAGACCGTATTCGAGAGAAGGAGAAACACAACCCAAAGTTTTCGTTTCTAAGCAACAACGATTCATATAATGCCTATTATCTGTGGCGACTGAGCGAGATCAAAGAAGGCAGAGGAAATGCTGTAGCAGCCGGTCGAGCGGGGGAGGAAGCCGCAGATGCTGATAAGCCTAAGGGACCCCCTGAACCACCAGAGTTTCATTTCTCTGTTCGCATGCCCAACATCAATGCGCAAGATCTCGAGGTGGTACGATTGACGGCGCTCTTCGTAGCAAAGAATGGACGTCAGTTTATGACAACCCTGTCGCAGCGTGAAACCGGGAACTACCAGTTCGATTTCTTGAGGCCCAATCATAGTCTCCACAACTTCTTTCAACGTCTCATTGACCAGTATTCAAGTCTTCTGCGAGCGGGAGGAATTGATGGCGAGGGTGGTAAGTTACAACAAGAGAGAATACGGGAACTTGAGCACAATGTCAGGGACAAGTTTCACGTTTTGACGAGGGCAAAGCAAAGGGCAGAATGGTTCAAATATCAGGATGAACAAAAGCAGAAGAAAGAAGAGGAGGCTGAGAAAGAGAGGCTATCTTATGCCCAGATTGATTGGCATGACTTTGTTGTTGTTGAGACAGTCTTATTTACAGAAGCAGATGATCAAAACATCCTTCCGGCACCGACAGCTCTATCAGAGTTACAGTTTGCCTCCCTGGAACAAAAAGCGCAAATGTCCATTAATTCACATAATATGCGCATCGAAGAAGCATTCCCATCAGAAGAGGATAGTTATTACAGCTCTTACGCGCCTCAGCCAACTCAAATGCATCCTCCTCCAGTCCCAGCGCCACAGCCAGTCTACCAACCTCAACAGCCTTCTATCCGACCCAAGCCGACCGAAGAAGAGGAAGAGGAAGAGCAGCGTATTCGGGAGCGGGCAGAAGCACGTGCTCGTGCTCAGCAGGCCCAGGCCGAAGCAAAGGGGGGTGCTGCTCCAATGAAGATAAAAGAGAATTACGTTCCACGGGCTGCCGCAAAAGGGGCAAACAAACTGGGAGCTCAAATGGCGATCTGTCCTAACTGCAAGCAGCAGATTCCATACGACGAGCTGGACGCGCACATGCGAAGTAAGGGCTTCCCTTCATGCGCGAGTGCACGTACACATACTGACCATATCTAGTCGAGCTATTAGATCCGCGGTGGAAGGAACAGAAGGCCAAGGCTGAGTCCAGATATGCGACCACGAATCTTTGGAATAACGATGCTGCAAATAACTTGAAGAGGTTAGCAAGCCAGCGTAGCGATCTTTTTGACGGCGTGACAGGGCAGCCTATCTCGGATGAGGAAGCGGCACGCAGGAAAAAAGCTGCCACCAGCTACGACGGTAACCCTGAAAGTCTGGATTCTGCCCGGCTTACTCAGGTGCAGAACGTAAACGTGGAGGACCAGATACGAGCCATTCATGAGAAATTTGGGGATTCAAAAAAATAGTATGGATTGGGATCAAGGTAGCATTTCTGGGCGTTTGGATTGTCTGGCAAAGTGGTGTACAAGTACTATTGCTAGTCATAGCCTCATCTAAATGGCTAGAAAGGCAATATAATTCAAATTTTGCAGAAGGATGTGATCCGAATGGCTCTAAGCCTTCGATGGTTTAATGATTTCAGGTGTTATGATGTGAGCCAAAAAGAGCTGCGAGAATCGAGTAGGACAGGCCCAACTCACTTGCGCTGCATCAGGCTAGGAGGTCATTCTGGGAACGCTTGTAAGGGCCTGAAGAGAAGTGGAAGATCTTCCGCTTAGGCGTGACAAATACGGTTCCGGACAGAAATGGTAGTGCAAATGGGCAAAAGTGATTGGGTTTGTATCAAAAGAAAGTCAATTGACTGCTTACGAAGATATCTTCCACTTCGTATTCGTGCATTTGGAACATACCATAGGCCATCATGGTCGCCATTGGGATTCAGAACCATCTTGAGATGATTGAACTTTCATTCAATGATTTACTCAGTCCAGGCATCCTCGATGCTTACCCTCAGCTAGTACATGGCTTTTTCAAGATGCAACGCTAAAGCCTTTGACCGATCTTATTGCCCATGACAAGAGAACCCCATCAAACCCGTATAACCTTTCTTAAATGATAGTATCGTATGCTATTGGGACAACAGTTTCCAATGTACCCTCCTTCAGTGAAACGGTCCGCGCCTCGCGTGGCATGAGTGGTTGTCTCTTCAAGTGAACGTGTGTGCCCTCCTCCTTCGACTTTTTCTTAAGCTCCGCGTTGTTCTTGACCCGGCGAACGAATTCCTCTCTTGATCGTGATAGTGAAACGTGCTCGACTCGGAGGTTGACGCGCTTCTCGATGTACCGGTGCTTGACCTTCTTGTAGACGATGACGCCGACTGCGCTCCGAGTGACGTTATAGACGACACCAGTCTTGCCGTGGTAAACTTTATGGGGCATGCTGCTCGGAGTTAGGATTTGTCTCTCCCTTGTAGCGCCTCTGGTGGCTTTTCAAGAACGTACCCCTTCTGTACTGCACCATTCGCCTTGATGTCTACGATGTCACCAACTCTGCAACAACGATCAGTCTATAGACACTCTAATCCATTCGTTCGGTGATGCATACTTGTAATTCCTCAGGTATGTCGACAGCTTGATCATACCCTTCTTCTTGAAATCCCTTGAGAAGGCATACTGATTGTTGTTAGCTCTCGCTGCCATCGGATTCTGCAGCCCTCCATCGAGTATTGAAGGATCGCACGTACCCGAGTACCGGCTCTGAGACCAGCCGGATGACCCATCTTGACGGTTGTGAGACGGGTTAAAGGTAATCGTCGATGAGGTCGCTGATTCTGATGTTCCGGATCTCAGAAAATGAAGTTGTGTGCTTGAAACCCTATTCTCGTTTAGCGCCTTTCGCTTAGTTACTAGCGCATTTTGGCTCACACATTTACCAAATCGCGACAACCTTTGATTTTCATCATCACGATCTCGACGCCAGCTACGACAGCGCAATCATGGCACCGTAAGTCAAACCTGTATACCTGATAATATTTCAAAAATAAATTTGATCGCACTGTTCAATTCGGGGTTAAGCACATGGTCCTAACGATACGTTTACAGGCGCTCGTACTCGAAGACCTACAAGGTCCCCCGGCGCCGTATGTACATCTACTCACTTTCAGTCAAATAGATATGCTGACATGATACATAGCTTTCGAGAGTGCTCGATTGTATGTTATACCCGGCCACTGAGCATGAGCTTGTCTCTGTTCATGTCGTTTGTCCAAAAGCTGACCCTGGTTCAGGGACTCTGAGTTGAAGACTGTTGGCGAATACGGCCTGAGAAACAAGCGTGAGGTGTGGCGTGTGCTGCTCACCCTCTCTAAGATTCGTCGTGCTGCCCGGTATGCATAATTTCTTGCTGAAGACTGGCCCCACTAATGCCAATTTTTAGTCAACTTCTCACCCTTGACGAGAAGGACCCCAAGCGTCTTTTCGAAGGCAATGCCCTCATTCGGCGTCTCGTCCGTGTTGGTGTCCTCGACGAGTCCAGGATGAAGCTTGATTACGTGCTGGCTCTGAAGGTGGAAGATTTCTTGGAGCGCCGTCTGCAAACTTGCGTCTATAAGCTCGGTCTTGCCAAATCAATTCACCACGCTCGTGTCTTGATCCGCCAGCGACACATCCGTGTTGGCAAGCAAATTGTCAACGTTCCATCGTTCGTCGTCCGTCTCGATTCCCAGAAGCACATTGACTTTGCTCTTAGCTCGCCATTTGGTGGTGGGCGTCCCGGTCGTGTCCGGAGAAAGAAGGCAAAGGCTGCGGATAAGAAGGACGAAGATGGTGATGATGCTGAGGAGGATGAGGAGTAGATTCTCAATCATGATAAGATGGGATATTACCTCTGGCTCTTTGTCACTATCTGGAGCAATGTTCCCCGGATTTCGACGGTTGCATCAGCTAGAGGCGTTCAAAGTAGGCAGAAAACATTGAATTTGGTCCATTTGTCGCGTTATTCACATTGTGCCATGATAGATTGTTCAATAGCAGGTGTGGATTGCACGCCCACGCTATGTATATTTTGAAATACAACAAGTCCAGCCGGTAACACCTATTGCACAGGCTCATCCTTGCCCAGGAAAGCTGCCATAGGATCAATTGGCAGCCGTCCGTTTTCTTCGATATTCATCCAACTCCTCTTCCGAGATGCCGCCCTTCATTTCCTCCATTGTACGTTTTTTGGTTGGTGGTGGAGCCATTGACTCGGACCTAGTCCTAATTTCCATCTCTTTCCCTTCATCCCGTTGGGACTGCCATTCAATCCTCTTTTCTATTTTCTCATCCTCGAGAATCCCACCGGTGCGTAGTTGATCTGCTTCCTCGAACGCCTTCTTACCCTCTTCACCAGTACAATAGCTATTTTTGACCAGAGAGTGGCAGCAGGCATAGCCCCATTTAAAATTTGACCACCAACTACCCCATACTGATGTATGGTTATTAATATACACATCCTCTGCATATTTAGACTTAACCACAACTTTTGGTGCACCCTTTATCGCTCCCGACTCGTCGTACTCGACATACCTTTCTGACTCGGTGACAGCTGCATCACGAAGAAGCGCAGGTATTGATTGCTGCGTGCTGCCATATTTCTCTTCCAACATCTTCTTGTGCGCCAGTCGCTTCTTCTCCACTTCTTCTTTCTCCTTTCTTCGGTAGTATTCGCCAGACGTGGGGTTTGCTTGGAGATGTTGCTTTGTGTCACCCGCTTTTTCTTGTGATTCCCAAGCGTACCTCTGGGCCTTCTCGAACTCTGCAGCATCTCCAGATGCTCTCATGAAGCCTTCTTCCGCCACAAGGGCAGCTGCATTGTCTATTGTCGCTCCACTGTCAACCATAGATCTTGTTTTCGGATCATATTTCGCCGAATCGAGATCAAGGTTTAGTAAGTACTTTGCAGTATCTTCTCGTATTCGTAACTGTCTTGTGGCAGTACTTTGTTGTCTCCCCATATCTGACTCCTCTGCATATTTGGCTCCGTCGTCTGCAGCATCGTCGCCATCCTCAATGGCACCCTTCGCAGCAGCCTTTTTCTTTAACTCCTCGAGTTGCTCATACTCCTCTATGACAGCTTTATATTCCTTCGGGTCGTACCCATTCCAACGGTCCCTTTTGGCATCCCATCCAAGGCTAACATCCTGCACGACCTCATCTGCTTGAATGTCCTGGCCCGTCCACCTTGCGCCTTTGGCTCTCGGTCGACTTAAACACTCTTTGGTTTTATGTGTCATCGCGCCGCAGTTTTCGCATGCGCCTTTGCGGAACTTGGTAGCTGCAGGTCCAAGCTTCTTTCCTCTGTCGTACCATTTTGATTGGTCTGATTGGGCTTTCTGGAGGCGCTGATGCTCCAAGTAATCGTTCTGGTCGTCATCTTCGCCGATGTAGAAAGGCTTCTTGGAGATGAAAGACGGGATATACTCATTGGTTTCCTTCGACGCTGCTGAGGGTGCGTTCGGCTTACGAGGCTGCGCACCTGCTGGCGGCATATTGATCCGCAGTCGCTGATGCGTCCAGTTGTCACGAAGTGAGCTTGTGGGTTAAGGTTGAGGGTACAGTATTTTTGCCTCCTGCAAGAGAGCTTATCGATAACGATCACGTGACAATATTTATATCAATATCGACATTCGTCACGTCACAATGAAAGCAGTTCGTGGGATCATATCAGAGATTTGACATCATGTCATCTTATATCATTGACTACTTACGGCCGCCCGACTGACTCCTCCGCCATGGAGCTCTTCCGGGTGAGATTGAACTGCGTGGATCATTACCAGGCAACTCCAACGCCTTATGATCCACAATTAAGACGCGACTTTAGGCCATCACAAAGGCAGAATGAGCCCAGAGTACCAGTAATAAGAGTATTTGGTTCCACAGAAACAGGACAGAAGGTTTGCGCTCATATCCATGGCGCTTTCCCTTATTTATACATAGAGTATACCGGTTCTCTATTTCCTGACGAAGGTGAGCCTTCAACTATTTACGAGCTGTCTTTCCAAGCTTACTTTCAATCTCAGTTGGGGCGTTCATTCACCAGCTTCATCTTTCCATTGACTATGCTCTCGCGGTCAGCTACCGGCGAAACGCCTATGATGGGAGTAACCATTATGTCGCAAGAATCACTCTCATCAAAGGAGTTCCCTTTTATGGTTTTCACGTTGGATATAAGTATTTTCTGAAGATCTACATGCTGAATCCTTCAATCATTGCTCGGCTTTCGGATCTTCTACGACAAGGTGCTATCATGAAGAAGATATTCCAACCGTTTGAAGCGCATCTCCAATATATTCTTCAGTGGATGTGCGACTACAATCTTTATGGATGCGGGTACATGGATTGTCGAAAAGTATACTTTCGTGGTCCGGTCCCGAAGTATGAGGACATGGAGAATCTTTGTCATCTTTGGCACGACCGCTCCATACCTCCCGAGTTTATACTGGAAGAAGGCATGCTGCCAAGAGTCAGCCATTGCTCAATAGAGGTCGATGTCTGCGTCCAGGACATAGTAAACAGAGAGGAGATCAAGCCACGCATGTTACATCACGATTTTGTCGAACGTCTGAACCCAATGGCTCCAGATGAGAAGCTTGTGCACAGTATGGCAGGACTTTGGCGGGATGAAACCCGCCGCCGCAAGGCGAAAATGATAGATCCCGATCCGGGCAGCAGTCCGTTCCCGCCTGAAGTAATGATATCTATGTCTGCTGATCTAAGGAATTCTCAAAGAGGCGGCTGGATCCATGAGGAAGAGTATATGGAGAGAGTCTGTGGTATCATACTCGAGGAAGGAAGTGAGAATGAGAGAGCTGATGTCAACTTCGAAAACTTTGTGAAGCCTGCTCTGTTTGATGATTCCGTCAAAACAGCCTTAGAATCGGTTGAGGACTTATATCCCGAGAACCTTGGGCCTGCGCTTGGGCTAAAGCCTGAGAAAATCGAGTCAGACATCCAAAAGAACAGTGGAAGTCAAGATGTCGAGGTTGATATGAATTCCATCCTTTATTTGAGAAATGCCGATGACAGCGATGACTTTTTGTATGAATCAGAGGAGGACATGATACAAGAAATGGAAGCCGTCCATAAACGCAAAGGAGATCGCATGGAAGACAGCTACACGAAGCCATATGACGACTTTAAACATAATGACGACACCAACAAGAATTTGCAGGTCGCTGATCCTGTTGATCGAACAAGAGTAGAGCAGAATGAATACCATAAGGAGATGAGTGAAGCCTCGAGCTCAGAGACAAGTGAGAAGAGTACTCGATCTGCCCATGAATCCTCTAGGGGAGACGGTCTCTCCATGAAGTTCACGGATGGGATTATGGAGGCCGAAGATCTCTTGACTTCTCCGGTATCAAAACATGTTGGCATAAAGCGATCAAGATCAGAAGTCGCAGGCGAGTACGGGTATAATAAGCGTCAAAGAATTGATGACACAAATCATAGACAGGCCAGCACTAACTGGCCCAAGTTTGAAAACCATCATGAAAATGATGTTTTTCCGGAAGAGCCTAAGAAATTCATGGAGATGAATGACGGTATGGTTAACAATAGACATGAAAGAAGCCGCTCGACGGTTGTTGCACCCCTGACAGTGAATGGTTTTGCTCGTCCATCCACGGTGGCTACTTCGGGGAAGTGTTCGTCTCAAGAAGCATTTAAACTGCTTGGCTTTCCGGTTGTCAAAGACCCACAAGAGCCCAGCACGATGTTAAGGCTTAGCCAAGGCAACAATTCTCAGAAGAGCTCGGATGCTTCTCCTCAAAAGCATGCCTCTTTTGACTCTCCCGTAAAATCGTCTCGTCACTCAAGGAAGTCATCCTCATTACAGAGTTCCAGCCTGGAATCTGGTGCTTCTCACAGCGATAGCGTACTCTCCAAAGTTGTCGAGGGTATTATTCATCTATTCCCACACCCATCGAATTCGAGAATTTTTGCATTCAGCACTAGACCTCCACATGCCACGGACGTGATTTCCACCATGGAGCAATTTGACCTTCCACCCGTCATCTATCAAGATGCATATTACAGCAAAGAATCAGACGTGCCCGAACGTGCAAGGGAATATGCCGGAAGGGAATTCAAGCTTGAGAGCTTGACAGTGCCTTTTCTAGCCCACTTTGACGCGATCGGCTCGTCAGCAGCAACGTTTGGCGAGAAACCTGGAGTTGTGCTCGATAAAGCAAAGGACGAACTTGTGCATCAGAAAAGGCGTCGCGCCTGTAAGCTTCGAAGCTGGGAGATTGGAGAATCGCCACCAACCCTCGAAGAGGTTCTGGATTGGGCAGCTGTAGAGGATGCTCGTAGCACTGCACGCGCTGTCGAGCATGACGCTCAGTCTAAGTTCACAGAAAGCCCAAGTATGAAGAGCAAATTATCACAAATCGAAGGTCCAAGTCCAAGGAATAGGAGCAATATCAAGTATACGCAGCAGCAGAAGACTACCAGCGTCCAGCACGAAGCCCAATACATGAGCACAATGAGCGTCGAGATCCATGTCAATACCCGTGGGAACTTTGTGCCCAACCCTGAAGAGGACGAAGTCCAGTGTATCTTTTGGTGCCTGCAGTCTGATGAGGACGACTTTGACCGCAACGGCGAAGGAACTCGCGTAGGAATACTTGTTCTCTCAGAAGACGGAAGCATGGCCCGCAAAGTTGCCAACGAAGTGGCAGCTGAGATCTACGAGGAGATCTCAGAGCTAGACCTTATAATACGAATGGTTGAGATTGTCAGAATGCACGATCCTGATATTTTGACGGGCTACGAAGTCCATGCTGGGTCTTGGGGTTATCTCATTGAGCGTGCTCGCTTCAAATATGATTACAATCTTTGTGACGAGTTCTCGCGGATGAAGTCACAATCACACGGACGTTTCGGAAGGGAAAATGACAAATGGGGCTTCAACACTACATCCACAATACGCGTGACTGGCCGACACATGATCAATATTTGGAGAGCTATGCGCAGCGAGCTCAACTTATTACAATATACCATGGAGAATGTAGCCTTCCACCTGCTGCAGCGCCGAATACCGCACTATT
>Ga0335075_10003488_pt1 | contig 24955 bp, 24 predicted proteins | sample Lox_Sample_24_FD_206723 | JGI IMG/M metagenome (GOLD analysis project Ga0335075, IMG submission 206723) | Soil microbial communities from Loxahatchee National Wildlife Refuge, Florida, United States - Lox_Sample_2.4 | ecosystem: Environmental > Terrestrial > Soil > Wetlands | place: USA...
CATCCTCATCCAGCATGTCCCACGACTGCGGATCCGTGATGAAGGTCCCCCGCTTCTGTCTGGCACCGACGAGCCCCTTTGTGCTCAGCACCCGGAGGGACTCGCGAAGCACGGTGTGACTGACCCCTAGCTCGCGCTCGAGTGCGGGCAGGTCCAGGGTCTCGCCGGGCGCGAGATCACCAGAGACAATCCGGCTGCCGAGCAGCTGGACGACCTGGCCGTGGATGCCCAGAGGACGAGCAGCGGGCACTGATCGACTCCCTCCCGTTGCTCACGTGGTATGTCATGCGTTGTGAATTAAGCTTATAATACTATTAAATTAATAACCGGGTAGACACGGGAACGGACAGCGCGCGTGCTGAGAATGCCATCACCCTGGCCGGACATGGTCGCGGCTGTCACCGGAGCCGCTTCGGGCATCGGTGCCGCGACGGCACGGCACCTTTTGGAGCTCGGGGCACGCGTGGTTGCGATTGATGCGCGAGAAGGCATCGCCGAACTAGCCGATCGGTGGCCTCAGCAGGTGAACGCGCTAGTCGCGGACGTGGCAACGGCCGACGGCTGGGCTCAGGTGCGTCAAGCCTGCGCGACATTGGGCGGCCTCGACACCCTTGTCTGCAACGCCGCGCGACAGATCAGGGCCCCGATCCTAGAACTCTCCCGTTCCGACTGGCAGGCCCAGCTGGACGTGAACCTCACCGGAGCCTTCCTCGGCTTGCGCGCGCTACTCCCCCAGCTCATGGAGCGGTCCGGTTCAGTAGTCATCGTCTCCTCGGTCCACGCCAACGCGGGCCTGCCGGGCTACCCGGCTTACGCCGCGACGAAAGCCGCGCTCACCGGACTGGCGCGACAGGTTGCCGTCGACTACGCACCCGTCCGGGTCAACTGCGTGCTGCCAGGTCCGATCATGACGCCCGTGTGGGATGGCGTCGCTGCAGAGGACCGGGCCCGCACCATCGACGCCACGGTTCTCAAGCGCTTCGGGAAGCCGCAGGAGGTCGCCGCCGCTATCGCGTTCCTGGCCTCGCCCGCCGCCAGCTACATCACCGGAGCCGCGCTCACGGTCGATGGCGGGTGGAGCATCAGCAAGGATTCTGTGTGACCAGCGACCTGCGTCCGGACGTCCTGGCGTTCGGCGAGACCATGGCCCTCTTTCACGCCACAGCACCGGGACCGCTGCGGCACAATGCACAGCTCAGGCTGTCCTGCGCGGGCGCAGAATCGACGGTGGCCATCGGTCTTGCCCGCCTCGGTCACCACGCGACCTGGGTCGGCCGGGTCGGAGCCGACGAACTAGGCGCTCTTGTCCGCGACACACTGCGAGGCAGCGGCGTCGACGTATACGCAATTCCCGATCCGACGCGGCCAACCGGCCTGCTGCTGCGTTCTCTCCGGACCCCGTCGGCCACTCGCGTTGCCTACTACCGGGCAGGCTCGGCCGGGGCGACGCTGGCCGCGGACGACGTCCAGCCCTTCCTCGAAGGTCGTCCCAGGGTTGTGCACACCACTGGCATAACGGCGGCGCTGTCCCCTCGTGCGCGCGACACAGTCGTTCGCACCATGGATCGGGCGCACCGCGACGGAAGCCTCGTCTCCTACGACATCAACTTCCGGGCACGGCTGACAACGCTGGCGGAAGCCGCGCAGATCCTGCGCGAGCTCCTGTCCAGCATCGACATCCTGTTCTTCGGCGAGGACGAGCTACCGGTCGTGTTTGCCGCGCTGGACATCCCTGACGGCAATCTCGAGGCACTGTTCAGGAACCGGTATGTTCATCAGCTCGTCCTGAAACGCGGCCGCCATGGCGCGACCGCCGCAGAGGACGGCCGCCAGACCACGGTGCCCGCCACCGAGACAGTCTCTATCGACTCTGTGGGCGCCGGTGACTCGTTCGTCGCAGGCTACCTATCCGGCATCGTCGACGGCCTTGACCTTGGCGATCGGCTCAGCCGAGGCGCCGAACTCGGGGCCTTCAGCGTCGCAGCCGCCGGCGACTGGGAGGGCCTGCCAACGCACGACGAGCTATCCCTCATTCACGCCGCGCCCGACTATGCAGAGCGATAGTCTCCGCGCGTTGTTCAGCCAGCGAGCGCTTTACCGACGCTCTCTCGTTCTGCGACCTGCTTCACTCGCGCGCTATCGATATCGTTCAGCCGGAGATCCTCAACTGCGGCGGAGTGCAGGGCCTGGTCAATGTCGCCGCAGTCGCCTCCGCCTACGGCGCGTGGATCGCTCCGCACAATGCCCAGAGCCCCTTCCAGCGCAGCCTCAAAACTTCGCCGCGAACAGTGCAAGGCAGCGCGGCCATCAAGCCTCTTCTGTCTTAGAATCGCGAGCGTTCTGCCGAGTGGACGCACTACATCCCTCAACCTACGACGTCCAGCGCTGCCAGCGCGTCGGGCCAAAGCTAGATCCCAGCGCCCGTAGCGCGGACTGCTGGCTGGCGCTCAAGGACGACCACATCGACACCCTGGGCCTCCTGCAGAGCCCTAGCCAGAGTCAGCCCAGCGATCCCGCCACCTGCGATTGCGACTATCAGCATTAACTACGGCGGATCAGGTCGTCATCAGCGGCCAGCGACGTCCTGCCCGGCACGCACTCACTGCCGTAGTGTGCATGTCATGGAAATGGTTCGTCAGGTGATCGTGTTCGACGCGGCTGACCTGCATGCCGAGAGCGCGTTCTGGGCCGGTATTCTCGGCGGGCACGTCTTCAAGGAAGACGATTGGCACAGCGTCACCGATGCCGCTCGAGAGTGGCGGATCGGCGTGCAGCTGGCGCCAAACCATGTTCCGCCGGATTGGCCGAATGGGACGCCGCCCCAGCAAATGCATCTCGACCTCCACGTCAACGACCCGCGAGCTGCGCACGAAGAGGCGATCGCCCTCGGCGCCCGGCTACTCCAGCCAGCTTCTGATTTTGACGCCGCCGAGGGCCATCAGGTGTACGCCGACCCGGCCGGGCATCCGTTTTGCATCGGCTGGGGGCACCCGTCTCGGGAGAAGGTCGCCGCGACCGTCGCCAAGCGCCTAGGGCGGACAGAGCCAAGCCAAAGCACCTAGGACCAGTAAACGTTCATGCGCTGGCGGCCAACCCAGGAGCCAGCCGTGGTTCATCCCCTATCTCCACGAGGTGCCCGGCTTGCTGAACGTGTGCAGGTGCGCCCGGAGCGCGTCAGGGTCGCGCGAGGAAGACGGCCTGGTCAGCCTGGATCTGGTCAGTATCCAGCAGTGCGGCGAGGGCGCCGGCGATAGCGCCGACGAAGCTACGGTCCTGCTGGAAAGTCTTGGCTGACACGAGTATCAGGCCCGCGTGTGACTGCCCGGCCGCGCGGTACTGGCCATCCAGGGGCATGAAATCCTTGATGCTGGCGGTGACCAGAGCCCGCCCTGCGGACGCCGCATGAGCGAGGATCTGATCGTCAGGCAGTGAAACAAGCCCCGGATCTGCGACGACAGCAACAACGTCATGGCTTTGCGCGCGCAACTGCTGCGCGATCGCATCGGAGAACATCTCATCAAGCAGCAGCGGGCGGGCCACAGGCTACCTGCCGAGCAGCTGGTGCTCGCGGCGCCAGGCTTGCTCGGCAGCGTCCTCTGCAGCGTCAGCAGCGGAGATCTCGGCGTCGACTTCCTCGGGGTAGGACGCCCAGTACCAGACCGCGGCGCGGACCAGCCGCAGCGGGGTGCCGGTGTTGCCGGAGACCAGGCCGAGTAGGCCGTCGTCAGCAAGCTCGGGCTCGGCAGCCCGGGCGGACTTGACCGCGCGGACCACTTCCCACACGTCCGGGCCGCCGGCCAGTGCGGCGCGCCGCCCGGTCGGACCGGGCCTGAACATAATCCCCGGGTGCTCGCCCATGCGTAGCGCCTCATCGACGAGGCGGTTCGCCGCTGACGACAGCGACATGCCTGGGTTGGCGGCCGCGAACGACGCGAGGCGCTCGGCCACCGGCCCGTCGAACCGGACGGGAGTCGCCGCTCGCTTGCTCATGACTACGTCGTAGTTGGTTCGACTCATCGAGGCAAATATCAGCCATCGGCCTGGGCCGCGATGACCGATCACGCCGCTCGGCCAGTACCTCGGCGTTCTAGGCGACTCGCCCTACTCGCCGGGGGCTGACGTAGCCGGCCTTGTGCTCATTGGCAGCCTCGTGGTCGCGCTGATGCTGCTCTTATTGGCCGAACTCTCTACCTGACTGCATCGAGCCCTCGACCGACTGCATGGCAGGTGCCGACTGACCGGGTTGGTGGCGGCCATTGCGCTAGTCGCCGCGGCGGGCTACTTGTCGCGCTCCTCCCTGCTGAGCGAGGAGTGCTTTCCCCATCAGCTTCTATTCCTCACCGGGTATGGGCTGCCGGCCGAAGTAAACCGTCAACGTCAACTCCTCGCACACGTCTTCGGTGAACAGCGCCGCCAGTAGTCACTGCGCCAGGTCCGCTCGCCTTCGCGGACTGCCCATGCAGCGATCATGAGGGCGATGGTGCCGTCGAGTCACTGCCAGCCCAGCTCTCTGAGTCAGGATCACGTGTGCGGGCGTTCCGCCACGGCCCGGCTCAGTCGCGCGTGCCCAGGCTCGTCGTCGCCCTCATGCACAGGCTGGAGCCAGTGCCGCTCACCCAGGCCGTGGCGATTCTGACAGAACGACCGCACCCTCAGCAGTCGCAGGTCCGCAGGGCTGCGCGGCTGTACGATTTCTTCTGGCAGAGGGGATGCTCATCGCGCGCGCGTCCCGGCAGCTGCTGATGGCGTGGGAGCCGTCCGGGGAACCGATGTGAGGCGCCACTAGGCATCAGCCAGCGCCGTAAAGCTTTCGAGTTACCACATCTAGCAGCCACTGAGCGGTAGTCGGCTACATCAAGCCAGCGGTCGGCATTCCCTGACACGGAAGAGACTACTGGTTCAATCCCAGTACCGCCCACCAAGTTTTACCAGGTCAGCAGGTCAGCGATCATCTGTCGGCTGGAGCCTCTGACGACTTCTCTAACCGAAGAGGTCACCGGTTCGACTCCAGGAAACGGCTGCCGATCTACCAGGCAGAATGCCCCCAGCTGTCGGACCGGGGGATTGGCCGGGCACTACCGGCCATTACGACGGCGCGATCGGCGCGTGGTGCTCCCCCTGGCCCTGTGTCACCCGGCCACCACATCGACACACACCAGGTCCTCCGCGGCCGCGGAGGACCTGGTGTCCCCAACCGAGCTCGCTGCCCAGTCTGAAGGCATCCTGTGGCTGGCAAGCTATCGGGCCGGCAGGTAGGAGCAGCAGCACATGCGGTATGTCAAGGCACAACACGCGGCCGTGCCGTCCCGATCAACTTCGACCGGCCGGAGAAGTGCAGCGTCTTGCATCCGCAGGACCTGCGCGAGCTTCGCGACGTCATCGCCGACCCCGCTTCTGGCGTGCAGGCGATCCTCTTCACCGGCGCAGGCCAGGCAGCCTTCAGCGCCGGAATCAACATCGAGGCGTTCGTCGGCATGACACCCCCCCGAGATGACCGGGCTGCCCACTGAGGAGCGGATCCTGCGCTCCCGTGCCCACGCCGACTCAGCTGGGCTCACGCCGTCGTAGCTGGACACGTCCCCTGACCGCCATTGCCCCCTGTCAGTCCAGTCCTGCGCAGCGTCGCGGGCCCTGTCCTGCATGCCGCACATCGCCAGGCGTGGCACCGGGAGCTAGTGACATACCAGCCAGCCGACCGCTTCTGGGCGCACGCTGCCGCTTCGGGCCAGGTGATTGCCTCCGCGGACACCAATTTGGGCGAGTTGCTGGCCGTGTCCGCCGCATCGCGACCATCTGTGGTCCTGCTCAGACCAGTTCGGACATATGAGACCGTGTCCGTCGACATCCCATGGGCGCCGAAGAGCTAACAAGCACCCAAGCCGCCTTCGGACCGGTGCGAGATCATCTGGCTAGGCAGCTGCGCTAGCTGTTGCTTCGAGTGGAATTACAGTGCCCGACAGTTTGGACCACGGCAGGTGATCGGAGAAGCATGGATGAGTGGTCGCGCCACTGCGAGAGCTTGCGGCAGCTGTTCCAGGAAAACGTCTACGGGATGTGGCCGGGCAGTCCTGAAGTGGTCACCTCAACTCGGGTAAGCATGCAGGCCGACGTGGGCGCCGACGTATCCCTGATCGAGTTGGAACTAACCGAGTCGCTCGGTCGCCTACGGCCTCTGCACCTTCTGCTAGCAGCTCCGAGCCAGGCAGCCGGTCCTCGACCGTGCCTCCTCGGACTTAACTTCTCCGGCAACCGGTCCGTGCTCGTAGGCGAGTCGGCCCATGGGCGCGTTCCCTGGCCTGTCTCGGAAGTTCTCGCGCGCGGTTATCTGTTGGCGAGTATCCACGCATCCGAGATCGTCGCGGACAACCCCGCGCGGGCAGAAGAAGATCTGGCCCGCATGCGGCGCGAGGCCGGGAGTCCTCGTCAGCGCACGGACACTGCGACGATCATGGCTTGGGCCTTCGGACTTTCCTGCGCGATCTCCGCTCTGAGGCGAGAAGACTGCGTTGCCGGAGACAGAATCGCCGTGTTTGGGCACTCCCGTCTGGGGAAGGCAGCGTTGCTCTCAGCGGCGATGGACACCCGTATTGCTGCGGTTATCAGCAGTCAGTCCGGCTGCGGAGGAGCTGCTCCCTGGCGGGTTCCGCCCCACCTTCGCGAGCCTGGACTTGATGGTCGGCCGACCGTCGAGACACTCGATTCGATTATCGGTGAGTTCCCCCACTGGTTTGCGCATGCCCTGTCGGAGTACGTCGGACGCACCGATCGGCTGCCGGTTGAGCAAAGCGACCTGATGGCGTTGTGTGCACCCCGGCCGCTCCTGCTGACCAACGCGGCCGATGACATATGGGCGTTCCCGGCGGGTCAGTACCGCGCGCTCCTTGCGGCCCAGGACGCATACCGTCGCCTCGATCCGGAACTTCCTCACCTGCCGGTCGAAATGCCGACCGGCGACGAAACCGTCGGTGGTCGCCTCGGCTGGTTCATACGGCAGGGCGGTCATAGCGTGTGCTGGCTGGACTGGGAGACGTGGCTGTCCTTCGCGGATCAGTGGCTCTGATCGGCCTGCCTGCAGCGGATCGACAGCAGGACTCAGACGGCCGGAGCAAAGCCGTTGGCGCTCAACAATGCGGCGTCGGCCGTAGCGTCGTCAGGCTGGTCGTGGGCGAGCCGTTCGGCCCGGACTCTGGCGTAGTAGTACTCGATCTCCTCGGCTTGCCGACCCTGATCCCAGCCCAGCGGGCCGGCGATGAGCGGGGCCACGACGGGTGCCGCCGCGATGCCCTGGTCGCGAGACTCGATGAAGATCCTGGTGCGCCGGGCCAGCACGTCCTCTAGATGGCGGGCGCCTTCGTGGGTTGCCGCGTAGAGCACCTCGACCGCCAGGTACTCCTCGGCACCAGGGAGCGGCGAAGCCAGCGAGCGATCTTCGCCGACAAGGCGCAATAGTTCGGCGGTCAACGATCCGTAGCGGTGCAGCAGATGCTCGATGCGAGCGACGTGCAGGCCGGCTGAGGCGGCGAGATCGCGACGCTGGTTCCAAAGCGCCTGGTAGCCGTCGGCGCCCAGGAGCGGAATCGTGTCCGTGCAAGACGGCGGAACGCGCATCGCGAAGCCGCGAACAGCTTCGTCGACAGCGTCCGCAGCCATCACCCGGTACGTGGTGTATTTGCCTCCGGTAACGACAACCAGCCCGGGCACGGGATTGTTGACAACATGCTGGCGGGACAGCTTGGCGGTCGAGTCAGAGTCTCCGGAAACTAGCGGCCGAAGTCCAGCGTAGACGCCCTCTACGTCCTCGCGGGTCAGCGGCGTGGAAAGTACTGCGTTGATCTGATCGAGTAGGTAGCCGATATCACGAGAACTCGCGGCAGGGTGCTCGTTGCCCAATGACCAGTCGGTATCGGTAGTGCCGATGATCCAGTGCCGCCCCCACGGGATCACGAAGAGCACGGATTTGTCGGTGCGCAAGATAAGCCCGGTGGATGACCGGAGCCGGTCGCGGGGCACCACAAGGTGGATGCCCTTGGAGGCCCGCACGCGGACCTGGCCGCGCATTCCCGCCAGCTGCTCGGTGTCGTTGGTCCAGACGCCGGTGGCGTTGATGACCTGCTTGGCGTGCACGGAGCACTCTGCACCGGTCTCCATGTCGACGAGCCGCGCGCCGGTGACCTGCTTGCCCTGTCGCTCGAAGCCGATCGCGCGCAAGCGGTTAGCGGCCAGGGCGCCGAACGACGCGGCCGTACGGACCAGCATCATGGTGTGCCTGGCGTCATCGACCTGAGCGTCCCAGTACTGGATGCCGCCGATCAGTGCCGATTTCTTCAGCGCAGGCGCGGCACGCAGCACCGCCTGGCGAGACAGGTGCCGGTGGCGCGGCAGTCCTCGGTCTGCGCTAGATGACACACCCATTGTGTCGTAGAGCAACATCCCCGCACCGACGTAGGGACGCTCCCAGAGGCGGTGCTGCAGAGGGTACAGGAACGGCACCGGCCGGATCAGATGCGGCGCTATGCGCTGGAGCAAGAGACCGCGTTCCCGCAACGCTTCACGGACCAGGCCGAAGTCGAGCATTTCCAGGTACCGCAGGCCCCCGTGGATGAGCTTGCTGGACCGGCTTGAGGTGCCGCTGGCCCAGTCATTCGCTTCGACGATCGCCGTGGAGAGCCCGCGGGTGACAGCGTCCAGCGCTACGCCAGCGCCTACGACACCACCGCCGATGACGAGAATGTCGAGTTCCTTCGCCTCAGACATGTGGGCGATAGCCTCGACCCGTGTCTCGGGGGATAGTGCTGCGTCCCGCATTTGCGGCTACTCCTGTTTGGCTGCTTGTTCAACCAGCGTTCGAGGCGAGGTTGTCCGGCTTCGGTGCGAGTCGCCTCGCTGCGCTCCTTGTCATTTCAGGCCCGTCATCGCGATGCCGCGGACGATATGCCGTTGCAGGAACAAGAACATGATCAGGACGGGGATCATGCTGGCAAACACCATAGCCAGGATGAAGTTATACGGAACTGCCTGTTCACTGCTGAGCAGGCCGAGTGACACAGGCAGCGTGTAGACGTTGGGAGACTGAGCGACGATAAGCGGCCAGATGAAGTCGTTCCAGCGCCAGCCCACGCTGATGATCGCCAGGACGATCAGGGCCGGCTTGGCGTTCGGCAGGATGATCCGGATGAACGTGCGGAACTCCCCCGAGCCGTCGATCCGGGCCGCTTCGATGAGTTCGTCGGGCACCGAGAGGAAGTACTGCCGCATGAGGAACACGCCCGTCGGGGTTGCGGCTGGCGGGATGATGAGCCCTAGGAGCGAGTTCACTAGGTGCAGGTCGACGACCACCTGGTAAATGGGCACCAAGATGACCTGGACCGGGATCATGATCGTGGCCAGTATCAGCACGAAGAGAGCGTTCCGGCCGCGGAAGTTGTACTTCGCCAGGGCGTAGCCTGCCGTCGTGCTGAGTGCCAGGGTCAGCAGCGTAGCGAATACGGTAACGACCAGGCTGTTCCGGAAGTACGTCAGGAAACTGAACTGCTCGAACCCGCCGGTGTAGTTAGCGAAGCTCAGCGAGGTCGGCAGCGACAGCGGCTGCCCGAGCAGTTGCGGCAGTGTCTTGAAGGACCCGATGCCGATCCAGACGATCGGCGCCACTGATATCAGTCCGGAACCTATGAGCAAGGCGGTTCTCAAGATCGCCCAGGTCCCGGGCGGACGTCTGCCGCTGATTGAGGTCCAAGCCGTTGCTGGCTTGATGCTCTCGGCCGTCATGCGGCCCCCCTTCTTCGGCCGATGATCAGGTTGACCAGGGTCAGTACTAGCAACACGAGGAAGAGCAGCACGCTCGCGGCAGTGGCAAGCCCGAAGTTGACTGGTGGTATGAACGAGTGGTCATAGATGTACTGGATGATCAAAGTTGTAGCGCCGACTGGGCCGCCGCCAGTCAGCGTCCACAGGAACTCGAAGGCCTGAAAGCCGGTGATCGTGCTCAGGATGAGCACGATCAGCAGCGTGGGCCGCAGGCTGGGCAGCGTGATCTTGCGGATCTGGCGCCATTCCGAAGCGCCGTCTACCCGCGCTGCCTCGAACAGCGCGGGATCAATGGCCTGTAGGCCGCCGAGCACGATAAGCGTGTAGAAGCCCATCGTGGCCCAGAGTTCAACGACAACTGCCGACCCCATGGCCAGATGCGGGTCGACCAGCCAGCCCGGCTGGCCCAGCCCGATCTTCGCGAGAATCGCGTCGAGTGTCCCGGAGTTCGGCTGGAGCAGCCAGTTCCACAAGATTCCGACCACTACTGGTGAGATCAGAACGGGAACGTATACGGCCGCACGGAAGAGGCCCCGCCCACGCTTCTGGGCGTTGAGAAGCAACGCCAGCGCCGTAGCCAGCACGAGCGTGCAGGCCACGTACCCGACGACGAACTCAACAGTGTTGCGCACTGCGGACCAGAACTCAGAACTCGTCACAAGAGCGTGGTAGTTGGAAAGTCCGTTGAACCTGGACGCCTGTCCTTCGATCACGTTGTAGAAGCTCTCCCTGACCCCGTTGACCATCGGCCAGAGGCTGAACACGCCAACGGCAACGAGGTTAGGCAGGATGAAAAGGTACGGGGCGATGCGCCGCCGGCGCGGACGCCCCGCCCCCGCCCGGCGCGTCTTGCGCCAGGCGGGGGTTGAAGGGGCTGCTGCTAGATCCTGCACGCCATGTCGCCTTGCTGCCGAGACCTAGCTCTTGCCGTTATTCGAAGCTGCGGCGGCCTCAGTGGCGGTCACGGCTTGCGCCACTGTTGCCTTGCCGGCCACCACATCGGTCAGTTCGTTCATCAGCGCCAGGCTCGCCGCCGTATAGCCTGCGTTTGCTTCTGACAAGCTGAACGCGCCTGGCATGAGCGTGGCCGCCTTGTTGAAGACGTCCATGCTCCCTGCCACCTTCGCCGGGTACTTGATACTGCCGGGAGCAGCAAGCGACTCGGATGAGGGGATGGTGTCCGACTGCACGCTCATGTAGGCCTGGTTTGCTGGCTCGCTCATGAACTTGATAAACGCCTCAGCGAGCGCGGGGTCATTGGACTTCTTGAACGCAACCATGTAATTGCCCCCAGACCCACCGCCGCAGTTGACGACACAGGGGTTTGGCACCGCTGTCCACTTGAAGTTGACACTCGTGGCGAACGACGCGACTTCCCAGCTACCGGAGAGCAACACCGGAACTTGCTGTGCAAGGAATTCAGTGTCTCCCGCTACGTAGTTCTCGCCACCGGCGATCCAGGAAGCGCTGGAGATCTTGTTCTTCTTGAGCAGGCCCGCGAGCGTGCCCATGGCATTAGTAGCGTCTGCGGTGTCGAGGGCGCCGTGCCCGTCCGCACCGTACAGGTACGTTCCGTACTGGGCGAACACGTTTGCCAGCCGGTCGCCGGAGTGATCGATGGCGATCGCGAACTGGGTGTGATTGGCGGCCTGCACTTTCTCAGCGTCGGAAATCAGCTGCGGCCAGGTCCACTTGGCGCTCAGCGCGGGAACCGGCACGCCCGCCTTCTGGAACATCGTCACGTTCACGATCGGGGCCATCACGGTCAGCTGGTTCGGCAATCCGATGTACCCGCCCTTGTACCCGACGGATGCCATCAGGTTTGGATTGAGGCTGTGCAACCAGGACTGGCCGAGCGCCGCGCTCAGGTTGATCAGCCGGGAGGCGTACAGCTGGGGCTCAGTCGTCTGGACGACTGCGGGGGGCTTGCCGGCGCTCAGTTGCGCCTGGATTTCCTGGTCCAGATCGGTATAGGGGACGGTGTCAAGGGTGACCGTCCCGCCGGTCTGCTGATCAAACTTCGCGATAAGTGTCTTAGTCGCCTGCAGGTCCGGGCCGTTCGTGAAGTACAGGTATGTGATCGACTGACCGGCGAACTTGCCCGAGCCCGAGCTCGACGGGCTGCTTGAGCCGCAGGCCGTTGCAAGCAGCGACAGCAAGACGGCGCCGACGCCAAGGGCGCGCCAGCAGGCTGATCTGTTAGTGGTGGGGGGTCTCATTGCGATCTCCTTCCATGAATCCGGGTTGCTGCTGAAAGATCGGGCTCTCCGAGCAGGTCGCGGCCCACGCCGACCGCCAGGGCCCCGGCCGAAAGCCACTCGGCGACAGCGCTCAATGCGATGCCGCCGGTAGGGATGACGTGAGCGGTGGGCCTGAGCGCGAGAACTGACCGAAGGAACTGCGGGCCGCCGACGTGCGCCGGAAAGAGCTTGGCGATGCCGCGCCGGGAGGCAGCCAGTACCTCCCGTACTGTCATGCCACCTTCAATGAACGGCAGGCGCCCGGCTGCCGCCTGCCTGACAGACGGTGCCGGGCAGGGGCTGACGAGGAAATCTGCGCCGCCGGCTATTGCAGCCGTGGCATCAGCGGCGGTCAACGCCGTTCCGACGCCGAACATCGTGCCGGGGTAGCTGACGCGCGCTTCTGCCAGCACCTCTGGCCAGCCGGGAACGGTCGTGGTCAACTCGATGACGTTCAGTCCAGCGCGAACGCACCGCTGTACTTGGGTTGTGGCCTCTTCTGCCGAGCGGGCGCGCAAGACGGGCAGCACTTTCGCCTCGGCGAGCCGCTCGAGCAGCTCGGAATCCTTGTCAGCCAGCACCGGGAGCCTCCGTGAGCAGCGGCGCAAGGGCTGCCACCTGTGCCCGGCAGCCGTGATCGGTCGAGCTGCCGATAACCGCGGCTGCGACGGCGTGGCCAGCGCGCAGCGCTGATTCGACGATCACGCCACCAAGCCGGCTCGCCAGATACCCTGCTGCGAAGGCGTCACCGGCCCCGACTACGTCGACCACCTCCACCGGATCCGGTGTTGCGGCCACGCTCCCACGGGCAGTGAAGGCGACTGCTTCGCGATGGCCGTCCTTGACAATCAGTTCGGCGGTTGCGGGGAAGAGATCGCGGACCTCTCCCGCGGTAGCACAGCCCCACAATTCGTGTGCCTCGTCGAGCCCGACGAAGACGTACGTGGCTTTCCTCGCGAGTTCGAGCAGTACAGACCGGGCGTCCTGAGGGCGCCAGAGGCCAGGACGGTAATTGATATCGAAAGACGTCGTGCGGGATCCGGCCTGGTGGAGTTCGTTCCTGACAAGTTCGGCGCAGGCTCTTGAAAGAGCAGGAGTGATGCCGCTGAGGTGCACGTGCGCTACGTGATCGTGTGCTCTACGCGGCAGCCGGCCGAGGGCGCTGGCGGCGGAACGAGCACGGTAATAGTAGACAGAGGATCCTTCTGGCTTCAGTTCCTTGAGGTAGCAACCGGTCGGGCGGCTCGGATGGGTCAGCATGGAAGCGGTGTCGACGCCTTCGCGCTCCAGAACGGCCACCAGCTTGCGTCCCCAGGGGTCAGCCCCGACCATTCCGGCGAACCGGGCGGCGAGTCCGAGCCGGGCGAGCTGAACGGCCACGTTGAGTTCCGCGCCGCCGGTGGAAACCTGCAGGCTGCGGGAGGTCTCCAGGAGCTGCCCGTCCGCGGGAGAGAGCGTTATCAGTGCCTCGCCGATGCAGAGGATCACGCTGTTTGCTTCACTCATCGGCGAGCTCCACTCAGGACGCCGAGTCCTGCTGCTATGGCCGAGAGCGCGAGTCCTTGGCCCCATGGCTGCGGGCGGTCGGACCTGATCACGCTGTAACCGAAGGGAATTAGCTGCAGGATGGTGCCTGCACTGACGCTTGTCAGGTATCCGGCTTCGTCAACGTAGGCGAGGGAGCCACGTAGCGCCAACCACCCAGGTTCGCAGGCCCGATCGAATCGGCCGGGATCCAGCTGCGCAGCTCTGAGCATGGCCGCAGCTAGCCCGGCGGCAGCCGAGGTCTCGACGATGCCGACCGTCTCTGGTTGTCCGTCAACCAGCACATCCCAGACGCCGTGTTCAGGCTGGCCGGCGATCAGGGAGCTGAGCTGCCGTTGTAGTCGCTGGCTAACTTCCTCGGCTCCGGGCACTGAGAGCCCCGAAGCGCTCTCGAGGAACTCGACGGCCGCGAGGGCTGCCCAGGCATTGGCTCGCCCCCAGAAGCACCGGATGGTCTCACCGTGATGCGAGCCGTGTGCGAACAGTCCCGTCCGCTCGTCTTGCAGGACTTGAGCATGCAGGATGAACTGCCGCCCGGCCTCCTCGATCAGGCTGACCTCGCCAGTGGCCCGGCCGAGGCGAGCGAGGAACGCGCCGGCCATGAACATGGTGTCTGCCCATACATCGCCGGGCCAGTGCTCGAGCGCGCCCGCCGACGATCGCGGCGCGCCGGCTGCCCAGTCGGCGTAAGGCTGTAGTTCGCTGCTGTACCCGACGGCGACACCCGCGGCTGCCGGTGCGACATCGTTGACATGCACGATGTCAGGCCGCGGCATCAAGTGCTGGCCGACCCAGTCGCGGACCAGCTTGTCGTCTCCGCTGCCCGAGGCTAGGCCGAACGCGGCCAGGCCGCCAAGGGCGACGCCTTCGCCCCAGAACCAGCGCTTCAGGCCGTCTGCCCATGTTCGGTGCGCGATTCTCGCACCGAGTGCGGCCAGCTCAGGCGCTGTGAAGCTCGGCAGAGGCTCGCGGGGCTTGTCCGCTAGTGCTGCTGAGCTCAGGTCCTCAGCGGGCATGGCTGGGAGCCTCCGCTGCGCGCGCGCGCCGGGCCTTCGTGATGTCGAGCACCATCCGGTGGCCGCCGAAGCTTGCTTCGAGGAAATCCGCGCCGAGCCGCATCGTGCACGCGGGGTTGTCGAGGTGCACGCTAACGTCTGGCCTGCCGTCCGCGCCGATATCCGGCGGCACGCCGTCAACGGTGAAGGACTGGTTCCCGGCAAGGGCGAGTTGCCGTCCGTCCCTTGCCGTCCACGCGACAGCTGCTGGGCTGGGCCAGCGGCTGAAATCGGGCTCAGACAGCGCGCGGATGAAACTGTCAAAGGATCCGTCTTGCGGTTGGCTGCCTACCGTCGCCGCAAACGCCGTGCCGTTACCGCGCGGCAGCCACTCCTGCCGCGCCGTGCTACCTGTCGCCACTGGAGCCAGCCCGCCCGCGCAGGCGATCGCTACGTAGCCCTGTCCGACGCGGCCGGCGAGCCACGCGCCATGCTGAACGATCTCGTCCATGAACGGGGCCGGAAACCACACGTGGGTGGGCAGCTCCGGCGCGTCCTGGTAGCCGACGAGGACAGTGTCCCGATGCTGGCGAGCCCGCGGCAGCACGCGCTGGCCAGCCCAGGCGTTCGGGCGGGCGCTAGGGGAATCCGAGCTCGAGCCTGGGTAGGTGGCGAACACCTGTACTTCAGGGGCAAGGGTGGCGCCCCAACTGTGCTCCTGCAGCCCCGGCAGGCCGGGTCGGTAATCCTGGACGGACGACAGCATCGCATGGGCTGTCTTCCACACCCGCAGGTCCGATCCGTACGGTCGGCTGAGCAGGTCGCGGGTGAACTGATACTGGCCCTGGTACACCTGCCGTCCCCACCAGGGCCGATCGTCGCCGACAGCCACGGACCTGATCAGGTCCGGCAACTGATAGCGCTGCGCAATGGCCAGGCAGGTCGCGGGCAGCACAGCCCGGTTGAGCGCGCCCGTGCCCCACAGCAGCCACATGATGGGCGCGGTTTCCTCGAAGCGGGATGACCGGAGTGTCTGGCTGTAGGAGCGGCCATGGGCCGCGCCGTGGATACCGTGCCAGGAGTTAGCTGCCAAAGTGAACAGCAGCTTGTCCAGTAGCGCCTCCGCGGCGGCGCGTATCACCTCGTCGTCGGCAAGCTCGACCAGAGAGGTGAGGGCAAGGGTGTCGATCGCGAGATACGCGTTAGAGTCGAACTCGCTGAATCCGCCCGCCAGTTTCGAGCGGATCCACTCAAGTGCCATCTCGCGGCCATGACTGGCATGCTGGCTGCCGGTCCAGCCGGTGTTAGCGAACGTATCGTTGGCGAACGTTTGTCCGACCAGCAGCTCCGCAGTGTGGAAGACCAGCTGGTGATTCTCGGTGAAGTAGCACATGGCGTCCAGGCCCGGCTGGTCGATCCAGTACTTGAATCCCAGCAGGGCGTGCTTGACTTCCTCCCTGACCCCGATCGGCCATGCGTCCGCTTTGGGCAGTGCATGCCACAAGTTCAACAGGCCTACGGCCTCGAAGTCGGCGCAGTCCGCGCGGTTGCGCAGCATGTACAGTGCCTGTTTGACGTCGTCGGGTACCAGCGACGGCGACAGTCCCAGAGCCGACGCGGCGAGAGCACGTGCCACGCTTGGCGCCGTCTCCGCGGCATGCTCCAGTACCTCGCGGCGCCAGGCCGACGGATCGTCGCCTGCTGGCTGCACGCGAGCCCGCTGCGGGAGGACCGCGACGGTGATACGACGAGTGACGGGGCAGCGCTCGTCATCGACGCTGACAGTGAGGGCGGTCTCTCCGGTGTTCAGCATCGACGCCGAACCGTCGTCAGCGCTGTCCTGGCCGAGCGCAATCGGCAGGACAACCCGGCCCTTGTCGAGCACCACTTTCTGCTCAGCACCGTCGGCGCGGGCAATCCGCAAGGCCGATCCGACCGGGCCGGAAAGTCCCACTCGCGCTTCCGGCAACGCCCACGAGTCGACGGCGATGCTCTCGAGCACTCCTTCCGCCACCGCACTGGCCCGCTCGTCAGCTCCGGGTGATGGTATGACGACCCGAACCGGGAGACCACCGATAGCCACCTTCGCGATGTGGCGCACCTCGCGGAAGCCGACTTGCCAGGTAGCCATGAGGAGCCGCGAGAGCCCGGAGCGCAGCCGGACTCGGACCGAGTGCATCACCGGCTCCATGTAGGACACGTCGGCGAAGGTGGCCAGCAGCTCGTCGTCGAGCCAGAGCGCGACAGGCCCAGTACCGCCGATCTCGATTCTCCGCCACTCAGGCTGGTCAACTTCAATAAGGACGGCCGCCACGGCGTGGCGGTACTCGGGGACGAAGCAAAAGTCACTCCAGTCGACCAGGCCGTCCGGCTGAGTGTGGATCCTCCGCCACGTTCCTGAGTCCGTCGCCGATCCACCTGGCGCAACCCAGCTCAGCGGGCCGCCTTCCATGAGCTCCGGCAGCGCCTGGTCGAGTACCAGCGGCCGCCGCCGGTAGAGCTTGCTCTTCAGCGGCGCCACCTCCGGGCCCTGAGTCAAGGTCCAGCGCCCGTCGTCTCCCCACGGAGAGCCGTGACTGCTGAGCACACCGTCCAGGTCGTCGCACGGCGACCGCCACGCTGGACCTACCAGCCAGTCCCTGATCGCGCCGTCCACGCTCAGCGCGTGAACGGTCCTGCCGGAAGTAAGCGAATCTCGCTCAGCCACCTTGTGAGCACCCTTTCGGCCCGGCAATGGTTGCCGAGCACGATACGATCTATCCCGGCTGGCTGCAAGACTATCCCGTTCCACGGAAAGAAGGGCAGACATTCATGGACATCCGTTACGCGACGCATCCCGATGAGATGCCCCGCCTGACCCCTGCAGAGTTGCGCGAGCGGTTCGTCGTCGCCGGACTGTTCGTGCCGGGGCAGGTGCGGATGGCCATGTCGTTCCACGATCGGCTAGTCATCGGGGGCGCCATTCCAATCGGCCAGACGCTCCAGTTGCCAGCGCCAGAGGAGCTGCGCTGCCAGCACTTCTGCGACCGCCGCGAAGTGGCGATCGTCTGCCTCGAAGGAAGCGGCAACGTGAGCGTAGGCGGGGCCGACCACCCGATGAACGCGGAGGACATCCTCTATGTCGGCAAGGGCGCCCAGCCAGTGGATTTCGAGGGCGACGCGACGTTCTACTTTGTATCTGCCCCGGCCCACCAGGAGCTACCGACTCTGTGCGGCACGCGCGCGAGCGCCGAGACGCATGAGATCGGCGACCCGGCCCTCGCTAGCGCCCGAACGCTGCGCAAGTACGTACACGAGGATGGCATCGGGTCTTGCGAGCTAGCGGTCGGCATCACGACGCTAGCTGAGGGGAGCGTGTGGAACACGATGCCATGCCACACGCACGAGCGACGCACGGAGATATATCTCTACTTCGGTCTTCCTGAGGACGCCCGGGTGATCCACTTGTGCGGCCGTCCGGACGCGAGCCGCAGCCTGATAGTCGCCAACCGGGAGGCAGTGATCAGCCCGCCTTGGTCAATTCACACCGGCGCCGGTACCGCGCCGTACCGGTTCGTGTGGTCCACCGGCGGCGAGAACCTCGCTTACAACGATATGGACGTTGTACCGACCCAGAGCCTGCGATGAGTTCCTGGCTATCGGAGCAGTTCGGCCTTTCCGGAAGGACTGCGGTCGTCACCGGGGCCCGGACAGGCATCGGCCGGGAAATCTCGCTCGCTCTCGCAAATTGTGGTGCAGATCTCATCCTTTGCGGTCGCAGCGAGGCCGGGCTGGCGGAAACAGCCGCGGACGCTGCCCAAAACGGCGCGGAAGTGCGGACTATCGCTGTGGATATGTCAGATCTGCGCACAGTGCGCGAGACCGCTGAACGGCTAGCTCGCGATGCGAAGATAGACATCGTGATCAACAATGCAGGGACCATCCGGCGAGATCCGCTGCTCAGCGCCGGGTATGCGGACTGGCATGAAGTCGTCACCGTCAACCTCGACTCGATCTTCGAGTTCACTAGGCCATTTGCTGCCGCCATGGTCAAGCGCGCTTCCGGGAAGATCGTGAACGTTGCGTCATTGCTGTCTTTCCAGGGAGGCATCAACGTCGCCGCATACGCAGCCAGTAAGCATGGTGTGGTAGGGCTAACGCAGGCCATGTCCAACGAATGGGCATCGCTCGGCCTGAATGTCAACGCTGTGGCGCCGGGCTATGTTGAAACCAACAACACTGCGGCGCTCCGCGCAGACCCGCAGCGGTATAGAGAGATCACCGGGCGGATTCCGGCGGGACGCTGGGCCAAACCAGCCGACATCGCCGGTGCCGTGGCGTTCCTGTGCGCGCCCGCTGCAAGCTATATCCACGGCCACATCCTGGTCGTCGATGGTGGATGGATGGCAAGATGACCCGGTCTGAAGTGCGGGCTGACTTGGCTGGGGTGGAGCGACTCAGCGCGATCGGCAAGCTGGTTGCCGTTGTGGAGGTTCTGGCCACAGAGAACAAGGTGTCGCGGATTGCCCGCGCGACCGGCCTGGCAACATCCACCGTCCACCGAATCTTGCAGAGCCTAGTCGAGGTCGGCTGGGCGCAAGAGGACGAAGAACAAGGTTACCTGCTCGGCGCACGGCTGTTGGCGATCACCGCACGAGCGGACGACGCCTCGTTCCTAGTCCAGAAGGCGACTCCGTTCCTCCACGAACTGCGGGACGCAACCGGCGATACGGTGCACCTGGCAACCCGCCGTGGTGACGAAATGCTGTACGTGGCGAAGCTCGACGGGCGCAAGGCGTATCAGATGCGCTCGCACGTCGGCCTGACCGTACCACTGCACTGCACTGCCGTTGGCAAGGCTATGCTTGCCGCTACACCCGCCGACGATGTCCGCGCCACCATCGCACGAACCGGCCTTCCAGCACGAACCGAGCACACGCTCGTGGATCCAGAAGCCCTGCTAGCAAATCTTCGAAACGTGCGCAGCCAGGGATATGCCCTCGACGATCAGGAGAACGAGGCAAACATTCGTTGCATCGGAGCTGTCATCTTCGGTCCGCGCGGTCTCCCGGTGGCGGGCGTGAGCATGTCTTCCTTGATCTACGACCTCAACGGCGCGAAGCTTGGGCACTGCGCTCAGCTGGTGGTGGCCGCCGCGCGGCAGATATCCCAAGCCCTCGGCGATCCGGCGACAGCGGACCACCTGTCGACACGCGAGAGAGTCTAGGCGCGTCCCGCCGAGAGTCGCTCTGGCAGATCGGATCGCATCTCATGCCGATTCCCCGGCTTAGCAGTAAGGCGGCAGTTGGCACCACGCTGGCTACTCGACCTTTGGCAGGTGCCGAGGCGCAACGACCAGAAGATCTCGCGGGTCCAGCGCCGCGATTTCCATGACACCGCCCTAGATGGATTTGACGCTGTGCTCGCGGGGTTGGCCGCGCTGATCCGATGGTAGGGCCACGGCGGCACTGGGCGCGATCAGACCACCCATCGGCCGTGGCGCATGATGGTGCGCCCCGGATGCTCCGATACATCTCCCCACACCTGAATGCGTTCTGGCCGCTGGCACAGAAGGCATAGCCCCATCACGGCTTCCCGGAAGGCCACCCGCGTGACGCGGGTCCCAGTCCGCTTGACCAGCGAAGGCCAGCAGAAGTTCGGCCGGGGCATCGGCCAGGCTGACGGCCTCAGCCAGGCGGGCGTCGATCATCACCACGTCGCCTGTCTGGCCGAGGGCGACGGCGACGCGTACGCGACCCCGCGGGCTAGCGAGACGCTCCCGAGACTGCAGGGCAGCAGTGCCTGGCGCCGTCGGGCCGACCGGCTCGGGCTGCTGTCGGTGGCCGCGCTCGGCGCCGCGCTGGCTGTTTCGTACCTGACCGGCGGCAGCGCCCTGGCGCTGGAGCTGCAGGACCCGGCCGAGACCGGCGCGATCGGCCTGGCCCGCGTGCGAAGGCGGCCTTATCCGCCGGGCCGTGGAGGGCAGCGACGAGTTCGAACGGCCCGTTGAACCCTGGGCCAAAGCCGTTGGCCAGCAGGTCGTAGGCCTGCCGGGTTGTGGACGACGCCGGGTCGGTGCCGGCGTCGTTGATGCCGAGCCGGAGGGTGAGGACCGGGAGAGCAATGACGATGATGACGAGCAGGCTGACCGCACGCCCTGCCCGGTGGTGCTGTGCGATCGGCCGTCTCAGAAATCTCAGCAGCGGGCCGGGAGCGGCGTTCCCTGACGTCACTGCCCGCTTGGCCGGTCAGGATCGCGCTGGCGATCACATCGAAGAGATGATCGGCGCGTGGCGCGAGCGAGGGTTGGTCGTAGAGCCAGGCGAGCGCCGCGACTAGCGCGACATCACCAGGCAGTGCATGCTCCAGCACATAGGCTTACTGGCCGTCTCCCGCGCGGCGCATGAAGATGCGCGCCTCGTCAAGGTCCAGCAGACCCTCGTTGCGCTCCTCAGGCGGGCTCTTCCAGGCCGGTGGACTCTGGCCGGTCACGTTCAGCTGCCCGCGCCAGGCTGCGCGCTTGGTCGCGTCTTCCCGTATCTCCTTGACCGCCTCGACCCAGAATCCGGTCGTCAGGCTCATCTGCTTGACCGTCTCCGCGAACCGGCGTCCTGCGACCTTGATCTCAGGCGCCTGCTTGTCGTCCCATCCAGACAGGCCCGAGCTAATGGTAGGAACGGTGAGCGAAAGCTCGGCGTTCCGCGCCCAGTCGACGCGAAGCTCAACCTCGATGACGCGCTTTCCTGACCGGTCGCAGGCGTAGACGCCGACGGCCGCGACGCTTCTCTCGCCCACGCCATCGACGAGCCTGTCGATGTTCTTGCCCCGATATCCCGCGTAGGTCATCAGGTACCTGAACTGGTCCTGGATGGTCTCGAGTCTGGTCTGAGTCCAGGTGTAAGTGAAAGTGCGCGGCGTCACCTGTAACCTCCCGCGCCATGGCTTTCGAGGAAGTCCGCCAGCACGGCCTGCTGCTCGGCCCACACTGCCCTCGCGACCTGCAGTACCTCAGGTCCGGACAGGCGGCGCCGCGCTCCGTTAGAATGGTTGTTATGTGACTTGCGCAGGAACCGCCGCATGTCGTAGCCGCCGCTCAGAAGTTGCTCCGACATCTCCCGGTGCAGGATCTCCTGCCGCACGCGCGCGAAGAACGCAAGTGGCTCGGCCCCGAACTCTCGGGTGAGCTCGTCAATCGTCGCGTTGTCGGCCCCGTGGCCGAATATCCCCTCCACGACTGCCCGTACTTCTCCCGGTTCAGGACTCCAGACGAAGGTGTTCATACGGCCTGGGCGCCGCAGCGGCGGATAGAGTCGCTTGAGGTTGTTTCCGGTCACGAAAACGGGAACGCGGCGGGGGAAATTGCGCGCGTGGTCGACTGGCTGGTCAGCAATGTGCATTAGCTCCGCCAGGACCTGCTGGTGGTTAACCGTTCCGGTGTTCATTTCCCACTCACCGACGGTCGTGTCAATGTCGTCGACCACGATCGCCACCGGCACGTCTTTCGCAACGGCCATCGAGGCCGTCGCGTAAGTCCGCGCAATGTATTTGCCCGGCTCCCCGGCCAGGCCGCTCTCCAGGTCAGCGGCATTGAGCCTGACGATCTCGACCTGGCAGTTCTCCAAGGCCACGGTGAGCTGCACGGACTTCCCGTCGCCCGACCGGCCGAAGATGCCGAGGATGACCGGCCACCTGGCCACGTCGCCGTAACAGGCTGCAAGGTGCAGCTGAACCTTCCGGAAGAAGCGGTCCAGAAGAATGATGTCACTCATTGGGAGCATCACGCCCCAGCCGGGCGCGCATGATCTCTTCGTCGAAACCGTCGAAGAAGGAACTCAGCGCCTCCGGCGTCACCTCTAATGGCTCGGCCTCCGCGCTGCGCGCGTATCGCCGTGGTACGGGCACGGCCGGTGCCAGCGGCGCCCGCTCCTGCTGCCTGCTGCCGACCGGACTGTGGCGCGCGCCGTCCGCGCGGGGCCCGACGGAACCGCCCGCGCGCCGGCGCACCAACTCTTCCATCGTCTCCTGGAACTCGGCGAGGGCCTGGCTGATCTCGGCCGCCCTCGGTGGCTGTGAGCCGACGGCAAGCTCCAGCCGGTCATCGCCGTAGAGGACGAAAGTGTCGCGCTGGCTATTAGCGAGATAGCGGGTGAGAGCGAGGACAGTCATCCGCATGTCCGTCATTTCGTATTCCATTGCGCGCTGATTTACCAGGATGTCGATGACCCGGCGCTGCAGCTCGTCCACCGTGACCCCGTCGCGTCGCCGGTCCATGAATCCCTCGGTTAGCTGACTCACCAACGGAGGAAGGACGAGCTGAATAAGCCCCCACACCACAGTGCCCCTCCCGCGCATGTTAGCGTCGTGTGCGGATATTAGCGTGACTACGACCATTACGTCCATCGCTCGTTGCCCTTTTTATCGAACGACATCTGGGTAATGGCAGATATCGGCTCATTGCCCTTTCCCGTCGGCCGCCGGGCGCAGGCTAAAATGGCCCAATGCCGCCTCAACCGGCCATTTCGCCAAGCGGCCGCAAGCTCGTCGATAATGAGCTTGCGGCGTTGCGGTCGCCGGGCCGTGCTCACGCTCGGCAGCGAACTGAAAACAGGGTCAGGCACGAAAGTCGCGGCGGACGACATCGCCAATCTGGACGGGCGGGCTTGCCGAAAACACGATGTTCTCCGGGTGTGCTGTGTCCGCCTCTCTCGATCGCGGCCAAACGGCTCGGCGAGGATCACGAGCGGAACTTGTTCCACCAGGCCCTACGGATTGTCGTTGAGATTGCGCCGGCGGGCGGCTGCTGGTGGAGAACCTGCGCTGATCAGCGTTCAGGCCGGCGATCTCGGAGTCCGCGGAGAACGTGCGGCCGTCGCCGGGGCGGAGGTCTTCCCGTCAGGCTCGTCGTTGCGCCGCGCATGACCGGCCATGTGGCCGAGTTGACTTCCAAGGCTTCGCGAGCGGGTCGATCGCAAAGTCGGTGCAGCGCTAAGGCCGCCTCTGCACTGCCGACCACACCGGCCGCTGTGCAGAGCAGGCCGTCATGCGGCCGGTCCGGCAACTGGCACCGCTACCACCGAGCGGTGCTCGGGATGCAGGCAGGCGTGCAACTGCTGGGTATCGCCGCGGTGGGTCAGGGCCGGAATGCCCGTACGGCAATCCGCGGCTGCGAACGGGCAGCGCGGCTCGAACAGGCAGCCGGGCGACTCCACCCGCTCGTCCAGCGGTCCGGTCGGCACGACCCGGTGCGGGCCTGGCTCCTCGATGCCGCGCAGCACGGGTATCGCAGACAGCAGGCTCTGAGTGTAAGGATGCGCGGCCCCCTGGATAACCGTCTCCGTGCTGCCGTGCTCGACGACCATGCCGCGGTAGATGACGTACAGCTCGCCGCCGTCGCCGATGTACCTCGCGGTCGCGACGTCGTGCGTGATGAACAGCACGGAGACGCCGACGGTATCGCGCAGGTCACGCAGCAGCTGGAGTATCCCGAGTCGCAACGACACGTCGATCATCGACACCGCCTCGTCCGCGACGAGCACCTGCGGGTCGACGGTAAGCGCGCGCGCTATGACCACGCGCTGGCGCATGCCGCCGGACAGCATGTGCGGGTAACGCGGCAGCACGTACTCGGGATCCAGCCCGACCAGGCCTAGCAGCTCAGCGCGGCGGCGGTGCGCCCAGTCGCCGTCGGCGTCCAGGTGGCGGGCCCGCAGCGTCAGCGGATCGGCGAGGATCTGGCCGATTGTGCGGGTCGGGTTGAGTGCCGAGTACGGGTCCTGGTGGATCAGCTGCACCCGGCGGAAGTAGGGCACCCGATCCCGCGGCTTCAGCTCGCGCAGCGACTGCCCGCCGACGACGACGTCGCCGCCGTCGAACTGCTCGAACCCGCACAGGATCCGGCCGAGGGTGGTCTTGCCGCAGCCGGATTCGCCGATCAGCGATACCGCGCCGCTATCGGGGATCGTGACGTCGACGCCGCGCAGCGCCTGCACGCTGGCGCGGCCGAGCAGGCCGCCCCGGCCGGCGAACGTCCTGGTGACGCCGCGCATCTCGATCACGACAAGTCCTTTGCCGCGACGAAGCAGGCGAACAGGTGCTCGCCTGTCACGGTGACCGGCGGCTCCGCGGCGGCGCACGCATCGGTAGCCAGCGGGCACCGGGGTCGGAAGACGCACCCTGCGCGCGGGATCGAGCTCAGGTCCGGCGGCCGACCGGGAAGCGACCTCGCCTCTCCGATGTCCCCGGCGATCCGCGGCATGGCCGTCAGCAGGCCGCGTGTGTAAGGGTGGCGCGGGCTGGCCAGCACCTGCCGGGTCGGACCGTCCTCGACGATCCGCCCGGCGTACATGACGGCCACCCGATCGGCCAGATCGCCTATCACCGCCAAGTCGTGCG
>Ga0335075_10003489_pt1 | contig 24952 bp, 19 predicted proteins | sample Lox_Sample_24_FD_206723 | JGI IMG/M metagenome (GOLD analysis project Ga0335075, IMG submission 206723) | Soil microbial communities from Loxahatchee National Wildlife Refuge, Florida, United States - Lox_Sample_2.4 | ecosystem: Environmental > Terrestrial > Soil > Wetlands | place: USA...
ATCGCCTTTTCGCCGTAGGCGTGCAATCGCGCGCGCAGCTCCTCGGTGACCTCGCCGCTGGCAGGCCACACGCCGAAGATGTTCTGCCACAGAAACAATCCGGTCGCGGTATCAGGGGAGGGGGTGCCGGTTTCCCAGCGGGCGACCAGCTCGGTCCACAACGACGGCACCTGCGACAGCACGCCGATGCGGGCCCGGACGTCCTCGCCGCGCTTGGTGTCGTGGGTCGACAACGTCGTCATCGTGTGCGGCCAGAGTTGGCTGCGGGTCGCGGCGCGGTGGTGGAACTCCGCCAGGCCAACGCCGAAGTGCTGAGGCTCGCCGCCGACCTCGTTCAGCGACACCAGCCGGGCGTCGCGGTAGAACAGGCAATCCTCGACGGCCTTTGCGGTCACCGCGCCACACAGCTGCTGCAGCCGCACCGCCGGTTCGCCGCCGTCGGCCAACGCGGCGGCGATCAGCTGCAGGGGGATCTCCAATTCGGGCGCGGCGGCGTGCGTTGCCGCGAACGCGGCGGGCAGGATCGCGGCCAAACCGGGATAGTCGGTGCGGTAGACGCCGATATGGGTCAATAGCGCCGCCACCGCCGCGGGCAACCGCGGATGGTCGGCGCCGGCCGCCGCGACTATGGCCCGCCGCAGCCTGCCCAGTTCGCTGGCGAGGGTCTCGGTGGCCGCCGCCGTCTTCAGGTCGGCGAGCATGGCCGCCATCCGCGGATACTCGACCCCGCCGGATTCGACGAGCGCCGTCAATGCTTGTGCCCCTTGCGGATCGACGAAAACTCCGCCGATCTCCCGCAGCGCGTCGTAGCCGGTCGTGCCGGCGATCGGCAATGTTGGCTCCAACGCCTCGTCGACGGCCAGGATCTTCTCGATCACGATCCACGCGTCCGGGCCGACCAGTTCGCGCAGGCGGTGCAGGTATTCCGACGGATCCGACAGGCCGTCGGGGTGGTCGATGCGCACGCCGTCGACCAGTCCCTCGGAAAACCACCGGGCCACCTCGGCGTGGCTGGCCTCGAACACCGGCTGGGCCTCTTGACGCAGCCCGGCCAGCGATGTGATCGAGAAGAAGCGCCGATAACCGGTGAGGCCGTTTCGCCAGCCGATCAGCCGGTAGTGCTGGCGATCATGCACGTCCGTCCCGCTGCCGTCGCCGGTGCCCGGCGCGATGGGCAGCGCCAAGTCGCCGAGCCGCAACAGGTCGCCGTCGACGGTGAGGTCGGCGGTATCGTCGTCAGAACCCAGCAGCGGCAGCACAATCCGGCCGTCGCCGACCTCCCAGTCGATGTCGAAAAACGGGGCGTAGATCGAAGACCGGCCGTGCCGCAGCACATCCCACCACCACGGGTTCTGCTCCGGCTCGTCCACCCCGACATGGTTGGGGACGATGTCGACGATCAAGCCCATGCCGCGAGCCCGCGCCGCCGCCGACAACCTCGCCAAACCCTCCGGCCCGCCCAACTCGGCGGACACCGTCGTCGGGTCGCTGACGTCGTAGCCGTGACCCGACCCGCTGACCGCGGTCAGGATCGGCGACAGATACAGGTGCGACACCCCGAGTTCGTCGAGATAGTCCAACAGGTTCTCCGCGTCGGCAAAGGTGAACCCGAACCCGCTCGAGGCACCGCTCAGCTGTAGCCGGTAGGTAGACAGTACCGGAAATGCCATGCGCTACTTGGTCTTACGGAAGACGAGCAACGCCCGCCCGGCGAGCGAAACCCCGTCGCCGGCGGCCACGACCAGCTTCACCGCGCCGGCGGCGTCGGTGGTGTCCAGGACCGCCGTCCACTCGTTGGCGTAGTCGTCGGGAGGGATCACGAAATTCACCGCATCGTCGTGGGCGTTGAAGCACATCAGGAACGAGTCGTCGACGACCCGCTCACCGCGCGAGTTGGGTTCGGGTATCGCTTCGCCATTGAGGAACACCGCGATGCTCTTGCCGAATCCGGCGTCCCAGTCGTCATGCGTCATCTCCTTGCCGGCCGGTGTCAGCCAGGCGATGTCGCGTACCTCGTCGCCGCTGCGGATCGGCTCGCCGTCGAAGAAGCGGCGACGGCGAAAGACCGGATGGCTCTTGCGCAAGGCATTCACCTTGCGGGTGAATTCCAGGTGGTCACTGTTCTTGTCGACCAACGACCAATCCATCCAGGACAATTCGGAGTCCTGGCAGTAGACGTTGTTGTTGCCGTTCTGGCTCCGGCCGATCTCGTCGCCGTGCGAAATCATCGGGGTGCCCTGGCTGACCATCAGGGTGGCCATGATGTTGCGCATCTGCCGCCAGCGCAGATCCAGGATTTCCGGGTCGTCGGTCGGGCCCTCGACGCCGCAATTCCACGACCGGTTGTGGCTTTCGCCGTCCTTGTTGTCTTCGCCGTTGGCCTCGTTGTGCTTCTCGTTGTAGGACACCAGATCGTTGAGCGTGAACCCGTCGTGGGCGGTGACGAAGTTGATGCTGGCGCCCGGGCGCCGGCCGGTCGCCTCGTAGAGGTCCGACGACCCGGTCAGCCGGGACGCGAATTCGCCTAGGGTTGCGGGTTCGCCCCGCCAGTAGTCACGCACGGTATCGCGGTATTTCCCATTCCATTCGGTCCACAAACCCGGGAAGTTGCCGACCTGGTAGCCGCCCTCGCCGACGTCCCACGGCTCGGCGATCAGCTTGACCTGGCTGACGATCGGATCTTGCTGCACCAGGTCGAAAAACGCGCTCAACCGGTCGACGTCGTAGAACTCGCGGGCCAGCGTGGAGGCCAGGTCGAAGCGGAAGCCGTCGACATGCATCTCGGTCACCCAGTACCGCAGCGAGTCCATGATCAGCTGCAGCGTGTGCGGGTTGCGGGCGTTGAGGCTGTTGCCGGTGCCGGTGAAATCCTTGTAAAACCTGAGATCTTCGTCGTTGAGCCGGTAGTACGCGGCGTTGTCGATGCCACGGAAGTTGATGGTGGGCCCGAGCTGGTTGCCTTCGGCGGTGTGGTTGTAGACCACGTCGAGGATGACCTCGATGCCCTTTTCGTGAAAGGTGCGCACCATGGATTTGAATTCGGACACCGCGCCACCGGCCTGCGGGTTGGCGGCGTACTGATTGTGCGGAGCGAAGAACCCGAAAGTGTTGTAGCCCCAGTAGTTTCGCAGGCCCAGGTCCAACAGCCGGCTGTCGTGCAAGAACTGGTGCACCGGCATCAGCTCGATCGCGGTGACTTTCAGCGATTTCAGGTGGTCGATGATCGCCGGGTGGGCCAGGCCCGCGTAGGTGCCGCGCAGCGCTTCGGGGATGGCTGGGTGCGTCTGGGTCATCCCCTTGACGTGTGCCTCGTAAATGACCGTCTCGTTGTACGGCGTGCGCGGTGCACGGTCGCTCGCCCAGTCGAAAAATGGGTTGATCACCACGCTGGTCATGGTGTGACCCAGCGAGTCAACCGCCGGCGGCGTGCCGGTCTCGGCGGGGTCCTCGGCCGCAACGGCCATGTCGTAGGAGTACAGCGCCTGGCCGAACTTGAACTCGCCGTTGAACGACTTGCCGTACGGGTCGAGGAGCAGCTTGCTGGGGTCGCATCGGTGCCCGGTGCAGGGGTCGAACGGCCCGTAGACGCGGAACCCGTAGCGCTGCCCGGGGCTGACGTTGGGCAGATAGGCGTGCCACACATAGCCGTCGACCTCGTCGAGGTTGGTGCGGGCTTCTGCGCCGTCGTCATCGATCAGGCACAACTCGACTTTCTCGGCGATCTCGGAGAACAGCGCGAAATTGGTGCCGCCGCCGTCGAAATTGGCGCCCAGTGGATAGTTGCTTCCGGGCCAGACGGTGGCCAGCGCCGGTGCAGTTGCCGCGGCGGCACCGTTCGCTTCTGGCGGGGGCATTGTTTGACCTTAATGGCGGCGGGCCGGATCTGGACGCTCGGGCGCTACACGCCACATCGTCGTCGAGTGGGGTTCACCACCAGCCGGTGGCCGCCGCTATCTGCCTACCCAGCTCGTTGGTCATGGTGCGCATGTAGGTGGCCGAGATGTGGTGAGCGTCGTGGTATATCAACACGTTTCCCTCGACGGCGGGGCAGATGTCGGTGCGGCAGACCGCGTCGCTCATGTCCAGCGGCTTGAGCATCGGGAACTGCTCGACCCAGTCCAGGGTGGGGTTTCGGTCGACAAGCACCGAGGAGCGTTTGATCCCGCACGAGATCGCGTCGCCGCCTTTGGCCAGGCAGTCCGACGGATTGAACGGCTGCCCGTCTTTGACCAGCCACGGGGTGTCGCGCACGCCCAGGATCGGGATGTTGTTGTCGGAGAAGGCTTGCCAGATCCCGACGTAGGTGCCCGGCATCACATCGCCGGGTTTGATGTTCCACGGCCGCGTCGACGTGGTGAAGACGTAGTCCGGGTGGTCGGCGATCACAGCCGCCATCGCCTTGGGCACCCAGTCGCGGCACTCCGGGTACGGATCGTTGTTGCCCATCACCAACGGCATCTTTTCGGTGGACAGCGGGCAGCCCATCTTCAGGTAGGTCGTGACCTTGAAGCCGTGCCTGCGTCCCAGGATGTCGAGCGCGGTCAGCCAGTGCTCGGCGTGCGAGCCGCCGGCGAGCGCGATCGTCCGAGTGGCGTTCTTGTCGCCGTAGGTGCACTTGATCACGTCGGTGTTCTTGAAATCACTGATGCAGCCGTCGCGGGTGGACGGCGGGTAGTCGGTCTGGGCTTCCAAGACGGTGGGCCGCATCCGCAGTCTGGGCACCCGCAGGTGCTTGACGAGAGCGCGGGCACCGGGATAGTCGCTGGAGCTCAGGGCGCTCAGCTCTTTGCCGCTGGCCCGCTCCACCTCGACGTGCTCGCGCCAGGTGAACGCCGTCGCGGTCAGCGTCACGCCCAACAGCGCGACCACCGATCCGAGGACCATGGTCGGGCGGCGCAGCCGCGTCCGCCACGGGATGACCGGCGCCGCCGCGGGCGTGGCGGTACCCGCTGCGCGATACCGCAGGGGTTCCTCGACGAACCGCATCGTCAGATACGCCAGCACACCGGATATCAGCAGCACCGCGGTGCCCTCGAAGAAGTTCGCGTGCGCGTGGCCGGTGTACGCCAGCCAGAAGATCAGCAGCGGCCAGTGCCACAGGTACAGCGCGTAGGCCATCGCGCCAAGCGTCACCAGCGGCCCGGTCGCCAGCAGCCGATTGGGCAGTGGCAAGGCGTCGTCGGCCTGCCGGTTGGCTCCGGCCAGGATGAACAGCAGGGCCGCGCCTACGGGGACCAGCGCCCACGGCCCCGGGAATTGCCTGACGCCGTCGATCAGCGCGCCGCAGGACAGCACCGCGACCAGGGCGACCGTCGCCGCGGTGGTGCGCAGCCACATCGGCCAGCGGACGCCAGCGACCAGCGCGCCGGCGAGCACCCCCAGCAGCAACTCCCAAGCCCGCGCGAAGCTGTTGTAGTAGGCCACGGACTGGTTGGCCTGATGCGCGACGATCGCGTAGACGAACGACGCGACCGCCAGCACGCTGAGCAGCGCCACGAACGTCGTCCGCAATCGGCCGCCGAGCCGGCGCCGGAACAGAAACGCGAAACCGAAAACCAGTGCCAGAAACGCGACATAAAACTGGCCCTGCACCGACATCGACCAGATGTGCTGCAGCGGGCTGACCGACTCGCCGGCCCGCAGATAATCGGCCACCGTGCTGGCCAGCTCCCAGTTCTGGTAGTAGCCGAGGCTCGCCAGGCTCTGGTCGGCGAAGGTCTCCCAGCGGGTCTGCGGCTGAATCAAAATGGTGAGCACCGCGCACGCGGCGAGCACCACCACGAGAGCCGGCAGCAGCCGGCGCACCAGCCGCACCGCCTCGGGCACCGGCGACAGCGACGACGCCGGATTGAGCGCCGCGCGAAGCAATTTGCCGCCGAAGAAGAACCCGGACAGCGCCAAGAACACGTCGACGCCACCGGACACCCGACCGAACCAGACATGGAACATCGCGACCAACGCGATCGCGATGCCACGCAGCCCGTCGAGATCGTGGCGGTAGAACCCTGCTTTCCGGTTTCCCGCCGCGGGCTGGGCGGGGTCGGCAACGCGCGCGACGGCCGGACGGGTCGGGGAGGCAGTCAGCATGATTGACAGACAATCTACCCAACCCGACGACCGTCGGGCGTGCGCAAGAAGTCGGCCGGTGAGTTACCGGTTAGGACTCCAGGATTCGAGTCAGGTACGGAACCATGTTGGTGGTACGCGCCGGCGTGACCGCCACGGCCGGGTCGGTGGCTTCGATCATCTGGTTGTTGCCGAGGTACATCGCGACGCTCTGCGTGCCGCTGGGGCCGTAGCAGAGCAGGTCGCCCGGCCGTGCCTGAGAGGGTGCGACTTTGCGGCCCACGTTGCACTGCTCGCCCGAGGTGCGCGGCATCTTGAGTCCGGCGCCGGCGTAGGCGTACTGAATCAGGCCCGACGCGTCGAAGCCGACGACGTTGGCATTCAGCCCGGTGCCGCGGGTCGGTCCCGCGGCGTTGCCGCCGCCGTAGAGGAACGGCACACCGCGCTGGGACAGCGCACGCTGGATCACGTAGCTGGTGTTCTGCTGGTAGCCCACCAGCGTCGGGCCTGTTGCCGGCGTGGGTGCCGGCGTCGGGCTCGGCGCGGGGATCGGGTCAGCGCTCGCGACGTTGGGGCTGAGCATTGGCAGCGTCAGCAACAGGGCCATGCTGATCGGGACGACATAGCTGCGTTTCATGCGGATCACCTCTCTGCGGGCTCGGCGCGGTGACTTCGCGCCTATGCCGTAATTCCTTCCCGGTTCACCACAGAGACTCATGCGTTGGCCCGCCCCATTGGGGGCCGCACGCCACCTAATACAGCTGTGACGTGGACCCGTCGGTGAACCGCTGAATTCACAACAGTCACTACAGACACTCTGGCAACAAATGGCGTCTTGAGCCATAGCGCAGGCGTCCGAAAAGGGATTTTTTGTCGGACCGTGACCGAACGGTGACCGCTTACGCGGCCGGGTGTGATTTGGCTCTCAACTTCACGCGTCGGGCGTGTACATCGGACCGACGGTGTAGTGCCAGTAGGGGTAGCTGTAGTCGGTCAGCAGAGAGCCGGCCACCGAGCTGAAGACGAGGATGGCGACCGCCAACACCGGCCAGAAGGACAGGTACCAACCTTTCAGCAGCGACACCACCGGGCCGGCCACGGCCGCGGCGACCGCGGCGCCGAGGCCGCCCCAGACCACCGGATAGATGTAGAAATCGACACCGAACGGCACTGCTCCACACGTGTCATCAACGCAAAAGTCATTGAGGAAGCCGAACAGGCCGGAATACCAGTTCGTCCCGATCGCGGCGGCCACCAGCACGAGCAGCAACGCGAGCGTGCAGGCGACGTCCCACGGAACCAGGCGGAGCCGCAGCACCGGTCGCGGGGAATCGACGTACTCGCTTGGGGGCGGGTTCTCTGACTGCAGCGGCGTAGCCATGGTCCTTCAATCCTGACGGATCCCCGGCGATTGTGCGAGCTCGGGCCGACGGCACGGCGCAACGGCGGGGCTGCTTTACCCTCGTTCTCTATGAGTTCTGCGGCCGCAGGGCCCTCTGGGCTCACTCCGGAGCAGATCAGCGCGATCGACGCGGCCCATCTCTGGCACCCGTACAGCACGATCGGCGCCGAGGCGGTGCCGCCGGTGGTGGCGCTCGGCGCGCGCGGCGCCTGGCTGACGCTGCACCGCGACGGCGAGGCCGTCGAGGTGCTCGACGCGATGAGCTCCTGGTGGACGGCGATCCACGGGCACGGCCACCCGGTGCTCGACGCGGCGCTGGCCGCGCAGCTGTCGACGATGAGCCACGTCATGTTTGGCGGGCTGACCCACGAACCGGCCGCGAGGCTGGCGCAGCTGCTCGTCGACATCACCCCGTCGGGGCTGGAGACAGTGTTTTTCTGCGACTCCGGATCGGTGTCGGTGGAGGTCGCGGTGAAGATGGCGCTGCAGTACTGGCGCAGCCGCGGCCGACCCGACAAGCGGCGGCTGATGACGTGGCGAGGGGGCTACCACGGCGACACCTTCACGCCGATGAGCATCTGCGACCCCGACGGTGGCATGCACGAGCTGTGGAGCGACGTGCTGGCCCGGCAGGTGTTCGCCCCGCAGGTGCCCCGCGACTACGACGCCGCCTACAGCGCGGCCTTCGAGGCGCAGTTGGCGGAGCACGCCGGCGAACTGGCGGCGCTCGTCGTCGAACCGGTCGTCCAGGGCGCCGGGGGGATGCGCTTTCACGACCCTCGCTACCTGACCGACCTGCGGGACATCTGCGACCGCCACGACGTCTTGCTGGTGTTCGACGAGATCGCCACCGGGTTCGGTCGCACCGGCGAGTTGTTCGCCGCCGACCACGCGGGCGTCAGCCCCGACATCATGTGCGTCGGCAAGGCGCTCACCGGCGGCTACCTGAGCCTCGCCGCGACCCTATGCACCACCGACGTCGCGCACACCATCAGCACCGGTGAAGCCGGAGCGCTGATGCACGGGCCCACCTTCATGGCGAACCCGCTGGCCTGCGCTGTCTCGGTCGCCGCGGTGGAGCTGCTGCTCGGCCAGGACTGGCGTTCGGCGGTCGCCAAGATCAGCGCCGGGCTGGCCACCGGTCTGGAACCGGCTCGGACCCTGCCGGGGGTGACCGACGTGCGGGTGTGCGGGGCGATCGGGGTCATCGAATGCGACCGGCCGGTCGACCTGGCGATCGCCACGCCTGCGGCCCTGGATCTCGGGGTGTGGCTGCGGCCCTTCCGCAACCTGGTGTACGCGATGCCGCCGTTCATCTGCACGCCGGCCGAGATCGCGCAGATCACCTCCGCGATGGTCGAAGTCGCACGAATGACGGGCTCTCGTAGGCTTTAGTGCGATGACCCGGATCGATACCTCTCCACTGGCCTGGTTGGAGACGCACGCCGAGCAGCGCCGGCAGGCCGGGCTGCGGCGCGCGCTGCGGCCGCGTCCCGCGGTGGCCACCGAGCTGGATCTGGCGTCCAACGACTACCTGGGCTTGTCGCAGCATCCGGACGTCATCGAGGGCGGCGTGGACGCGCTGCGCACCTGGGGAGCCGGGGCCACCGGTTCACGGCTGGTCACCGGCGACACCCTGCTGCACGAGGAGCTCGAGTCCGTGCTCGCCGAATTCGTCGGCGCCGCAGCGGGTTTGGTGTTCTCGTCCGGATACACCGCGAACCAGGGGGCCGTGGTCGGGCTGTCCGGCCCGGGTTCGCTGCTGGTGTCCGACGCCTACTCGCACGCCTCGCTGGTCGACGCGTGCCGGCTGTCCCGGGCCCGGGTGGTGGTGAGCCCGCATCGCGACGTCGACGCCGTCGAGGCGGCGCTGGCCTCGCGTGACGAGGAGCGAGCGGTCGTGATCACCGAGTCGGTGTTCTCCGCCGACGGCGCGTTGGCCCCGATCCGCCGGTTGCACGAGGTCTGCCGCAGGCATCGGGCGCTGCTCATCGTCGACGAGGCGCACGGCCTGGGTGTGCGCGGCGTCGGCGGCCGGGGCCTGCTGCACGAGCTCGGCCTGTCGGGTGCGCCCGATGTGGTGATGACGACGACGCTGTCCAAGGCGCTGGGCAGTCAGGGCGGCGCGGTGCTCGGATCGGCGGCGGTGCGCGATCACCTCATCGACTCGGCCCGGACGTTCATCTTCGACACCGGTCTGGCGCCCGCGGCGGTGGGCGCGGCGTCGGCCGCGCTGAGGGTGCTGGCCACTGAGCCGTGGCGGCCCGACGCGGTGCTGCGGCACGCGGCCACGCTGGCGCGGATCTGCGACGTCCCCGAGGTTCCCCAGTCGGCGGTGGTGTCGGTGATCCTCGGCGAGCCCGAGGTAGCGCTGGCCGCGGCGACCGCCTGCCTGGACTCCGGGGTTCGGGTGGGCTGTTTCCGGCCGCCGACCGTGCCTGCCGGTACATCTCGGCTGCGGCTGACCGCCCGCGCGTCGCTGGACGCCGACGATCTCGAGCTGGCGCGCACAGTGCTGACCGACGTCCTCGGCGCGGCACGGCGTTGACGGTCCTGGTAGTCACCGGGACGGGGACCGGGGTCGGCAAGACCATTGCGACAGCGGCGTTGACGTCAGCGGCGCGACAGGCCGGCGTCGACGTCGCGGTGTGCAAGCCGGTCCAGACCGGAACTGACGCCGGCGACGACGACCTCGCCGAGGTGACCCGGCTGACCGGGCACCACAAGGTGGTCGGGCTGGCGCGCTACCCGCAGCCGCTGGCGCCGCTGGCCGCCGCCGAGCAGGCAGGCAAGTCGCTGCCCAGCCGTAGCAATGTGCTCAAACTCATTCGCGCGCTGGACCGTCCGGGCCAGCTGACGCTGGTCGAGGGAGCGGGCGGCTTGCTGGTCGAACTGGCCGCCGGGGGCGTGACACTGCGGGACCTGGCGGCGGATCTGAGCGCCGCGGTGCTCGTCGTCGCCACCGCCGAGCTCGGCACCCTGAACCACACCGCGCTGACGGTGGAATCGCTTGCCGCGCATAACCTCTCCTGCGCCGGACTGGTGATCGGCAACTGGCCGCTGCGACCGGGCGTGGTGGAGACATCCAACCGGTCGGCACTGGTCCGGTTGGCGCCACTGCGCGCCGCACTGCCCGCCGGCTCCGGATCGATGGCCCCCGGCGCCTTCGCCGCCATGAGCAAGCAGGCATTCGAACAACGCTGGCTGACCGCCTTGATCGCCTGATGGTTCACTCGCTCGAGCTGCTCTTCGACCCCGACACCGAGGCCGCGATCCGCCGAATCTGGGACGACCTGGCCGCCGCCGACATCCCGAGTCAGGCGCCGGCCGGTCGTCCGCACGTGACGCTGGTTGCGGCCGAGCGGATCCCGTCAGAGGTCGACGCCCTGCTGGTGCCCGTGACGCAGCGACTGCCGTTGGGCTGCGTGGTCGGTGCGTCGGTGTTGTTCGGCAGATCCAGCGCGATCCTGGCCCGGCTGATCGTGCCGACGGCCGAACTGCTCGCCCTGCACGCGGAGGTGTACCGCCTCTGCGGCCGCTATCTGACGCCCGGCCCGATGCCGAACAGCCTGCCGGATCGCTGGACCGCACATGTCACGCTCGCCCGCCGGGTCGCGCGAGCCCAACTCGCACGCGCACTGCGGATCGCGGGGAGGCCGTCGGAGCTGCGCGGCAGCCTCGCCGGATTGCGCCGCTGGGACGGCGACAAACGCGTCGACTATCTGATCAGCTGACACGCTCGCGTTGACGATGCGACGGATGGGCGAAACAATCCTTAGCGCGTCGCGACGATGGAGATCCCCGATGGCGTTTGACCCGGCCGAGTCGGCTGCGAACCTGTTGCGTGGTTGGGCGCACGCGATAATCGCGCATCGCCACGGCAGCGAGGTCTACCAGACCTCGACGATGGGCGCACTACTCGACGGTGTCTACGACGGAGACGTCACGATACGGGAGCTGTTGCGGCACGGCGACTTTGGCCTTGGCACCTTCAACGGTCTGGACGGCGAGATGCTGGTGCTTGACGGCGTCTGCTACCAACTGCGCAGCGACGGTAGTGCATCGGTCGCCGAACCTGACCAGCGCACGCCGTTCGCGGTCGTGACGTGGTTTGACGCCGGCCACACGTTCGAGGTGTCCGAGCCCGTCGATCGTGCCGAGTTGAAAACGCGGATCGACGACTCGCTGCAGAGCACCAACCTCATCGTCGCTGTGCGTGTCACGGGTGATTTCAGCGTGATTCGCACCCGCACGGTAACCGAACAGCACCGGCCCTACCCGCCGTTCACCGAGGCCACGGAAGACCAGCAGGAGGTGACGTTCCGCGACGTTACCGGCACACTGGCCGGGTTTCGGATGCCCGACTACGAACAGGGCGTCTCGGTGGCCGGCTACCACTCCCATTTCGTCGACGCGCAGCGCCGCCACGGCGGGCACGCCCTCGATTACCGGCTGACCCGGGGTCGGGTCGAGATCAGTGTGCGGTCCGATCTGCACCTGAGTCTGCCGCGGACGCCGGAATTCCTTGCCGCCGAGCTGAATAAGGCCGACCTCGACAATCAAATCCGCCGCACCGAGGGAGGCTGAGGTGGGCAACGACGACGTGCGCTCCGCTCAACGCGTGGTCGAAACGCTCGCCGCGTACGGCATCCGCCACATCTTTGGCGTGCCCGGGGCCAAGATTGACGCGGTCTTCGACGCCCTGACCGACGGCGGCCCTCAGCTGGTGGTCTGCCGCCACGAGCAGAATGCGGCGTTCCTGGCCGCCGCGGTCGGCCGGCTCACCGGTACACCGGGCGTCGCGCTGGTGACATCGGGACCGGGCACCACGAATCTGGCCACCGGGCTGATCACGGCCACCACCGAGCAGGACCCGATGGTGGCGATCTGCGGGGCGGTGCAACGGTCCGACCGGCTCAAGCGCACCCATCAATCGATGGATGCTGTTGCGGCACTGAAGCCGTTCACGAAATACACCGGCGAGGTCAACGATCCCGACAACGTGCCCGAAGCGATCGCCAACGCCGTCCGCATCGCGCTCACCGCACCGCGCGGCGCCGCCGCCGTGGTGTTGCCCGCCGACGTGCTGGCGGCGACCACGTCCGCGGCAATCGTGAAACCGTCGCCGGTGCCGGCGCTCGGCCCCGCGCCGGTGGATCGAATTACTCAGGCCGTGAACTTGATTCGCACCGCACAACGCCCCGCTCTGTTTGTCGGCATGCGGGTGGGCGAGCCCGGGCCGTGCGCGGCGCTGCGCGAGTTGCTCGCCGTCACCGACCTGCCGGTGGTCGAGACGTTCCAGGCTGCCGGCGTGGTGTCGCGCGAACTCGAGGACCACTTCGTCGGGCGGGTGGGCCTGTTCCGCAACCAACCCGGGGACATCGTGATCGGCCACGCCGATGTGCTGGTGACGGTCGGCTTCGACCCGGTCGAATACGATCCGCGGCTGTGGAATTCGAATCCGGCCCGCACGGTGATCCACATCGACGAGGTGGCCGCCGATATCGACACCCACTACCAGCCCACGTTGGAATTGCGTGGCGACATCGCCGCGACGCTCAACGCGCTCACCGGACCGTTGACCGGCCTGCGGCTGAACGAGACGGTGAGCGCGCAGGTCGCCGAACGGCGTGCGGCGCTGGTGGGCATCGACGAGGAGGCGCTGACCCGCGGTGAGACGGGCGCAGGCCTCAATCCGGTAGCCGTCGTGCTCAAGATCAGAGAACTCATCGACGACGACGCCACCATCGCCTGCGACGTCGGATCGCACTACATCTACATGGCCAGGCATTTTCGCGTCTACCAGCCGCGGCGGCTGCTGTTCTCCGACGGCCAACAAACCCTGGGTGTCGCGTTGCCGTGGGCGATGGCCGCCGCGCTGGTACGACCGGGCACGCCGGTGGTGTCGGTGTCCGGTGACGGTGGATTCCTTTTCAGCGCACAGGAATTGGAGACCGCGACACGGCTGGGCCTGAGTTTCACCCACGTCATCATGCGCGACAACGCCTACAACATGGTCGAATTCCAGGAGGAACTGAAGTACGGTCGCGCCTCAGGGGTGCAGCTGGGGGACTACGACATCACCCACTACGCGGCGGCGTTCGGTGCCAAGGGCATTCGGGTCGGCAGCATGGCCGAGTTCGAGGACGCGTTCAAGCAATCCCTGATCGACTCCGGGGTGACGATCATCGACGTGTTCGTCGATTACAGCCGCAACACCGAACTGTTCGCGGAGCTGCACGACGACGTCGTGGAATAAGGGTCAAGGGATCAGGTCCACCAAGTTGACCAGGGTTCCCGCAGTCGACTCCGCGATGGGTGCGGCGGTGCCGAGCAGGAAGATGAACGGAATCACCGCCAGGTCGGCGGCGATAGGGTCGCCGATCGCGTTGACCAAGTTGCCGGCCTCCAACTCGTCCACGAAAATGCTTGCGTCGTATGAGGGCACGCTGGTGAGCAGCGCATCGACGGTGTCGGCTATCGGCAACAGAGTCGCGTAATCGGCGGAGACGGTGGCGGACAGATCGTCGAGAAGATCGGTCGCCGACGACAGCAACGTCGCGTCCGAAATCGGATAGTTCGCCGCCTCGCTCAGCCCCTCCTTCAAGATTTCGAGCCCCTGCTGAAACGACGGGTGCAAGGTGTCGCTCAAACCGGTGTTGACCGCGGACATCAAAAGCGTTGCCAGCGATGGGTTATCGTCCAGCGGCGTTATCTGATAGGTGGCGGGGTTTTCCAGATCCTGGATGGCGGTGTTGATTCCTTGCTCGAGACCGTTACTCAATGCGGTCGAGATGGCAGCCGAGTCGAGGTTCGTCGGGAACAGCCCGAGCGTGGTGGGGACGTCGGCATCGCCCTGGCTCCAGCCGTCGGTGATGCTGCCGTAGCCCAGGTTCACCAGGACGCGCGTGTCGGGTTCCAGCAGATCGTAGAGCGGCTGTCCGATGATCGGGATCAGCCGCAGCGGGTCCAGGAGCGGCAGGCTGTCGTCGGGGATCATGTAGTAGTTGGTCAGGGTGTCCGTCGCCGATGTCGGCAACAGGATGGCCGAATCGATCTGTGCGGCAGTGTCACCCAGATAGGCGCCGTGGTCGTAAAGGATGCCAAAGAGGGCGTTGAGGTCTGAGACGATGTTGAGCGGGTACTGCGGGAAGTCGGCGAAGCCGTCGTACTCCTGCGTGTAGATGTCGGTCGGGTAGAGGTCGCTTGGCGTCGCGCCGGTCAGCGTGAAGCCCAGGCTCGGGAAGCTCGGGTCGCTGCCGGGCGGCAAATCGAACCGTTCAATTGCGCCGCCGTCGGGGTTGCTCACGTCGCCGGTCAGCACGAAGTGCACATCATCGCTGGGCACACCCTGGCTCGCCAATTCGGTCATGGTCGTCGAGGCGATGATCGAGCTCTGCGACAGGCCGAACACCACCACTGGGTTGTCGGCGCTCACGTTCCCGGTCGCGATCTGGCCCAAGATTGCCGAGTCCAGAATCTGTTGCCCCTCAGCGGCCGACGTGTCGTAAGGCAGGCTGTGCACCCCGGTGGCGGGATACAACCCTTCGGGAGTATCCAGCGGCTCAGCAGTGCCGGTGAATCCGAGCGGCTCCAGGTACAACTGGTCGACGGCATTGACGTAGGCCGGCGGCGGGTCCGGAAGGCCGCTCCCGCCGATGACCAACGCGGTGCCATCGCCGAGCGCGGAATCCGCTGTGTCACCGCTGGTTAGCCTCACGTCGCGGCTTTGGGTGGCGGGTATGGGCACGGTCACCAGCGTCGCGGCGATCAAGCTGGCAGCTGGGATGGCAACCCCGGTGGCGAGGCAGACGCGACGTATCGAACGGCCCAGCATCGATACCCCCTCGGCTCAAAAGCCCACGCTCCGAGTCTATGAATTGCGCACACCTCACCCAGACAGATTGGACGAACTTCCGGCGATTGTTTGGAGTTGCGTCGCTACGCGCTGAAGAGCAAGTACAAGCCGGTGAAGGTCTAGCCGACCATGGTGAGTGGCCGGGAGCTGGCCGGTGAGTTGATGCCCTCCGGTGGTAGTCGCAGGGCTTTGTTGTGGGCCGCGATCACCGCGGCTAGCCCATCGCGGTCACTTCAGCTGGGTACCCAACGGCCGCCGACCCGACCACATCGCGTTTGTGCAGGTGCACACGGCTACCCTAGCCTGGGGACCGGTCAACGCAGGCTGCGATGAGCCCGGGGCGCGTTCGCCCCGTATGCGTGGACAACGACCACCAAGACATAAAGGAGCAGCGGGTGACTCAGGCGGCGACTCGGCCAATAACCGGCACCGACAGCACCGACATCCTGACCGTGGCCCGTCACCAAGTGCTCGAGCGCGGCGAGGGGTTGAGCCAGGAGCAGGTGTTGCATGTGCTGCAACTGCCCGACGACCGACTCGAGGAGCTGCTGGCCCTGGCGCATGAGGTCCGGATGGCGCATTGCGGCCCCGAGGTCGAGGTCGAGGGCATCATCAGCCTGAAGACCGGCGGCTGCCCGGAAGACTGCCATTTCTGTTCGCAGTCCGGGCTTTTCGCCTCGCCGGTGCGCAGCGCATGGCTGGACATTCCCAGCCTGGTCGAGGCCGCCAAGCAGACCGCGAAGACCGGCGCCACCGAGTTCTGCATCGTCGCCGCGGTGCGTGGACCCGACGAGCGGCTGCTGGCGCAGGTGGCCGCCGGCATCGAGGCGATCCGCGACGCGGTCGACATTCAGATCGCCTGTTCGCTTGGCATGCTGACCGCCGAGCAGGTGGACCGGCTCGCGGCGATGGGCGTGCACCGCTACAACCACAACCTGGAGACCGCGCGCTCCTTTTTCCCCAACGTCGTCACCACCCACTCGTGGGAGGAGCGTTGGCAGACGCTGTCGATGGTCCGTGACGCGGGCATGGAGGTGTGCTGCGGCGGGATCCTCGGCATGGGCGAGACCGTCGAGCAACGCGCCGAGTTCGCCGCCAACCTGGCCGAGCTCGATCCCGACGAGGTGCCGCTGAACTTCCTCAACCCGCGCCCCGGCACCCCGTTCGGCGAGCTCGAGGTGCTGCCGGCCAGCGAGGCGCTCAAGTCGGTGGCCGCGTTCCGGCTGGCCCTGCCGCGGACCATGCTGCGGTTCGCCGGCGGTCGGGAGATCACGCTGGGCGACCTGGGCGCCAAGCAGGGCATCCTCGGCGGCATCAACGCCGTGATCGTCGGCAACTACCTGACCACGTTGGGACGGCCGGCCGAAGCCGACCTGGAGCTGCTCGACGACCTGCAGATGCCGATCAAGGCCCTCAACGCGAGCCTCTAGAACGCCGTTGATGGTCCAAGCGGAGCTGCCCGCGCCGGTCGGCGCCGGTGTCTACAACGTCTATACCGGGGCCCTGGCCGGCGGCAGCGTGCCGACGGCGGCGCGGCTCGGGCTGGAGCCGCCGCGGTTCTGCGCCGAATGCGGCCGACGGATGGTGGTGCAGGTCCGGCCGGACGGCTGGTGGGCGAAGTGCTCGCGGCACGGGCTGGTCGATTCGATCGACCTGGAGGCGCACCGATGACGGACGCGCAGACGGTCGACGCCCCGCGCACGTCGCGGCGGGTGGCCATCGCGGCGGTCGCGGCGGGACTGCTGCCCGTCGGTGCGCTCGTCGGCGGGCTCTGGGCGTGGCTGGCCCCGCCGATCCACGGCGTCATCGCGCTGACCCACGAGGGCGAGCGACTGCATGACTACCTGGGCGGCGAGTCGGATCACTTCTTCGTCGCCCCGTTCCTGATGCTCGGGCTGCTGAACGTCGTCGCCGCGGTGGCGGCGGTGCTGGCGTGGCAGTGGCGAGCGCACCGCGGGCCCGGCATGGTCGCCGGGCTGTCCGCCGGCGTGGTGGCCGCAGCCGCGGCCGCGGTCGGTGTGGCCGTGCTGCTGATGCATTTGCGTTACGGCGCAGTGAATTTCGCCACGGTGCAACTCAGCCATGACCACCCGCTGCACTATTTCACTCAGGCGCCGCCGGTGTTCTTCGGTCGTTCGCCATGGCAGATGGCGTGCACGCTGCTGCTACCGGCCGCCACCGCCGCGTTGGTGTACGCGGTGCCGGTTGCGGCGACCGCGCGCGATGACCTGGGCGGCTATCCGGCCGTCGAGCCGACGTATCCGCCAACCGAGAGCGTCCCGTCGCCGCCGTCATAGCGGGCGGCGGTGCACGGCCTTTCCGGTGATCACCTTCGCCGCGATCAGGCCCAGCCGCGCCATGCCGATGTACGTCGCGGGGTTGAACATCGTGGGCCACTTGGTCCGGACCAGATGATCGCTCAGCGGCCGGCCCGCGAAGCGGTCCTGCAGCCAGCGCAGCGTCATCGGCGCCGACAGCGGGTGCAGCAGCAGGTGCTCGTTGAACGCGTCGCGGTGATAGGTCACGTCGGCGCCGCCGGCCGAGTAGGCGTCGGCCAGCCGGTCGATGTCCTCGACGTCGATCAGGTAGTCGTGCACGGCCTGCACGATCAGCACCGGCGGGGTCGGCACCTTGGCGCCCAGCCGGATGCTGTCGAAGACGTGCTGAACCTCGGGCATCGTCAGGATTTCCTCGAGCGGCCGGTCCAGATAGACGCCGACGTCCTTTTTGGCCATCCGGATCACGGCGCCCACCGTGGTCATCCGCTCCAGCCGTTGCAGCAGGGCGCGACCCTCGTCGCTGGCGTGCTCGTCGATCACCTTGTTCAGCTCGGGGTAGATGTGCACCAGCGCCGCGATGACCATCGCGGGCAGACCGGCCAGGAATGTGCCGTTGAGCCGGCGGAAGGTGTGGCCGAGGTCGCCGACCGGCGAACCCAGCACGGCGCCGACGACCTTCAGTTCGGGCGCGTAGTCGGCGCAGAGTTCGGCCGCCCACGCGGTGGCCAGCCCGCCGCCGGAGTAGCCCCACAGCGCGACCGGCGCCGACGGGGACAGTCCGAGGCGCTCGGCGTTCAGCGCGGCGCGCACGCCGTCGAGGGTGCAGTAGCCCGGTTCGAACGGCGCGCCCCACATCCCATTGCGGCCCTCGTGGTCGGGGATCGACACCGCCCAGCCTTCGGCCAGTGCCGCGGTGATCAGCAGCAACTCCAGCTGTGCCAACGAGCCGAGGGCCACGGCGCGTCGCCGCAACGCATACGACGGGAAGCAGCGGGACGTCACGGCGTCGATCGCGCACTGGTAGGACAGCACCGGGCAGGGCCGGTCGGGAGTGACGTCGGCGGGGACGATCACCGTGGTGACGGTCGCCTCGGGCCGGCCGTTCATGTCGGTCGTGCGGTACAGCAGCTGGGTGGCCATCGTCCGCTGCGGGATCAGGCCCAGGAAGGCCAGCTCGACGTCGCGCGAACGCAGCACCGTGCCGGGTGTGGCGTGCTGGAAACCGGCCGGGGGCTGGTAGAACGGGTCATCCGACGGCAGCAGCGGGCGGGCTTTGGCCTGCAACTCCTCGTGTGGGACACGACCGATCCACTCCGCACCGGATGCGCTCGCGCTCGCAAGGTTGCCAATGTCCATCGGGGCATTGTTACTTAAGAGTGCTTTAAGAATCCAGTCGGCCCGCTGAGGTGTCGGCCACTTTATCCGGAGCCCGGGGGTCTTAGCGCGGCGAATTCGTCGGTGACGCGCAACCGTGAGTCGGTGAAGCGGAACAGCGCCGCCGGGCGGCCGCCGCTGCGGCCGGACTGCGCGACGGTGCCGGTCGGCGTGATGACGCCGCGACGGGCCAGCACCCGCTGCAGGTTGGTGGTGTCCACCGGATGGCCCAACGCGGCGCTGTAGATATCGCGCAGCGTCGACATAGCGAATTCGGTTGGCGCCAAGGCGAATCCGATGTTGGTGTAGGACATCTTGGCGATCAGCCGGGTCCGGGCGTGGGCGACCATCGGTCCGTGGTCGAACGCCATCGGCGGTAGCGCGGTCACCGGATGCCAGCGGGTGTCGGGCGGCAGTTCCGGGGTTGCGGGGGAGGGCACCAGGCCCAGGAACGTCGAGGCGATGGTCCGGGTGCCGGGCACCCGCGCCGGCTCGGAGAACACCGCGAGCTGCTCCAAGTGGGCGACTTCACGCAGGTCGACCTTCTCGGCGAGCTGACGCCGCGCCGACGTCGTCATGTCCTCGTCGTGGTGCAGCCGTCCGCCGGGCAACGACCACGCTCCGCGCTGCGGATCCTGGGCCCGTTGCCAGAGCAGGACATCGAGCTGCGGCTTCTGAGCCTTGGTGTCGGATCCGAGACCGCGAACCTGGAATACGACGGCGAGCACTTCGTGAGCAGTGCTACCATATGTCATGTTTTCGATTATAAGTCGAAAACCGGGTCGGGGGCGAAAGGAACGGCCAATGACGATCCTCAATGGTGCGGATCCGCTGGCAAAAGACCTGGCAAGCGTTCTGGCCACGGGTATTACCAGCTCGGCGACCGGTTACGGCGGCGTCGACGGTGACCATCGTTGGGCCGCCGAGATCCGCCGGCTGGCCGAGCTGCGCAACGCCACGATTCTGGCGCACAACTACCAGCTGCCGGCCATCCAGGACGTCGCCGACCACGTCGGTGACTCGCTGGCGCTGTCCCGGATCGCCGCCGAGGCGCCCGAGGACACCATTGTCTTCTGCGGCGTGCACTTCATGGCCGAGACCGCCAAGATCCTCAGCCCGGAGAAAACCGTCCTCATCCCGGACCAGCGGGCCGGCTGCTCGCTGGCCGACTCGATCAGCGCCGACGAGCTGCAGGAGTGGAAGGACGAACACCCCGGCGCCGTCGTCGTCTCCTACGTCAACACCACCGCCGCCGTGAAAGCGCTGACCGACATCTGCTGCACCTCGTCGAACGCCGTCGACGTCGTTGCCTCCATCGATCCCGACCGCGAGGTGTTGTTCTGCCCCGACCAATTCCTCGGCGCGCATGTCCGCCGCGAGACCGGCCGTCAGAACCTGCACGTGTGGGCCGGTGAATGCCACGTGCACGCCGGGATCAACGGAGACGAGCTGACCGAGCAGGCTCGTCGGCACCCCGACGCCGAACTCTTCGTGCACCCGGAATGCGGTTGTGCGACATCGGCGTTGTATCTGGCCGGCGAGGGTGCCTTCCCGCAGGACCGGGTCAAGATCTTGTCCACGGGCGGCATGCTGGACGCCGCGCGGGAAACCCACGCACGCCAGGTACTGGTCGCGACGGAGGTTGGGATGCTCTACCAGCTGCGCAACGCCGCTCCGGGCGTCGACTTCCAGGCGGTCAACGATCGCGCATCGTGCAAGTACATGAAGATGATCACCCCGGCGGCGCTGTTGCGCTGCCTGGTCGACGGCGCCGACGAGGTCGACGTCGATGCGCAGACCGCGCGACGGGCGCGGCAAAGCGTGCAGCGGATGATCGCGATCGGCCAGCCGGGCGGCGGCGAATGAGCATTCGTCCCGCGTGGCAGCAGAGTGCCGACGTCGTCGTCATCGGCACTGGCGTGGGCGGTTTGGCCGCCGCGCTGGCCGCCCACCGAGCGGGCCGGCGGGTCGTGGTGCTCAGCAAGGCGGGCCGGAAGCCCGGTGGCACGGCCACCCACTACGCCCAGGGCGGGATCGCGGTGGTGCTGCCCGACAACGACGACTCGATCGAGGCTCACGTCGCCGACACCCTTGCCGCCGGCGCCGGCCTGTGCGACCCCGACGCGGTGACGTCGATCGTCGCCGACGGTTACCGGGCCGTGGCCGAATTGGTCAGCGACGGAGCACGATTCGACCAGGCGGCGACCGGCGGATGGGAGCTCAGCCGCGAAGGCGGGCACTCCCGGCGCCGCATCGTGCACACCAACGGCGATGCCACCGGTGCCGAGGTGCAACGAGCCCTCGATCACGCCGCGGCCACCCTGGACATCCGCACCAAGCACACCGCGCTGCAGCTGCTGCACGAAACCGGCTGTATCACAGGGGTTTTGGTCGCCAGCCGGCATGGGATCGGCGTCATTCATGCGCCGTCGGTGATCCTCGCCACCGGCGGGCTGGGGCAGCTCTACAACGCGACCACTAATCCCGAGGGTTCCACCGGCGACGGGATCGCGCTGGCGCTGTGGGCCGGCGTCGCCGTGAGCGACATCGAATTCATCCAGTTCCACCCGACGATGCTGTTCGACGGCCGCGGCGGGGGACGCCGACCGCTGGTCACCGAGGCGATTCGTGGCGAGGGCGCGGTTCTGGTTGATAGCCAAGGTCATTCGGTTACCGCAGGTGTTCACCCGATGGGCGACCTTGCCCCGCGCGACGTGGTGGCTGCCGCCATCGACGCCCGGCTGCGGGCCACCGGCGATCCGTGCGTGTTCCTCGACGCGCGCGGGATCAACGATTTCCAACGGCGTTTCCCGACGGTCACCGCGTCCTGCCGGGCTGCCGGCGTGGATCCGACCAGCCAGCCGATACCGGTGGTTCCCGGTGCGCACTACAGCTGCGGCGGGGTGATCACCGACGTGCACGGCCGGACCGAACTGCCCGGATTGTTCGCCGCAGGGGAGGTCGCCCGGACCGGCATGCACGGCGCCAATCGGCTGGCGTCCAACAGTCTGCTGGAGGGCCTGGTCGTCGGCGCACGGGCCGGCAAGGCCGCAGCCTCCCACGCGCTGCTGGCCGGCCAGGTCAGCGCCGGGTCGGTGGAGCCCGAGGGCTGCACGGCGCTGGCGCGCGGCGACCTGCAGCGTGCGATGAGCCGCGATGCCTCGGTGGTCCGCGACGCCGACGGCCTGCGCCGGCTGATCCGCACGCTGTCGCACCTGCCGCTGGTCGCAGTTTCCAAACGCGGTGGCTTCGAAGACGCCGCACTGACCGTCACCGCTCGGGCGGTGGCCGCCGCCGCGTTGGCGCGGGAAGAGAGCCGAGGCTGCCACCACCGGGCCGAACATCCCGATGCAGCCGAGACACCCGCGTACAGCATGGTTGTCCGGCTGGCGGCAGACTTCGGCGCCGAGGTCGAAGCGCTGGCAACGGCCTGCTGATGCCCCTTTCGGAAAGCGAGCTCGTCGAAGCTCGCGCCACGATCAAACGCGCACTCGACGAGGACCTGCGCTACGGGCCGGACGTCACCACGGCCGCGATCGTGCCCGAAGGAGCCACCACCACCGCGTCGCTGATCACCCGTGAGCCCGGAGTGATCGCCGGCGTGGACATCGCGCTGCTGGTGCTCGACGAGGTCCTCGGCAACGGCGGCTATCGGGTGCTCGACCGCGTCGACGACGGCGCGCGACTGCAGCCGGGGGCACCGCTGTTGACGGTCGAGGCCCGGACCGTCGGCCTGCTGACCGCCGAGCGGACGTTGCTGAACCTGGTGTGCCACCTGTCCGGGATCGCCACTGCGACGGCGGCATGGGTCGACGCGGTGGACGGCACCAAGGCGAAGATCCGCGACACCCGCAAGACGCTGCCGGGTCTGCGTGCCCTGCAGAAGTACGCGGTCCGGGTCGGCGGCGGTGTCAACCACCGCCTCGGGCTGGGCGACGCCGCGTTGATCAAGGACAACCACGTCGCGGCGGCGGGATCGGTGGTCGCGGCGCTGCGCGCGGTTCGGGCCGCCGCACCCGATCTGCCCTGCGAGGTGGAAGTCGACTCGCTCGAGCAGCTCGACGAGGTGCTGGCCGAGCGGGCCGAGTTGGTGTTGCTGGACAACTTCCCGGTCTGGCAGACCCAGATGGCGGTGCAACGACGCGATTCTGCTTCTCCGGCAACGAAATTGGAGTCCTCGGGCGGGCTTTCGTTGGAGACCGCCGCGGAATACGCCGGCACGGGTGTGGACTATATCGCGGTCGGCGCGCTCACGCATTCGGCGCGGGTGCTCGACGTCGGTCTGGACATTTAATCTTTCGGCACGGGCAAATCCGGACACAGCGTGATGTAGCCGATGCTCGGCGAGATCCAGTCATGCCAATCCTTGTGGCTGATGTTGGACGTAACCTTCGAGCACAGCGTCGCCACCGTGGCATCGGCCGGGGTGGGCCACAACCGGATCGTGTCATCGGCCTTGGCGGATGCCAAGGTGTGTCCATCGGGGCTGAAGGCAACGCCAGCCACGAAGTTGGTGACTTCGGTCAACGGCCTGCCGAGTGGGGTGGCGTGCGCCAGGTTGGTGACGTCCCACAGCCGGACGGTCTCGCCGCCGCCGGAGGCCAGGCTGTGCCCGTCGGGGCTGAACGCCACGTCGGCTACGGCGGTGGTGTGGCCTGTCAGGGGTGGACCGAGGGGGCCAGGGTGCGCTGGGTCGGTGAGATTCCACAACCGCACGGTGCCATCGTTTGCGCCGGAGGCCAGGGTGTGCCCGTCGGGGCTGAATTTAACCGCGAGCAGTCTGCCGGTGTGGCCCGTCAAGGGTTGGCCCAGCTGACTGGTGTGCTTGGGGTCGGTGACGTTCCACAACAGCAGCGTGTTGTTGCCGTTGGCGGAGGCCAGGGTCCGCCCGTCAGGGCTGAAGGCCACGCCGACGACTCCCGCGGTGCGGCCGCGCAACGGGTGACCCAGCGCACTAGGGTGCGCGGGGTCGGCGAGGTTCCAGAGCCGCACGTCGCCGTCTTCACTGCCGGAGGCCAGGATCCCGTCACGACCAAATGCCACGCTGCTGACTTCTCGGACATGACCGGTGAGGGGTTGACCCAGCGGGCGCGGGTGGACCGGGTCCGTGACATCCCATACGTGCACGGTGTGATCGGCGCTCCCGGAGGCCAGGGTATGGCCGTCGGGAGAGAATGCCACGCTCAGCACAATGTCGGTGTGACCGACGAGGGGTTGACCCAGCGGGCGCGGGTGCGCCGGGTCAGCGAGGTCCCATAGCCGCACGGTGCGGTCGCCGCTGCCAGACGCGAGGATGCGTCCGTCGGGGCTGAACCCGACCTTGAACACGACGCCAGTGTGGCCGGCCAGGGGTAGCGCGACATCGGGGTTCCACAACCGCACCGTGCCGTCGGCGCTGCTGGAGGCCAGGGTGTGCCCATCGGGGCTGAACTCCACGCTCTTTACCGGACCGATGTGGCCGGTCTGTAGTTGGGCGAACAGGTGCGCGGCGGTGAAGTCCCACAGCGCGACGCTGCCGTCGGCGCTGGCCGAGGCCAGGGCGTGGCCGTCAGGACTGAAGCTGACGCTAATCACTGCACTGGTGTGACCGGATAGCTCCTGCGGGGACGCCGAAGGATCGGTGGGATCCCACAACACGACAATGCCATCGGCGCCGCCCGTGGCCAATCGACGCCCATCTGGGCTGAACGCCACGGTGTACACCTCGCGAGAGTGTGCACGGAGGGGGCCGCCGACCGGCATTGGGTGGGCGGGGTCGGTGAGGTTCCAGAGCCGCACGGTGTGGTCGTTGCTAGCGGAGGCCAGGGTGTGGCCGTCGGGGCCGAATGCCACGCCGTTCACTGCAGCGGTGTGGCCGGTCAGTGGCTGGCCGAGGGGCATCGGGTGGGCGGGGTCGGTGAGGTTCCAGAGCCGGACGGTTTTGTCGTCGCTGGCGGAGGCCAGGGTGTGGCCGTCGGGGCTGAACGCCACGCT
>Ga0335075_10003490_pt1 | contig 24950 bp, 24 predicted proteins | sample Lox_Sample_24_FD_206723 | JGI IMG/M metagenome (GOLD analysis project Ga0335075, IMG submission 206723) | Soil microbial communities from Loxahatchee National Wildlife Refuge, Florida, United States - Lox_Sample_2.4 | ecosystem: Environmental > Terrestrial > Soil > Wetlands | place: USA...
CGCCCGCGTAGATTTCACCATGCCAACGGCCGGCGGTCCGGCATCGCCGGCAGCGTTTAGGAATTTGCCGGAAGGCACTTGACTGCCATCGTCGAACGACGCAGTCCGGTCGGCACGCCCCGCTCGTTGGCGAGAGCAAGCGGAGGCAACGACGGGTATTCGGATGGAGTTTGCGCTGACCGCTGTTTTGACTATTGGCGCGGCTGTCGTCGCCGTACCCGTCGCGATATTTTTCATCGAGGTGTTGTCCGCAATCACTTTGAGCCCCGGCAATGCCACAGCAGCCGGCAACGCCAAGCGTGATCTCGGCCAACGCGTCGGCGTGCTTGTTCCGGCGCACAACGAAAGCGCCGGCTTGCTGCCGACGATCGCCGACATCGCGGGCCACCTGCGCGCCGGCGACAGGTTGCTGGTCGTCGCCGATAATTGCACAGACGATACCGCAGCCGTCGCTGCGGCAGGCGGTGCCGAAGTGATCGAGCGCCGCGATCTGACGCGAATTGGCAAAGGCTACGCCTTGGACTTTGGCCTTGCGCATCTCGCCTCGCGGCCGCCCGATATCGTCATTGTCGTCGATGCCGACTGCCGGCTCGCGGATGACGCGATCGGTGAATTGGCCGTGACCTGCGCGGCGACACACCGCCCCGTGCAGGCCTCCTACGTGATGCGGGCGCCGCCCGACTCGCGGATCAATCATCAGGTGGCGGAATTTGCATGGCGGGTGAAAAACCGGCTGCGTCCGTCGGGACTCAAGGCGCTGGGATTGCCGTGCCAATTGACCGGCACGGGCATGGCGTTTCCGTGGGATGTCATCCGCGGCGCCGCGCTCGCCAGCGGGTGCGTCGTCGAGGATCTCAAGCTCGGCCTCGATTTGGCGGCGGCCGGGCACCCGCCGGTATTTTGTCCCTCGGCCGGGGTGACCAGCGAGTTTGCCTCGTCCGCCAAAGCCGCCCAAACGCAACGCCAGCGCTGGGAAGGGGGCCATATCAGCATGATCTTGACGATGGTTCCGCAGCTGTTGCGCACGGCCTTGACGCGTCGGGATTGGAATCTGTTGGCGCTCACGCTCGACTTGGCGGTGCCGCCGTTGTCGTTGCTGACTATCGTGGTTATCGGCACGTTCGCGGTTGCCGTGCTCTACGCGATCGCCGGCCTTTCTTCATTGCCGCTGGCCGTGAGCGCGGCGGCCTTGGCCGTATTCATGCTGACGGCATTTCTGGCATGGCTCAACTGCGGACGCGACGTCGTGCCTCCCGGCGCGGCGTTATCGATCGCACGTTACATCATCGCAAAGCTCGGCCTCTATCGCAGCCATCTGTTCGGCCGCACGGATGCGCAGTGGATCAAAACCGATCGCTCGAAGCCGGATTAAAGACAATGCCCGCTCAGCGCCGAACCGGTTCGTCGATCAACCGCTGAAGATACTGGCCATAGGCCGACTTGTTATATTTTGCCGCCAAGCTGAGAAGCCTTTCGGCGCTTATGAATCCCTGCAGATACGCGACCTCCTCAGGGCAGCCGACCAGGAGTCCTTGCCGATGTTGCACCGAGCGAACGAACTCGGAGGCTTCCAGCAGCGCATCGTGGGTGCCGGTGTCGAGCCAGGCATAGCCACGGCCGAGCTTGACGACGTGCAATTTGTTGCGTTGCAGATAGTGGCGATTGACGTCGGTGATTTCCAGTTCGCCGCGGGCCGACGGCCGTAGCCCTGCGGCAACCTCGAGCACGGCGTTGTCGTAGAAATACAGCCCGGTGACCGCCCAGTTCGACAAGAACTCTTTGGGCTTTTCGACGATGTCAATCGGCCGGTCCGCGTCGTCAAACTTCAGCACGCCATATTGGCTGGGGTCGTGGACGTGATAGGCGAATATGGTGGCGCCGTCGGTGCGCGCGGCGGCCTCCGCGAGCTCGGCGCTGAGCCCGTGACCGTAGAACACGTTGTCGCCGAGAATGAGCGCGACTTGATCGGCGCCGACAAAGTCACCGCCGAGGATGAAGGCATGGGCAAGGCCGATCGGCTTATCCTGCACCACGTACTCGAGCCGGATACCCCAGGCGGCACCATCGCCGAGCAGATGTTGGTAGAACGGCAAATGTTCGGGTGTCGATATCAACAGGATGTGGCGAATGCCGGCGAGCATCAGAACCGACAACGGGTAGTAAACCATCGGCTTGTCGTAGACCGGCAGCAGCTGTTTGTTGACGGCGAGCGTCGCCGGATAAAGCCGCGTGCCCGAACCGCCGGCGAGAATAATGCCCTTCATGGCGCGTCCTTGACCGTTAGCAAGCGTTCGATCGTCTCGGCCAATGCGCAATGCCAAGGCCGCAACGTGATGCCGAACGCGCGCGCGATGGCCGAGCAATCGAGCCGGGTGTCGGCCGGCCGCACGGCCGCCGTCGGATAATCGCTGGTTCGGATCGGCAAGACTTTTGCCAATAAGACTTGTGGCGACAAGGTTTGCGATGAACGGTCAAGTCGCTTGGCCGCCAATTCGACGATGGCGACGGCAAGTTCATACCAGCTCGCTTCTCCGGCGCCGGCAAAATGATAGACGCCGTAAGGCACGCGTTCCGGCTCGCTCGCGCAATGAGAGGCAAGGCTGAGGCAGGCATTGGCGATGTCGATCGCGGCGGTCGGACAACCGCGCTGATCGGCGACAATGGTCAGGCGTTCCCGCTCTTGCGCCAATCGCAGAATGGTGCGGGCGAAGTTGTTGCCGTAGGGACTGTAGACCCACGCCGTGCGCACAATGATATGTCGCGGGTTGACGGCAAACACCGCCTGCTCCCCGGCAAGCTTGCTGCGGCCATAGGCGTTGAGTGGTGCAGTGCCGTCGTCCTCGCGGTAGGGCGCGCCTTTGGTGCCGTCGTATACGTAGTCCGTCGAAATATGGATGACGGGAATCCGACGATGCCCGGCTTCGGCCGCGATGCATTCCGCCGCCTTGGCGTTGATCGCGAACGCCAGCGTTTCCTCGGCTTCGGCCTTATCGACATGGGTGTAGCCGGCGGCGTTGACGACTGCATGCCAAGGCTCCGCCGCGATTGCGCTGGCGATCGCGCGCGGATCGTTGAGGTCAACGGCCGATCGCGTCGGCGCTACGACCTCGATACCTCGTGGTAGAGCGAGGTTGCGCACTTCCGTTCCAACCTGGCCGGTGCCGCCAAACAGCAGCAAGCGCATTCTTTACGCCCGCTTCTTGGCGAGGCCGCGCCGGACACCGGCCTCATGCTGAGCTAACAGTGGTTGCCACCAAGTCGGCGTATCGACGTACCATCGCACCGTCGATAGCAGTCCCTGCTCGAAGGAATGTTGCGGCGACCAGCCGAGCTCCGCCTTCAGTTTGGTAAAATCGATTGCGTAACGAAAATCGTGCCCCGGTCGATCGGGCACGAAACGGATCAATTCGCGGTATGACACACCGCTGCCGCGCGGCACCAGGGTATCCATTGCATCGCAGATTGCGTCAACCACGTCGATGTTCCGGCGTTCGGCCGCGCCGCCGATGGCGTAGGTTTCGCCGACTCGGCCGCGTTCCAGCACCAACGTCAGCGCTCGGGCGTGATCGTCGACGAACAGCCAATCGCGCACGTTTAATCCGCGGCCATATACCGGCATCGGCTCGTGCGCCAGGCCTTTGATGATCATCATTGGAATCAGCTTTTCGGGAAACTGACGCGGCCCGTAGTTGTTGCTGCAATTGGTGAGCAGAATCGGCAGCCCGAAAGTATGACCCCACGCCCTGACCAAATGATCCGATGCGGCCTTGGTGGCGGAATAAGGCGAACGCGGATCGTAACGGGTCTCCTCGGTAAAGCGTCCTTCGTCGGTGAGCGCGCCGTAAACCTCGTCGGTCGAAACATGCAGGAAACGGAAGCCTTTGCCGCGTGCCCCTAGCCGTTGCCAATGGGCAAGCGCGGCTTCGAGCAGAATGTAGGTGCCGACGATATTGGTGTTGATGAATTCGGCCGAGCCGTCGATCGACCGATCGACGTGGCTCTCGGCGGCCAAATGCATTAGCGCGTCAGGATCGAAGCTGGTGAACAGTTCGCCGATAGCGGCGCGATCGCAGATGTCGGTACGGCTGAACCGATAACGGGGATGACCGCGGACCGTGTCGAGCGATGCGAGATTGCCGGCGTAGGTCAGCTTGTCGACGACCAGTACGTCGTGTTCGGTATGACCGATCAGATGTCTGACCAGCGCCGATCCGATGAATCCGGCCCCGCCGGTAACCAGAATCCTCATAGGACGAATCTTTCGCGATTAACCGCGGCCTGCATCCGCCAGTGCCGCGAGCGGATGGCCATCATACGGAAACGGACTGTTGAACTCTTTGAGGTAACGAAGTTTTGCGTCCTTATCGGAAGTTATGATCTTGGCGTCCGCAAACGGCCACGGGAAGCCGATGTCGGGGTCGTTCCAACGAATCCCATCTTCGTGGGCGGGCGCATATAGATTGGAAACTTTATACATCACAAGAACGTCGTCCAAAAGACTGACGTAGCCGTGCGCGAAACCTTCGGGTACGAAAAATTGTCGCCCGTTTTCCGCTGAAAGTTCGGTTGAAATATGTTTTCCGAAACTCGGTGATCCGAGGCGAATGTCCACCGCGATGTCAAGAATACGTCCTTGCAAGACGCTGACGAGCTTGGCCTGTGCTGCCGGCGGACGCTGGAAATGGAAACCGCGCACCGTGCCAGCCCGTCGCGAGAGCGCCTGGTTATCCTGGACAAAATGGCAAGCAATACCGAGACGGCGCAACTGTTGCTCGTTGAATGTTTCACTGAACCAGCCGCGATCGTCAACATATCGCTGAGGAACAATGACGCGAGGCAAATGCGGCGATAGAGTTAAGTCGCTGCTCATCTGATAGCTCATTTTCTCATTCTCATCAGCCTTGCGTCCTCGTCAGCCTTGCGTCGCCAGCATCGGCGCAGCAGCTTCCCGCCGCCCTCCGTCGCGAGCTTCGCGATCAGAGGGACGCCGGCAAGTCGGTGATTCCAGTGCGGTTTGTGGATTTGAAGGTACTGTACAAGCCTGCCGTTGGAGTTCGGAACTTTACATTCGCAACACGAGACGCAACACAAGAGCACCGCCGATCCGGATCGAGCGATGGCGCACAAATGCATTGATCGCGTTCGAAACGGGTGAACATGATCGTCGCAATTTTCGTCACGGGGATGCTTTAGGGCTCCGCGGGGGGCGCGCCTGTTCCGCTACGGCGCCAGCAACGCTTACCTCCGAAACCATGAGCACACACACTATCGCATCGCCGAACGGCCAACATCAAATCGAGATCTGCCCGCTGTAGGCGACCACCGATTCGGCGGCAAATCCGTGTGCACAGCACAATCCAAACCGCTCGGTGCGGTGTTGGTGCGGCTAATTATCCACCGCCGACGGTATCATGTGGCCGAATTAAGGTAAAAATTTAATGCAGTGCAACAAAACATTGCTTGTCAATTGATAAAACACTGCTAATAATTGTTTTCAGGCACGGCGGGGATGTGAATCGGGAAATTACCGTAGCGTTAGTTTCGATGAACTTCGCAAAGCCCGTCAGTGGCGCAAGCGCCGATACGCTGCAACCGCCCCGGCCGCTACGTAAGTGGCCGATCGCTTATCGCTCCATCAGCCTCTTGGTCATCACGGCCGATGTCGCGACGATTATCCTTTGCGGCATCGTATGCGGGATCCTTTATAATTTCGAAGTGTTCGGCGGGTCCGGCGAAATTGCCGATTACGTCGGCTCGGCCGCAGTCGTGGCTGCGCTTTTTGTCTCACTGATGAAAAGCCGCGACCTGTACAGTTCGACCGAGCTGTTGGCCCTCAAAACTCAGGTTGTCAGCGTCGCCACGGCATGGGTGAGCATATTTCTGTTCCTTTCGGGCGCCGCGTTCGCCTTGAAAGTCGGCGGCCACTTCTCCCGCGGTGCGATTTTTTCCTTCGCCGGTATTGGCGTCACACTGTTGATTTTTCAGCGCGTCGTCTACCGCAATGTCATTACGCGCGGTCTCGGCCGGCAACGGTTTGCTGCCCGAAACGCGATTTTGATCGCCGACGAGGCGCCGGTAAGCGGCAGCGCCCTTGTTCACACGCTGCTCAAACATGGCTTTCATCTCGACCGTCAATTTACCCTTCCGCTCGCCCAAAACGACCCGCGGCTACTTGACGATTTCATCTCCGACATCGTCGGATATCTGCGCGGTTCGAACATCGAAGAGGTCATCGTTGGCGTCGATGCGAAGCGTTGGGGCGAATTGAACAAGTTGCTTGCGGGGCTGCGCGTTCTGCCGTTGCCGGTCAACCTCATTCCTGTCGGAAACGCTTCGGACATCCTGAGCCGGCCGACGCGGGTGATCGGCGATTCGGTCTGTATCGAGCTGCACCGTGGTCCGCGCAGCGCGTTCGAGCGCGCCGCGAAGCGATTTGTCGATTTAGTCAGCTCGCTTGCCGGCCTATTTCTGCTGCTCCCACTGCTTATTATCACGGCCGTGATGGTCAAATTGGATTCACCCGGCCCGATCCTGTTTAGCCAAAGACGCTGCGGCTTTAATGGCCGGCCCTTTCACATCTACAAATTCCGAACCATGTCGGTGATGGAAGATGGTCCGGCGGTTTTCCAGGCGGCACAATCTGACAGCAGAGTGACACGCGTGGGCAAGTGGCTGCGCCGGACGAGCATCGACGAGCTGCCGCAATTGCTGAACGTCTTGAACGGCAGCATGTCGCTTGTCGGCCCGCGTCCGCATGCCGTGGCGCATGACAGTCAGTTCGACAAAGTGATCAGCAATTACGCCTTCCGGCAGCACGCCAAGCCGGGCCTGACCGGTTGGGCCCAGGTGAACGGACAGCGCGGCCCGACGCCTACCTTGGCGGATATTCGACGCCGCGTGGACTTCGATCTCTGGTATATCGACAATTGGAGCCTCGGCCTCGATTTTCTGATCATCGTTCGCACTTTTCTTGAAATCCTGCGCGGCCGCAACGCCTATTGACGGGCCGGCGCTCGGTGGCGCGGCGTTGCGAAATCGCAGCATTTTTTCAAACGCATAGACAGTTAAACGCGCGATCGGTTAACGCGCGGAATAAGCGCAGGCTTCGAAAGCTTCGTCGGCCGCCGCGGTGCGACGCCATTATGCCCTTGAGCCTTATGCGTTCTGATCGGGTGAGAATGCGGCTCTAGCATTTTTGTTTGCGCGATCTTTTTGGAAAACCGGCTTCCACTCCCGGATCGAGTCGGGGGGGCAAGCTTTTTTTCCGAATTATGTTCTAAGTGTGCCATCGCCCGACGAATTCCCGTCATCTCGATCTGGCATTATTCCTGCAAGGATTATGCACGGAGCATTTATCAGCGGGCAGCCATGGCCAATCTTGATACACTGCATCAGCGGGTGATCGTGACCGATACCGATCATGGACAACATCCGCGTGTCCGGCAAAAGTGGAAACCGGCTCTGGACGCGCGGCAAATCGAACACTTCGAGCAGAACGACGATTCGAATACGAGTCTTCCCGTTCTCGCGCAACGTTTGATTGCGGTGCAAAATGCCATCCCATGTCAGGACGTCGGAATCCTGTCATGGCCGGTGTTGGGAATTGCGATTGCGCTACTGTGTACGGTCGCTTGGTGCGGTTTTCTAACCTGGCTGCTGGTCGGACTCTAGCTTTGCAAATAAGCAGCACGCGCCGCGTTAATGCGTGTAATGCCAGGTATTGGTTTGTCGATTGAGTTCTAATTTCGCGTTCGGTGACGCCAACTCCCACTTCTTGGTATACGGATTGTAGCGGGTGACGGAATTTGGCGGCACCAGCTCGTACTTGTGCGTGTACGGGTTTAATTTGGGCACCGAGCCTGGCGATGCCAACTCCCACTTACCGGTGAACGGATTGAGACGGGGCACTGCATCCGGCGCAACGTCCTCCCATTGCCGTGTGTAAGGATTGTATTTGCTTTCGGCATGTGCGGCCGCGCAGAACGCGACAACGCCAAGTCCGACGACGAGAACCACGCGTAAGCCAATTGCGTTCATGGTCCGAGCCTCGCAGCATCTTCGGTATCATCAAACGCCACCCACGACGCCCGATCGGGCGTCGAGGTGCGTTTGAAGCTACCAGTGTCGGGCCCGCCGGATCAGGCCGCGGCGTTCGTTTTCGCTGCGCGTTTCCGGCGCCAACCGGCAAAGCCCAACACCCCAAGTCCGCCGACAAAGAGCGGCAAGCCTGCCGGCAGCGGCGTTGTCGTCGGATCTAAGTCAAAGCTGATCTGCGGCGTGATTGACCAGTCGCTGGCATCGATCAAATCTATGTCGAGAAAGGCGCCGTCCGTGAAGTCGACCACGATTTGTTGGGTGGTGCTGTTGATCGTGGTCCCGGACGTCCAGACGACCGAGTCGGTGTCGTTCTTGTAATCGGCCGTATAGGTTGCGTCCGCGACAACGCTGCCGATTGCCCCAGAGGGCTCTGTGAAGCTGAAGGTGACCGCTATGGTTCCGGTTGCCGTATCGCTCATTCCGCAATAGCCACAATTTCCGGACGGGCTCACGGTGAAGAAGTTCATATCGGACGTTAGGCTGTTCAAGGTGAGCGTTTTGGAGAACGATCCTTTGTCGTTCGAGGAGTTGAAGGTGCCGACAGCATTGCTGGACGGTTCACTGAATGATGGTCCATTTCCCGTCGTCGCCGTGTACGAGACAGTGTAACTGCCGTCGAGAGGCAGCGTGGCGGCGGATGCGGTTCCCGCGCCGGTCAGGATTGCGATGGCGGCGGCGCCAGCGAGAAACATCGGCATTGTCGTCTTCATGATCGTTATCCCATCTAGAAAAGTTGCACTACGTTTTGCTGCGCCTAAAATCAGGTTAACTGATTATTAAACCAGAGGCAAACCGCGCTGGCAGCTGCGAACGACTGTGCAGCGCCATTGTCTAATCCGCGGATTTCTACAGTCCTTGGTTAACGCTCTGGCAGCTTTACTTGCAGCAGGGCGGAGGCGTCGATCCAATACTATAATACTCCTAGGACGCCCGAGATTGCCCGCAGCGGAAGCGTGCCAAAAGCCGCTACGTGCTGGACCCGCGATGTTTTTCGCTGATGTAAGCCGCGCGAATTTGCGGACGTATCGGGAGAAGATCGTTCGACCTTCAAAAACGGTCGGGCGTTTCAGGATACCTCAGCCCAGAATTGCCAATTGCGGCGAAGCATGCAGCTCGCGTCGTTTGCGTCTCTAATCCGGAACATATTACCACTTCGGCGCGCGGCTATCGGGAAATCGGTGCGAGATCGTGGATGCTTCCACGGCACAGAACGATAAAAAATTAACGAAGTCTGGTGAATCTGGATTTCGAGGGATCGTTTTGACATGCTCGCACCTGCAATCATAAGCCTTCTGGCGGGTACGGCCCTTGGACAGTGGTTTAGAGTCCTGATCCTCGGTCCTATTATTTTGCTCACCCTCCTTCTCGCGCTCGGCGTCGGGATCGCTCACGGCGAAGATGCTTGGGCTATCACCAAGGCCGCGGCCGCCGCCATCGTTGGGCTGCAAGTCGGCTATCTTTTCGGCATCGGCGTTCGCCATCTGACCGTGCTGGCGCGTGCCAACCGGCAGCGGGCCGGACGGCTACTTCGGATCAAGCTTTGAAATCGTAGCGGTGTTTCCGCCGGGCTTGATGCTTCGCGGCGACCGCTCTGCGTACTTGGTGGAGCCAGGCGGAGTCGAACCGCCGACCTCTTGAATGCCATTCAAGCGCTCTCCCAACTGAGCTATGGCCCCTCCAGATGACGCAGGATGGAGGACGGATGACGGACCAAAGACCGTGAAACTCGGAGGACAAGGCCTAATTCTCAGCTGTCATCCGTCGTCCGTTCTCTGTTGTCCGACTAGCCTTCTTCCTCGTCCTCGATGTCGCCGCCGATGATATCGGTGACGTCGGCGTCCTCCTCTTCTTGCTCTTCGATGAAGGCGGCGTCGTCGAGGGTTTCATCCATCTCGACGTCTTCCTCGATGTCCGGTTCGGTGGTTTCGACCGGCGCTTTCGCGCCTTGCGCTTCGGCGTCGGCCTCTTCGAGCGAAACCAACTCGGCCTCCGCCGGCTCGGGTGCGGCGACCTCTTCGACCGGAGCGGCGGCGGCCGGGCGTGGCGCCGCGGCGGGCTGGGCTTGCTCCGGCCGCAGCCGCGCCACCGGTGTCTCTACCGGCACAACCTTGCCGGTGTACGGCGAAATCACCGGATCCTTGTTAAGATCGTAGAACTTGCGTCCGGTGTCGGGACACACGCGTTTGGTGCCAAGTTCAGCTTTCGCCACGGCCGCAATCCTTCAATTTGGCTGCTTCACTTGGCTAGTCGGGGTGCGCCTGTCAATAGCCCATGATAGAGCACTTACAGCTTTATCCCGATGCCCATCGACCCCACCCCGCTCACCGCACGCCGGCACGGCCCGCTCAAGGGCCGCGTCCGAGTGCCCGGCGACAAATCGATTTCGCATCGGGCGCTGATTCTCGGCGCGCTCGCCGTCGGCGAGACTCGCATCACGGGACTGCTTGAAGGCGACGATGTGCTCAATACGGCCAAGGCAGCGGCGGCGCTTGGCGCGCGCGTCGATCACCGCGCGGCCGGCGAATGGAATGTCCGCGGCGTCGGCGTCGGCGGCTTTGCCGAACCCAAGCGCGCGCTCGATTTCGGCAATTCCGGCACCGGCTGCCGGCTTGTGCTCGGCGCGGTTGCCGGCTGTCCGATCGCCGCCACCTTCGACGGTGACGCCTCGCTGCGTCGGCGGCCAATGCGGCGGGTGCTCGAGCCGCTGGAGCGGATCGGCGCGCGCACTCTCACTTCGAGGGATGGCCGTCTGCCGCTGACGCTTGCCGGCGCCCGCGAGCCTATTCCGATCGTGTTCGAGCCGCAGGTCGCCTCGGCGCAGTTGAAGTCGGCCGTGCTGCTCGCCGCGCTGTCGGCGCCCGGCGAAACCGTGGTCGTTGAAACGCAAGCGACGCGCGATCACACCGAGAAGATGCTCGCGCATTTCGGTGCCGACATCCGCGTCGCGCCCGCCGGCGAACATGGCCGCCGCATCGCGCTTGCCGGTCAGCCGGAACTCAGCCCGCGGCCGATCATCGTTCCCGCCGACCCGTCGTCAGCGGCGTTTCCGCTCGTTGCGGCGGCGATCACGCCGGGCTCGGACGTGATTGTGGAAGGCGTGATGCTCAATCCGCTGCGCGCTGGCTTGATCGTGACGCTTGCCGAGATGGGCGCGATGATCGAGCGGCTCGAGCTGCGCAACGAAGGCGGCGAACAGGTTGCCGACTTGCGCGTGCGCGCCGGAACGTTACGCGGCGTCGACGTGCCGGCCGAGCGCGCGCCTTCGATGATCGATGAATATCCGGTGCTTGCCGTCGCCGCCGCCTTCGCCGAGGGGACGACGGTGATGCGCGGGCTCAAGGAGCTGCGGGTCAAGGAATCGGATCGTCTCGCCGCTACGGCGGCGCTGTTGCGCGCCAACGATGTTGCCGTCGAGGTCGAGGGCGACGACCTCGTCGTCTATGGCAAGGGACGCGCTGCGGGGGGCGGAGTGGTCGCCACGCATATGGATCACCGCATCGCCATGGCCGCGTTGGTGATGGGAATCGCCAGCGAGCGGCCTGTCGCGGTGGACGATGCTGCCTTCATCGCCACGAGCTTTCCCGGGTTCACCGATGTGATGCGTGCGCTCGGCGCGGAGCTGAGCTGACGAAAGCTTCAGGACGCGATCCGATAAGTGCAAGCCGGTTTTCCGATCGGATCATGCTCCACGAGAAAGTTCGGAGCGCCAATCGGTTCAACCTGAAACGATTGGCGCTCTAGGCGCGACCGAGGACGAGGACTGCATTCAAGCCGCCGAACGCAAATGAGCTCGACATCGCATTCTGAATCGGCGCGTTGCGCGCAGTGTTGGGCACATAATCGAGATCGCAGTCCGGGTCGGTCTCTTCGAAGTTCGCGGTCGGCGGAATCGTCTGGTGGTGCAGCGCCAGCGCGGTTGCCGCAAGCTCCAGTGCGCCGGCGGCGCCCAAGCTGTGGCCGAGGACGCCTTTGCTTGAGGACACCGCCAAATACTCGGCGCTGGCGCCGAAGGCTTTGCGCAACGCCGCCGTTTCGCCCTTGTCGTTGAGCGCCGTTCCGGTACCGTGCGCATTGACGTAATCGACGTCCTCGGGATTGACCTTGGCGTCGAGCAAAGCTGCCCGCATCGCACGCGCGGCACCGTCGGGATCGATCGCCGTGATATCGTTGGCGTCGGCGCTCATGCCGAAGCCCAACATCTCCGCATAGATCGGGGCGCCGCGCGCCACGGCCCGTTCGCGCGATTCGAGCACAACCATGGCGGCACCCTCACCGAGCACGAGTCCGGTCCGCGTTCGCGAGAACGGCCGGCACGTGTCGGTGCTAAGCACGCGCAATGCTTCCCAGCCCTTGATCGTCCCGACCGTCAGGCAGGCCTCGGTGCCGCCGGCAAGTGCGACCGGGGCCTGTCCCATCCTGACCATCTGGAAGGCCTGGCCGATGGCGTGTGTGCCGGAGGCGCACGCCGACGCAATCGTAAAGGTCGGGCCCTTGAGGCCGAGATCCATGGAAACCAGGCTGCACGCCGCGTTCATCATCAGGCGTGGAATCGACAAGGGATGTGCGCGCGTCGCGTCTTGGCCGTAGAGCCTGAAGTAGGAATCGTCGATCGTATTCATTCCGCCGGCGCCGTTGCCGACGATGGTGGCGGTCCGCAGCGCGATCTCCTCGGTGATATCGAGCTGCGCGTCCTGCACTGCGGCGCGCGCGGCGACCACGGCAAACTGCGAAAAGCGATCCAGCAAGCTCTGCCGCTTCGGGTCGAAATGCTTCGCCGGGTCGAAATCGAGAACTTGCGCTGCGATTCTGACGGCCAGACGCTCGGTCGGGATGATCGAGATCGGACCGATGCCGGACCGCGCTTCGACCAGACTGGACCAGAATTTTTCACGTGCGCTGCCGATCGGAGACACGACTCCGATGCCGGTAATTACGACGCGATTCATCGAGCCGCCTTCGCCGCGACCAGCTGCTGCACGATGTTGGCAACATCGCCGACCGTGGAAAATTCCATGTCCTTGCTGCCGCTTTTGTCGCCTATCGTCACGCGCGTTGCGTCGTTCGCCTGGAACGGAATGCTGATATCGAATTTTTCTTCGAGGCCGAACACGATCTCGATCACGTCCAGCGATTCCGCACCCAGCTCGTCGAGACGCGTGCCGGGCGTCAGCCTCTCGACCGGAATCTTCAGCGCGTCGGCAATGACCGATCTCACGTCATCGATGACTTGCAAGCCGGCTTTCGTATCCATCGTCGTACACGCAAATCCGGTCAATCTCCGACCAAGCCATTATTCGGTACGCGGCGCTTAATCTCAAGCTCGTCGGGCGGCACCGCGTGATCAGCAATTGAAGACCGGCGATCGGCGACCGCATGCGCGCGTTCGGTCGCGGCATTGAGCGCCCGCTCGAGCGCGGCGCGGGCCTGTTCGAGCGTTTGCGCGTCCGGGCTCGTCGGTACGCGGATCGGTTCGCCGACGACAACGGCGCCGCGGCTGAATGGCAGATTGATCTCCGAGCGATCCCAATTGTTGAGCACAATGCGGCGGCTGGTCGCCAAAGCGATCGGAAAGATCGGACGGCCGGATTCGGCGGCAAGCTTGACAATGCCGAGACCGGCCACACGCGCGACCTTCGGAACGTCGGCGGTCAACGCCATGTTGCAGCCATCCGCGAGCGCTTCCAGCATGCTCTTGAACGCGCCGACCCCGCCCTTGGTCTGGAAGCGCCGCGCGTGATCGCCGGAGCCGCGGATCGCGCCGACGCCAAGCCGCGCCGCTGCGATCGCATTGATTTCGCCGTCGCTGTGGCGCGAGATCAAGACCTTGACGCGGTACTGTTGTCGCAGGAACGGCAGCAGGAAATGCTGCCCGTGCCACATCGCAACGATCACCGGCTGTTGTCCTTCGTACACGCGGTAGGGATCCGCCGGTTCCGCCACGAAGCGGCTTGTGATCCACGCCAGACGCAGATATTCGGCAGCGGCAACGCCGACTGTCTTCTGCACCCAGGGCTTGTTCTTTAATTGTCTTGCTAATTTCAATTTCACAGTAGAGCGTCCTTGATCACCCGATACCGGTATAGAGTCGCTGGCGGAATATAGAGCAAGCGGCGCCGCGCTTGGGCAAAAGGAGGGATTGGTGTCGAGCAATCGGGACCAGGGGCAGGTATCCCGCAGGGGCGTTTTTCGTGCTTGCGAAATCGATCGTGCCGCCTTTTGATCTAGCTGTTTGCCGGCCCGGGCACAACGGTTCCGGGGCATCGCGGGCAGCGTGAAGAAACTTGTACAACGGTTCCGCGGCGTTGCGGGCAGCGTGAAGAAACTCAAAGTGACAATGATCATCGCCATCGACGGACCGGCAGCCTCGGGGAAGGGGACGATCGCGAAGCAGCTTGCGGCGGTCTACGGGCTGCATCATCTCGACACCGGCTTGATTTATCGGGCGGTCGCCAAAGCCCTGCTGGACGCCGGCTACTCGCCCGACGACGTTGCGCATGCGACGGCGGCGGCCGTCGCGCTCGATGCGGCCACCTTCGAGGCAAATGCGCTGAAAGCCCAGAAAATCACCGAAGCCGCCTCGGTGGTCGCCGCGATCCCGGAAGTGCGGCAGGCGTTGCTGAACTATCAGCGCCAATTCGCCACGCAACCGCCCGGGGCGGTGCTCGACGGTCGCGACATCGGCACGGTCATCGCGCCGGGCGCTGACGTCAAGCTGTTCGTGGTGGCGACGCCGGAAGTGCGCGCCGCCCGCCGCGTTCGCGAACTCAAAGCGCGCGGCGAGCAGGCCGACGAGAAAGAGGTCTTGGCCGACCTGTTGCGTCGCGACGAACGCGATTCCAGGCGCACCGCCGCACCGCTCAAACCGGCGCCCGACGCACACTTGCTCGATACCACGCATTTGAGTATAGACGCGGCATTCCGGGCCGCCGTCGATATCATCGAAGCCGTCCGAACGGGCCGAAAGCGCCGCTGATCGCGCTTTCGTCATTGGAGGAACAGCCCGTTCGCGCTTCGTACGTACGGCGCCGGTCAGAGCTTTGTCCCGATCGTTGGCTTGGCCCCAACCGCCGGTTTCCCCCGGCGGCCGCTTGAGGTTCGGGATTAATCCATTGCAAGGGGCTGGGAGTATTCATGGCTCAAGTTGCTACCGCCGCGCCGTCGCGCGAAGACTTCGCCAGCATGATCGAGGAATCGTTCGGCGATGGCCATCTGCAGGAAGGTTCCGTCGTTAAAGGGACTGTGGTCGGTATCGAGAAAGACGTCGCCGTCATCGACGTCGGGTTGAAGACCGAAGGTCGCGTGGCGCTGCGTGAGTTCGCAGGACCCGGCCGTGCCGCCGACATCAAGGTTGGCGATACCGTCGAGGTCTATCTCGAGCGGGTCGAGAACGCGCTCGGCGAAGCGGTGCTCTCGCGCGACAAAGCGCGTCGCGAGGAAAGCTGGGGCAAGCTGGAGAAGGCGTTCCAGAACAACGAAAAGGTGCAGGGCATCATCTTCAATCAGGTCAAAGGCGGCTTTACCGTCGACCTCGACGGCGCGGTGGCGTTTCTGCCGCGTTCGCAAGTCGACATCCGCCCGATCCGCGACGTGTCGCCGTTGATGAATCAGCCGCAGTCGTTCCAAATCCTCAAAATGGATCGCCGCCGCGGCAACATCGTGGTCTCACGCCGCACCGTGCTGGAAGAGACCCGTGCCGAGCAGCGCCAGGAGCTGGTGCAGAATCTGGAAGAAGGCCAAGTCATCGACGGCGCGGTCAAGAACATCACCGATTACGGCGCTTTCGTCGACCTCGGCGGCATCGACGGCCTCCTCCATGTCACCGATATCGCCTGGCGGCGCGTCAACCATCCCTCCGAAGTCCTCAACATCGGCCAGCAGGTCAAGGTCAAGATCATCAAGATCAACCACGAGACCCACCGCATCTCGCTCGGCATGAAGCAACTGCTCGAAGACCCCTGGCAGGGCATCGAAGCGAAATATCCGGTCGGCGCGCGCTTTAAGGGCCGCGTCACCAATATCACCGATTACGGCGCCTTCGTTGAACTCGAGCCCGGCATCGAAGGTCTCATCCACGTTTCGGAAATGTCGTGGACCAAAAAGAACGTGCATCCCGGCAAGATCGTTTCCACTTCTCAGGAAGTGGAGGTGCAGGTCCTCGAAGTCGATCCGGTCAAACGCCGCATCTCGCTCGGATTGAAGCAGACCATGCGCAATCCCTGGGAGGTGTTTGTGGAGAAATATCCGGCCGGCTCGGTGGTGGAGGGCGAGGTCAAGAACAAGACCGAGTTCGGCCTGTTCCTCGGCCTCGACGGCGACGTCGACGGCATGGTGCATCTGTCCGACCTCGATTGGAAACGGCCCGGCGAGCAAGTCATCGAGGAGTACAAGAAGGGCGACAAGGTCAAGGCGCAGGTGCTCGACGTGGATGTCGAGAAGGAGCGCATTTCGCTCGGCATCAAGCAGCTCGCCGGCGCCGTCGCCGCAGCCGAGCCGGCGGCCGGCGAACTCAAGAAGGGCTCCGTCGTCACCGGCGAAGTGACCGACGTCAAGGAAGGTGGCATCGACGTGAAGATCGTCGGCACCGATTTCTCCGCCTTCATCAAGCGGTCGGAATTGGCACGCGACCGTTCCGAACAACGGCCGGATCGCTTCGCGGTGGGCCAGAAGGTCGATGCCCGCGTGACGCAATTCGATCGCCGCACGCACAAGGTCTCGGTTTCGATCAAGGCGCTGGAAGTCGCCGAAGAGAAGGAGGCGATCGCGCAATACGGTTCTTCCGATTCCGGCGCGACGCTCGGCGACATCCTCGGCACTGCGCTCAAGCGCAAGGGCGAGGAAGACGAGAAGGAAGAGGCGAAGGAATGATTTTTTCTTAACCTTTCCCCGCCGCGCGGGAACGAGGAGAAAGAAAGGAACCGCCCCCATGTCGCTTGATGCCGACGGTACTGAGCGGTCGCAGCGGCCTGGTGAGCGGCGGTCCCTACATCGCGCGGGTGACGATCTCCGGCCTCATTCGCGACGACGAGGAACGGGTGCGCCAACTTGACCGGCTCGCCAATTCGTCGGCAGCGAAGGCGGTCATTCTGCATGTCGACTCGCCGGGCGGGACCACGGCCGGCTCCGAGCAGCTATTCGACGCGCTCGGTCGCGTACGCGCCAAGAAGCCGATTGCCGTCGTGGTCGACAGCATGGCCGCATCCGGCGCCTACATCACCGCAGTCGCCGGCGATTACATCATCGCCAAGCAGACCTCGCTCGTCGGCTCGATCGGCGTGCTGTTCGAATATCCGAACTTCAGCGGTCTGCTCGACAAGATCGGCGTCAAGGTCGAGTCGATCAAATCGACCCCGCTCAAGGCGGCGCCGAACGGATTCGAGCCGACCAGCCCGGAGGCGCGTGCCGCCATCCAGTCGATCATCATGGATTCTTACGCCTGGTTCAAAGGCCTGGTGCAGGACCGCCGCCACCTCACCGACGATCAGCTCGCAGCCATCGACGACGGCCGCGTGTTCACGGGCCATCAGGGCTTGCCGCTCAAGCTCATCGACCAGATCGGCGACGAGCAGGCGGCGAGAATTTGGCTTGAGAAGAAAAAGAACATCAGCGCCAAGCTGCCGGTGCGCGATTATCGACTTCACGGCCGGTTCTCCGATCTGCCGTTTCTGCACGCCGCTGCCGCGTTGTTGCTCGACGCCGCCGGATTCTCGACGCTCGCCCGCGCGGTCGACGATTGGGGAACCGTACAGGCGATGGAACGGCTTAATCTTGACGGTCTGTTGGCCCTTTGGCACCCTGCAAGCGGGAATTGAAGCCGCGGTAGGAACCCATGATCAAGTCCGAACTCGTGCAGCGCATTTCCGCGCAGAACCCCCATCTTTATCAGCGCGACGTCGAGAAGATCGTCAATGCCATTCTCGGCGAGATCATCGCCGCGATGGCGCGCGGCGATCGGGTCGAGTTGCGCGGCTTCGGCGCATTCTCCGTCAAGCAGCGCCCGGCGCGGACCGGCCGCAATCCGCGCACTGGTGCTCATGTCGCCGTCGATCAAAAGTGCGTGCCGTTCTTCAAGACCGGCAAGGAAATGCGCGAGCGCCTCAATCAGAGCGGCGGCGGGGCCTGATTTTCATCCGCCCCCAGTCTCGTCGGGCAGGATGCAGACGGAGGTCCAAAAATTGCTGCGCAGGATCGTCGCGGCGATCATCCTGGTGCCGCTCGCCGCCGTTATCATCGCCTTTGCGGTGGCGAACCGCCACGGCGTGACGGTCTCCTTCGATCCGTTCGATGCCAAAGAGCCGGTCGCCGCGGTGACGCTGCCGCTGTTCGCGCTGATCATCCTGGTCCTGATCGTCGGCGTCTTGATCGGCGGGCTTGCGTCCTGGCTGCGGCAAGGCACGTGGCGAAGCGCGGCGCGGCGCTTGGAGCGCGAGCTGGCGCAACTGCGCGGCAAGGTCGCGATGCTGGAGGGTGGGGCGGCACCGCCGGCGGGCCCCGCGCAGGTCAATTCCCCGCCGCCTCTCAAGTTGCGGCCGCCGGCTCGTTAAATCTCCCGGTGCTCGCACAAGACAAGGCGCGCGCGGAGTTGTAGAACCGCGCCGTCAAGGACGGCACATGTCGCTCATTGTCAAAATCTGCGGCCTTTCGACCCTGGAGGCCCTCGATGTCGCGCTTGAGGCGGGCGCCGACATGGTCGGCTTCGTGTTCTTTGCGCCGTCACCACGGCATCTGGAATACGACGCGGCGCGGGCGCTCGGCCAGCGCGTGCGCGGCCGCGCGCAAAAAGTGGCGCTGACCGTCGATGCCGACGATGCAACGTTCGCTGCAATTGTTGAATCGCTGCGGCCGGATTTGCTGCAACTGCATGGCGAGGAGAGGCCGCAGCGCGTCGCCGCGCTGCGAACGCGCTTCGGACTGCCGATGATGAAGGCGATCGCGGTCGAGGCAAGCGGCGACCTTGCCGCCATCGCGGCCTATGCCGCGGTGGCTGACCGGCTGTTGTTCGATGCGCGCGCCCCGCGGGAGGCGACGCGGCCGGGTGGGCTCGGCAAACCGTTCGACTGGCAGCTGCTGGAAAATCTCGATCCCGGCGTGCCGTTCATGCTTTCCGGAGGACTTACTGTCGATAATGTCGGTGAGGCGTTGGGCGTCACCCGTGCGCCCGGAGTCGATGTGTCCTCGGGCGTCGAGCGCGCGTCGGGTGAGAAAGACCCGGACAAGATTCGCGCCTTTGTGCGGGCGGCGCGCGCCGCTGCGGCGGTTGCCGCCAAGCCGGTCACGAGTCCCGCATGAGCGTGCAGCAGCCCAATTCCTTTCGCACCGGGCCGGACGAGAGCGGCCATTTCGGCATTTACGGCGGCCGTTTCGTCGCCGAGACGCTGATGCCGCTGATCCTGGAATTGGAGAAAGCCTACGCCGCGGCCAAAGCCGATCCGCAATTCCGGAAAGAAATGGACGGCTACCTCGCCCACTATGTGGGACGGCCGTCGCCGCTCTATTTCGCCGAGCGGCTGACCGAGCATTGCCGACAGATGCCCTCCGGCCGTTCCGGTGGCGGCGCCAAGATTTATCTCAAGCGCGAGGAGCTCAATCACACCGGCGCGCACAAGGTCAACAATGTGCTCGGGCAAATTTTGCTGGCGCGGCGCATGGGCAAGAAACGCATCATCGCCGAAACCGGCGCCGGCATGCATGGCGTCGCCACCGCCACGTTGTGCGCGCGCTTCGGTCTCGATTGTATCGTTTACATGGGTTCGATCGACGTCGAACGGCAGAAGGCGAATGTCTTTCGCATGACTATGCTGGGCGCCAAGGTCGTGCCGGTCGAGTCCGGCTCGAAGACGCTCAAGGACGCGATGAACGAGGCGCTGCGCGACTGGGTGACCAACGTCGAGAACACGTTCTATTGCATCGGCACCATTGCCGGCCCGCATCCCTATCCGATGATGGTGCGCGATTTTCAATCGATCATCGGCCGCGAGACGCGCGAGCAGATGCTCGCCGCCGAGGGCCGGCTACCGGATTCGCTCATCGCCTGCATCGGTGGCGGATCGAACGCGATGGGCCTATTTCATTCGTTCCTCGACGAGCGCGAAATCGAGATCTACGGCGTCGAAGCCGCCGGCCGTGGCCTCGACACCGGCCAGCATGCCGCGTCCATCGCCGGCGGCCGGCCAGGCGTACTGCACGGCAATCGTACTTATCTGCTCATGAACGAGGACGGGCAGATCAGCGAGGCGCACTCGATCTCAGCCGGCCTCGATTATCCTGGCATCGGGCCGGAGCACGCCTGGCTCGCCGATCTCGGCCGCGTCACGTTTCTGTCGGCGACCGACGACGAGGCGCTCAACGCCTTTCAACTCCTCTCCAAGCTCGAAGGCATCATTCCCGCGCTCGAGCCCGCGCACGCCATCGCCAAGGTGCTCGATCTCGCGCCGCAAAAGCCGAAAGATCATCTCATGGTGGTCAATCTGTCGGGCCGCGGCGACAAGGATCTCGATTCGGTCGCGCGCCATATGCAAAGCAAATCGCGATGACCACCCGCATCGATCGGCGCTTTGCCGCGCTTAAACAGGAAGGCCGCGCGGCGCTGGTGACGTTCATCATGGCCGGCGACCCGGATTACGAACATTCGCTGGCGATCCTCAAGGCGCTGCCCAAGGCCGGCGCCGACGTGATCGAGCTTGGCATGCCGTTTACCGACCCGATGGCCGACGGCTCGGCAATTCAGATGGCAGGCCTGCGCGCGCTCAAAGCCGGACAAAACACGAAGCGCACGCTCAGCCTGGTGCGCGAATTCCGTACCGGCGACGCGGCGACGCCGATCGTGCTCATGGGCTATTACAATCCGATCTACGTCTACGGCGGTGAGCGGTTTCTGGCCGACGCTAAATCAGCCGGCGTCGACGGGCTCATCGTCGTCGATCTGCCGCCGGAAGAGGACGAGGAATTGTGCCTGCCGGCGCTCAAAGCCGGACTGAACTTCATCCGGCTCGCGACGCCGACGACCGACGATAAGCGCCTGCCGGCGGTGCTCAAGAACACCTCGGGTTTTGTCTATTACGTGTCCGTCACCGGCATTACCGGCGGCGTGGCACCGGACACCGCCAAGGTTGCGGCGGCGGTCAAGCGCATCAAGGGCCATACAACGCTGCCGGTTTGCGTCGGCTTCGGCGTGCGTACGCCGGAGCAAGCTGGCGCGATCGCGCAAAGCGCCGACGGCGTGGTGATCGGCTCGGCGCTGGTCGAGGCGGTGCGCACGAGCCTCGGCAGCGACGGCAAGGCGACGGCGAACACCGTTGCAGCGATGACAGACTTGGTCCGTGCGCTTGCCGACGGCGTACACGGCGCGCAGATCGCAGCGGTTTCGTCCTGATGGCGTAGGGCGGCTGCCCATCTGTGTGACGGACCGCCTACGCCGGAGCAACGCTCGCGCCTTGTCGAGTGTGAGCGGTTTTTGATAGAAACACCGTAACGGATGGCGCTTGCACATCCGGCAAATGACGCTCAGCAAAAATTGGGAGGAACTGAAGATGGCCAATCGAATCCTGACGACCCATGTCGGCAGCCTGCCGCGCCCGGCGAAGCTGCTTGAAGCCAGCCAAAAACGCACCCTGGGCGAAAAGTTCGACGACGCCGCCTTCGAAGCGGAGCTTAGGAACGCCACGATCGACGTCGTGCGCCGCCAGAAGGAGGTCGGCGTCGACCTTATCAATGACGGCGAACTCGGCCACACCATGGGCTGGGCCTATGATTACGGCTCGTGGTGGTCGTATGTGATCCGGCGTCTGGCCGGCGTCGAGGTTGTCAAAAAAGGGCTCTGGTTTACGACGTTGTCGGCGCACACCAAAACCCCGATGGCGCCCAAGGATTTCGTCGTCGGCGATTGGGGCGAGCGCCGGGATATGTCAAAATTCCAGGAGGCCTATTTGGACCCGCATTCTGGCTGCGGGCTGCCCGAGCAGTTCATGACCGAGCATAGCCCGTTGGTCAACGGACCGATCAAATATAAGGGCCAGGACTTGATCCAGCGCGATATCGCCAACCTCAAAGCGGGACTCAAAGCTGCGGGGCTCGGAACCGAAGGGGCGTGGATGAATTCCATCGCGCCCGCGAGCTGCGCGCGTATGCCGAACGAGTATTACAAGAGCGAAGAGGAGCTGTTGTACGCCTGCGCCGACGCCATGCACGAGGAGTACAAAGCGATCATCGACGCCGGCCTGACCGTCCAGCTCGACGATCCGGCGATCGGCGAGAACTGGGATCAGCAGAAAAACGAGCCAAGCATCGAAGGTTACCGGCGCTATACGAAGATGCAAATCGACGCGCTCAACCATTCGATCAAGGGCTTGCCCGCCAGCAAAATCCGCTTCCACCTGTGCTGGGGAAGCTGGCACGGCCCACATACCACCGACATCCCGATGAAGCACCTGATCGACCTGATGCTGGCGGTGAATTGCGACTATTACTCCTTCGAAGCCGCCAACGCCCGCCACGAGCACGAGTGGAAGCTGTGGAAGAACGTCAAGCTGCCGGCGGGCAAAAAGATCCTGCCCGGTATCGTCAGCCATTCCACCAACCTGATCGAGGATCCCGAGCTCGTCGCCGATCGGATCATCCGCTTCGCCGAGGCGGTCGGCCCGGAAAACGTCATCGCCTCGACCGATTGCGGCCTTGGCGGGCGCGTGCATCCGCAAATCGCTTGGGCGAAGCTCAAAACGCTTGCCGAAGGCGCGGCGCTCGCGAGCAAGCAGCTCTGGCAAGGACGGGCGGCGGCTGCTTAGAGCATGATCGGCAAAAGTGCCAGCCGGTTTTCCAAGAAAGCCACGCTCCGCGACATAATTGGGATGGCAATCGTTTCAATCTGAAACGATTGCCATTCGGACTGCCGTTCCGGTTTTCCGTCAACGCGGCGGTGCTAACGAACGCCTGACGCATGCTCCGCGCAGCGCCAGCAAGGCGCCCGCATCGCGCCACGGTTTATGCGCAACGCCGCCAAGCGCCAACGCTCCATATGACCCCGTCATAACTGGTCGAACTTTGGCCGCGAGCGCGTGCCGTTGAAAACCGCGACCCGACGCCACACATTTGTCACACACTGGAGGGGACGTTCATGACCCGCGATATGGCCCGCGACTGGATGTGGTCGGAAGCGTGCGAAATGCTGTCGCGCGCTGAGCGGCTGCATCGCGACATGTTCCGGCCGGGGGCAACGCGGGCACGGCAGCCCACCTGGGAGCCGCCGGTCGATATTCTGGAAACCGATTTTGAGGTTCTGGTCTTGGTCGCGTTACCCGGCGTCAACGCGGAGAAGGTGGAAGCCGCCATCGAAGGCGGCGAGCTGGTCATTGCCGGCACGCGCACCTATCCGCCGGCGCTACGCACCGCAATCATTCATCGGCTCGAACTGCCGCAAGGCCGCTTCTATCGGCGGCTGCGGCTGCCGGCGGGACGTTACGGCGGTGTGCACCGCACCGTGACCGACGGCTGCCTGGTGATCAGCCTGCAGAAAGCGGAGGCGAGCCGTGGCTGAGATCGAAATGCTGTCATCGAACGAACCTGCACAAGGCGCCACGACGCTGCCGCCGCTGCCGGCCGACGCGCTCATCATTGTGCCGGTGCGCAACACCGTTTTGTTTCCCGGCCTGGTGCTGCCGATCACCCTCGGCCGGCCGAAGTCGGTCGCCGCCGCGCAACAGGCGGTGCGCGACCAGCGCCAGGTCGGCATTCTCATGCAACGTGACCCAGAAGTTGCCGATCCGAGCCCGATCGACATGCATCGCATGGGCACGCTCGCCAACGTCGTGCGCTACATCACGACGCCGGACGGCTCGCATCACCTGGTCTGCCAAGGCGAACAGCGCTTCCAGATCGTCGAGTATCTGAGCGGTTGGCCGTTCTTCGTCGCCCGCGTGCTGCAAATCCCCGAGCCGGACACGCGCTCCGCTGAGATCGAGGCGCGGTTCGTCCATCTCAAAGCGCAGACGCTGGAAGCTATCCAATTGCTGCCGCAAACGCCCGCCGATCTTTTGGCCGCGATCCAGTCGATCGAGACGCCGACGGCGCTCGCCGACCTCGCCGTCGCCTACATGGACGCCAAGCCGGAGGAGAAGCAGGAGATTCTGGAAACCGTCGACATTACCGCGCGGATGGACAAGGTCTCGCGCCTGTTGGCCCATCGCATCGAGGTTCTGCGCCTGTCGCAGGAGATCGGCCGGCAGACCAAGGCGGCGCTCGATGAGCGCCAGCGCGAAGCGCTGCTGCGCGAGCAGATGGCGGCGATCCAGCGTCAGCTCGGCGAAGGCGAAGAAGGCAAAGCCGCCGAAATGGCCGAACTCGACAAGGCGATCGCCAATGCCGGCATGCCGAAGGAGGTCGAGGAGGCGGCGCGCAAGGAACTGCGCCGCTTGCAGCGCATGCCCGAGGCCGCCGGCGAATACGGCATGGTGCGCACCTATCTCGATTGGCTGATCGAACTGCCGTGGAAGCTGCCCGAGGAGAAGCCGATCGACATCATCGAAGCCCGGCGCATCCTCGACGAGGACCATTACGATCTCGACAAGATCAAGCGGCGGATCATCGAATATCTCGCCGTGCGCAAGCTTAGCCCGCAGGGCAAGGCGCCGATCCTGTGCTTCGTCGGGCCGCCCGGCGTCGGCAAGACCTCGCTGGGTCAGTCGATCGCCCGCGCCATGGACCGCAAATTCGTGCGCGTGAGCCTCGGCGGTGTGCATGACGAGGCGGAAATCCGCGGTCACCGCCGTACCTATATCGGCGCGCTGCCCGGCAACATCATTCAGGCGATCCGCAAAGCCGGCACGCGTAATTGCGTGATGATGCTCGACGAGATCGACAAGCTC
>Ga0335075_10003491_pt1 | contig 24948 bp, 25 predicted proteins | sample Lox_Sample_24_FD_206723 | JGI IMG/M metagenome (GOLD analysis project Ga0335075, IMG submission 206723) | Soil microbial communities from Loxahatchee National Wildlife Refuge, Florida, United States - Lox_Sample_2.4 | ecosystem: Environmental > Terrestrial > Soil > Wetlands | place: USA...
TACCCGTCCAGCGTGGCGATGGGCGAGCGCACCGTGCCCGCCTGGCGCGGCGTGCCGATCCTGCCGTGCCCGGTCATCCCGGTCACCGAGCACAACACCTCCTCGATCCTGGTGCTGCGCACCGGCCAGGAGAATCAGGGTGTCGTCGGCCTGTACCAGACCGGCATTCCCGACGAGCACGAGCCCGGACTGAACGTCAGATTCATGGGCATCGATGAAAAGGCCGTCATCTCTTACCTCGTGTCGACCTATTTCTCCGCCGCGGTGCTCGTGCCCGACGCGATCGGCATGCTCGAAAACGCCGAACTCGGGCGCTGAGCCCAATAGAAAACCCCGACGGAAAACGTAACCGACAAGGGACGAAAGGATTACGCGGATGTCATCATTCGAGCTGCCCGATTTTTACACTCCCTATCCGGCTCGGTGTAATCCGCACCTCGACCGGGCCCGGGCGCACAGCAAGGCCTGGGCCCGGTCGATGGAAATGATTGACGTCCCGCAGCACGGCACGGTGATCTGGACGGAAAAGGACCTCGACGCCCACGATTACGCGCTGCTGTGCGCCTACACGCATCCCGACACCACGGCCGAACTGCTCGACCTCGTCACCGACTGGTACGTGTGGGTGTTCTACTTCGACGACCACTTCCTCGAGCTGTTCAAGCGCGGCCGGGATCTGGACGGTGCCCGCGCTTACCTGGACGCGCTGCGCGCGTTCATGCCGGCCGACGGGCAGATTACCGAGGGGCCGTCCAACCCGGTACAGGCCGGGCTGGCCGACCTCTGGTCCCGCACCGTGACTGACCGCTCGGAGGACTGGCGGGGTCGCTTCGCCGAGAGCACCCGCAACCTGCTCGACGAATCGCTGTGGGAACTCGCCAACATCAACGCCGACCGGGTTTCCAACCCGATCGAGTACGTCGAGATGCGCCGCAAGGTTGGCGGGGCGCCGTGGTCGGCGAACCTCATCGAGCACGCCTGCGACGCCGAGGTGCCCGCCGTCATCGCCGCGTCCCGGCCGATGGAGGTCCTCCGCGATACCTTCGCCGACGCCGTGCACCTGCGCAACGACCTCTTCTCTTACCAGCGAGAGGTCCACGACGAGGGCGAGCTTTCCAACGGCGTGCTCGTGCTTGAGCGGTTCCTCGGCTGCACCGCCCAGCAGGCCGCCGACCGGGTGAACGACCTGCTCACCTCCCGGCTGCACCAGTTCGAGCACACCGCGTTCACCGAGTTGCCCGCCCTCTTGGACGCCCACGGCATCGATCCCGTGGCGCGGGATCAGGTCGGGCGTTACGTGAAGGGGTTGCAGGACTGGCAGTCGGGCGGTCACGAGTGGCACCTGCAGTCATCGCGGTATACCAAGCCCCGTCCCTCCCCGGTCCCGGTCCTTGGCGGCCCGTCGGGTATCGGCACGCAGGGCACGCGCATCGCGCTCTCGGTGGCCGCGACCGCGCCGCAGCGGCTGCGCAGCTTCACCCACGTCCGCTTCCAGCCCGCCGGCGGCCTTGAGTACCCGGCCATGGACGTGCCGTTCCCGCTGACCCTCAGCCCGCACCTCGGGGGCGCCCGCGAGCGCAACGTGCGGTGGTCCGCCGAGGTGGGCATCCTCAGCGAGGGGGTGTGGGACGCGGACCGGCTGCGGGCAGCCGACCTGGCGCTGTGCGCGGCGGGCATCCACCCCGACGCCACCGCCGACCAGCTTGACCTGACGACCGGCTGGCTGACCTGGGGCACCTACGGCGACGACTACTATCCCCTCGTCTTCGGGCGCGACGCGAACATCACCGCCGCGAAGGCCTGCAACGCCCGCCTGGAGACATTCATGCCGCTCGACCCGGCCGAGATGCCGGTGCCGGGCAGCGCGCTCGAACGCGGCCTCGCCGACCTGTGGGTCAGCACGGCCGGGCCGATGGAACCGCCCGCGCGCCAGGCGTTCAGGCGCGCCATCACCGACATGACCGACAGCTGGATCTGGGAGCTCGGCAACCAGGCGCAGAACCGGATCCCCGATCCCGTCGACTACATCGAGATGCGCCGCAAGACATTCGGCTCGGACCTGACGATGAGCCTGTCCCGGCTGGCCCGCCACGGGGCCGTCCCCGATGAGGTGTACAAGCTCCGCCCGGTCGCCGCGATGGAAAACGCCGCCGCCGACTACGCCTGCCTGCTCAACGACGTGTTCTCCTACCAGAAGGAGATCCAGTTCGAGGGCGAGATCCACAACTGCGTTCTGGTGGTGCAGAACTTCCTCGACTGCGACGCGGCGGCGGCGATGGGGGTCGTGGGCGACCTGATGGCCGCCCGGATGAGCCAGTTCAGGGACATCGTCGCGGTGGAACTCCCCAGGCTCTTCGACGCGCTCCACCTCGACGCGGCCGCGCGCGCGGCGCTACTGGGCCATGCCCGTAACGTGGAGAACTGGCTCGCCGGGATCCTCAACTGGCACCAGGGCTGCCACCGCTACGCCGAGGCCGACCTGATCGCCAGCGTGCGCCCGGTGCGACCGGAGCTTTTCCGCAGCCCGGCCGGACTCGGCAGTTCCGCCGCCCGCGTTCTCCGCACGCTGCCAGCGGCCCGCTAAGCCAGGAAACGGGACGTTCACCGGCCGCTGGTCACCGTTCAATGGCGATGACCGCCTTCAGCCCGGCGCGCTCTTCGGCGGCGGCGAACGCGTGCGCGGCGTCCGCGAGCGGGGTACGCGACGACACGAGCGGGTCCAGCGCCACGACGCCACGGGCGGCCAGGTCGATCGCGCGCGGGTAGACCTCGTTCATGCGCCGCACCATCGCGATCGTCAGGCCCTTGCGCCGCGCGAGCGAGGCACGGAACGTGGTCGTATCCGAGTCCGGGATCCCGCCGAGGACAACCCGCCCGCCCGGCCGCACGGACTCGAACGCGATCCGCACCGCGTCGTTGTTCCCTGCCAGCTCGAATGCGACGTCCGCACCGTAACCGGAGATGTCGTCCGACGGCGTGACCGCCTCATCCGCGCCCCACGTGACCGCCGCCTCGCGCCGGTGCGCCAGCGGCTCCGCCGCGACAACCCGCGCTACGCCGGCGGCCCGCAGCAACTGGATCAGCAGCAGCCCGATCGGCCCGCCCCCGACCACCGCGACCGAGCCGCCGAACGGCACATGCCCCAGGTCAAGCGCCCACAGCGCGACGCCGAGCGGCTCGAGCATCGCGCCGCTGGCGTCGGACACCGAGTCAGGCAGCGGGTGCAGCAGGTGCGACGGCCACGGCATGAGTTCCCGCAGCATCCCGTCGGTCTCGCCGTGCCCGGAGAAGACGATGTTGTAGCAGAGGTTGCGGTAGCCGTCACGGCAGGCACGGCACCGCTCGCAGGGAACCGCCGGGTCGATCGCGACCCGTTCACCGCGCCGCGGGCCGTCCGCGACCTCGCCCGCACCCTCGTGCCCCGGCACCAGGGGCCGGACGATCCGGGCGTCGCCGATGGCGCCTTCGGAGTACCAGTGCAGGTCAGAGCCGCAGATGCCAACCGCGGTGACCCGCACGAGGCTCTGGCCAGCCGCCACTTCCGGCACCGGCTCCTCTACGACCCGCAGGTCCGCGGGCCCGTAAAGACGCGCCGCTCGCATGCTCACCACGCTAACCCCTTCCCTCCCTCCTTGCTGTCCCGCATCTCCGCGCCGAACGGCATGGCACGCGAACCCGCCGTTCACCGGATCGCCGCCGCCGGCGGCTGCCCGCCGTCGTCAGCCACGGCACCGCTGGCCTGCCGAAGACCTCAACGCCTTCCCGTGTATTTACTCTGGTGACGCGTGCCTGGACATCTTCTCACGCTGCGTCACCCGCCCCTCAGTTTTGCTCTGGCGGGCGTGAGTACGGGCGGCTACGAGGCCCTCGAGTTGGTCAAGCAACCGACTCAAATCGTGCGATGTGGCTTCATGGCGCCCAGGCACCTGGCCTCGCCATCGCTCATACGGCGAAGCGTCGGCATCAAGGGAGATGGTGACGTCGGGATGGGCGGCCAAGAACTGCTCCTTGCGCACCACTTGGTCAACGTAGTCCGTCAATGAGCGTCGCATGGGAGCAGTCCGGGCGGTCATGCGCTGATCTCCGCCCAGACCACTGTGCCGCCGCGGTCGAGCGTGTAGCAGCTCCAGCGCTCGCTGAGCGCCGCGACCAGGAACAAACCCCGGCCGCTCTCCGCGTCGGCCAGTGGCAGGTTTACTGCATCGTGCGCCGGAAGCCGTGGCGGGGTGGGATCGGCGTCCCAGACCTCAATGAGCACTTGGCGGCCGTTGCTCGACAAACGCAAGGCGATGGGCGTCCCGAGCTGGCGGCGGATGGTGGTCTCGTAGGCGTTGGTCACCAATTCCGAGACGACGGCGACGGACGCATCGGTGAGCCTGGACAGATCCCACTCCCAGAGCAGTTGTTGTGTATGCCCGCGGGCGCAGGACGGCGCGGTGGGCAAAGCTCCCAGCTCAAGATACGTGCGCCGGTACATGGCATCCGACAAGCTCAGAAAGCCAGGTTCGCTTACAGGGGAAACCACACCGACGCCGGAGCCCCCCTCGGAACGTGTCTGGTGCCAGACAGTCCTGGCTACGGCGTCGGTGTGGCCGCTCATCATGTCGCTCCCGCCCGCATCGGCCCCGCAGGCAAGTTGGCCCAGGCGTCCTTCGGGCCAAGGTGATACGTACTTGCCGTTGGGGGCTTTGCCAATAAGGACAGCACGAACATAACGCGAGGCACACGGCGTATTTCGGCAATTCCCGTTCTCAAATTATTCCGGTAATAGAATATGGGCGGTCACAAAGAAAGCCGGCGGAATTGGCCAGCGCATTGCTCCAAGAGCTTGCGTACTTCGTCGTCAAAGATGGCATATTGCTCGAAGAAGGCGAACAGCTCAAGGTGGTAGGCCACGTCCCGGGGATCGCGCATCATGATGACGCCACCGAAGGTCTCGGCGGTAGCGATGCGCTCGTCATACACCGTGAACGTGTTGAGCGGGCCGTCCGGGACGCAGGTCTCCAGGGGGATAACGCCGAGGCGGATGTTGGACAGCTCAGACAGCGACGCGAGACGGCCGAGCTGCACGGCCATGATGGGAGCTTCCACCAACTGCCAGCGCACCGCGGCTTCAGTGAGAATGAACGTAAAGCGCTTGGCCGGATTGTAGAGCTGGGCCTGGCGGTCAAGGCGCTTGGCTACGGCCTGGGCGTGGTCGCCGGAGAAGACGCCAAGGCTGGCCCGAGCATACTCGGGCGTTTGGAGCAGGCCGGTAATCATGGTGGGCAAGAAGAACCGGACGTGCATGGCGTCTGCCTCAAGTGCGGCTAGCTCGCGCTGCTTCTGGTGCAGGCCGCGCTTGAGGGATGATCGGACATTGTGGAACTCGGTGTTAGCCAGGCGGGCCAGGGCCAGGAGTTCGTCGGTGACCTCCTGGCGAGCGCCGAGGGCGGTCAAGATGCGTTCGACATCGGCGATTGACGCGACGACCTTGCCCGTCTCGATCTTCGAGATCTTGCTTTGTGAGATGCCGCATCTGGCCGCCAGGCGTTCGCCGGTCAACCCGGCGGCCTTGCGGGCATCACGCAAGCTGGTGGCCAGTTCGTCTTTCCTGGCTCCAAGCTCCTCTGGTTCGAGTACGGAAATGGGTTAGTCCTGGTGGTAGTCGGCGTACGGGACAGCTTGATCCCAGGTGGTATCGCGCCAGCGGCGATACGCCTCCAGGTCTGGCTGTTCGACCAGCTCCCGGTCAGTCTGAGTACCGTCCGGCCGGTAGAGCAGCTTGACCACGGTGGCGTCATCGAAGAGCCAGAAGTCGTGGTCGGGCAGCTCGAGGCCGGGGTCATCGGTGACATCGAGGATGCGGATGTCTTCACCGGCCTTGGCGTTCCAGTCGTAGCCCCAGACGAACTCCCATTTCGTGTAGAAGCTCAACGGACGAGTGACGACGCGCACGCGGCGAAAGGTCTTACCGGCCTTGACGGCATCCGCCACAGTGTCGAGCCAGCCGTAGTGGTAGCCCGGTGGCGGGAGTTCGCCCCGCTCGAAAGCGGCGAGGTCGTCCGCCTCGCCGGGCATCATGTAGACCTGCCGCAGTTCAAGTCGGAATGCCGAGCGCTCGAAGTCCTGGAAGTAGCGCGACCAAGCCTCACCTTCCAAGTGCACGCATGGCCTCCGCAAGCAGGTCGAGCGGGATCTCCACGATGGCCTCATGATCCGGAGTGGGGTGGGCGAGTCGCGCACCTTGGACCGCGATAGTGCCGCGGTCGGTGCGATACACCGTGGGGCAGTCGCCGTCTCGGCAGTTCGGGTCTCCGGCGATCTTTTCGAGCTTGATGGGTTCCATGCCCTGAACCTTTCCGTGTGGCGGCCTGGTGGCCGTGCCGTACGGCCTTCTGACCTGGACGGTACGGGGCGATTCTGCCTTGGGTCAACAGGCAAACGGAATATTCCGGTTATGGAATAAGGCACGACACGGACGTGGTGGCCGGTGGCTGTTCGTCCTGGCCGCTACCAACCAGCCGTGGGATGTGGATTCCGCGTTGCGGCGGCCGGGCCGATTTGACCGGACCGTGCTTGTGCTTCCACCGACGCGCCCGCCCGGGCGTCGATCCTCCAGTACCACCTGCGGGAGCGCCCGGTGGAGAACATCGACCTGGCCGGGCTGGTCGCCAGGACCGACGGCTTTTCCGGCGCGGACCTGGCACACCTCTGCGAGACCGCGGCGGAGAAGGCGCTGATCGAATCCTCGCGCAGCGGGGTCGTCCGGATGATCGGCATGGCCGACTTCGAGGCAGCCACGCGGGAGGTCCGGCCGTCAACCGGCCCCTGGTTCAGCTCGGCCCGCGGTGTCGCGATGTTCGCCAACGAGGGCGGCGCCTACGACGAGCTTGTCGCCTACTTCCGCGAGCACCCGAGCGCGTGACGACGCGGGTCGGCCCGGTGAGGTGCAGGTGCGGAGGTGAGCGGGCAGCCTGCGCGCCGCCGGGCGGTTACCTCGCCGCGGCGCCCTCGCCGGTCCTGGCCGGCTCCGGCTTGCGGGCCCCGCGCCTGAGCATGAACGCGGCGATGATCTCAAGCACCCCCTGGACGATGAACCAGATCCCGATCAGCGTCGCGATGACCGTGACGGACGAGGTCGGCGTCGCCGCGACCACGACGCCGCCGACGAGGCTGATGACCCCGAAGAAGATCCACCAGCCGCGCCCCTCGCGCGAACTGATGGAAAGCCCGGCGGCCAGCGCGGAGACCCCCTGCACGATCCACGTGACGCCGACGATCAGCCCCATGAGGGCCACGGTGAGGTGCAGGTGGCGGATCAGCACCACGCCGATGACGACGAGCAGCAGGCCGGCGATGCCGGGCCAAACGCGGCGGGACTCGGTCCGCGTCAGCGCCCGGATCAGGTGGAACAACCCGGTCACGATCAACAGGACGCCAAGCAGAACGGCGATGACGTTGAGCGAACTGCTCGGGTGGACCGCCACGATGACCCCGAGCACCAGCGTCACGGCGCCAATGAACAGCGTCGTCTGCCAGCCATCGGTTACGGCGAGAGCCGGCGGCAGTTCCGAAGCGGACTCCTCCGTTTCCATGCGCCACACCTCCTTATGTCAGGCCGAATCGACCGTCTTGCCGCGATCGTCCCTCGCCGTGCGCCCGGGCACCTCACTCTCGGCGGGTGATAATCGCCAGGAACCCGTCGGGGAGGGGCATCGGCGGGAGCGCGGCCATGCTTGACCTCGGTCACGACGGCGCGGCCGGCGATTCCCGCCTCGGCCCGCGGCCCGCGGTGAGACACTCACAAACGGACGGAAGCGGTCAGGGTCGAGGCCGGAGCGCCATGCTCCCGGTGTCTGGGGAGGGCCACGATGAGCGTGAGCGCCGGCACTCGCGCAACGCTGCGCGAGCAGGCAGCCGCGGTGCTGCACGGCAACGACGCGGGCGGCTGGACGAGGGCGGCACCGGTGCTTTACCCGCACCAGTGGAGCTGGGACAGCGCGTTCATCGCCATCGGGTGGGCGCACCTGGACGTCTCCCGGGCGATAACCGAGCTCGAGCAGCTGTTCGCGGCGCAGTGGGCGACGGGCATGGTGCCGCACGTGGTGTTCCGTGCGGGACCTGAGCATCCGTACTTCCCTGGCCCGGAGTGGTGGGACACCTCCGTCTCGCCGGCGGCGCCCGCCGCCCCGCTGCGGACGACCGGGATCTGCCAGCCGCCGGTGCACGCCCTGGCGCTGCAGCGCATCTGGCAGCTGACTCCGAGGGAACAGCGGCCGGCTATCCGCGCGCGCCTCCAGGCGCTCTACCCGCGGGTGGTCAACTGGCACCGCTACCTCGCCACCCAGCGTGATCCGGAAGCATCCGGGCTGGTCACCACCTACCACCCGTGGGAGGGGACGGACAACTCCCCGCGCTGGGACCGGGCTCTGGAGCGCATCACGGTGGCCCGACCCGGCCCGTATACCCGGCTGGACGGCAACGCGGTTCCTGACCCCTCGCAGCGCCCCACCAACTGGGATTACGACCGGTTCCTTTGGCTGGTCGAGCAGCTGCGGAAATACCGCTACGACGACGCGCGGATCTATCGCGAGTACCCGTTCCTGATCAAGGACGTGTTCTTCAGCGCCGTCCTCGTCGCGGCGAACGCCGCGCTGCTCGACCTAGCCGACGTGGCCGGGGCCAGCGGCGAGGCCCGCGAGCAGCTGGCCGGCTGGCTTGACCGTGGCCGCGCGGGGCTGGCGGGCCGCTTCGACCCGCGGACGGGCCTGTGCGCGGACTACGACGTCCGGGCCGGTGCGGACATCCGGCTGAAAACGTTCGCGGGGTTCGCGCCGCTGTTCGCCAGGACCGCGGACCCCGGCCAGCGCGCCGCGCAGCTACGACTGCTCGACTCCGCGGACTTCTGCGGCCACCAGGGGCTGCGCTGGCGCCTGCTGCCGAGCACGTCACCCGCCGAGCCGTCGTTTGAACCGCGCAACTACTGGCGCGGCCCCGTCTGGCCGGTCATCAGCTGGCTGCTATGGCAGTCACTGGACCTGCTCGGCTACTCGGACCGGGCGGACGCCGTCCGCGGCGACTCGCTCGGCCAGCTCGCGGACGGGGAGTTCGGCGAGTATTACGAGCCGTTCACCGGCAAGCAGCTCGGCTCGACGCGCCAGTCCTGGACGGCCGCCGTCACACTGGACTGGCTGGCGTCTTACCAGCGGACGGCGGTCAGCGGGTAGCGCGGGCGCGGGCCGGCTGCTGGTGGCTGTCCTCGTCGGTTGTCGTCGGCGACAACGGCCAGCGCTGGCCGATGGCGACGTGCAAGATGATGCCGACGGCGGCGAAGGCGAGCCCCGCGACGGTCACCCAGTCGTTGGCGGTGGCCCTGATCCAGTGCACGCCGTCGGCGTACCCGGCCAGCGCTCGGTTGAGCGCCACCGCCACCGCGGCGGTGAAGACGAGGTTCACCACGCGCCCGGCGGCGTGACGGCGCAGCAAGGCGCCCGGCCAGCCCTCGAAGACCAGCGCCACCAGGAGCCCCGCGCTGATCACGCACCCGGACGCGGCGCCGATGGCCTGCGGCGACAGGTTCGCCAGGTCACGCAGCACCAGGTAGGTGGCCGCGCCGCCCCCGATCACCAGGGCGTTGCCTGCCAGCAGGCGCAACGGCCGCCGGCCGATGAGGTTGACCGGCCAGCCGCGCAGCATGACAAAGAACACCGTCTGCCACACGCCCACCACGATGAGCGCGATGCCGAAGTCCAGGGCCGACACCGGCCCGCCGGGGTTACGCAGTCCGGCGGCCGCGCGCACGGTGGGGGGAACGAAGTCGACGTTGACGAACAGGAAGTACGCGCCGACCCCGGTCGCCCAGGAGAGCGCCAGGCCGGCGAGGCCGGACCTGAGCGGGCTGAAGTCGTTGAACGGCCATCGCTCGCACACCAGGGAGAGCTGGAGCATGGTGGTGAAGATGGCGCCGGCCAGCGCCAGCGTCGCGGGAAAGGTCGTGGGCCCGCCGTTGGCGGGAGTGGCAAGGAACACCGCGCCGATGTCGGGGCGCTCGACGACCGCCTCCCCGGCGATGGTGAGCACCACCGCGCCCACGACGATCAGCGCCGTGTCGGTCAGCCCGGTCCATGGCTTGTTCAGCCGGGAGCCGGGCCAGTCGTTCCACCAGAAGCCGATCATCGCCACGCCCGTCACTGCGAACACCGTCATCGGGCCAAGGACCAGCAGCGACGTGGCGGTGTTGCCGAGTCCGAGCGCGAGCGCGAAGAACACGACCGCGGAAAGCACCAGCCCGCCGAGGCCGACCCACGGCTGTGTGGCCAGCACCTGGCGCTGCCGCCGGACGGCGTCTCGGCCCCGCAGTTGAGGCGGGGTGGTCAGCAGGGGCCTGTGGGTTTTCACCGAGCCGACTCCTGGCTGCACATCGCGATCTCCCTGGTATGCCGTGCGCCGCACCGATCCGGTGTGAGCGGAAACGTCCTGTCCCGGCCGGCGGCCGCGGTGGCCGCCGGCCGGTTACCCCCAACGTCAGGGAATCAGGACCGGGCGAATGTTGGCCTTGTTCCGGTTCTGGAAGGTTTGCTCGGCGTCCGCCAGCGGGTGGGTCTCGATGATCGGGCGCACGCCCTTCAGCGCCGCGAAGTTCAGCGTGTCCTCGCTGTCCGCCGCGACGCCGCTGTACCACCCCGAGAGGTTCAGCCGGGTGAACGCGAGGACGTGACCGGTCACCTGGATCGGGTCAAGGCCCTCGGCCACGATCAGCTGCCCCTCCGGCCGCAGGCCGCTGATCAGGCCGGACTGGAGGCTGCCACGGGACACCGTGTCGAAGATGACCGTCGCTCCGCCGAGCGCCTGCAGCGCCTCGCCTGGGTCGACGGCGGTGCTGTCGATGTACTCGGTCGCGCCAAGCCGGTGGGCGAGTTCCTCCCGGCCGGCGCCGCGCGCGATCGCGACGACGCGGAAGCCCATCTTGTCGGCGAACTGGACCGCGAGGTGGCCGACCCCGCCGACGCCGTGAATCGCGACCGTGTCGCCCGGGCCGGCCTTGGAGTGCCGCAGCCCGTTGAACGCGGTGATGCCGCCGCACATCATCGGGCCGATCTCCTCGAAGGTCAGGGCCTCAGGCGCGCGGGCGACCGCGTCCTGCGGCGCCACCATGTACTCGGCGTAACCGCCGTCGAAGTTGGCGCCGGTGATGGTGCGGTTGACGCAGTTGGTGAAGTCGCCGCGGCGGCAGAACTCACAGGTGAGGTCGCTGCCACCGGACCAGCCCACGCCGACACGGTCGCCGACCTGCCACATCGTCACGCCGTCACCGACCGCGTCCACCACGCCGCCGATCTCGTGACCGGGTACCCGCGGCAACTGCGTGCCGAACAGCCCGTCACGCGGAATCTCATCGCCGCCGCAGATCCCGCACGCGTGCACCTTGACGCGGACCTGCCCGGGCTTCGGCTCCGGCACCGGGAGCTCCACGTTCACAAACGGGGCGCCGGCCTCCTGGGCCTGCACCGCGTGCATTGTCGCTTGAGTCACCTTTTCTCCCCTAGTGCATTCCGCCGTCGGCCACGATCTGCTGGCCGGTGATGAGGCCGGCGTCATCGCTGACGAGGAACGCGGTAATGGCCGCCACATCCTGCGGCGTGCCCAACCGCCCGATCGGCGTCATGTCGATCAGGCTCTGCTTGTATTCGTCGTTGGACGGGTCGGTGAAGATCCCGGCGTTGTCGATCGGACCGGGCACGACCGTGTTGACCGTGACCCCCCGGGCCCCGAGTTCCAGCGCCGCGACCCGGATGAGGTAGCTCATGGCGATCTTGCTGGTTCCGTAGAGGGCGACACCCACCTGCGGAACGGTCGTCGTGTTGGACGAGATCGTCACGATCCGGCCGTTGTCGGCGATCCGCCGGGCGGCCTCGCGCAGGACGAAGTACGGCCCCTTGGTGTTGACCCGCCACAGCAGGTCGAAGTCCTCTTCGGTGACGTCGGTGAACGGGACGTTCACCTTCTCCATGCCTGCGTTCGCCACCACGATGTCGAGCCGGCCGAACTCCTCGACGGCCGCGTCGTAGAGCCGCTCGATGTCCGGCACGCTGGACACGTCGGCCTGGACCACGATGGCGCGCACGCCCGCGGCCTCGGCGGCGGTCTGCACTTCCTTCGCGGCGGTTTCGTTACGGTGGTAGTTGATGACGACGTTCGCGCCCTCCGCGGCCAGCCGCAGCAGGATCGCGCGGCCCAGACCCTCCGAAGATCCGGTGACGAGCGCGGTCTTACCCTTCATTGCCACTTCTCTCCCCAGGTGTATGAGTGCAGGCGGGTCCTTGACCTGCATGAAGTACTGGTGGTAATCGCAAGCTACCGACAATGCCCCCTCGGTGAATCGGCCAAGTGGCTAGCGAAGTGGCCAGCCTGCGCCGGCTAGGCGGCGGGGAGCACGTACTCGTGGAAGCCGACGACCTTGCCGTCGGCCACGATGATGTGGATCGTGTCGCGGCCCTCGGCCGGCTGGCCGTAGAACTGACCGCTCCAGTGGTCTTCGAAGACCACGCGGTCCGCGCCGGCGACCTTGACCGTGGAGATGACCTTGGTGACGCGATTGCCCTCGACGCCGAGCGGCCGGAAGAACAAGACCAGCTTCTCCCGGCCCTCCCTGCCGGTGAAATGACCGACGACGGGCGGGTAGGGCAGGATCAGGTCGACCTCGTCGGCGAACAGGGCGAAGAAGGCGTCCCAGTTCCCGTGCGTCAGCCCCGCGTTGAGCCGGGCGTAGGCCTCTTCCGCGATGTCCGTCGCAGACGCGCTCATCACAGGGCGATTTCCGCCAGCCTGGACACCTCGTTGGGGTCGTCGAGTCCAGGGTTGAGTAGGAGTTCGTCCACCCCCAGGTCCTCATATGCCTTGACGACTTCCCTGACCGCCTGCGCGCTGTCGCAGAAACCGCTGACGACGGTGCCGGCTATCTCGTCGCCCGCGATGCTGTAGTAGTCGTGGACGTTGCGGCGCCCCTGCTCCGTGTCGCCAAGCCCGAAGTAGGCGAGCGCGACCAGGCGCGGCGAGCCCCGGCGGCCCGCCTCGCGCCAGGCGTCCCTGGCCGAGTCGAAGGAGCCCGCCACCATTTCCGGCGGGAAGGAGCCGCCGATGAACCCCTGCCCCCACCGGGCCATGCGCGCGAAGGCGACCGGGGCTACCGCGCCGAACAGCAGCGGCACCTCGCGCGTCCCCGCAGGAACCGCCGGGTTGGGACCGCCGCCGACCGGCTTGCCCTGCCATACATCCCGGTAGACCTCCAGGTCACGGTCGAACCGCTTGCCGCGGCCGGCCGGGCTGTACCCGTCGGCCACGAAGTCGTCGGGCCGGATGCCGGCCGCGATCCCGAGGGTGAGCCGCCCCCCGGATACCCCGTCGATGCCGGCCGCCTCCTTGGCCAGCAGGGCGCCCGGCCACACCGGCGCGAGCATGATGCCGCTCAGCAGCCCGATCCGGGAGGTCGCGCCCGCCGCCGCGGCCAGCGCCACCGTGTCCATGACCCCCGGATAGGCGACCCGGCCGATCGTGCTCAGCGTCGAGAAGCCGGCCGTCTCGGCCGCGGCCGCCCACGCGGGAATCACGCTCGGCCGCACGTCCCGCACCTGGTTGGGCAGTCCGATACCGATTTTCATGAGCAGTCCTACCTTCGACACTGGATGGTTCCGACCGGGCGACCGCCGCGCGGTCGGGCGATATCGAGACGATCATCGTCCGGAGGGCGCCAAGAAGTCTTGAGGCGATTCCCTCAACCCACCCAGGGGCGTGAGCAGGCGCTGACCCTCAATCACGCCAGGGGCCTTGGTCAGGGGCCGACGAGGCTGGCGAGCAGGGGCAGGGCCTCCGCGCCCGCGATCGCGCGGCGGCTGACCGGGGCGACGCGGTCGCCGAGCCCGGCGACCGCCTCGGCGAAGATGTCCATGTCGACCAGCTGCATGCGGCGCAAGTGCTCGGCGTTGTCCGGGGTGACCGCGCTCCCCAGTGCCCGCAGGGCGAAGCTCGCGGCGGAGCCCGAGCGCAGCACGTCGACGAGCGCGGGGATCTCGATGCCGAGGTCCTGAGCGACCCCGAGCACGTCGGCGATGTTCTTCTGGTTCGCCATCAGCAGGGCGTTGTTGATCAGCTTGCCCGCTTGCCCGGCGCCCGGGCCGCCCAGGTGGGCGACCTTCGCGGAGAACGTGCCGAGCAGCGGGCGGAGCCGGTCGACGACGGCCGCGTCACCGCCGACGATCGTGGTCAGCTGCCTGGCGACGGCGCCCGCGCGGCCGCCACTGACCGGGGCGTCGAGCACGTCGATGCCGTGGGCGGCGGCGAGCCGGGTCATCTCGGCGGCGAACGCGGGCAGCCCGGTGCCGTGGTTGACCAGGACGGAGCCCGGCCGCATCGCGGCCAGCAGGCCGTGCTTGGTCATCAGCTCGCGGTTGTCCTTGTCCTCATTGAGGCACAGGCCGACGATGTCGCTGGCCGCACCGAGCCCGGCGACGGTGTCGTGGGCGGTGTAGGTGACCCCGTCAAGCGCCGCCAGTGACGCGGGCCGGCGGGCCCAGGCGTGCAGCGGGTAGCCGGCCTCGGCGATCGCGCGGGCGATGGGCGCGCCCTGGTCACCGAGCCCGACCCAGCCGACAGCGGGCAGAGACATGATCGCGTTTTCCTTCCCGTGGCTCCGGTGAGGAGTTCTTGAGTTGGCGGCCGGCCGCTCAGGCCACCGCCCGCGCCGAGATGTCCCAGAGCCGGTCGGCGTTGTCCCTGTCCAGGGAGTAAGCGGCGACCGCGGAGACCAGTTCGGCGAACGTGGGCGGACGGTGATCGGCCGGAATGGCTTCCTGGTTGTCGTTGAAGTACCGGCCGCCGATCCCGTCAAGCAGCGGCGACGTGGCGACAAGCACGGTCGTCGAGGCGCCCTGGGCGGTGGACTTCCGCAGCTCGACCGGGGTGAGGACCCGCCCGCCGACGTGCCGCTGCAGCGGCGTGGCGATCGCGCCCGGGTTGACCGCGTTAACGGTGATCCCGTCGTCGGTCCAGCGGGCCGAGGCGCCGACCGCGAAAAGGTTCACGGCGGTCTTGGACTGGCCGTAGGCCAGCTGCGGGTCGTAGGGCCTGAACCCGAAGTTGATGTCGTCGAACACCACCGGGGAAAACAGGTGGGCCGAGGAGCTGAGCGACACGACCCGCGCGCCGCCGGCCACGGCCAGGCGGCGGTGCAGGCCGGTCGCGAGCTGAAAGTGGCCCAGGTGGTTGGTCGCGAACTGCATCTCCCAGCCGGCGTCGCTGAGCGTCCGTTCCTGGATGGCCATCACGCCGGCGTTGTTGATCAGCAGGTGCAGTGGCTCATCCCAGGCCGCGGCGAATGCGGTGACCGCGGCGGGATCGGTCAGCTCGAGTGGCCTTACATCGATGCGCGGGTTCCCGGTGTCGGCGCTGAGCCGCTCGGCGACGGGCACGGCGGAGCGGGCATCACGGACGGCGAGGGTGACGGCGGCGCCGCGGCGCGCGAGCGTCCTGGCGGTCTCCACGCCGATGCCGGACGCGCCGCCGGTGACGATCGCGCGCTTGCCCGTCAGGTCGATCCCGGCGCTGACCTCGTCGGCGGTGGACGCGGCGGTAAACGGTGTAGTAATGCGCATGACAGCGATGCTGCCGTCACCGAAGTACGCTCGTATCCGCCGGCGGCCAGCCTGTTTTGCGCCACCCTGCCGCGTGGTCGGACTGACGGGTTCCATGACGACACGAGAGCCTGCTTGACTCTCGGGTAACGCGAGGCTGCATGCTGGCGGCATGAGCAACGAGGCCTTCCTCGGCATCGGCGCCTTCGCCGTCCTGAGCGGGCTGTCGATCAACGCGCTACGGCATTACGACGAGATCGGCCTGCTCAAGCCGGCGCACGTGAACCCGGTCACCGGGTACCGCCTGTACCACCCCAGCCAGGTGCGACAGGCACGGGTCATCTGGGCGCTGCGGCACGTCGACATGCCGATCGACTCAGTGCGGGAGCTGGTCGACACGCCCCCAACCGGACCCGCAATCCGCGCTGCCCTCCGGCGTCACCGGGACACGCTGGCGGACCGGGCCGACGCTCTCGCGCGGATGATCGCGACCACGGACCGATACATCGAGCAAGGAGTGACCATGCCCGACCTCAAGACACCCCGGATCGTCGGCGTGACGATCAACGTTACCGACCTCACCCAGGCAATCACGTTCTACCGGGCCGCCTTCGACGCCACCTGGAACGAGGACATCTCCTCGTTCGTGTTCGGCACCTGGCCGAGCGACGACTTCTTCCTGCTCCAGGTCGCCCACGGCCCGGACACGAGGGGCCACGGCGAGCACCACGGCCCCACCGGCACCACCCGCTTCGGCCTGCTGGTAGCCGACCTGGACGCGGCCCACCGCAGGGCGCTCGACGCCGGCGCGACCGAGCGGTTCCCGCCCTACGAGAAGCCATGGAAGCCCCGCTCCTCGCACGTCATCGACCCAAGCGGAAACTGGATCGACCTCACGCAAGCCTAAAGGTGCGGTCCTGTCCGATCATGGCAGGGCAGCCACGGGAAGCGGCGTTGCGGTTGCACTACGCCCCTACCGGATACGCGATTACATGCCAGGCGGATGCTGCGCGCCTGACCTCATGCCTTGCCGCGCGTGACGTAAAGCATGCTTGACATTTCTGGCATGTCAAGGTACCTTGACATTATGCGGAACCGGGTCCGGGAGCAGCGCACCCAGCGGAGCCTCTCGCAGGCCGAGCTGGCCGCGGCCCTGGGCGTGTCCCGGCAGACGGTCATCTCCATCGAGAACGGCCGGTACCTGCCGTCGTTGCCGCTGGCGTTCCGGATCGCGCGGTTCTTCGGCCTGACGGTCGACAAGATGTTCGACCCCGATGATGATGAGGAGGCGACATGATGAGATCCATTCCGCCGAGGCTGCGCGCGCCACTGATGATGCTCGTCTTCGGTGCCGTTTTCGCCGCCGCCGCCGTGACTGGCTACGGATGGGGGAGCCTGCTCCATCTCGGGCCGGTCATCATCGCCGGGCCAGTTGTGTATTACGTGTGGGGCGGAAGGAACGGTGACTCTGCCGCGATGATCCGCCGGGAGCTCGACGAGCGGCAGGCGTACCGCGGGCTCAAGATACAGGCCGTGGTGGGGAGGGTCATGAGCATAGGCGCCGGCGTCGCCTATCTGGCCGCCTGGGCAGCCAGGGCCACGCTCTGGCCGTTCGAAATCTTCCTCGCCCTTTTCGTCGTCGGGCTTCTCGCCGGGTGGGTGATCACCCGTGAGCGCGGCGATGGCCGCGATGACAGTCCCGGCAGCCCGGATAGCTGGCTGACTTCCAGCCGATAGGCGCGGCGGACCAAACGATTCAGGTAGTTGAGCATCTGCCGCTGCTGTCGTGGGCGCGCTATGGGCCGGCTCTGGTTTCCGGGGACGGCATGTCAAGCCTGGACGGCTGGTTTGAGGGTGTCCTGGCACCACTGGCGGAAACTGGTGGCGGTGGCGGAGCCCGGGTCGCGGGGTTCGGCGTCGTAGATCCCGTTGTTCTGCGCCTCGACCATGTCCGCCATGTCCTGCGCCATCGCCTCGCTCGCGCCGCGCCGCAACAGCGCGGCCTGGCGGTGCGCGACCGGTACCTGGCGGTAGCGGACCGTGCGGCCCAGGGTGTCGGAGATGACCTCGGCCATGCCGTCGGGGGTCAGGTTGTCCGGGCCGGCCACGGGAACGCTGGCCTGGCCGCTCCAGGATCGGTCGAGCAGGAGCGCTGCCGCTGCGGCGGCGACGTCGCGGGTGGCGACGACCGGCAGCGGCCGCTCGGCGGCGTTCGGCATGGAGAACATGCCCTGCTCTTTGATCGCCTGGGCCTGACGAAGCAGGTTTTCCATGAAGAACGGCAGCGCCAGCGCCCGGTAGGCCGCGCCGGTGCCCTCAATCAGCTCGTCCATGGCCAGCGCGGCCGACAGCATCCCGGCCTTGCCCCGGTACCCGTGGCCAAGAGTCGAGACGCCCACCACCCCGGCTCCCAGGCCCCTGATCGCCTCGCAGGCAGGCCGGGCGAAGTCCAGGTAATACTGTTCGGCGCTGCCGGGGTAACTGAGAGGCGGCGGTGGCACGAGCCAGAACAGGCGGTCGGCGCCCGCGAGCGCCTTCGTGATCGTGTCGGCGTCGCCGTGAGAGCCCTGCATCACCTCAGCCCCGGCGCGCACCCGCGCGGGCAGCCGGGAGGGATCGCGGGCGATCACGCGGACCGCCTCCCCGCTGTTCAGGACTCGGTCCAGGACCTGCTGGCCGATATCGCCGGTGGGCGTGGTGATGACAACCATGAGAACCTCCGTGGGAGACGGCTGGCAACGAGAACGTCGCGCTCCCGGCCTGATGGTGTCCAGCTAACCGGGCGAGACGGCGCAGGTGAAGGACCGATCCGGTCATGATTGGTACCCTGGAGGTATGAATGACCTGGAGGTCAGGCAGCTCAGGTACTTTGTCGCGGTCGCCGAGGAACTGCACTTTGGCCGTGCCGCCGGCCGGCTGGGTATGGCGCAGCCCCCGCTGTCCCGCGCGATCCGTGACCTTGAACGGCAGCTCGGCGTGGCGCTGCTGGTGAGGACCACCCGGCAGGTGAGGCTCACCGCGGCCGGGGAGGTTCTGCTCCGCGATGCCCGCACCGCCCTGGAGGCGGTCACCGCCGCCGCCCGCAGGACCCGGGAGGCGGGCGGGCCGTCGCCGCGGCTGCGGGTCGCGCTCAAGGCTGACGTTGACGGCGGCCTGCTGCCGCAGATCCTCGATGCCTACTGCGCCGGCCACGCGGCCCTGCCGCCGGAGCTGGTACTCGGAGGATTCGGCGAGCAGCCGCAGGCGCTGCGCGACGGCCGCGCTGACGTTGGGCTCGTGCTGTGCCCCTTCGATGACCGCGGCCTGGACACCGAGCCGCTGCTCACCGAGCCGGTCCTGGTCGCCCTGGCCGCGGCCGACCCGCTGGCCGCCCGGACGGAGCTGTGCCTGGCTGACCTGGCCGGCCGCACGCTCCCCGGCGGATCCCCGGCCAGCCACGGCCGGGCCGCCCGGCCTCGCCGGGCCGGCCAGGTGCCGCCGGCCTCGAACCTGGCCGAGATCTTCAGCCTCGTCGAGACGGGCAGCGTCGTGTTCTTCGCCCCGACTTCGGTTGCCCGGCGCTACCCACGACCCGGGATCGCCTACCTGCCGGTCAGCGACCTCCCGGACTCCACGCTGGCCCTGGCCTGGCCCCAGGGTGCGCGCTCGCCGGCGGTCGCCGCCTTCGTGCGCGCCGCCTGCATGATCGCAGCCGCCGCCCACGCACAAGCAGAACCCGTAATGCAGAGCGCAACCACCTGAGTACACTAATCAGTCGGTGTTCCCGCACCCTTTGCGCGAGGTAACTGGTCAGGTACCGGTTAGTTGTGCTCGATTACGGCGTTCTGGCTGACCGGCTGGCGCCCGGGCTTCTTGCGCGGGTGATCGCGGCCGTGGCGGCGGTTTCGCCAGCCCGTCGCCCGGCAGGTGGCCGGGACGAGTTCCGCGGCGTCCTGCGCAGCCAGTCCAGTTACGATCGGGCGTGCTTCAGCTGACGATCTCCCGGCTGCCGGGGTCGCGGTGTGCGAAGTGCAAGGAACCTGGCGGCTGAGGCGTGTATGGGGCATGGAGCAGAACCGGCGCGAGTTCGAGGAGTTCTACAGCGCTGCCCGTGATCGCTGCCTGCGGGTGGTGCTTGTCAGCGTCGGCGACCGGGACCTGGCCGATGACCTGGTTGCGGAGGCTTTCACCAGGGCCTGGGCGTCGTGGCGGAAGGTGCGCGGGCATCCGGCGCCGCATGCCTGGGTGGTGCGGACCGCGCTCAACCTGCATGTGTCCTGGTGGCGGAGGCGGCGGCGAGAGGTGGCGCTGGGCAGCCAGGACGAGGCGGCCGCCGTCGGCCGGTATCCGGGCCTGGACAGCTCGCTGGCTGCCGCCTTGCGTCGGCTGCCGGCCAGGCAGCGCGAGGTCATCGTGCTGCGGCTGCTGCTGGACCTGGACACCGCCACGACGGCCCGGACGCTGGGCATGCCCAGCGGGACGGTTGCCTCTCACTTGCACCGCGGCCTTGCCGCGCTGCGGCGCGAAATCCCGGCCCTCGATTACCAGGAGCACATCAGATGAACGACACTAAGCTGGCCGATGCGGTCAAGAACGGCCTCGCAGAGGCATGCGACTCGCTGGGCACCGTGCGCATGGCCGTCCCGGCCAGCGAGATCATGGCCAGGGCCGACCAGGCGCGCAGGCGCCGCCACCTGGGCGTGCTGGCCGGGACGGGCGGGCTAGCCGCGGCGGCCGTGGCCGTGAGCATGGCCCTGCCCGCCAGTCACCCGGCCGCCAGTCACCCGGCCAGCGGTCCTGCCGCCCGGCTGGCGGCCTGGACCGTCACCCGGCAGGCCGGCGGCACCATCCAGGTCACCATGTTCGGTGACCTGCGCGACCCGGCCGCGCTGCAGCGCGCGCTGCGCGCCGACGGCGTCCCGGCCAGCGTCACCTTCACCGGCCAGCAGAACCCGGCATGCCAGGTCATCCCGGGCCCGGTCTTGAACGGCAAGCCCCAGCAGCCCGCCGCGCTGAACCTCGTGGTGCCCGTGCCGCCCCGTCAGGGGCCGAAGCCGGCCCATGAAAAGGTCACTTCGCCGGTCGTCGACATGGTCATCGACCCCTCGGCGCTGCCGCCCGGCGACGGGCTGCAGATCGCCGTGCTGCAAGGCATTCCCGCAGGGCCGTCGGGGCCGTGGCCGTATTCAAAGGGATCCGGCCATCCGGTGTCGGAGTACAGCCTGGTGAAGGCCAGCGCGCAGTGCACGGGCAGCTAGCTCCCGGCCCGTGGCCCGGTCGGCCTGGCTGCCGCGACGCGACAGGCCGCGCGGTGCCTCGCGCGGCCTGTCGTCGGGGCCACTGAACCGGAACGCAGCCCAGGAGGATTCAAGGGTGGCGATCTCGTCCGGCAGCGTCCGAGAGGTGCCTGCCGGCCTGGAACTGCCGTCTTATCAGGTGCTGGCCGCGCTGGTGGGGTCACTGCGCGGGGAATTGGCGCGGGCGCAGGAGCGGATCGCTGAACTCGAGGACCAGCTGCGCAGGACGTCGCGGAACTCGTCCCGGCCGCCATCGGGCGACGGGCTGGCCAAGCCGCCGCCGCGGCCGCGGTCGCTGCGGAGAAAATCCGGGCGCCGGCCGGGCGGCCAGGGCGGCCACCCGGGGGTGACCCTGGCCCAGGTAGCCAAGCCCGACCGGGAGGAGCGGCATGAGCCGACCTGCTGCCGACGGTGCGGGGCAGCCCTGGCGGGTCGGCCGGCCACCGCGGTGGAACGCTGCCAGGTCTTCGACCTGCCGCCGGTGAAGGCCATGGTGACGGAGCATCAGCTGATCGAGCGGGAGTGCGCCTGCGGACATCGCACCAGGGCCGCGGCGCCCCCGGGCGCGGGCGCGCCGGTGCAGTACGGCCCGCGGATCGCGGCCGCGGCCCTCTACCTTTACGCTGGGCAGTTCCTGTCCCGGCAGCGCACCGCCCAGGCGCTAGCGGAACTGTTCGGCGTCCCGCTGTCACCGGGGACGGTCGCGGCCGTCACCGCCCGTGCCGCAGGGGAGCTGGACGGCTTCCTGGAGCGAGCCCGCGAGAACATCACCGCCGCCGGCGTCGCGGGCTTCGATGAGACCGGGTTCCGGGTGGCAGGCAGGCTGCACTGGGTGCACTGCGCCCGGACCGGGAAGTTCACCCTGCTCATGGTGCACCAGCGGCGCGGCGCGCAGGCGATGGACGCGATGGGGATCCTGCCGTCCTTTACCGGGATCGCCGTGCACGACGCGTGGGCACCCTACGACACCTACTCCGCCCCGGATCACCAGCTGTGCTGCGCGCACGCGCTGCGGGAGCTGCAGGCCGTCACCGACGCCGCACCCGCGGGCGGATGGTGCTGGGCTGCCCAGGCCGCCGAGGCCATCGCTGCAATGCAGGCTCTGGCCAGCGAGGCGATCAGCGACGGTCGGCCTGCGGTGGACCCCGTCGCGCTCGCCGCGCAGGTCCACCGCTACCGCTCCGCAGCCCTGCTAGGGGCACGCCAGACTGCGGCCCGCTCCAGCCCGCTGATGCGAAAACACCACGCGCTGGCCCGCCGCCTCCTGAACCGCCAGGACGACTACCTGCGCTTTACCACTGACTTCCAGACGCCGCCTGACAACAACGGATCCGAGCGCGACATCCGCATGGCCAAGCTGAAACAGATGGTATCCGGCTGCCTCCGCACCCTCACCGGCGCCCGCCAGTTCTGCGCCATCCGCAGCTACCTGTCAACCGCCGCCAAGCACGGCGTGCCCTTCTTCACCGCTCTCGTCATGCTCGCCGAAGGCCAGCCATGGATGCCTGGTGCCGTAATCACGCACAACTGACCGGCACCTGACCAGTTACTGCGCGAGCAGCTCCGGAATTACCTACAAGCCTCTTAGCCCGTCAAGCCCTCTGTTTTCAACGGAATCACTAGAGTTGATGCGCTTGCTGTTGTTCAAATCTGGAGAAATAGCTTATCTAGCACCTTGCCGACCAGGACCCATGCGTCTGGGTCGATCAATCTAGCAGCGATCCTATTGCCCCTCGATTCAAATTCCCACCAAGCCTGTTCAAACCTTTCGTCAGCATGCTGTTCGGCATCGATGTGACGCCCGGCGGCACGAAGATGGGAGTGTGATATACCTGCAATGGAAGCTCTACTTCGTCTAATATTTGCGACCTCATCGAAGCTGTATCCAAACCGGTGCTGGCCGAAGCCTCCCCTTTATGATAGTTTTACCTTATGCGACCTAACCCTTTCAGTATCGGTTCACCTCGCCCCTCTCACTACATGTTCGGGAGATCACGCCAGATCAAGGCTATTGAGAGATGGGCACAGAGTATCGAGATGGGCTTCAGTCCAGATCCACTGTGTTTTATCGGACCACCTGGAGCGGGCAAGACAGCATTGCTTAAATATGCCAAGCAGACGCTAATCACGAAAAATTGGCTATGTGGCTACAGTGAGGCGAGTCCCGATACATCGAGCGCTATTGAAGACTTCCTGAATGACGCGCGGCGATCGCTGCCTGCCGGGAAGATCGCAGAAAAATTTCTCTCGCGAATAACCGAGGTCAGCATATCGGGACCCGGGGTTGGAGCCGGTATCAAGTTGGGCGAAGCAAGCAATCGCACCGCGTATTCACGCCTCGTTGACCTCTTTACCGCTATTGGGGACTTGGCCAAAAGATCTGGCGTTGGAGTTGCGCTGCTGATTGACGAAGCGCAGGCATTGCCGGCAGGTGACTTGCGCCTGCTGCTTCGATGCATTCGCAGCGTAGACAATTATCCCGTATCAATCATTATAGCTGGCCTTCCGGCCCTGGTGTGGGATATTGTTGAGTCGGACAGTGGACGTGCAACTGGCGAGAAATTTCGCATTTTTCTCGTTCCCGAACTGACGCCCGGAGAGTCACTTCAAGCGCTTTATATGCCAATCGACGATGCTGACGGAGCAATCCGAGAGACTCAGCTCAGACGTATGGTGCATTTCACTGAGGGACATCCGCTTACTCTACGTATTCTTGGCGCAGCCGCCTGGGAAGCTGCAGATAATACTATTCTCGATGACAGGCCTCTAGCTATTGAAGAGAGTCACGTCAGTGAGGCAATCCAGGAAACGACGCGTCAACTGTGGCTGGCATATTATGAACCGATGTGGCGCAAGAGCTCCGCCGAGGAACGTGAATTGATCATCTCCATTGCAGCTAAGCAGGCCCCTAGGGGTAATGACTGGCTTTCTGCATCTGAAGATCGAGCCTGGTTTCTGGAGGGCAATGACTTGCTTTCTTGGTTGTGGCATGCCGCAAATGGCGATACAATATCTTCCCTTGCGAACAGGGGAGTTATAAGCATGATTCATCCGGACGAGTTCACGATACCGGGCTTTGGCCGATTCGTTCAGCATTATAAATGACCCGGCCATGGGTCCGGTTTGGTTTAGCGGAAGTTCCGTCGTATGAGCCACCCATCGTCCTGGCGCCGTTAGCGCGATCCACAGCGGGTTACTGATAAGGGCCGGGACGGCAGGCGGACGGGCTTCGCTTCCCCGGCCGACGCGGTACCGGTGCGGGCTGCGGCCATCGCGGTCCAGTGGAGTCGCCGCGACATCGCGCGGGGGTCAGCCGCTTCTTCGACGGCCTTGAGATGACCGGCCGCGGCGTGGTGCCGCTGGCGCGATGGTTCCGCGCCCCCGCCGACCGCGGGCTGCAGTCCTACTGCGGCGTCGCGGCAGGAAGCCGTAAGGCCAGGCCGATAACGCGCGGGCCCCGGTCGGCTCCTCGACCACGGTGATGCCGGCCTCGGCGAGCCCGGGCTTCAGCTCGCCGATCGTCAGCACCTCTTCTGGCACCAGCACCCCCGCGGGCAGCGGGCCGTCGTGGTCGGCCAGCCGGCGGGCCATCAGGACCGTGGCGGTGGCCGCACTGTGGTAGTCGCCACGGCAGCGCAGCGTGCTCGCGGCCAGGAGGGTGCCGCGGCGCCGGACCGCCACCCAGTGCCTGATCGGCTCGGCGGTCACCTCCGGTACCGGCGTGACGGCGGTGGCGGAACGCGGAATGCGGCCGAGGAGCCCGGCCGCGTTGAGCGTGAGCAGGGCACCCTGCATGCCGCGCTCGGCCATGCACGTGTAGGTGCGGACCGTCTTGCCGGCGGCGACCGGGCCAAGCCAGCCGTTGTGCGGTTCGGCGATGCCGAGGCAGCGCCGCCGGCCGAACGGCTCGGGCAGGCGGACGACGGTGGTGCGGTGCCGCTTGGCGGCGGTCATCCAGTCGTGCGCGATGGTGCCGCTCACCGGCCCGTGGCTGCCCTTGACCGAGACGGTGAAGACCATCTCCACCTCGTCGGCCTCGGGATGACGGCCAAGCAGGTCGGCCG